>OCZT010007940.1_pt1 | contig 10362 bp, 13 predicted proteins | sample 1539031 | NCBI WGS metagenome assembly OCZT01 (sample SAMEA3539308, study PRJEB22396) | soil metagenome | biome: tundra; feature: field; material: soil | place: USA | collected 2010-05 | depth 0.15 m
GGACTAGTGCGGTCATGTTATTTCCTTGATATTTTAATATGTGCTGTGTTTAATAATTCGTTTATATTACAATTCCCACTGATCCATGACACGACACGCTATGAACCATATAGTTGACAATCTCAACAAAGTCTGGCAATGCTTCAGTAATGACTGTTATGGTCCCATTTGATGCAGCTATCAAGTTCAATGTAATTGTGGTAGAAGTCTTAGACATGACATTCAACACCACATTCAAACTAATTGCTCTACCATCACCAGCATACGTTATAAATGGGTTCTTTCCATGTATATCAAAGACCGTGATTATATCCCCTATATTTATCCCTGTAGTATCAGATAATCCAGTAATAACATTTCCACCAGATACAATAGAAGCACCTATAAACGTTCTACTAGTTGCCACATAAGGCTCGATTGCAAACGGTGACATAACCTCACCAAGATAACTAGTAGAACCCATATCAAAGTCTTGGAATGTATAGTTTACTAATTCTCTTGGTGCAGAAGTGTAGAATGAATATTTTTCATCATCATAATATGAAATAGGCTCATAACTAAACATTGAGAAGTATGAAGCAAAAATATTTTTGATAACCAATGTCACGGTGAATGCAGCACCTCCGATTGCAGAAGAACCGCCTGCCTTTGATAGTGCAACTTTTACAGGAAACCCATTAGCAAAACTATTTTGAACAACATCACCATACATCAAATAGCCAGCGGGGTGAACTGTATCAGTTAGAACCTGTTTATATGCTGATAGATCCTGCCCAGTACGAACAACGTATGCATAGTCATTGATGCGCTTTCCGTCTTGTATAAGACTGTATGAATCGTTTAGAACACCTACCTTATTGGTCATTGTGGTTGTAGTAATACCAACTGCGCCTTGTACAGCATATCCTTCCGCACGATTTAACCATTTGATAGTAGCCAAAGACTTTGAAGATTGTCCAAGTAGAGTCATACCTATTTCAATTGAATTTGACTCTTGAGTTACAACTGAGAAGTTATTCTCAGAGAATATCCGATTACCATCTTCAGTTGTTATTCGGAATGCATTCGATACATTTGAAACTTGTATAAGTCTTCTAGCGAAATCTACTTCAGAAATAAATCCTGATGGACCCAAATCTGTTACCGGAATCGTAATATCATTACCATCTGCATCAAGTGCAATTATAGAATAATATTCCTGATCTAATGTATTAGTTTCCTCTACATCAAGATACGAACCATCCTCACACAATATGATCGTACCATCCTCATTACCAAGTGTGCTGAATACAAAATCTTCAGTGAGAGAATAACCATCCTCTGTGAGTAATTTGAATGAAGTATCTTGTGCGATGTATGGAAAATTATTTACAGTAACCTCTTCACCTATGGTGAAGTTTACATTCTCTTGCATGATGCAATTCATAGGTGTTAATATGTTTGGGATTGTGTCCCAACCATAACCATATTCAGTAAAACCGATACCCTTAACTGAACCAATATCATTACCCCAACACACAAACTCTGCTGGTGTAGTTGTAGAAAATCCTTGCTTAAATTTTTGCGTCATGGATAATACAGGTGGTCTATTATACAACGACCCAGGATTTGTTATAGTAACTCCGGTAATTGCACCATAACCAGAAGTATCAAGTACAATAGGAATAGGGTTTGTAGTGTATCCAGAACCTGCATAGAATAGATTGGGGTTGTACACTGAACCATTATTCTCAAGAGTCACAGAACCTATAGCACCACTCCCATCACCAACCATAAAAACATCTGCAAAAGTATAACCACTTCCTGAAGTTAAGACAGATATTTTATCAATATTTCTAGGTTGAATGGGTTTCAATATAGCACCTGAGCCAGTGGGGGAATTTATGATAATATATGGATTGAGATATCCACTCCCACCAGTAACCATAACAACCTTTATAATACCTTCTGATATATTATCCAATATTAAATTAGCTGCCGCACCAATACCTGTACCATACGAGTTTGATACAGGATTGAAGTCTAATATCGTAATAGTAGCAGATGTATAACCGACACCAGAAGATATGATTTCAATAGCAGTGATTGCAGTATTTACATTACAAGACAATAATGCACCCTGTCCATCTCCCACGATATACGCAGAAGTGCCATACTTATAAGAAGTCCCTCCATTGACACATGAAACTTGAACAACAATACCATTCTGAATGATAGGCTTTAATATTGCACTATTGCCAAGACCACCCGATATCATTATAGTGTCGGTTGAATTATATCCAGAACCACCTTGAATAACATCACATGAGACGATAGAACCATGCGATAACACTGGTATAATGATTGCACCAGAACCAGTATTAGATGGTATTGATATACGGAGTGGATTAACTTCGGATGCAGAATAATATCCTGTTCCTTGCATACCCACCGATGCGGTTAGTACTCCCGCGATGGCAGGTGTTTGAAATGTCATAGCAGCAGAGGAACCAGAGTGGATGTATATCTGATTAAGCTTAGAGTCTATGGATACTCTCGCAATACTATCATCTAGGAGAATATGTGTACCATCTTCTTGGAGAAGATTCGTAGAAGGCAATGATAAAAGTGGATTACTCGTATTTTGATATCCCAATCCACTATTTAAAATTTTGACTGATGAAATAACCCCATCTGTGATTACTGTCTGAAATGATGCTGGAGTATAACTAGGAAAATCTATCGGATCCATTAAATAAGATACAGTAGTATCGTATGCATAGTTCATACCACCATGTACTATATCCATAGCTGTCACTACTCCATTTATGATATTGGATGATACTATCATATTAGCGCCTGTGTTTAATGTTGCAGGGGTTATGGTATTACCAGTTGTTGGTGTTCCTATTATGATTATTGTATCACCTATGGCGTACCCATATCCACCTGAATTTACTGTTATGCTTTGTATTTGTCCTGCTACTATATTAGGTATACCAGTAAAATTATGCCCTCTACCAAATACAATCACTTGAGCCGTTGCGTAGTTTGCCCCAGCTGTGTGTACTTGAATATTATTGATCACACCATCTTGAACAGTTGGGAGTATTACTGCACCATTACCGAGACCATACGAGGAATCTACTGATGGTAATCTATAGTATTTACCTGCTGTGGTTAGGATTGAGTCTTTAACATTATATTTTGTGTTAAATGTTAAACCTTCTCCTGTTGATGGTGTTGTGAATTTTGTGTTAAATGCATTTGGTATGCTAGTATATGTACCCTGTTTGTTTATAGTAAGAGCCGTGACAGGTCCGGTTGTCGAAGTTGTGATGATTGGTGTAAGAATCGCGGATGATCCATATGCCTCGATGATTGAAATATTTACAGTTGTACCGTATCCTCTACCACCATTTAAGATTGTAATACTTGATATCTGACCAGTTGCGGATAATGTGATTGAGAATGATGCCTGCAATGCCGGTGCAATGCCATTATATGCGAAAGCAATTTTAGGTGAGACGTAATTTATACCCCGATTAGTGATTGAGATTACGCTTACTACTCCACCTATTATTAAAGCAGTTGCAGTTGCCCCAATACCATTGACTATAGCTACTACTGTATTGTTTATTAATGTTGGACATATTATGTTAGTGATATTTGTGATAGCACCATTACTAACTATTGTAGACGCTGAGAAACCAACTACTAATGAATTTGTAGTTGTATCTAGTAGAGACAGTATATTATACTTGTATCCATATCCACCATTGTTAACTGTGATATTGCTTAGAATGTTTTGCGATGTATTAATAGCAGAAACTTGAAGAGTAGCAGGACCAAACGCACTATTAGTTATACCACCAGCTAGGGTAAGTTGATCCCCAACTTTATATCCATACCCACCATTGGAAATTTGAACCCCCTCCAATTGCATTTCAAACGCCAGCGTTGCGCCGATACCATCTATATTAGATACTATGGCAGAAAATCCACTACCATATGATTCTAGGCTTGTTGCGTTGACTACATCACCAACAGCATATCCACTACCAGCAACAACAACGTCGATTGCCTCTACAGACCCGCCACCAACGTCTGTAATAGCAACTGAAAATGGTGTACCAGACCCACCACTATATTCAACATAGTCGGATGAGTCATATAGTGAGCCACCAGATGTGAAATTAATTGATGTTATTGATGGACTTATTGCACCATAAAAATAGTCTCCATCATCGTAAGTCTTACCAACTTGCGCCGAAGTGATTAAATATATTTGACCATTTCCAAATATTCCAGTCACGTTACTGAGTTGAAATTCTAATTGGGTGATGTTATTGACAGCTGCGCGACCTATGAATGATGATATTGTTGCTGCAAAATTACTCCCAACTTGTCCAACGATTAGATTGGGGTATAGCCTAGTCGGTTCAGATGTAACAGACAATACTAGAATACCATTGATAAATGCAATTGGATTGTAATATTGTGATATGTGAGTGAATGAGCGATTTATTGTATTTGATAGTACTTTGACTACACCGCCTGTTACAAATGAACCTATGATAGAAGTTGGTACAATGGACAGAGCATTAACATTGCTACCATTTGCTATAATGGTGTCGCACACATTAATTGTTGCTGTTGCTGGGGTTGGATATGTTTGAATGAGCGTAGAACCACTAATCAAAGATGGTACCCAAGCAGTTGCAGAATATACACCAATACTTCCTTTACGAGTTGAAGCGTTTGAAGATGGTCTAAAAACTTTCTCTGAATTCCACTGCAATGAGACAGAATCATTAAACAGAAGGCGTATCATAAATTCATATGATGGTAGTGTACCTTTGGCTAGATAAAAGTCCCTGATCTTTGTTTCAATGAGGTTGGCATTTACACCAGAATCAGCGGGGATAAATGACATAATCTCTTGCGAAATTATGTTGAAATATTCAGGTGTTGTCTGTTGAACATTTCTATACTCTACCATGTTTTGTAGAAGGTCCAATGGATTACCATCCTTAGCCAACCATTGGTAATAGTACTTAACAAACGCAATGAAATTTGGATTGTTATCGGCTACCCAAGAAGGTATAGTTTCTTCTGCAATAGAAGATGCCGATGGTTTAATTATGCCTAACATAGTGCGTCTCTCTTATTCAATTAGTTATTACTTTGAGTTGTTACACTAATGTCAGCGGCATCTACGATTAGGATCGTTTGTAATGCGCTTGACAAATCTACACTCGTTGGTATCGCAACAAAGTTAATAGTAGACCCAGATACTCCAGTAATCATAAGGCTTTTAACATTGACCACCCCAGTTAGATAGTTGATTGTGCCTATACCATACGCAGCGTATGCAATCTCACCTGTTGCAGTTGCGTAAAGAAGGTTCAAAGAGCCATTACCATCATCTTGAATCCATACACTAGATGTTTGTCCACTCACAAAGAATAGAGTTGACTTCATTACATATCCCTTGTTCAAATTATTTAGGGCATTAGTATATGAGAAATTTATTGATGTTGTTTGATAAAGTGTTGGAGTGTATTTGTATGAAAGTTGAACAGTTGTGTTATCAGAGATAATAGAATTGTTAGATGCATTGATCGCAGCAGATAATTGAGACATATACAACTGACCACCAAATATACTTACATTTGAGGATATGAAATCAGCAATGGTTGCGATTACAGTATTTTGTAAATCGTAAGTCGATAGCGTGATTTGGGATGATATGTATGTTACATTGGAAGTTATTACCAAGTTTAAATAAAATGGTGAAGTGAACACAACCCCAATATTAGGCACCGAAAGCTGTGCAATGGTAAACTGTAAGTTTGTAATCTCATTGGATGTGAGAGTATCCCCATACAGAGGCTCTACGCAGGCTACAACCTTCCCAAACATCGGCGGCACGTTATCCTGTCCACCCCATACTAAAACGTCTTTAATGTTGCTTGAACTCTGTTTAATTAGTATCTTGTAATCGTTCGCAGTGACTGCACGATTCTGTGTCGTAAAATAGTTCGGTGCGTTTATCTGTATGGATTTAATACTTTCAGGATCCGTACCACCAGCAGATGGGGTTGTCGTAACCGTTGAATAACTTGCTGAAGTTGCTCCAAGAATACTACCAGTATAAGAGAACTGAGCACAACCATTTGCAACGCTACCGGAACCCAACACATAAGAACATCTGACTATACTATTAGCAGGTGGCATATAACCAAATCTACCATCGCCAAATGCGACTTTCCATCCTTGCAAAGTCTCCGCTAGAAAATACACATACTCATTGGAAGTCGTTACCAAAAAGTTTTGTGGTGTGTAGAACTCATATTCGATGTTATCAGCAAGTGTCACAAAGACTCGAATTGTAGTTGTATCAACGTCAATGTTTGGGATTGTCAATGCAGTTGTTTGAGTTGTCAAGCGAACAGAATTCTGAGAATACAACCCCTCTGATACACTCACAAAAAATTCATAATACACGTTACCATTTGCATCATATAGAGCAGGGGAAGTATACGGTACCGTTGTCATGAAGTTATAAGGAACGCCATTGACGCTTGATGTGAAAATACTATTCGATGGTAATACGAGTGAACTAGGGGAACCTGTTACATTTGTCACAGTGAGAGTCAGAGCAGCTTTAGAAGCATGTAAGCTTGAAGGCGTGTATCCCATTTCTTGCGCTCTTGCTACAACGTTCTGACGCTTGGTGGCCGTACTTAGGAAGTTCTCATTAAACAAGAAGTTGGCCATAAGCGAAAATTGATAAGCCTGATATGACATAACATCCATCAAAGAACTCATACCAGACGCACTATAGTTGAAGTTCTGGAACTCACTTGTCTGTTTCATGAAGTCAATCAACGCATTTTTTTGCTGTTGCTGATCCATAGTTGTGAACATCATTGGATATTTTGTTGTGAAAGACATTGTAATTCCTTATTTGATAAATATATGTGCATCGCGGAACGACCAATTCCCATGCACTTTAATACTAATAAGGAGTATCAACGATGAATATTTATCATTCAACAAAAGTATTACCATACGTTTATCTATGCACTCATAAAGAAACTGGCGAGTTTTATTATGGTTCAAGATGTGCGAATAGAACCCCATCCAATGTAGATTTGCCATTATATCGAACATCATCCAGACGAGTTAATCCAATATTCACTGAGTTTAATTATTTTATTATTGCTGAATTTTTTGATAAAGATTCTGCATACGACTTTGAACAACAGTTAATACACGAAAATTGGAATAACCCATTGATATTGAATGATAGTTGTTTTCACAATTGCAAAAGATTCCGAGCAGTAAATGGCACAAGGGGAATGAAATTTCCCCCACCATCTGAAGAAACAAAGCAAAAATTGAGTGCTGCTAACAAGGGAAAGCCGAGACTATATGTGTCTATTGCGTTAAAAGGAAAGAAAAAATCGGAGGCGCATAAACGCGCATTAGTGCTTTCTGCCACTGGTCGCAAGATGTCACCAGAATCTATAGAAAAAGCTAGACAGACAAGTCTATCAAAACCTAAATTAACTTGTCCGCATTGCAAGTTAATAGGTGGTCATGGTGCAATGATCAGATATCATTTTGATCATTGTAAACATATTACCTCAGCATCAAATGCTAATTAACCCTCTGATAACAGCATACACAACTATGGGCACCAGTACAACTAGGAACCATCCTTGTGTCAATGCAATTACCCCTAATACCATAAAGAATACTATAGTGTAAAACACAGAAGCTTCATGATCGGACCAGTCTTCGCGCCTCTTCCAAGAGGTCTTTAAGTAGTTCGTTAAACGTTTCATATAGTTTCCCAATTTTCATTTTTCATCACGGCCATAGTTTCCATCCAAGCTGTATATGCTTCCCCTGCATCGGTTATACGTTTTCCTAGGTATACGAACCCTTCTTTATCAATTGTTAAAATTGGTTTGGGTGTCGTGCCAATATTAAATTTGATTGTGCCTGGTTCACTTAGCGTAAATGCTTCAATCGCTGAGGTACCATTTAATTCTTCTTCCATGTTCTTCTTCCTAAAATAAAGTGTAAATAATTTGACAAAGACTTGACAAAGTGCTAAAATCCCGAGTGAGCCTTGGAGATTAGATAGTAAGTCTTATATAAAGTCTTATATATCCCTTCAATTATCAATATTCCAATCAGGATATACAGAAGCAAAATCAAATACTTTACCATCATCAAATTGTACAGTATGTACACCAAAGCCATTGACAACAACCTCACCACCGTATTTGTTACACAGAGCAACATATTCCTTGACAAACTCTGATGCATGTATTTTATACAGGCCCTGTTGTTTATGATATTCCATCGCTTCTGACATAGTTTTCATAGGTTCTCAATCTCATGTAAAAAATTTATTCTGTCAATTGACTTTCCCCAATGCTCTTCCAACAACTCAATGACACGCTGTTTAAATGAGTTTTGAGAGGCTTCCCAGACTTCACGAGCTTCGCCCTTATCACATAGACCTGAATACTCAAAGAACTCTCCAAAGGCACCCTCTGATGCTTCGCTGGATGCTTTGTCTACCGATGCTTCCGGGAGAAACAATCCGCCCTTAGTCTGAGTTGGTGATTCCACTCGACGTACTACAATTCTATCCGATAATGGATTCAAATTTAATTTATTCATATGTATCTCCTAATGTGTAATTGTACGGATATTAACTGCTAAAGTCAATTATTTCGACAAATAAAAGTGTAAACCTTACACCCATGCCATAGCAGCTTGTGAAATTGCAAATGCTACATACACAATACACAATGCTGTTCGATTTTCAAATCCATACGCAGTGGCAATAATAATATCCGCCACTGCAATCACCCATAAAAATAGCGAAGCTACTTTATCTCCAGTCATATAATTCCTTTAAAATAATAATGGTTCCTTCTTTAATAACTGTTATAATTCGACTTTGCCTATAATGTCGGCATGATCACATGTATCGTTTGAAATATATCACCCAATAACTTAGCATTGGTCCTAGTATCGAGCAACTCAAGAGCTTGTGGGATGCTCTGATCATACGATATTAGCAACTGGAATGCATTATACTCTTCCTTTGTATCAAACGTCAATGATATTGTGATGGGTGAGAATATTGGTGTTGATTGTTCTGCTCTCATGCTCTGTCACCATCAAAAAGAAATGCTTTGCGTGAAGTAATATGATACTCAGCAGATACTATCTCTGCGTTATCTAATACCCCATACAATGCAGATGTGATCTTACGAGATGGTCCAGTTCCTTCCACATTACCATATAATGCCTTTAGAATCTGAACTTCTTCTAAAGTCTCAAAAGTGATTACAAATGGTACAAAGGCGTTTGGTGGGGTCTTACGTTCAATTTTCATTTTATTATTTCCTTGTGTTGGTTCGTTGTGTTGGTTCGTTAAAAGTTGTTGTTAGTTGGAATTATAGCACAGGTTTAACTTATGGTGCATAATATAATTCATCTGTCACCGAATCATATACAATATTTCGCTTGTATTTGTATTGTTTCCATGATAGTTCATTAGCTCCTACGCTTGCAGACGGATCCCGATACTTCATCCACCACTCATCCCGAACAGCTTCATAGTCAAGTGGTACCAAGTTCTCAAATGGGTTTATTGGCTTGATCATCCTATATCCTTCAATACATTATACATCAAAACTAAACCGATGCATATCAATAACACCATTGTAACAGAATCATTCATTCTTGCCTCTCACTATGTAAAAGTTTCTCGTATACTTCTTCTGCCACTCTGTATGAATAGTCAGCAGCCGTAATTTTAGCATCATCGGATAACAAACGCAAGAGAAAAAATTCTCGGTCCATCTTAGCTTGTCCCTCTGTAGTATATCGCTCTTGAACAGTCATATGATGGCCACTAAGAGCGATGTATTCGGCCTTTAAAGCCATCATATCAAGCTTCATGATGTACCCTATTCGCCTGCAAATGTAATGCGATTGGAACCGCCTGCTAAAGCCTTTGCTTTAATATCCTTCTTCTCTAATGCATAATATAGACAATCGCAAATATAGCGCGATGGACCGATGCCTGAAATGGAACCAACTATGGCCATGAGTGTGGCGGCTTCCGCATCAGATTCCAATGTAATTGTGATGGGTTGAAATACTGTTGATTTTTCGATTTTCATGCTAGTTTTCCTGTGTTGGTTGTTCAGTTGGTTGTTGTTCAGTTGTCATGATTATACTCTTATTTCAAGTAAAGTGCAAACGGCCATACGATAACCAACACACCCACTGCTACTACGAAGAAGTATTCCATTACTGATTTAAACGTTTTCATGATCTTGT
>OCZT010007941.1_pt1 | contig 10361 bp, 8 predicted proteins | sample 1539031 | NCBI WGS metagenome assembly OCZT01 (sample SAMEA3539308, study PRJEB22396) | soil metagenome | biome: tundra; feature: field; material: soil | place: USA | collected 2010-05 | depth 0.15 m
CAAGTCACCATCCATCTCTCGAAGGACCCGAGCTGGCCTACGATTCACCTCCTCGAGTACATTCCGGCCAACGCCAAGAAGCCCGTGCCGATGTACTTCGACATCAACTTCGGCGCTGTGCAGGCCGCCGTCGAGGACCCTGGCATTACCCCGCAGAAGGTCCGCGACAACAAGACCAATGAGTTGGTCGATCCGCCGACCGGAGGCCGCGGCTTTGGGCGCATCAACGTCGAGATCTTCCTCGATGCCGGCATCGGCGTTGCTACGTTCAACTATGCCGAGCTCGATCCCGACACGCTGACTGGGTTCACTCACGGCATCCGGGCGAAGTACCTCAAGCCCGGCCAGACGGAGCGAGCTCCCGATGACTGGGGCTCGATCGCGGCCTGGGCGTGGGGAATGAGCCGCGTCGAGGACTACTTCGAGACGGACAAGGCCATCGATGCAAAACGCGTGGCGATCCACGGTGTCTCGCGACTGGGCAAGACGGTGATGTGGGCTGGCGCGCATGATCAGCGCTTCGCGGCGGTGATCGCAAGTTGTGGCGGCGAGGGCGGCGCCGCGTTGAGCCATCGCAATTACGGCGAGACCATCGCCCACCTCACGGCGCCGACGCGGTATCCGTACCAGTTTGCGGCGAACTATGCGAAGTATGCGAGCTTTCCTGACACGGCACCGATGGATGCGAACATGCTGGTGGCGTTGATTGCGCCACGACCGCTGCTGCTGCAGACGGGCAGCACGGATAACTGGTCCGATCCCAAGGGAGAGTTTCTTTCGGCCGTTGCCGCTGGGCCGGTCTACAAGCTGCTCGGCAAGCAGGACCTCGGCACCGATGTGTGGCCGGCGGCCAAGACGCCGCTCTTCAGCAACGGACTCAGCTATTACATGCATGAAGGCGGTCACGGAATGGTGCCGGGCGATTGGGACATCTACATTCAGTTTCTCAAGATGCAATTTCATCCGGAGCGATAGGCGTCGCCCGGTCACAGACGGCAATACCCGCATCGATCCGCTGGAGAGTTAATGACGCGCACCCACAGAGCAGTCCTGTCGACAATCACTGCTGCCGCAATCCTTGTTGTCACGGGCGCGGTTTTTGCGCAGAGTGCCGCGGACTCGTTGGCTCGAGGATTCGTGACTCCGCCTGAGTCCGCGAAGCCGCGAACGTGGTGGCACTGGACCAATGGGAACGTCACCGAGGCGGGCATCACGAAGGACCTGGAGTGGATGAAGCGCTCCGGGATTGGCGGCTTTCAGCTTGTGGATGTTGCGTCGGGCAACGGCCAGGTGGTCGAACCGAAGATCAACTTCGGCACGGAAGAGTGGTATCACGCGGTACGCCACTCGGCCGAACTCGCGAAGCAGCTCGACCTTGAGATGTCGATCTTCAGTTGCGCGGGATGGAGCGAGGCGGGTGGGCCGTGGGTCAAACAAGAGATGGCGATGAAGAAGCTGGTGTGGAGTGAGACCGATGTTCTGGGGCCGGTCAAGTTTTCAGACAAGCTGGCGCAGCCACCTTCAAATGAGGGACCGGTGCGCGACTCGGGCGCTGGCTCGCGGCCGGACGCGCCGCACTTTTACGCTGACAGCGCGGTCATCGCCTATCGCACGCCGGCGGATGAGACGCCGATGGCGTCGCTGCATCCGAAGGTGACGACCAACAACGGACCGATTGACGGTGCGGCATTACTGGACGACAGTCTCACAACCGCAGTCAACATTGCGCGCACCAAAGACGGGAGTCCTGCATGGCTGCAGTATGAGTTTGCGAAGCCATACACGGCGCGCGCGCTATCGCTGGGAAGCCGGGGAAGGATTCCGGTCGGCCGCATTCTGGCCAGCGACGACGGCGTGAATTTTCGCACCATTGCGAATACGCCGGGTCCGCAGGGATACCACGGCGCTTCGGTCAGGACGTTCGCGTTTCCCGCGGTGACGGCGAAGTTCTTCCGCATCGAGTTCGACCGCGCGGGACTTTCGCCAGCCGAGGTCATCCACGGAGCGGCAGCGGAGCCACCACAGGAACGTGGCCCTGTGAATGCGAATCCGGGCTACGGAGTCAGTGAGGCAATTTTCTATTCGGATGCACGCGTCAATCGCTGGGAGGACAAGGGCGCGTTTGGGAGTCTGATGGACGTGTATGACGTGGTTCCGACACCGGTTGCGCCAACGGCGGCTGAGATCTCGCGTGGCGATGTTGTGAATCTCACAGGCAAGATGGACAAGGATGGAATGCTGCACTGGGCGGTTCCCGAAGGTCGCTGGACGATCCTGCGCATGGGCTACTCGCTGACGGGCGCGAAGAACCGGCCGTCAGTTCCTGCGGGCAGCGGTTATGAGGTGGACAAACTGAGCTCGAAGTACGTGCAGCAGTATTTCGCGGGCTATATGAATCCGATGAAGCAGCACCTGGGCGACCTTGTCGGCTCGACCGTTCAGTACATGACGATGGACAGTTGGGAAGCGGGAATGCAGAACTGGACCGACGAGATGATTCCCGAGTTCCAGCGCCGCCGCGGATATGATCCGACGCCATATCTTCCGGTGCTGACTGGGCGCGTGGTCGAGAGTGCCGACGTGAGCGACCGCTTCCTCTGGGACTTTCGCCGTACGCTCGCAGATATGTATGCGGGCGAGTTTTACGGCACCATGGACAGCGAACTTCACAAGCTTGGCATGAAGGCTTATTCGGAAGCTTCGGGTGTGGCGCTCGAGATTCCCGAAGACACGCTTCTGAATAAGAGCCACATCGATATTCCCATGGCGGAGTTCTGGGTGCGTGCGCTTCATCCTGAGTCGATGTATTACGTCGACGTGCGCGGCGCTGCTTCGGCCGCGCATGTCTACGGGAAGCCTGTCGTAGCGACCGAGTCTTTCACGGGTGGTGGATATGAGTCGCCGTTCACGTTGAAGAAGATCGCAGATTACTGGTTCGCGCAGGGCGTCAACCGGCTTGTCTTCCATACTTCGGCGGAGCAGCCGCTCGACACCAAGCCCGGAAACACCATGGTTGGGACACACATCAATCGCAACATCACATGGGCCGAGCAGGCGAAGCCGTTCATGACGTATGTGGCGCGTGTGTCGTACATGTTGCAGCAGGGAAGTCCCGTGGCGGACCTTGCGTATCTGCTGCCTGAAGGCGCGCCTTCGACCATGCCCTTCTGGGGCGACGGCCTACAGCCGGCATTGCCTGCCGGATACGACTACGACTTCGTCAATACCGACATTCTGCTGAATCGCACCAGCGTCGTAGCGGACGGTCGCCTCCACGTCGAAGGCAGCGCCGAAATGCCTGACGGCATGAGCTACCGCGTGCTGGTGCTGCCGCCGACTACGCAGATGACTCCTGAGGTCCTGCACAAGCTGCACGATCTTGTCGCTGTCGGAGCTACGATTGTTGGATCACGACCGACGAACTCGCCCAGTTTACTGCACTATCCTGACGCCGACACCGAAGTGCGCGCTCTCGCCACGGATCTTTGGGGCGATTTGGATGGCGTTACTTTGAACCAGCATGCTTTCGGAAAGGGCATGACCTACTGGGGCCTCACGCTCGATGAGGTTCTCACCCGCCTCAAAGATCCGCAGGACTTCGCATCGAGCGGATCGCTCGACAATCCGCCGGTCTGGGTTCATCGACACACTCCAGATGCCGAAATTTACTTCATCGCCAACCAGGCGGACTCGCCGGAGCATATCGATGCGCGGTTTCGCGTGACTGGAAGAGACGTGCAGGTTTGGCGTCCGATGTCTGGAGCGACTAGCGGAGAGTCGGCGGCGTACTCGACGGTCGCCCGCATCGATCAGCGCACCGGCAACCGGCAGCCTGGCCTCCAGCCCGCACTCTACGCGCCGGGATCGGGCTTCACTGTGGTGCCGCTTGACCTCGCTGAGCGTGAATCTGTATTCGTGGTCTTCCGCAACATTGCACCCGCACCGGCTCGCAGTGCGCCGGTCGCTGCCGAGAAGAAACTCACTACGCTCTCCGGCCCGTGGACGCTCACGTTCCCGCCGAACTGGGGTGCGCTGGCCAGCGTTCAGATGCCGAAGCTGACATCGTGGACCGATAGCTCGGATGCCGGGGTCAAGTATTTCTCGGGAACCGCGACTTATACAAAGACGGTGCAGGCTCCGGCGGCGTGGTTCCGATCCGGTCAGAGCGTCTGGATCGATCTGGGTAAAGTCCGCGACGTCGCGGAGGTCAAAATAAACGGGAAGTCCGCGGGGCTAACGTGGGCTCCGCCGTTCCGTGTGGATGTGACCGCCGCGCTGAAGCCGGGTGTGAACAAGTTGGAGATTGACGTGACGAACGAGTGGACCAACCGCCAGATTGGTGACCGTCTCGGACCGGCTGACAAGCACATACTTTCGACGCCTCCTGTTCCGGCGCGCCCTGGTGGCGGAGGCTTTGGCCCAGCCCCTCAGACGCCGCTCGAATCCGGATTGCTCGGCGACGTAATTTTGGTCGCGGAGCGAAACCCGTAAACTGCCGGGACGCAAAATGGCCCTGACGATCGCCAGGGCCACGTTGCTTGTAGGTCTACTGCGAATTCAGTTAGCTGGTCTTCGTCTCTACAAGGGCGGCCTCGGAGCTTGGGGCGGGCCCATTCTTCGTGTCACCGGGTTTGCGGATGTCGATACCGCCCTTGAAGTACGCGCCGTCCTCGATGGAAATGCGCGCTGCGGCCACGTCTCCGGTCAGCGAGCCTTCGCTGCGGATATCGACGCGATCGCTGGCTTGAATATTGCCGCGCACTTTGCCCAGAACAACCACCTCGCGGGCAGTGATATTGGCTGCGACCTGGCCATTACGACCGATGGTGACGCGGTTGCCTGGAAGGTTGATTGCGCCTTCGACTTTGCCGTCGATGTAGAGCGACTCCGATCCAGATAGCTCGCCCTTGACGATCAGCGACTTGCCGATGGTGGCCTGCTCGCCACTCGGTACGGCCGCGGTAGCGACGGCTCCCGTGGTGGGTCTTACAGTGCCGGGCTCGAACGTAGTCGGAGATGAGGCCGGGGGAATCGGACGCGCGGGCTCAGGGGTTGAGGGGGAGGTCGGTCCAGTCTGGTTCGGTTTCCACATAATTCGGTTGTTTCCTTTCCTGAATATCTGAATGTGTCGTGCGCTTCGTGGGTCCGGCTTCGCATGGCGTTCGTTCCCGCCAACGTCAGCCGCAATGTCCAGGCAGTCTCACAATTACTACAACTTGCGCAATATGGTGAACGCGGAATCCTTCACGGAAAACCACGCAGGCCCCTTTCGCTCGGGTACACCTGCTGTGAACCGCTGGGGATCGCCGGGTGCGCCCTGCCAACACGATACTACTCTGCGCAGGTTCACGGAAACCGGGCGCTCTGCAAAACTCAGCCGAGGCAAATCGCTCGCAGGTGTCGCTGCCTGGCGGCTCGAGGCAACTGGGCGGGCGGTTCTCGAAAACACTTCTTGCTTCCAGGCTCCGGAAGGGCTAGTCTGCGGCGCATGCAGCCCTTCTCCTCCGCTTCCGTGCGCCTGCTGATCTGGACGCTCGCCTTTTTGCCGTTTTCACCACACTTAACCCTAGCCGCTGCGGCTCCTCCCAAGATTCACGTCGTTAGCCTGGGGGCCGTGCGTAAAGTCGCTTACACGCCGCCCGAGGCCGCATCCACAGTGGGGAAGCCCACCGATCCCGTGATGCTGAAGATTCGGACGCTCAGCGTCGATGGACGCCAGAAAGAATGGACCACCGGCGATGCGCACGACGTCACCGACCGCAGTTATACCATCCGCCGCGTGCTGCGCCTGAACGACGCGCTGCCAGGCGCCACCGCCGCCCGTTGGAGTTGGCAGCCAGGCCCCTGGCTCATGGTGGATCGCAGCACTGGCCACATCACCGCGCTGCACTTGCCTGATTTCGACGCGCAGGTGTCGGAGGCGGTCTGGTTCCGCGACTACGCAGCTTATTGCGGGACGGCCTCAACGGTAAAGGGCGGTCTATTCGCGATTGTTGCCCAACTCGGTGCGCGCCGAGCCGTGGTGCAGCAACAGATCGGCAAGTGGCCTCAGGCGGCACCCTCCGAGCCGGTCTGCAAGGCGGCCGAGTGGCAGCGTGCGCCGATGCGCGTCACCCTTCAACTGACTGGCGGCGAACCCATGACATTCGACGTCGTGGGCGCAGCGTCCCTCATCGAAGAGGGGGACAATGTGGAGCAGCCGTAGCCACTTCACCAGCGGGCACCGAGCCTACTTAGTTCGCCGCTCCCGAGATATAAGCGTGCAAATGACGGATGGTCTGCTCCTGCTCTGTAATCACACAATTGACCAGGTCGCCGATGGACACCACACCCACGACGGCGCCTTGTTCGGTTACCGCAAGATGGCGGAAGTGCCTGTCCGTAATGATGCGCAGGCACTCGCCCACGGTATGCTGTCGCGTTACCGTCATGACCGGGCTGCTCATAATTTCTGAGACCGGCGTCTCCTTGGACAACCGACCTTGAAGCACAACTTTGCGCGCGTAATCGCGCTCGGACACGATCCCTAATAGTTCGCCGCGCTCCATCACGAGCAGCGCGCCAACGCCCTTCTCGGCCATCACCTCGATGGCCTGATACACGGTAGCGCCGGGTGCTATCGACAGGACTTCTCCAGCCTTCTGCCTCAGGACTGCGCCTATGGTAGTGGTCAGTTCGCTCATGCGGCACCTCGGGCCTCGAATTATTACCTTCGCAAGGCACCTGCGTCAATTACGGTCCTGAATCCGCTGGCGAGTGGAGCTATCATCACTCCATGCAGTCCCTCGACATTCTGCTTCGCGAAGCCGAAATTGCGCACGGCCATCTATGTGCAGGGCAGGTGCTTGGAGTGCGCATGGCGATGCTCGGATGCCGCACGCTGGGCATCGATGACCCACGTGGCCTGGTCCATCGCGTCGACCGTAAACGCCTGGTTACGTTTGTGGAAATCGACCGATGCGCGACCGACGCCATCGCCGTGGTGACCGGATGCCGCCTGGGCAAGCGCGCGCTCAAGTTTCGCGACTGGGGCAAGATGGCGGCCAGCTTTCTCGATCTGGGCCGGCCAGGAGATCCTGCGCTTGGGCTGGATGCGATTGCCGGTGGACGCGCGGTGCGGATCGCTGCCCTCGAATCGTCGAAACAGCGCGCCCGCGAACTTTACCCCCACATCGAGGGGAAGAACGCACAGCAGATGCTCGCCTATCGCGAACTTCCAGATGAGGAACTCTTCTCGACCCAGTGGGTGTCGATTCCGCTCCACGCGCGTGAGATGCCCGGCTACAAGTCGGCGCGCATTGCGTGCGACGTGTGCGGCGAAGGCATCAACTACGATCGCGAAGTGATCCGCGAAGAAGCCGGCGAAGGCGCGCGCACCCTCTGCCAATCCTGTGCGTTCCCGGAATCGCGCTACTACCAACCCGTATGAGATTGCGGCTTTAGCCAGTTTCGTGGACGTAAGATTGTGGGGAGTACTTTTGGCGTGCCGATCCCCCTGCCAACTGATCGATTCAAGGGACAAGTCTGGAAGAATGTCGGGTTCGAAGTTATTCGAGAGACAGGAGCAATTGAGATTTGCAGAAGTATTTTTTCATCGCCTTGGGCGGCGCTCTGGGCTCGGTTGCTCGCTATGTGATTGGTACAAGCGTGAGCAACCGGCTTGGAATCCGCTTTCCCTACGGGACGCTGGTTATCAATATCTCCGCATGCCTGATCATTGGTCTATCGCTGGAAATTCTTAATCGCCATACAAATGTCAATCCGGCATTGCGTTATCTGATTCCGATTGGCTTCATCGGCGCCTACTCGACTTTTTCGACTTTCGAGTGGGAGATTTTTGCGAACCTGAACAGTGGCGCATTCTGGATTGCGATTCTGTATGTCACGACCAGTCTCCTCTTCGGGCTGATCGCCGTTGCATTGGGCGCGGCGCTGGGAAAGGCGCTTTCGTGAGTGCCGATGGCTGGCGTATCTTGATGGTTTGTCGCGAATGTTGCGTTGCGCCGGATGGGGGCTTCGATGCTTAAAGCTGGCAAGGCTGTGAAGGTTTCGATCTACCTCAGCGAGGGGTCCAGGCATCATGCGACAGCGACTGAGGCGAGCATCCTGGACTTTCTTTTTAAACAAAATGTCTCCGGCGCAACGGTCTTCAAGGGAGTAGCGGGCTTTGGCGCTGACCACCATCTGCATTCCGCTTCCTTTGTGGAGCTATCCGACCGTCTTCCAGTGAAGGTTGAGTTTATCGAGACCAAAGAGAAGGTCGATGAACTGTTGGGCAGGCTGATGGAACTCGCGGGAACTGGAATGATCGAGGTTCAGGAGACCACCATTATTAAGCCGGCGGGCGTTCTGCCGCCGGCGAGTACGAAGTAAACCAACGGCGTGCGGGAAAGGCTCGGTTTCGGGTCGATCAGCGCGGGGTAAGCTTCATCATGAGCGGGTCCCGGGGACGAAGAGTAATCTTCGCCTGGGGTACGGGTGGAGTCGTACCGAGGTAGGTGAGGCGCCATGGGCTGGCGATGGTGGCGATGGCGAGAACGCCCTCCAGCCAGGCGAAGGACTCGCCGATGCACTGGCGTCCGCCGCCGCCGCCGAAGGGGAAGTACGCGAACTTTGGCCGGGCGGCTTTGGCCTCGGAAGAGTGGCGCGTGGGATCGAAGCGGAGCGGGTCGGGGAAGTACTCCTCGCTGCGGTGCATGATGTATTGCGAGAAGAAGAAGTGTGCTCCTGGGGGAAAGCGATAAGGGCCGAGTGTCACGGGTTTGGTGGACATGCGGCCCATGGCCCATGCGGGCGGGTAAAGTCGCATGGACTCGGCGAAGACTTGCTCGGTGTAGCTGAGAGATGGGTAGTCGGCGAGGGTAGGAAGCCGGTGCGACTGGCTAGTCTTTGCGGCATTCGCAGAAAAATTCGGGGGTCTCTCCACTTCGCTGTGCTGCGGTCGAGATGACGATTCCTTTTCTGCTCCGAGGACGCGGTCGAGTTCGGCGTGGAGGCTGGCTTCTGCGCCGGGGTTCTGCGATAGGCAGTACCAGGTCCAGGCAAGGGCGTTGGCGACGGTCTCGTAGCCTGCGAGGAAGATGGTCAGGACTTCGTGGCGAATCTGTTCGTCGGACATTCCTTCGGAGGCTGTGGTGGTGAGGTCAGTTGGCTCATAGCGACTCGCTATCAGCATCGATAACAGATCGCCGCGGTCGGTGCGGGTGCGATCGGCGGCCATCTCCTTGCGGCGCTGCTGGATGATGCGGTCGACGATGGCGTGGAGGCGGTCACGGGAGCGGCGGAACTTGACGACTCCTGGGATCGGCAAGTGCAGATAGGACTCCAGGCGCGGCATTGCGATGATGAAGTGGTAGAGGCCCATGATGGTGTTGACCTCGTCGTTGATGCTGCGGACGTCGGCAGTGACGTCGGTGTCGAACAGTGTGCGCGCGACGATCTCGAGCGACATGTCCATCATCGCGGCCGCAATGTCGATGGTCTGGCCGGGTTGCCAGCGGTCGCTGGTGTGAGCGGCGATGGCGACGATCTTGTCTCCGTAGGCGGCGATGCGCTGTCGGTGGAAGGCTGGCGCGGCGATCTTGCGCTGGCGCATGTGGATGGGGTCGTCCGAGGTGATGAGGCCTTCGCCGAGCAGGACCTTCATTCGGCGAACGGTGCGCTCCTTGACGAAGCTGGAGGCCTGGTTGATGAGGATCTCGCGGATGTATTCGGGGTCGTTGATGAAGACGATTGGCGTGCCCAGGAAGCGGTAGTGGGCGATGTTGCCGTAGGTGCGGTGAAGATGTTCGAAGAGCAGAATGGGCTGGCCAAGCTTGACCCACGGCTTGTTCAGGTAGAAGTGCAGCGGGTACTTCAGGCCGGGAGGCAGGTTGTAGGTCATAGGATTGAGAGCGCGTTCATCCTGATGAAAGTTCGGAGATGCGGGCGGAGACCTGCTCGCGGATGCGGAGTTCAATGGCGTCGATGGAGTTGTCTCCGTCGTGGTTGGCGATGGTGAGCACTCGGTGCGGTTCGCGTACTGCGATCTGCTGGTAGGCCGCGTGGATGCGGGCGTAGAAATTGTCGGACTCGCGTTCGAAGCGGTTCTCGTCCGTGGCTTCACTCTGGGCGTGGCTCCTGGCCGCGGCGTCGCGGTGGTTGCGGCGGCGAGCTCGGGCTAGAGAGGCTTCAAATGGCGGAAGGAGAAGAAGGGTGAGGTCGGGCTGCAGGTTATTGCAGACTGCTGCGTGCATCGCGAGGATGCGCTGGCTGCCAAGCTGTCGGCCTGCTCCCTGATAGGCCTCGGAGGAGTCGGTGAAACGGTCGCAGAGGACGATAGAGCCTGCGGCGAGCGCCGGCCGAATGACCTTCTCGATGGA
>OCZT010007942.1_pt1 | contig 10360 bp, 6 predicted proteins | sample 1539031 | NCBI WGS metagenome assembly OCZT01 (sample SAMEA3539308, study PRJEB22396) | soil metagenome | biome: tundra; feature: field; material: soil | place: USA | collected 2010-05 | depth 0.15 m
ATTGATGCCGATCTGCGCCGCCAGGCTCGGGCGTGGCGAGTCATCCCGGGCGAGGATCCTGCGGGCGAGACCGGCGGGGCCAGGGTCGTGGAGGGCGGGAAGTGAGCGGTCCGAGCCGGCGCCCTGGTGCTGGCCGCCCGCGGGATCCCAGGACCGCCGATCCCGGGCCTGATAAGAAGCCGCGCGGCATGGAGCGGCTGGCCGACCTGCTGCCTCAGACCATGCGCCAGTTCGGCCTGGAGGATCAGCTCGAGCAAGCCAGGGCGGCCGCGGCATGGTTGCGGCTCATCGAGGAACGTGTCCCGGCAGCCGTGGACGCGTGCCGTCTTATCGACCTGGGCAATGGCATCGCCACGATTGAGACTGACGAGCCAATCGTGGCCCAAGAGATCCGCCTACGGGCGCCGGAACTTCTGACCGTCCTTCGCGGCGCAATTAGGGCCCCCATCCGTCAGATCCGGGTCACGACGCGACACGTATAATCGCCACCTGCCAACGCCGGTTCGGCTGCCTGGGATGCGGCCGGATCCCATGGGCGCACCAGTCCCACCGCTAGCAGCCCCCAATGGCCGTCCGTCTCCACATGAATCTCGGCGTCGTTGCCGAGCCACAACGCCTACCCGATTCTGCCGACACGGTGATCGTGGTTGAGCCAAACATCGGCTCTACGTCGCGGACCAAGGGCAACCTGTATCTGCTCGTCACAGCGACGGGTGGGCGAAAGCTGCGCGAAGCCACCAAGATCGTCGCCGAACAGATTCGCGACGACTACTACTACGACCTATCGGCCGGCATCTCCGGGTGCCTGCGGAAGGCCGTGCAGGCTGCCAACAAAGTGCTGCTCCACTCGCCCGAGCGACCTACGGCCGGTCCCGGTGAGCCGCCCCCCATCGGCCTCGCCCTGGCCGTGGTCCGGGGCAATGAGCTGTACGTTGCCACGCTCGGCCCTGCGGAGGCCTACCTCGTCAGGCAGGCTCGCCTGCTGACGCTGCCAGACCCGAGCCCTGATAGTGGTTTGCCTGCGGGTGATATCGACGGTCCAGACGTATGGCACGGCGAGATAGCCGCCGGCGACTGCTTGATCCTGATGTCACCCAATGTCACCAGGCGCATCGGCCTCGGCCCGATCCAGGACGCCGTCATGCAGCTTCATCCGCAGGCTGCCGTCGAGGAGATCCACCGCCAGTTCGGCTCCGGCAGCCTGGGCAGCACGGGCGGCGACGGCATCCTCTTCGTCGAGGCGTCGGAGGTGGCGTCTACACACAAAGTGGCACCTCTCAAGCCCGTCTGGCCGGGTGACTCAATGGCCGGCGCTCCAGAGCGCTCGCCGATCCCGCTCGTGGACGTTGTCAGCGGCAGCGTGGCCACAGTCCAGATGTCGGCGCGCCACGCCCAAGTTGCGGCCGACAGCTGGCTCCGACGCGGTGTTAACAGCATTTTCGACCGCATGCCGCAGCGAGAGATGTCGCGGGGCCGCGTGACCTCCGTGATCGTCCGGCGTGAGCGCCAGCAACGGGCCGCCATTGCGGTCGTGGGCCTGCTGACAGTCATCGCCGTCATCGGCACCAGCATGTACTTCCTCTCCGGCGCGAATCAACACAACAACATCGACGCCCAACAGAAGGCACAACAGGCCTACGCCAAGGCTCAGGCCGACATTGCCGCCGTGTACGGAAAAGTCCCCGATCTTCTGTCGAGTGACCCCTTGAAGGCGGGCGACTACCTCAAGGATGCCTACGCGCAGCTCAAGGTGGCCGAGGACAACGCCTACACACCCGCCCAGCTCGCCGGTCTTCAGGATCAGGTGACTGCCGGCCTCAACCGCTTCTACAACGTCACCACGATCCAGCCGCAGGTAGTGGCCTCCCTCGGAACGGATGACCTGACAGGAGCCGTCCTGGGGCCACCCACGGACGGCGCGGCGTATGTCCTCGATAAGACGGCCGGCACGGTCTACCGGATCAGTCTCGACACTGGCGCCAAGATCCCCGTCATTCAGGTCGGTCACGAGCCGGTCAATAGTGGGTCGACCATGGGCAATCCTCGTCTGCTCACCACCGGCGGGCCCGACATCCTGGTCCTCGATGACTTCAACTCGCTGTGGCGTTGGCGGCCGGCCGACAAGACGGGGCGTGGAACACCGGTCAAGGTCAACATCCCGGACAACACCTCCTGGGGCAACGGAACCCGAGCGATCGGCACCTTCATCGTCAATGCGCAGCTTGGCCAGTACAACCTCTACATCGTGGTCCCGAGCGCGAACCAGATCCTCAGGTACCAGCCCGCGCTCGATGGCGGCAGCTACCCGACGGAAACGCGAGCCAACTATCTGAGCGTCGGGCTGGACCTCAGCAAGGCCGATGACATGTACGTCGACGGCAAGATCTACCTGGTCGACGGAGGCAAGATCACCCAATACGAAGGCGGCCAGGCGAGCCGCTGGTCTCCCGACAAGCCCCTGGACATAGAGCTCCGACCGAAGGCGCCGGTATACACGCGCCTGACGGCCGACAATTCGGCCCAGGACCTGGGCACCTTCTACGCCTACGATGGCCCGAATCGCCGAGTCGTCGCCTTCAAGAAGAGTGACGGCAGCATCGTCGGCCAGTACATCGTTCCGCCAACGATGAATTGGTTCTCCGCCCTGACCGGCATGTTCGTCGTCCCCGGCGTTGGAACCGCCTCTCCCACGCTGTACTGGACCGAGGGCAGCAATCTCATGCGCGCCTACCTGGGCCCGCAGGGCGAGGCGCCGGCCGCAACTCCATCGCCCAGCGTCAACCCCAGCTCATCGCAGTCCGCACCGACCAAATCCAACCTGCCGTCGGCCCGGCCGAGCGCGAGTCTCAAGTAGCTGGGGGCATGTGAGCGGATCGGGCTCCCACTCCGGGCGCCAGACGGCGCCCGGAGTGGGATAATCGGGCCATGCCAGAGTCGCTCGCCGAAGTGGTTGTCGAGAGCGTTCGAGTCCATATGCTCTCGAGTCAGCACGTCGTCCTGCTCAAAGAAACGGACAGGGAGCGCTACCTGCCGATTTGGATCGGCCCGTGGGAGGCGAACGCCATCGCCGCGCGCCTGCAGGGCGTAACGCCCGAACGGCCCCTGACCCACGACCTCTTCGCCACGACCCTTGGGCTACTGGGTGTGGAGTTGCGTCGGGTCATCGTCTCCAGCCTGACGGAGGAGACGTTCCACGCCACTCTGGAACTCGAGAGAGATGGCCAGACATACGCCATCGATGCCCGGCCTTCGGATGCCCTGGCCCTGGCGGTTCGGACGGGCGTGCGGATCTACGCCTCCATCGAAGTCCTGGACCGGGCGGGCGTTGAGCCCGACTCTCAGGTCGACCAGCGCCTCGAGGTCTTCCGCGAGTTCGTGAACTCGCTCGGCCTGGACCTGGACGAAGAACATCGTGAAGGCCCTGGGTCGGGCCAGCCGCCCCGCCAGTAACCTGGCCGGGCCGGGCTGCGGCCGGTTGCCAACCGCAGCCGCGTGGTCCTAGCCGAGGATCGGTTCGCCTCGTCGCATACCCTCGCCCCGCCCGAACCACAGCCGCAACCTTAGCGACCAGAAGTCGCGGACAGCCCGGAAGACGACCGAGGGTTTGGCACCGGTCGGCGAACCGGCCGTGCGCGCGTAGTGCGGTACGCCCACCTCCGCGAGCCTACGTCCCTCGTAGCGGAGCTTGATTAGCAACTCCGCTGTGAAGAAGGCTCCGCCGGACGAAACGCGGATCGGGGTCAACGAGTCACGCTTGAAGAGCTTGCAGGCACAGTCGATGTCGCGGACTCGCACGCCGAAGAAGATGCGGTTTGAGAAGCGGTATACGCGGGCGTACCAGCGCCGAATGGGCGGATCGGCTCGCTTGAGGCGGAAGCCGACCACCACGTCCGGGGAGTCGGCCCCGGCCATGCGCTTGGTCAGTCGACCCACATCGGCCACCTTGAACTGGCGGTCGCCGTCGATGAAGGCGATCAGCCCGTAGCGTGCGGCGTGGAAGCCGGAGCGGAGAGCGGCTCCGTAGCCGAGATTGGTGGGGTGATGCACGACTCGAAAGACGTCCGGATGCTTCCGGGCCAGCTCATCGGCTATGGCTGCGGTCCGGTCTCGCGAGCCGTCGTTGACGGCGATGATCTCGAACTTCTCGGCTAGGGCGGGCAGCGCGCCGAGCGCCTCGTCCACGAGGGCCTCGATGTTGGCCTCTTCGTTGTGGGCCGGGAAGAAGAACGACAGCTCCGCGACCCGAAACGGCCTCGAGTCCGTTTCGCCCGATGCGCCCGACCCATCGGAAGAGCCCGTCTGACCTGGATCCTTGCTCGCGCTCACTGCGTTCCTTTCACCGGTCCTGCTGCTCAGTCGATGCTAGCGCTCCTGGCCGGCGCGAAAGAGTCAAATTCGGTACCGAGCCCGTACATCCGATTCCATCGTTCGGAGTCCGTGGATCCGCCGGATCCCATTCGGCTGCCCACGGGGCGCTCGAAATGAATCGCCAGGGCCGCGCTAAGGGCAGACCACCGGCCCCGTTTTGGCCGTGACCTCCTTGATCGAAGACCCGTTGGGAAGGCGAAAATCCTTCATCTCGTAGAAGTAGCTCAGGTTGTCCATTCCGTCGCAGTTCCACGCGAATCGCAGGAGGAACACGGGTCGCTGGCCGAGGTATCTGTCAATGACGTCCCATACCTCGCCCAAGTTGTCGCCCGCCGCCACGCGCATCGTGTCGTCCACTATGTAGACGTCCGGACGGAGGCCCTCGACCTTCTGGCCGTACCAGAGTGTCGTCGAGTCGTACCAGTTGCTCACGATCACCGAGTTCGCGGGGAGGCCGCCCTGATCGGCCGTCATGAGCACGGCCCGCATCCAGGTTTCTCGCCCGGTCTGATCGGCCTGGCTCACTCCGCCAGGGTGGTCTGTATCCAGGACGTGCTGGCGCTCGGGAGCGATGGTCACGCTTGCAGCGATTAGGGCTACCGCAGTCACGACCTCGATTGTCACCAGCGCGGCCGCCTGCCAGGGGCGGCTATTGGCGCGGGTCGGCTCGACGTGGGAGCCTTCGCGGGTTGGCTCGTCATCTGAGCTCGAGGCACGCGCGGCAAACCGCGACCGGGCGGCATCCGCCAGCCAGACGAAGATCGAGACAGCGTCGGCCAGGCCCAGACCAACGAAGGCGAAGGCCACGAAGACCGGCACCAGGAAGTAGCGCTCAAGGTCTGAGTTGACGTACGCAGCCGCGAATCCGGCGGTCATGGCCCCTGCAAGCAGGCTCAAGAGGACGTAGCGCGGCCGCCGCACAAGGCTCGTGCCCAGCCCCAGAACGGCGACATAGCCGAGCGGCCCTAGCCAGCTCGAGATGAGGTTCATGACCTGCGCATACTTGAGCCCCAGGTCAGCCCCGATGGTCGGCGGGATACCTCCGAACTGCTGGCCCGTGACAACGTACAGAAAGCCATTCCACGTGTCGGGATGGGCGTAGACCAACGGGGCATGCATGGCCGCCCGGATCGGCAGCTCCAGCCAGAGGACGACAGCGGCAGCGGCAAGAACGGCAGCGCTCGTAAGGATCACCCGCCACCGCAGCACGATCCTCGGTGCCACGGCCAGGACGAACAGACCGATACCTGGGGCCAGCATGATGGTCAACGAGTGGTTGGCCAGGGCCACGCCGTAGACGCCCGCGGCCGCCACCAGCCAGCGGTCGGTCCGCCGCCGCTCCCAGACGAGCAGCAGCAGCAGAATTAGCGCGACGAGGGCCAGGTGGAGGATGTGCGGATCGGCGTAGGTCGACAGCCGCCAGAACACCGGACTCGACTGGAACGACATGAATGGCGGGAAGGAGATCGGCGTCGACGCGAACGTGGGCATGACCAGGAGGAGGAGACCGGTCGCAAGGGCGATCCAGCGCATCCCGGTCAGGAACTGGACGACCGCTACCATGCCGGCAATCGCTCCCGCGGACAGCAACGCCTGGAGGAGGTTCAGCCGGTATGCCGGGTCGCCGAAGGGGAGCAGATGGGAGGCGATGAAGCCGAGGATCACGAACGATGGGTAGCCCGTGGGATGGGCCGTCCCCAATACCCACGCGACGGTCTGAAACTCAGCCGAGTCGCCTCCTGCCTGCGAGATGACGCCGGGTGCGAGCGTGGGTAACACGAGCCATAGCGTCGCCAATGCCCCAACGAGCGGGGCAATCGCGACGGCAGCCAGCCTGCCATTCAGACCGGCGTTCTGCAAACGAACTCGGATGGCTTCGGTGCGGCCGGAGGCCACCGGCGCGTCCAACGAACCATCGAATTTCGTCATCCGGTCACCAGCCAAGGATCACTCCCCACATGACGCCCCAGAAGTTGACGACGATCGAAAGTCCGACCAGGGCGGCCAGGAGCGGCCACCAGCGACTGAGTCGGCTGGCGCCGAGGGCTACCAGGATCAGTGCGAATGGGGCGAAGTCGTTGCTGAAGCGGTAGCCGAACTGCACCCAACCCTGGCTAAAGTGCATGAGGTTCACAACAGCGATGGCCAGGACGGCGATCGTCGCGCCGGCCGTGGCTCGATCGATCTCGAGGTTCCGCAACGGCCGCCAGGCGAGCAGGCCCAACAGGTAGGCCGGGCTCGTCAGGATGATGCTCGTGCCCGTCGCCTCCGGGATCGCCAGCGGACAGGCCTTGTCGAAGAGGCCGCGGGCCGTAGTTGCCACGCAAAGTGCATCCCCCGAGTTTCCTGGGAAGACGCTCGAGAACTGGGGCAGGATTCTCGGCGTCCCGAACAACATGATTCCGATGTTCTGCGGGACGTAGCGCAAATCCGTGATCGACCACGCGGCGTGATACGGGAAGACGCCCGCGTAAATGTCCACCTCGTGTTGGTACAGGTAGTCGTAGGCGGGGTTGAAAAGGTGGCCGCTGGTCGCGTACGTGATGACCAGCAACGTCACCAGCGGCACGGCCGCACCCGCGGCGGCGAGCATGGCTCGCCGCATCCATGTGCCTCCGCCGCCCACCAGGATCAGGAATGGGAAACCGAGGAGGATGGTTAGGCGAGCCGTGACCGCCAGGCCGAAGAAGATCCCGGCCGCGACCTGAATCGACTCAGGCGTCGAGAGGGCGAGCCACAGCGATTCCAAGGCCCGATCGAGGCGGCCATCCCGCCGACGGCTGAACCACCACAAGGCCGCGCTGAGGAGGACGAGTCCGGCGTCGAGGAATGCGATCAGCATCGGCGACTGCGCTTCGGCCAGGATCACGGCCGGGAGCCCGCCGACGATCGCGACGGCGACCACGAAGGGGGCCAGAACGCCCCGCCGGCCCGCCACGGCGACGGCCAGCAGAGCCGCCAGGACGCTCAGCAGAACCCCAACCCCAGCCAGGGCCGCCGCCGACGTGCCCGAGCCAGCTAGAACGAAGAGCAACTCACCGATCGAGCCCAGCGCGAACAGAATGGCTACTGACGGCCAGCCCCCGGGCCAGCTAAACCTGTGGATGGCCCCGACGGCCTCCCGGATCGGCCGTGGCGCGGCTGCCTTCCGGTCAACGGAGAGGGCCAGGCCCACTGATAAAAGCAGGCAGCCGACGGCGACGACATGGGCCCAGAACCAGGTGGACCCGATGACGGAGGTGTACCAGAAGACTGTCCCCAAACCGAAGAAGAGGGCGGTCAGGCGGCGGATCGGCTGGCGCACCGGCAGGAAACCGAGCATCCAGTAGGCGATCCCCACGTCGACCGCGCCGAAGATCGTCGCCAGGAGCTGCTCATTGGTGGCGAGATGCCAGAAGGCCACGAACGGCAGGAGAACTGCGGCCGGCAGCGGCGGGAAGGGGATGATGCCGCGCTCGGTCGGGTTGCCGTGCGAGTCCAGGATCGGCATGACGTCCTGGTATCCGGGCGTCGGGATCGAGGTCTGGCCGTCCATCCAGGATTGGGCCTGAAGCACGAAATGCATATAAAGGTTGGTGCGGTTCGGCTGGCTGAAGTAGTAGACGGCGAGGACCAGCAGCACCAGGCCGATGCCCCATAGCAGGTGACTGCGAGTCCCGGCGTAAGAGCTGGCGTCCTCGGTAGGCTCTCCCAGAGCGCCCTCATTCAGGTTCGCAAGGGCGTCTCCGGTGTCACCCTGGGTTATACTCCCCTCCACCTCAGCGCTCGCCCAGGAGACCACGGTTGGCAGGCCCGAGTACGCGAGAGGAGAGCCCACAGGGGCGCGCGCCGGCGGGAACGAGTGGTGCCGTTACAGCAATTCTCGCCATCGTCGTTCTCCTGGCCCTGGGTTTGATCCTTCGCTTCATCATCGCATACGTCCTCTTGCCGGGGTCGGGCTTCCCCAATGACCTCGGCGCTTTCCAGGCCTGGGGCAACGACATTGCCCAGCACGGCCCGATCGGCTTCTACGATCGAGCCGGCTTCATCGACTACCCCCCGGTGTACCTGCTCCTGCTCGGTCTGGTCAGTTTCCTGAGCGGTGGCAACATCGGCGAGGGCGTGAAGCTCATTCCGATGCTGGCCGATCTCGGCCTGGCGGCCGTGGTTTGGGTGATGGTCCGCGAGCTCGGTGTGTCAGGCCGACGGGCCTTCATCGCGGCCTTGATCGTTGTCGTCAACCCCATCACCTGGTTCAACAGCGCCATCTGGGGGCAGGCCGACGCGGTCGGCTCGATCCTCCTCTTACTCGGATTGCGCGAGCTGCAGAAAGACCGCCGGGAAGCTGCTTCGGTGCTCGCAGTCCTGGCCGCGCTGACGAAACTCCAGCTCGGGATCCTGGGCTTTGTCGTCGTATTCGTCGTGCTGCGCCGCTCGCTCGCGCCCAAGACCGGCGAGCCGAGTCCGGAGCGCGTCCTGACTTCGCTGGGGGCGGGACTCATTACCGCCGCCCTGGTCTGCCTGCCCTTCACCGGGCTTGACCTGGTGGGCATCGTGCACCGGCTCGGATCGGGGCCGGGGATTCTGACCCTGGGCGTTGGACTGATCGCCGGTATCGGAGGCGTGGCGCTGGGGCGGCGTTATCTGCCGATTGCCAACTCGGCGCGCCGTGAGGCGGCTTCGTTGCTGATCGGAGCGGGTACGGTCGTCGTCTTCGCCGGCATGGTCTTCGACTCGATCGTCAGCCACCTGCTGAACACCTTCGGCGAGTATCCGTACCTGACGCTAAACGCCTACAACCCGTGGTCGCTCGTCGGCGACTCGACCGGGGCGGCGATGGACCGTTCGCTCAGTTGGATCCACGACACTCCCTGGTCCGACGCGCCCGGTGTGAGTGGGCCGGGCTTCATCGTGGGCCCGTTTCCGGTCGCGGTGTCCGTCGCGGCCCTGCTCGTGGCGGCCGTCCTCGGTGCCGCTGCCTTTGTGGCGTGGCGCCGCAGGAGCGCCGCCTCCGTGGCGGAGGTCGCTAGCGGCCGAGGGGGAAGGGTCGGGCGCTGGACTCACGCGGAATTCCACAGCCTGTGGGGCGCGTTCGCGGCCGCCGCCGTGGTCATCGGCAGCGTGGTCGCCCTCAGCCTGACGGGCAGTCTGTACGCGGCCACGCTGGGCAGTGGCTTGCTGCTCATAACCCTGGTTGGAGTTAGCGCTTGGGCGGCCTGGCGCGACGACCAGCAGTCGCTGCTCGTGGCCCTGGCCATCCTGACGATCGCCTTCTTTGTGCTCCCGACTCGAGTCCATGAGCGCTACCTCTTCCCGTTCTTTGGGCTCGGCGCCATTCTCCTGGCGTCGTCCCCGCGCTGGCGTGTCGTTTACGGCTTGCTGGCAGTCGTCAATACCGCCAACCTGCTGGCCGTTCTTGTTCAGTACAAGGGCATTCCAGCGGGCGACGGAACGGTCGGCGGAACGCTCAACGATTGGGGCCGCGGGATCGCGACCGCTACCTGGTTCGACGGCATCATCTGGCCGATCGCCCTGTCTGGCGTCGTGACCGGCATGATCATGGTCTGGGCTTTGCTGCAGATGCGCGATCGGGCAGCGCTGGCCCTGGCGCGCGAAACCGCGAGCCGGGCCACGGATCCGCAGGCTCCGGCGTGGTGGACCTCCCTCGGCGAGGCTAAGCCTGTTGGGTCCACGGAACCGCTCGAGTTGCCCGCCCTGGCCGCCTCAGTCCCAGGAGATGAGCAGGACGAGACCTACGTCGATGACTCTTGGACCGACGACGATTTCCATGTCGCCTACGCCGACCCCCTTTCGGAACCACGTTACGTCCCGCGCTGGGCCATGTCGTTGTGGCGCCGTGTCTCCGGACCGTCCTCGCAGCCCGACCGCTCGGCCGCCCTGGACTCCGAGCCTCGCGGCCGACTCGACAAGCTCGACATCTGGGTCGTTGTGGCCCTCATCCTGGCCATCCTCTCGATGCGGGTCTATCGCCTCGGCGAACCGGCTCAGATGC
>OCZT010007943.1_pt1 | contig 10360 bp, 17 predicted proteins | sample 1539031 | NCBI WGS metagenome assembly OCZT01 (sample SAMEA3539308, study PRJEB22396) | soil metagenome | biome: tundra; feature: field; material: soil | place: USA | collected 2010-05 | depth 0.15 m
TGGGACATTCATATCGAAATGTATGTAATTTAATCAATACAACCTTAAATTCTAATGCTAAACCACAATAAGGGCAGTTAAATTCTATCACAGCTTCAAATCCTTCATATCAAACCAATTCATTGGATTATCTCCATTTCGGGAAAATTAATAACAGCAAATTCTTTATGGTATTTCTTAGCATAAAAATCATACTGTTGCGCGGCTTTTAGCTCAGTTTCAAAAATACCTAAATGTAATGTTCGACCATTATAGGAAATTCTTACTTGATATTTATTTTCCCCACGTTTGGAAACCCCTTTGTATTTGGAGTCACCGTGAAGTTTACCTCGATTTTGCATATTTTGATTACGCGTACATTCTCTTAGATTTAATCTAGTATTATTTAAGAAATTCCTATCTTTGTGGTCATATGTTTTAGTATAATCGCCCATAATGAAATTTGACAGATTAATTGAAATAATTTTATTGATGTTTGTCATGCAGCGAATGACACCTTTTCTATAATTCCATTTATGGAATAAACATCTATCAAAATCTTCATCGTCTACTTGAGCAAAAATTGTGGTATTTGTAAGTTTTAGATATTTCATAATGTGATCTCTTTCATATCTAGCCAGTTCATTCCGATCGATGCTTCCGCAGGGATAGTTAATCTGAAGTCTCTTATAAGTGTACACATACGAAAATCAATTGGTTGTTCAACATTTTTCTTATAGGTCAAAGCAAGTTCTTCCTCTCTTCCTTTCAGGCATTCATACAGAACACCGTCGTGCTGTTCATCTAAAAGTATAGCAAAAGATTTAGTAGCCTCATAAGTAGGTATAATACCTAAGAATTTAGTTTGATCACTAACTATAGCTTGAGGTAGAAAGCTGATTCCTTCATTATATGTACTTTTACCAATACGATCAAAGAAATCTCGTCGACGCCCATTTGGTGCTACCAAACAATGTGTTGGAGCATCTAATGCTGCATATATGTCTTTGTGAAAAACTTCTCGAATCTCAGGTTGTTTATCATGAAATACTTTCAGCAGGCGTTGGCACTCACGAAGACTTAGTTCAGTTAAGAATTTTACTCGCAAGGTCTCCGCTGTAATGTTACGTTCACCAGAGTGTCTAATTTGCTTAGCAACATGGTATCTATCAACACCATCTACTAGAATATTCTTTTTTATATCTAATGGGTCACAATCATAAGCCCAAGAACCAGTAAGGCGGTGGATTCCAATAGGGCCATCAAAAATAGAAAGGATATCAAAATTGCCGGCGAGGACAGCATCCACCCGCGCTTCCGCTTGACTAAGATCCAGTTCAACAAAACCCATGCCTGGACTAGGAACGAACATACTGCGAAGATCTTGACCATAAGTTACTCCGTCGATTGAAAATCCATGCTTACCAATTGTTTGGAGGCTGTGCCCCAGATTAGTTACTTTAACTTTTCCATCCTCAAGATATATAAATTGATCTGTAGTTTCACCTGCACTAGTTCTAGCATTTTCTGTTCCCGTAAGATTAAACTCACACCTAAACCTTTCGTCGGGGTGGAGATGTAGTTCAAGTATTTCAATAACCTTATGTATTTTTCTCGCTCCGATAATAGCTTCAAGAATAGGGGGACCAGTGCTGGGCGCTCTCTTTGCTTCCCCGTAAGCAGCCAAGATGTCCAAACTATCTTCTTCAGTCGAAGGTGTGCCATCTTTATTTTCCTTCATACCTCGAAGTTTACTATAAGCTAATTCTTGGAAAATCATCTCCCGGCATTGTTTTGGGCTCAGGGGATTAAAGTAAACTTGGCCTGTTAGTTTTCGGAGCTTAAGTTCTTGGATGTGAAAAAGGCTTTCGTACTTATTGAGAAGCAAGCATTGCTGCATCTTATCGATGCGAATGCCCCGATCTTCCATCTTTCGATAGATGGGCATACATTTAATTAGGTTATCATAAACAAATCGCACGCCAAGTTCGTCAATCTCTACTTGTTGCTTACCATATATCTGACTAGTCGAAAGAGAGTCCTTCGCGTTATATAAGTAATACCTATCCCTTTTACTCTTATCCGGATCAAATTCTTTCCCTTCATCTTTAAAGTAGGGCAAATCAGTGTAGATACTCGTGAGGAACCCCAAGTTTTTGGGAAACTCACAATAAAGTGTGCTAGAACCAAGCATTGTGTCTCCGACAACGTTGTTAACACTGAAATTCCACCTCTCCATGATTTTCCAATCATATTTTATATTTTGGTTGACTTTTGGAATAGGGCTAGCTAGAAGTTTAGCTACCAGTTCCATCATGAGAGTACGATTATCTCGGTCTATGGATGAATCGACGAGAGGGACGCAAACAGACTCAAAACCATCAAAACAAAAACTAATACAAATAGGTATCTGGAAATATGTCTCAATATCAAAAGTGAGGAAACCATTCCTTGCGATGGTTGACTGGTAGTGCCTTTCAATGAATGTTCGCAAAGCCGAGCTAGACCTAGCAACCCAAATATTATAAAAATTATCAGGAATTGGACAATCAGTGAGATTTCTTGGAATTTTTGCAAAGTCAATCCTTGTGATCGGACGTAGCCGGTATTCTTGAATTAGATAGGGTGTGGGGCCTAGGATGGGAAGTACTTTTATATTAGTTTTGTTAAGTGAAAAAGCCCCCGATAGAGGAAGTACAGATCCACGAAACTTACGAATACCATTAAGATTAGTAAAGTAGTTAAATGAGAGTTCACCAAGTGGTATAATAAGATTGGGTTGAAGAGCATTGATTTCATTAAGGATAATAGGACTATAAGTTTTAATAAGTTTTTGAATTTGAGTTGAGTATTCCTCATCATTCTTTCCTTTAAATAGTTTAGGTAGTGGTTCTTTGACTAAGCAGGTACGGTAGAAATCATCGAGATTTAAATTTACCCCTTTACAGTAGTCGCGTAATAAGTTACCACCATAGCCAGTTAGGGCATAGTTGGTCTTTAGATCCTCCCCTACAGGACCGTCAGATATGAAGAAAGCAGGCGGTTTAGCAGATCCGTGGCCTTGAGTCATTGTTTAGGCGTCGCCTTTAGCACTCTGCTGATCCTTTCGCAATTTCTTCAACCATTCTAAAACTCCCATAGCCTCAAAAAACCTAACCTCACCTATGTCTTGGAATTTTCTTTCAAATCGTGCTGCAAGCCATACATTTCGAGAGTTAATGGTGAAACCTAATTCATTAAAAAGGATTAACATATAATCAATCTGCCTGGGTGTTGCTAGTTGATGTTGATTTTGTAGGATTATGGGCATTTTGGCTTCCCCTGTTAAAAACCGGCCGAACCACTTCCAAAGGTCTCCAATCCTATACTTCAGCGCTTTTCAACGCCCGTCTTTTATGGAAGTGATTCGGTTTAGGTTTTTCTGTTAGATTATAGGTCTACTAAGTATGCAGGAATCTCATTATACATAACTCTAAAATTAACCCAATCCTTACCAACATCAGTAAGAAAATGTGTAACAGTTGATTTATTATAACAGTAAAATTGTTCACGAGTAATGATATTATAAATATGGTATGCTTTAACTACCCGGAAGAGTACCTCTTTTGTTTCTATAGGATTATAAGGTTTAGCAACAACAGGTTTAACTTTTTTCTCAGGCATTTTTACTTAGCCTCCTAGAAAGCCGGCGCCGTCGCCGCATAACCTGTAGGATGGAAGCTAACAATTTGATTAACAGCTTTGCCTTCACTAATCGTAGCAACCCACTGTGCATCAAAAGGTTTCATTACAAGAGTATCAGTATCCAGGGCAAAGTTAACAGCTTCAATCTTTTTATTATTAATAGCTGCATCAATCTGTAGCAGATAACTCTGAGGAAGCATCTGCATTCCACCAGGATTAAAAGGTTCATTACTCTCAGTGTTAAAGATAATAGTACGTTCTTTACCTTTGTACTTACCATCTGTAATTGCAAAGTCAGCAAAATAATTGAAGGATTTCCCACTGGAACTCTTTGTGGGTCCTTCCAGTTTAATGATCTGAGTTGGATAGTAGTCAGTTTCAACTACAATCGTTTGCATCGCATCGGCGGGCGTGAAATTGATGATCGCCATGGGTGTCTGTTTTCCTTTTGGTGTCTTAAAAGTTACTTAATTTCTTCTACAGTAATCGTATCATTATCCTCACTAAAGAGAGTAATTGTAATATATGAAATATCCTCCTTAAGATATTCTCTCAAGGTATTAATAAGTTTAACCTCATAAACTTTAAAATCTTCAGGATTTTCATCTCTTAATGCTGTTATAGTATATTTAACCTTCATTTTTGAGATTCCCTTTTAACTTTTATCTTCTAAAATAGCATTATAGAGGTCTTTACATTCTTGCGTAGTAAAACTTATCTGGTGAATATCCTCAACATCTCTGGTATAACGTTTCAATAACCAAACAATAAAACTATTATAAATTCTTTCTTCAGAATAAGTCATGCTTTCACCTCTACATTAACCAATCCCATAAGATACTTATAAAAATCCTTCCCCGTAATATCATGCCTTCCGGGCATAAGACCGGGGAAGGAAGTACAAGCTATATCACTAATAAATTCTACAAAAAACTTTTCTTGCCCGCCGACCATCTTTCGATCAAAACGAAAGATATGATCGAAATAAATGGAAACGTTCGCACTGATCTTGTCTCGTAGGGATAGTTTCTCACCTACTACGATTGACTCTGCCAGCATATCTTTATTACCGTTAACTGAAGGTTTATCATACTTGTCAATCACGTGCGCTGTCAGAATTACATTAAGTGGAATAGAACGGAGGAAGGATAAAAATTGATCTGTTGCACTAGACTCGAACCCATAATCCTGTGGGCCACTCATATTAATAGCACCAAGCGTCCGCCCTTTGTCGCCCGCATGAGTTAGTGGTAGTGCATCCATTAGGAAATTCTTAGTTATAGCAGTGAGAGAATCTCCGACGAATGTTTCATAAGGGCACTTCCCTTTAACAATTGTATCAAGAAGCAGTTCTAAATCTCCATTAACTCTCTCAAAGAATCCTTTGTTGTTGCCTGCCGTACGTGGTGGATAGTAATCATAATCAATACGATCTTTTTGAATCCAAGGGGAGCCAAGGATTCCTCTAATACGCCCATCTGCATCTAGGACTTTTAATCGAGTAGCTAGATTTGCTTTAAGTACACTACAAGCGGCCACAGTTTTACCAGAATGTTTAGGCCCTACAAATAGAGCCATGAAACGAGATTCATTAGAGAGATTATTTGCAGTTGGCATTTGACAGTTTCTCTTCTAGTTTTCTAGCAGTTTGGTAAAAATTAATGAGACTATCTGTTACAGTTTCTTCTCCTGATGGCCAATAAGCATATGGCCACTCATGCGCTAAGATAAACAATTCCTGTTCAAAAGTTAATTTAGCGTTACTATTTTGCCCGCCGGTTCCGGTAGATTCTTCGCCCATTCTATCACATCCTGTGGTTTCATATTAATACATTTGTTACCAGTACATTCTTCATATAGAATAATAAGAGCAACGTTCATACCTAGGAATAGTGGGAATTGCTTTGGTTTTCCCATAACATGGACTATTTCTCGTAGAAGGCGTTTTATGATACGGATGTTTTGCTCATTCATGATCCACTCCATCCATTCCACCGTTAGCTAAGGCATTGATATTTTGCATAAGAGACTTTGCCGCACGATGGTTTCTACCTTCTTTAGTATTAGCACAATTTAAGCACTTAGGTTTAGAATAAAGAGCTTCCTTCCAAGTAAGAATGAAAGTAGAGCCACAATTAGTACAAGCTGTGAATTTATTAATAACCTTTGGATGTTCCCTAATTAAAGTACAACCAGGGTGAAGACAGATCCACCATTTACCCGGACGACCAGATTTATACTTTGCAAAAGTGTGCACGTGCTCTAGGACTGGCATAGGTTTAGTATTCAAGCAGCCAACATAAAATTTTGATAAATACAATAAATAAAAGAATACAGCTATCAATAATTAAAAGAGTCATTTCTACCATGGACGCCAGATTTCTTTCTTGATTTCATAAAGTTGATTCTGTTTCATAACACGTACTTCCTCCGACGGTTCCTCACATAACTTAGTATAAGGGCAAAAGCTAGGTTTAGCAAGATCAAAGCATTTACCATAACCTTTACAAGAGGACCACCGTTGTTCATAATTATTTGTCTCTATAGCACGTTTGATTTGAAAGAATATTTTAATGAGTTTTTGTTTCCAATCTAAAAGTTTTAATGCACTGAAGCTAACCGGCTGCCGTACCATGGTAGTCTTATCCATTGTCTTAGCAAGTCTGATATAGTTAATTATAAACATAGTTTTTTTAGCTACTAGAGCGTAATTCTTAAACTGAAGACTCTCAGGGTAAATCCAATGGCGCTGCATTTGCCATTTATGATCTGCTACACAGGAAAGTCCCTGGAGAGAACCAATAAGATCAATGCGCCCTTCTAGGGCAAAGAGATTCTCATTATCCTCATAGATAGGTTCACTAAAACCTACTTCTACGTGCTCTTGGCTATCTGGGACAAAATCATTATTTTGATAAAAAAAGCAATATTCCCTAAATCTATTTTGTACAGCTATGCGGGTTTCTTTGGCTAGATCGAACGGATGGGCACGAAAGTTTGTGCAGTGTTTGCATCGATTGCAAGGATCTATTTGTAGTAAGTCTATCAATCTATGTTGGTCTTTATGACAACCACATACACAAGTATCAATGTCTGGATCATAAGCTAAAGCCATCCCTATACAATCGTTCATAGAGAAATGTTTAGCTTTACCTTTGTAATATATATCTAAGAGTTTATGCCCATAGGTACCTGCATTCATAGCGGAGCGGTCTTGAATGTAGTAAGTGGGGACTAAGCGTTTATAATATTGATTGTACCATTGAGTAGGACATTCTAGGAAGGTAGTTATTTGGCTAGAATCTAAAACTAGTGAGAATTTACTCATAGGTATCCATCCACCTTACAGCAAATCTAAGCTCTGTTAACTTAACTGGTTCCTCTTGCATCGCGTCACGCATATTATAGGCGTCCACCCAGTTTTCTCTTAGAGTTTTAGAGTTAAATGAAGCTATTCTCTCTATCAGATTATCATTATGAATTGCTATTAGGATTAGCTTGCTGTTAGTCATTTGGAATAAATTGTGCTACTGTGTTTTGAAAATCAGCTTCTAATTTAATATTTTCACCACCAAAAAAACCGGCCTTATGTTCTTTGGCGCGGATCTTTACAAGAATATTAAGCGGATCTGATTTATCAGAGGTAAATGTGAGATTATCCGCTCGCATCTGGTAGAAGTTACTAATAGCTTCTAAGATTGCTGCCTCTATAGCATTTTCTGGACGAAGCCAAACTTCGGCGCCACCATTTGAGTGTGTTTCTACTTTCATTTTAGAATCTCCTTCAAAGTCTCGCTCCCACCGTTCGTTCCGCGAGTTGCTTAAAGCTCTGCGGATCTTCCGTAAAAGACCAGTGATTACTAACAGTTTCATTAAAAATAAGTTTTTTCTCAACTAGCATATCATACCACCACTCGTCTATTGTCCCTTTGCATAGGATAGTTTCAACATTAGTGCTGGCACTTTTAATACTAAAATCTGGATTGTAGAACCTAAAGATAAACTGTTCTTCGTCCGCTCCACTCCAGTTTTGCTCAAGCATGAGAATATTATTACAATAGTGGAAGTCCATACCGACTCCGCCAGCTATCATGTTAATAATAAGGACACGCTGAGAGCTTGTCTCAAAGGAACGCATAATTTGATCTTTGTTCCAGGAGCTATCTTCACCTGAAAGTTTAAGACAGTTCAAGGAACCGCCGAGCTTGTGATAGAGTACGTCACGAACGGCTTTATGATGAATGCCGACTGCAAAGCGCTGGTTATCCGAGTCTAGGAGACTCGCCTCTAAGTAATCCGAAGTCCACATTACTTTCATAAGACCTGCTATTCGGCGCAACTCCATCATATCTTCTGCTAGGTCCCAGTAGGACGGATTAGCTTTCACACTTAGCTTAACTTCCAGCTTATCAAGAATCTTGTTGTACTGTTTTGCGAGCACATCCTTATCAGGTTCTATGAGAGTAAAATTATGAATAAGTGGGGGAAGATCAGTATAGACATCCTCTTTTTCTCGCCGTAGCACGTAGGGCTTAATTTCGTTTTTGAAGGAATCAAGAGAACCCCTCTTAATCCGACTCCATCGTCCCTTGGTGTCTTGCTCAAGCCATTGCCGCCGGAAGCGTTCTAGCGAGCTAAATTTCTCAGGGTCACATAGATTAAGCGGTACAAAATATTCCTCAGCACGATTCTTAATAGCCGTGCCGGTGAGAAGTACGAGACCAACTGCTTTGGAATTCTCATCTTTTGTTACCTCATTAGTCTGGTGCTGTTGACTCACATAACAATACTGTGAGCACTGGGGACAATGACTGGACTTAGAGAGCACGGTGTGACCGATTCTCTTGTCAAACTTTTGTGAACCTAGCTCCATCCATTCGTTCTGACAACGTGAGCAAGTGAATTTTAGCTCTAACGTTGTTTCACCAGTGTTAAGGAAAGTTACAAAGTCTGTGAGAGCTTGAGAGCGGTTAGAATCAGTATTCTTAAACGAATGGGCTTCGTCCGCTATGATTAGCTTGAAAGGAATCTTTTTCAATTCCTGTAGCATCTTGGGACGGCTGAATGTATCCATAGAGATAATGTAAGCTGAGAAACCCGGTGGAATCCAAGCGCTGGTAGAGAGAATGGGAAAGATACCATTCGGTAGAGTGGTTGTCCAAACCTTGTACTCTCTAATCCACTGCCAGAGGTTAGCTGAACGTACCAGAATTAGGCAGGGGCTTTTCTCTTTTAACTTATTTTTAAGAGCTAGCAATGCCTGTGGCGTCTTACCTAGACGCATTTGATCACCTATTATACAATTAAAATCAGACTCTAGGATAAACTGAATGCCATCCTCTTGATAGGATCTAGCGTGCTTGCCACTAAAATCTGCACTCGTAAAGTCTAGGGTAGCTTTATCAAAGTGTAGCATATCTTTAGAAAAGGTATGTCCACACTTGTATTCATTCAGCTTGGTTGAGCCTACTAGGTAATCTCGCTTGAGAACTAGTTGCTTGTCACAAATAGGACACTTAAAGGTTAGTTTGGGCATTAGGTTGCTCCTAGTTTTATCCTTTAGGCAGGGTCAACAGACCCCGCTTAGCCAGATCCTTGTTACACATTTCCCGCGCGATTGGTTCTGCAATCCCAATCTTTACAAAACCTTGGATTGCCTTGTCTCGATCCCGCATGAGCTTGAGTGCGGTTGAGCGTTCTTTCAAGCTAAACATTTCCATGAAAGTAGCTAAATGCAGTTCCTGAGAATCATCGGCGGCTTTGGTTACCGGACGACTTGACGTACTTGCCTGTTGCTTGGCTTTAGCAAAAGCCTTTTCTTCTCTTGCGTCAGCCTTACGCTTTAGCTCTTTTTTGTCCTGCCCTAGAGCTAGATTGACGTTAGCTACACACGCCTCTAGCATCTTAAGGTGCATGTACTTTTCATCCCAATCCATTGTACTAATCAGCTTGGTGGATTGGATCATTGCATTGTTTTCATTAGTTAGCTGACTTAGATCGTCACTTGGTATGATGGAAAGCCGGATTGCATTCAGCCAATCATAGTGGGATTGTTTAACAGCTAGGGTAGGATCATCGGTCAGTGAATGCTTTGGGGAGTGGATGGAACAACGGGGGTGTTTCAGATCAAGGCTATCATTATTCAATCCATCATTAGATGCGCACGCCGCATCGTAAGCTATCTTGATCTCGTGCGGTTGCATCGGTAGGGAGCATATCGGACAGATCCTATGTTCGTGACATACGATAAACCCAAGGTCCTTGGATTCTTGGCCGAGTGGTGCCGCACACGTGGGCACGATACAAAGATTGATTGGATACTTCGGTGCTGGTATGGCGAACATTAGGTTATCTCCAAAGGTTTACACCAATTGCAAGTATCAGTTAACTGAGGTTTAGTACAGTGTGCTTTGTAACAAGCCACTGCATTAATTTGACCACGTGGAACACAACCTAAGCACTTGTGAGAATGCTTTTTTCTTGGAAATGGCCCATTGTAAGGTTCTTTTTTACTCATAGTTCCTAGCACCTGTTCGCTTCGCTCACTCGGTAGATTCATTTGGACGCTCTTAGTTTTTCCAAGCGTCCTAGGAAACTACCTAGAGCTAGACTCCAGTGTAATCTTTTCCTGCCGGGCCTGCAAAATGCGCTTGCAAGCTTTTGACCGGCTGCCGACGCGCTCGCCGCACTTCCCGCT
>OCZT010007944.1_pt1 | contig 10358 bp, 9 predicted proteins | sample 1539031 | NCBI WGS metagenome assembly OCZT01 (sample SAMEA3539308, study PRJEB22396) | soil metagenome | biome: tundra; feature: field; material: soil | place: USA | collected 2010-05 | depth 0.15 m
TGCCGGACAGAATGGAGTACTCCTGCACGGCCGCGATCCGCTGCTTGATATAAACGTCTGGAGACACTAAGGCCATATTCTTCTGAGGCTCAGGTTATCAGATGCACGGATCGAACTCGCGTATGCAGACTCTGTCCAGGCTCCAGGAACCAGTCCAGCCACGCAAGTAACCCGCCACAGCCCTCTTCCTCCGTGGTTCACAGGCACTTGAAAGTGAGAAGATAGAGGGATGACTGCGGAATCTCCGGCGGACACCATGTTGGCGGCCGTCTTGCACGGCAAGGAAGACCTGCGCATTGAGCGGATTCCCGTTCCGCGCGTCGGCGAAGGCGAGATCCTCCTCCGCGTCGGCGCGGCCCTGACCTGCGGCACCGACCTCAAAGTCTATCGCCGCGGCTACCACGCCATGATGCTCAAGCCGCCCATCGTCTTCGGCCACGAACTCGCCGGCGTGGTCGCCGTAACGGGCCCCGGAGTAACCAAGTTTGCCGTGGGAGACCGCATCGTCCCCATGAACTCCGCCCCCTGCGACGCCTGTTACTTTTGCCGCCACGGACAGCAGAATCTCTGCGAACACATCCTCTTCAACAACGGAGCCTACGCCGAATACATGCGCATCCCCGCGCGCATCGTCGAGAAGAACACTCTCCTGATTCCGGACAGCGTTCCGCTCGAACACGCCGCGCTCACTGAGCCGCTGGCCTGCGTCGTCTACGGGCTCAGCGAGACCAGCCCGCAGCCAGGCGACACCATGGTCGTCATCGGAGCCGGGCCAATCGGCCTGATGTTCATCCATGTCGCTCAACTCCGCGGGCTCAAAGTCATCGCCGTGGTCAAGCGCGACGACCAGGTCACCACCGCGCGACTGCTCGGCGCATCCGACGTCGTGCAGATCGCCGACGGCACGGGCACCCCCAAGGACACAATCGCCGCCGTGCGCGCCCTCACCTCCCATTCCCGTGGAGCCGACATCGTCATCGAGGCCGTCGCCACCCCCGCCACCTGGGAATCGGGTGTCGCCATGGTGCGCAAGGGCGGTGTAGTCAACTTCTTCGGCGGCCCGCCCAAGGGCACAGTGGTCACCCTCGACACCAACCGCCTCCACTATGGCGACATCACCCTCAAGGCGAGCTTCCATCACACTCCCAGCTCGTGCGCGGAGGCGTTCGATCTAATAAAAAACGGCGGCTTCAAGTCCGCCAAATTCATCACGCGCACGGCCGGGCTCGACGAGGTCCCCGCCGTCTTCGCCCGCATGATGACCCGCAGCGCAGACAACCGCGCCGACATCAAGACAGCCGTCTTCCCCAACGGCTACCGCCCCACAGGGAGTGCGCAATGACTGGCGAAACCGAGCTAGCCTCCCGCGAGACTAACGCAGCCGACTCGCTCGCCGGCGCGCCTCCCGAGTACCTCACTCCGGAAGACCGTCCCACGCTCGAAGAGGCCCGCGCCTGGTGCCACCAGCTAGCCACCTCGCACTACGAGAACTTCCACGTCGCCACGTTTTTCCTACCCAAACGCGTGCGCCCGCACTTCGAAAGCGTCTACGCCTTCTGCCGCGTCTCCGACGATCTCGGCGATGAGGTCGCCGACACCTCAACCGCCCTCCGCCTGCTCGAGACCTGGGGCCAGATGCTCGACGAGTGCTACGACGCGCCTGAGCAATCCCGCCATCCCATCTTCGTCGCGCTCCACGAAACCATCGTCGCCTGCGACCTCCCGCGCAGCCTCTTCCATGATCTCCTGCGCGCCTTCTGCCAGGACCAGATCAAGACCCACTACGAGACGTGGGATGAGGCCGTCGACTATTCGCGCTACTCCGCCAACCCCGTTGGCCGCCTCGTCCTGATGGTCTGCGGATACCGTGACGAACGGCGCGCGCTGCTCTCCGACAAGATCTGCACCGGCCTGCAACTCGCGAACTTCTGGCAGGACGCCGTGCGCGACTCCGAGATCCCGCGCCGCTACATTCCCGCTGAATACATGGACCGCTTCGGCGTCGCCGAGGGCCAGATCGAAGGCCGCGTCTTCACGCCCGAGTTCGGCGCAATGATGCGCTCCCTCGTCGATCGCACCCGCGACATGCTCCGCGAGGGCGCGCCCATCAGCGACCTGGTCGACGACGAGCTGCGCGTCACGCTCGACCTCTTCCGCAAGGGCGGCGAGGCCATTCTCGACGGCATCGCAGCGCAGGATTACGACGTGCTCCGCGGCCGCCCAGTCGTCACGCGGCGCAAGAAGCTGATGCTGCTGCTCGGCGCGCTCGCCGGCAAAATTCGGATCGGGCGCACGGCTGGAGCTCGCCCCGCGTGAGCGAAGCCGGAAACATGGATGCACGGACCGCTGAAGCCTACCTCTTCTGCCGCGAGGTGGCCCGTCGCGAGGCGCAAAACTTCTACTGGGCCTTCCGCGTTCTCCCCCGATACAAGAGCGATGCGATGTGCGCCGTCTACGCCTTCATGCGCCGCGCCGACGACATCTCCGACGACGAATCGAAGTCCATCGAGACCCGCCGCGCCGAAATGGCCGCATGGCTGCAATCATGGCGCGCATCGAGATCTGCGACGAGCGGCGCGCAAACCGCAGACCCTGTATTCCTCGCCCTTGGCGATACGCAGCGCCGCTTCAATATCCCCGACAATCTACTCGAAGAACTCGTCGCCGGCACCACCATGGACCTCGAACCCAGCAGCGTTGGCGCTGCCGGCGTGCAGACCTATGCAACCTTCGAAGACCTCTACCAATACTGCTATCTGGTCGCCTCGGTCGTCGGCCTCGTCTGCATCAAGATCTTCGGCTACACCGACCCGCGCGCCGAGCAGTTCGCCGAAGAGACCGGCGCAGCCTTCCAACTCACCAACATCCTGCGCGATGTAAAAGAGGATGTCGAACGCGGCCGCGTTTATCTCCCGATGGACCTCCTCGACGAATTCGGAGAGACACCAGCCGAGTTGCACGAGCTTGCCGCCGGTCGCGCTATGACCGAGCGCGAGCGCGGAATGCTCGCCACCCTCGCCATCCGAGCGGAGAAATACTACCTCGCCGCAAACAAGCTCATCCCGCTGCTCGACCGCGACAGCCGCGCCGCCATGTGGGTCCTCGTCACCATCTACCACCGCCTGCTCGCCCGTATCGCCGACCGCAAGATGGAAGTCTTCCGCGAGCGCGTCGCCCTCTCCACGGCCGAGAAACTCACGGTCCTGGCGCGCGGTGCTGCCATGGCCGCATGGAACAGGGTGGCGAGATGAGCACGCCGGACCGCAGCGTCGTCGTCGTAGGCGCAGGCGTGGCCGGGCTGAACGCAGCCGTCGCCGTGGCCAAAGACGGCGTGCAGGTTACCGTGCTCGAACGCCGCCCCTACGTCGGCGGCCGCGCCTACTCCTACCCGCATCCCGCGCTCGATGAGGTCGTCGACTCGCAACACGTTGTGGTCGGCTGCGGCACCAATCTCATCGACTTCTGCAACGCTGCCGGTCTCGCGGAAAAGATTCGCTGGTACGACCGCCAGACCTACCTCGAACCCGCCACAGCTAACCGTGCGGTTCGCACCAGTTCCATCGAGATCACTTCCCTGCCCGCGCCGATGCAGTACGCAGGCAGCTTCCTGCGCGCTCCGATGCTGAGCGCCGCGGACAAACTCGCTATCGCCCGCGGCCTGCTCGGCTTCGCTCGCGGGAGTTCCGGCGGCGACGACGAGAGCGTCGCCCAGTGGTACCGGCGCACCGGCCAGACCCAACGAGCCATCCGCCACCTCTGGGAGCCGCTCATCATCGCCACGCTCAACGACAGCGCGGAAAACTGCTCCATGAAATACGCCGGCAAAGTCTTCTACGAACTCTTTCTCAAGAATGAGACAGGCGGGCGGCTCGGCATTCCCACCGTCCCTCTCAGCCAGTTCTACGCCGCCGGAGCCGATCTTGTCTGCGCCCACGGCGGCCGCGTCGAGCTGCGCTCCAGCGTAGACCAACTGACCCAGCAGGCCGATGGCCGATGGGCGCTCCAGTGCGGCGAGCAGAATTGGATCGCCAACGATGTCATCCTCGCACTGCCCTTCGAACAGACTCAGCGCCTCGTCTCTGCGATGTCGTTACGCGATGCTGGCGGAGAAGATGCGAGACGCGAGTTGCTGGCGAAGATGGAGCACTTCACCCACTCGCCGTTCATCTCCATCCTGCTCTGGTATGACCGCCAGATCACAGACCTCGACCATGCGTGGCTGCTCGACTCCACCATTCAGTGGTTCTTCCACAAGTCGCGCATTCGCAACTACCCGCTGGACCGCGGAAGCTACGTCGAGCTCGTAATCGCCGGATCGAGGACCGAGCTCCCCATGACGCGCGAGCAGATCCTCACGCCAGCGCTCGCAGAACTCGAGCGCTTCTTCCCCGACGTTGCCCGCGCGACGCTACTCAAGTCCGGCATCCTCAAGGAAGCCCGCGCCACATTCTCCGTAACGCCCGGCCTCGACGCCTTCCGCCCCTCGCAACGCACCGCACACCCCGGCCTCTACCTCGCCGGAGACTGGACCGCCACCGACTGGCCCGCCACCATGGAAGGCGCAGCCCGCAGCGGCCGCCTGGCCGCCGGCGAACTCCTCGGCGACCGTACCCGCTTCCTCACCCCAGACCTGCCCCCAACCGGCCTTATGCGCCTGCTCAACCGAAACGGCTAGCGAAGGATGTTGGTCACATCGTTCTAGACGTGCCGACCAATGTTGACCGTCTGCGACAAGCAAAAGCCCGGCAATCACCGGGCTTCTCACTGCAATGTTATGTGTCCGCGACTTAGTCGCTCTTGCCCTCAGCCGAAGCCAGTTTCTCCTCAGCCTGCCGCGTCATCGCGTTGGCGTAGTCGTACTTCGCAGCGTCGTCGCCGGCCTCTTGCCACATCTTTTCGCCCGTTTCGAGTTCCTGCTTGGCTTCAGCCGTATCGATCTCTTCCGGACGCAGCGCGGTCTCGGCCAGGATCGTCACGCGCTCCGGCAGCACTTCGACGAAGCCCCAGGCGACGAAGAACTTCTGGTCGCCCGAAGTGCCGCCGTGCAGCCGCACCTCGCCCGCGCCGAGTTCCGCAAGCAAAGGCGCAGCGCCGTACAGCGCCTCCAGATACCCCGAACTCGACGGTAGTTCCACCGCCTCCGCCGTAGCATCCAGCAGCAGCCGGTCCGGACTCACCAGCCGAACCGCCAACAGTCCCGAATTTGTACCCGCCTCAGCCATCGCGCCTTTACTTACCACTTACCACTCAACACTGACCACTGTTCCTACGCCGTCTGCTGCATCTTCTCGGCCGCCTTCAGCACGTCCTCGATGCCGCCCTTGAGATAGAACGCCTGCTCCGGAATCGCATCGTGCTTGCCGTCGATGATCTCCTTGAAGCTGCGCACCGTGTCCGCAACCTTTACGTACGCGCCGGGAATGCCGGTAAAGACCTCCGCGACATGGAACGGCTGCGACAGGAAGCGCTGCACCTTACGCGCGCGCGCCACGGTCGTCTTGTCCTCTTCGGAAAGCTCGTCGATTCCCAGGATCGCGATGATGTCCTGCAGGTCCTTGTAGCGCTGCAGAATCCTCTTCACGCCCTGCGCCACATCATAGTGCTCCTGGCCGACGATGCGCGGCGAAAGAATCCGCGAGGTCGAAGCCAGCGGATCGACCGCCGGATAAATTCCCAACTCGGACAGCGGTCGCGAGAGCACAGTCGTCGCGTCCAGATGGGCAAACGTCGTCGCCGGCGCCGGATCGGTCAAGTCGTCAGCAGGCACATACACTGCCTGCACCGAAGTCACTGAGCCCTTCTTCGTCGAAGTAATGCGCTCCTGCAACTCGCCCATTTCGGTCGCGAGATTCGGCTGGTAGCCGACCGCCGAAGGCATGCGCCCAAGCAGCGTCGAAACCTCTGAACCCGCCTGCGTGAAGCGGAAGATGTTGTCGATGAAGAGCAGCGTATCCGCACCCTCACTGTCGCGGAAGTGCTCGGCAACCGTCAGCCCGGTCAGCGCGACGCGAAGACGCGCCCCCGGAGGCTCGGTCATCTGTCCATAGATCAGCGTCGCTTTGCTCTTGGGAAAATCCTTCAGGTCGATGACGCCGGATTCCTGAAACTCTATCCACAGATCATTGCCTTCACGCGTCCGCTCGCCGACTCCGGCGAACACCGAGAAGCCGCCGTGCTCGGTCGCGACGTTGTTGATCAGCTCCTGAATGATGACAGTCTTGCCGACACCAGCGCCGCCGAACAGGCCAATCTTTCCGCCCTTGAGAAACGGCTGGATGAGGTCGATGACCTTGATGCCGGTCTCGAACATCTCCTCCGACGTCGACTGCTCATCGAACGCCGGGGCCTGGCGATGGATCGGCCTGTACTCCTCCGAGTTGATCGGCCCAAGCTCGTCCACCGGCTCGCCGATCACGTTCAGCACGCGCCCCAGCGTCGCGCGGCCCACCGGAATGGTGATGACCGCGCCGGTGTCGATCGCCTTCATGCCGCGCACCATGCCCTCGGTCGCGACCATCGCGATGCAGCGCACGCGGCCCTCGCCGAGATGCTGCTCCACTTCGACGACCACCGAAAGCGGCGTCGGCACATCGAACCCGTCGCTGACAATCCGCAGCGCCTGATAGATCGGCGGCATCGTCTTCTCTTCAAACTGCACATCAACGGCCGGTCCGCTGATCGAAATTACTCGTCCAATATTTTCTGCCATAGTCTCTTCGTTCCTAAATTCTTCTGCTAACTACAGCGCCGCAGCGCCGCTTACAATCTCGATAATTTCCTTCGTAATCGCCGCCTGACGCAGGCGATTCATCGTGAGGCTCAGCGAATCGATCAGGTCTCCTGCATTCTTCGTCGCCGCATCGGTCGCGGTCATGCGAGCCGCGTGTTCCGCGGCCGCCGATTCCAACAGCGCATGAAAGATCTGGGTCGTGACATACCGCGGCATCAGGCTGCTAAATAATTGGTCCGGCTGCTGGTCGAAAATGTAGTCCACATCCGCCGTGCCGAACTTCTTCGCCTCTTCCTCCGCCGCTTCATCCTCAGGCACTTCGATCGGCACGCCCGCAGTGCTCGCAGCACGCGCCGCCGCTTCCTTCTGCTCCTCGGTCATCTCCTCGGCCGCGGTAATCTCGTGCGACCCAAGCTTGCGAATGGGCAGTAGCTTTTCCACCACCACGCGCTGCGAGATCACCGACTTGAATTCGTTGTAGACGAGGTATACCGAATCGATCTCCGCCCGCTCATAGCGCTCGATGATCAAACGCGCCATCTCCGACACGTCGTCGAACTCAACTCGCAGCAGCAACCCGGGATGCTCCGCGGCAACCTCGATCGGCTGTGCGCGATGCCGCACGGTCTCGTAATGCGTCGACAGCTCGTTGTCGTAGTGCTGCTCGGTCTTCTCGTAGTTCGCGGCAGCAACCTTCTTCTTGTAGAGCGCAATCGCCTTCTTGCCAACCGGCTCGAGATCAATGGTCTGGCCCAACCCGCGGCGCTCGTCGATAAACCGCTGCGCCGCCTTGCCAATGTTCGAATTGAACGCTCCGGCAAAACCCTTGTCGCCCGCAACCACGATCACCAGCACGTTTTTCTCTTCGCGCTCGACCAGGAGCGGGTGCAGTATCTCGCCCGTCTCCTCGTTGTACAGATCAGTGCGCCGCACCATCGAAACCAGCACGCTGGTCAGCATCCGCGCATAGGGCCGAGCCCGCATCGCACGGTCCTGCGCGCGCCGCAGCTTCGCCGCCGAGACCATCTTCATGGCCTTGGTGATCTGCCGCGTGTTCTTGACACTGCGGATGCGTCGCCGAAGATCGAGTACGTTGGCCATGGTTTACTTGCTGCCCGCCATTGCTGGCGCAGGTGCAGGCGTCGACTGAGTTGCGTCCGCAGTTTGTGAACTGGAAGCCTGCTTCGCCGCCGCTTCCTTCTTGTCCTTCAGGTCGGCGAGAAACAACCCCTTGTAGTCGTTCACCGCCGCGGTCAGACTCGCCTTCAGGTCGTCGTCGAGCGCCTTCTTGGTCGCAATATCGGTCAGGATTGAAGCCGCAGACGCTTCCAGATAGGGGTAGAAGCCATCTTCGAACGCACGCAGATCCGACACCTCGACATCGTCGAGCAGACCATTCACTCCCGCAAACAGGATGACAACCTGCTTCTCCACCGTGAGCGGCTGGAACTGCGGCTGCTTCAACAATTCGGTCAGTCTTGCGCCGCGGTTCAACTGCTGCAGCGTGACCTTATCGAGATCGGACCCAAACTGCGAAAACGCCGCGAGTTCGCGGTACTGCGCAAGGTCCAGCTTCAGCGTGGAGCCCACCTGCTTGGTCGCCTTGATCGCCGCTGCGAACCCCACACGCGACACCGACAGACCCACGTTAACGGCCGGACGCACGCCGGAGTTGAACAAGTCCGTCTCCAGGAATATCTGGCCATCCGTGATCGAAATGACATTTGTCGGGATATACGCCGACACATCGCCCGCCTGGGTCTCGATGATCGGCAGCGCCGTCAGGCTTCCTCCGCCCAGTTCGTCCGACAACTTCGACGCCCGCTCCAGCAGACGCGAATGCAGGTAGAACACATCGCCCGGATACGCCTCGCGCCCCGGCGGCCGCCGCAGCAGAAGCGATATCTCGCGGTAGCTCACCGCGTGTTTCGAAAGATCGTCGTAGATCACCAGCGCGTGGCGTTTCGAGTCGCGGAAGTACTCGCCCATCGCGCACGCCGCAAACGGAGCGATATATTGCATCGGCGCCGGCTCGGACGCGGTCGCGGCCACCACGATGGTGTACGCCATCGCGCCATACTCTTCCAGTGTCTTCACAATCTGCGCCACCGACGACCGCTTCTGCCCGATCGCACAGTAGATGCAGATCAAATCCTTGCCCGCGGAATTGATGATAGTGTCGAGGGCGATTGCGGTCTTGCCCGTCTGGCGGTCGCCGATCAGCAACTCGCGCTGCCCACGGCCGATTGGGATCATCGTATCGATTGCCTTAATCCCCGTCGCCATGGTCTCGCGCACGCCCTGGCGAAACACCACACCCGGCGCAAGCCGCTCCACCGGAAGCCGCTGGTCCGTGACGATAGGCCCCTTATCGTCGATGGGCGCGCCCAGAGCATCCACCACACGTCCAATCAACGCCTCGCCTACCGGCACCGACATGATCGTACCCGTGCGCTTTACCTCGTCACCCTCGCGGATCTCCGTGTAGTCGCCCATTAGCACCGCGCCTACCTCGGACTCGTCCAGGTTCATCGCGAGTCCAAAAATGCCGTGGGGAAACGCGAGCATCTCGCCCGCCATTACCTTGTCCAGCCCATGCAGTCGCGCAATACCGTCGCCCAGGGAGATCACCGTCCCGACCTCGTCGACCTGGATGCGCTGCTCGTAATTTTCAATCTGCTGGCGGAGCAGCTGGGTTATCTCATCCGCATTAATCTTTGCCATTCTTCCTTTACCTCAATCCAACCCTAGAACCCGCGACTCCCGAATACACCTGGCCACCGCTTCTGAAATTCGCAAACCCTATGCGTTCACCAGCGTCTGCTTCAGCCGCTGCAATTGGGCCCGCACCGATCCGTCATAGATCGTCGATCCGATCTCCACCACAGCCCCGCCCAGCAGAGTCGCATCTTCCGCGTAGCTGGCACGAACGCGCGCACCGGCAAGCTTTGCGACCTGCGCCTCAAGTTGCGCCCGATCTTCGTCGTTCAGCGGACGCGAACTCGTGATGCGCGCCTCAACTGCGCCCGCATGCGCGTCGACAACTTCTCGGTACTCGGTCAAAATCTCGCCTAACTCAGGCAGACGGTGATGCTCCAGAATGACCGCGATGAAGTTTCGCACCTGGGGAAACATTCCGATGCGTCCGGCAATCGCATCCACAACCTTCAACTTCTTGGCAATTTCAATCGAGGGATTTTCGAGGAACTCGCGCAACTCGCCGCTGCCCGTGAGCGTGTCCGCGAAATCATGCATCTGCTGCTGCGCCGCTGCCGTATCCAGCTTGGCCGATTCCGCAACCTCGGCGAACGCCCGTGCATATCGTGGAGCGGAGCTGGCCACTAGTTCTGTCCCTTCTTCGACTCATCGCCGGCCAACCGTTGCGCGAAACCCTGCACCAGCAGCCGGTCGGTCTCGGCCGATACCACCAGCTTGCGCGCCGCCTGTTCGATGGCGAGTTCCGCCGCGTGCTGCTGAAGTTGTTTCTGCGCATGCATCGTCGCCGCGGCGATCTCTTGCTCTGCGGACGCCAGTATCTTCTTCTTCTCGTCCTCGACCGAAGCCCTGATGCGCTGCTCTTCCTTCTCCGCATCCTGCTCCAGATCGGAAGAGCGTCGTGTAGGGAAAG
>OCZT010007945.1_pt1 | contig 10357 bp, 11 predicted proteins | sample 1539031 | NCBI WGS metagenome assembly OCZT01 (sample SAMEA3539308, study PRJEB22396) | soil metagenome | biome: tundra; feature: field; material: soil | place: USA | collected 2010-05 | depth 0.15 m
GATTGCCCGAACCGCCGAAGTCGGCATGGTAGAAGTCCACGCCGGTGTCGATCACTGCGATCTTGACCCCGGCCCCGGTATCACCCGTGGCGGTCCAAGCTTGTGGCGCGCCAACATAGGGCACCGAATGAGTCAGAGCCGGCTTGTAGGTGGGCACCAGGTGGATGGCGACGACACCTGGCACGGCCGCCAGCGTCGTCAGCGCCGCCGATCGAACGTGGATGTGAACGCCGTTGTAGGCATCCTGCAGCGTGCCGACGACGAGCCCGCCGGACTGTCGAACCGCGTCCACGACCGGCTTCTGGTGGGTCTGGATCTCGCCTCGCCGGGCGTCTCGCTGAGAGCCTGAGACGGTCGTGCCGCTTTCCCGAGCGTCGCCGACCATGCCCGCAACGGGTTGATCGGACATCTCGACCATCACGTCCACCTGGCGCTCAGGGTCGATCAGGGCGGGCAAGACTTGCGGATCGATCTTGCCGACGTCGATGCGCCCGAAGCGGGAGCCGCCCGGCGCCGCGGCCGCGGATGGTACGAGGGACACGACCAGAAGCGCAGAAATGGCCAGCGCCGGCAACGCGCGACGTCTCATGACGACTCCTCCCGTCGAAAACATACCCGCTCGGGGAGCAAGCGGCGAACCTACATCTCCCTGTCGGGCGCGGTCAACGACCAACAAGTCGTAGCCCAGTTGTCCGACGGCACGCCGGACGAGCGGTGCAGAGCGCTGGACGCGCGGTGCGTCGCGCCATCTACAGCCATCTACACCCTCGTTGACGCTCTCCAGCGGCTTCCCTATACTCATTTCCGATGGCTTAGGTCGGAATTAGCGGTACGCCCATTCTGCTGCCCGGCTTGACCGTCGTTGGACGCTGCCCCTGACACCGGTCCAGTCCTCCCCGGGTTGCCGGGGCAAGGGGCCGCGCCACCGAAGGCCGGCGACAAGACCGGCGAGGGCCTCACGACACGAAGCACGGGCACGATCGGAGCGACAATCTGTCCACCAGGACGTACCACAGCACCGGAGCCGTCTCCTTCTCCACGAAGGGCGAATACGGGGTGCGCCTGATGGCCCAGCTCGCCTGCCGTTTCGGGAGTGGACCGGCCAGCCTGACGGAGATCGCCGAGCAGGAAGACCTGCCGCGAGCCTATCTCGAGCAGCTCGTGCTCGGCCTGCGCGACGCGGACCTCGTTCGCAGCACGCGGGGTGCACACGGTGGCTACGAGCTCGCCCGCGCCCCGGAGCTGATCGTCATGGGCGAGGTTCTGCGAGCCCTCGAAGGGCCGATCGCGCCGATGATCTGCGCCTCGGACGACCCGAACCACATGACGTGCGTGAGAACCGGTTACTGCATGGTCAACTTCATGTGGATCCGGGTGAGAGACGCGATCGCCGGCGCCCTCGACTCCATGACTCTCGCCGACCTCGTGCCCCGGGTCGCTCGCCAGGCGGGTCCCGTCCTGCCGATTCTTCCGACCGCCATAACAACGACCGTCGCCGCCGACTGAGCGGTCCGTCACCGCGCAGCCCGACACCAATCACCAAGGAGAAACCAGCCCCAGTGAGCGAACAAGACCTCGTCATCCGCGACCTGCACGTAGCCCCCGTCGCGAACCCCGAGCATGAGATCCTCAAGGGGATCGACCTCACGGTGGTGCGCGGCGAAGTCCACGCCATCATGGGCCCCAACGGCTCGGGCAAGACGACCCTGGCGTACGCGCTCATGGGCCACCCCGCCTACATCGTCAAGTCGGGCGAGGTGCTCTGGAAGGGCCACAACCTGCTCAAGATGTCAGCCGACAAGCGCGCCCGGCTCGGCATGTTCCTCGCGTTCCAATACCCCATGGCGATATCGGGACTGTCCGTGGCCGGCTTCCTGCGCTCGGCGATCAACGCCCGCCGCTCCGGCCTGACCCCCGATCCCGAGGTCGACCCGACGGATTCGTTCCGCGGCGGCATCTCGATGGGCGACTTCCGCAAGCTCGTGAAGGCCAAGATGGCGCTGCTCCAGATGGACGAGTCGATCGCGGCACGGTACGTCAATGAGGGCTTCTCCGGCGGCGAGAAGAAGCGGCTGGAGATGCTCCAGATGGCGGTCCTCGAGCCTGAGATGGCGATCCTCGACGAGACCGACTCGGGCCTGGACATCGATGCCTTGCGGATCGTCGCCGAGGGCGTGAACGCCATGCTCAATCCGAACATGGGCGTGCTGGTGATCACCCACTACCAGCGCTTGCTCAACTACATCAAGCCCGATGCGGTGCACGTCCTGGCGGCCGGCCGGATCGTCAAGAGCGGCGGCCGCGACCTAGCGCTTCGACTCGAAGAAGAGGGCTACGCTCCCGTCCTCGCCGAGGCGGGGCTGGAGGCCGAGGTCGGGGACGAGGCTCCCGAGGCAGCATTGGAGGCCGCCCACTAGGGCGGGCAGACGATGGCCGACCTCGCCACTACCGGCGCCGCCCCGACCCACGCCCAGACTCACGCCCTGGACCCGCGGCGCATCCGCGCCGACTTCCCGATCCTGGCCACGGTCAACCGCTTCGGCAAGCCACTCGTCTACCTCGACAGCGCCGCCACCAGCCAGAAGCCGCTGGCCGTGATCGAGGCCGTGAACGCCTACAACGGCGAATACGCCTCGAACATCCACCGCGGCATCTACGAGCTAGCCGAACGGGCGACCACGGCCTACGAAGGCGCCCGGGCGATGACGGCGCGGCTCATCAACGCCCCCGACGCGCACGAGATCGTCTTCGTCCGGAACGCCACCGAAGCGATCAATCTAGTGGCTTATTCGTGGGGCCGGCGCAACATCGGTCGTGGCGATTCGATCGTGCTGACCGAGATGGAGCACCACGCCAATCTCGTGCCCTGGCAGATCCTCGTTCAGGAGAAAGACGGCGACCTCGAGTTCGTGCCGATCACCGACGACGGCCTCCTTCGGCTCGAGGTGTTCGAGGTCCTCCTGCACCTGCGGCCCAAGCTCGTGGCATTCACCCACGTCTCGAACATGCTCGGCACGATCAACCCCGTCCGCGAGATGACCGAGATGGCGCATGCGGCCGGCGCTCTGGTGCTGATCGACGGCGCTCAGGCGGTGCCGCATCTGCCCGTGGACGTCCAGGAGATCGGCGCCGACTTCTACGTATTCTCCGGCCACAAGATGCTCGGACCCACCGGCTCCGGGGCGTTGTGGGCGCGTCGCGAGCTGCTCGAGGCCATGCCGCCGTTCCTCGCCGGAGGCGACATGATCCGCGAGGTCCACCTGCGCCGCTCCGAGTGGAACGAGATCCCCTGGAAGTTCGAGGCCGGCACGCCCGACATCGCGGCCGAGATCGGCATGGGCGCCGCGGCCGAATACCTGCTGGGCCTGGGCATGGACGCCGTCCGAGCCCACGAGCTGGAGCTGACGCGCTACGCCATGGAAGTGCTCGGCGCGGTCCCGGGCCTGGAGATGTACGGCCCGGCCGCGGAACGTCGAGGCGGCGTCGTCTCGTTCAACCTGCCGGGCATCCACCCCCACGACGTGGCTCAGATCCTCGACCGCTCGGGGATCTGCATCCGCGCCGGCCACCACTGCACGATGCCGCTCCACGAGCGCTTCGATCTGGCGGCCACGGCTCGGGCGAGCTTCAACGTCTACACCGTTCCCGAGGAGATCGACGCGCTGGCAGTCGGGCTGCGCGAAGTCACCCGGATTTTCGACCGCTGAGGGTATCCTCCGACAAATGGACGACCTCTACCGCGACTACATCCTCGAACACTACCGGCGGCCCCACAACTTCGGGGTCCTCGAAGCGCCGACGGCCAGCTACGAAGGCTCGAACCCGCTCTGCGGCGACCGCATAACGATGATGCTGGGCATCTCGGACGGCGTGGTCCGGGAGGTGGCGTTCACCGGCCGAGGCTGCGCGATCAGCCAGGCCAGCGCGTCGCTGCTCACCGACGAGATCAAGGGCAAGACGGTGGCCGAAGTCGAACGCATGACGCCCGACGATCTGCTCGACCTGCTCGGGATCGACATCAGCCCGGCCCGCCTCAAGTGCGCCCTGCTCTCCCTCGACACGGTCGCGCACGCGCTGGCGGACGAGTCCGCCGCCAAAGCCCTGGGGGCTGCCACGACCGCCGGTTCGAGCGCCGGTTCGAGCGCCGGTTCGAGCGCCGGTTCGAGCGGAGAAGCCTGAGCCGCTCTCCTCGGCCGCACAGGCTATCGCTGACCGGACCATAGTCGCGCTGCCTTCCAAGCCCGCCGCGGGGTACCTTTCCACAGATGTCGTTGCCCGCGGATCGATCATGACCTCCAGCTCGTCGAGCATGGCGCGCGCCGCGGGAATGTGGCGCGAGATAGCCGACCGCGTCTACGTGAGGCGCTTCCTCGACTACAACGTAACGATCGGGCTGATCGTCGGCGACGGCGAGATGCTGCTCGTCGACACTCGCGCATCCGAGCGCCAGGCGCGGGAACTCCAGTCCGAGGTCCGCTGGATCGGTCAGGGCCGCCTCCATGTGGTGAACACCCACCACCATTTCGACCATGCATTCGGCAATTTCGTCTTCCTGCCGGCGGACATCTGGGGCCACGAACGCTGCGGCCTGCGTCTGCGTGACGACGGCAAGCTCACGCAGACCGCCCTTGCGGCAGCGATGCCGGAGATCGCCCAGGAGTACATCGAGACGCGCATCACGCCTCCGAACAAGACGTTTCGCGACAGCGCCCAGCTCGAACTCGGCGGGCGGAAGGTCGAGTTGCATCACTTCGGCCGCGGCCACACCGACAACGACGTCGTGGTCGTGGTCCCGGACGTGCAGGCGGTGTTTGCCGGCGACCTCGTCGAGCAGGGCGGCCCGCCCTCGTTCGAGGATTCCTATCCGATGGACTGGCCCGGAACTCTGGGCCGGCTGCTCGAGGTCGCCCACGGCTTTGTCGTGCCGGGACACGGCGACATCGTCACGCGGACCTTCGTCGAGGGCCAGCTGGCCGACCTGGCCGCCCTGGCTCAACTGGCGCGGCGAGTCCGGTTCGATGGCGGCTCCGTGACCGACGCGCTGCCTCTTTCGCCGTTTCCGCCGGTCGCGGCTCGGCAGGCGCTGGTGCGAGCGTTTGCGCAGCTCGCGGGAGAGCTGTAGGCGCGAGCGAGGCTTACGGCGTCGCGCTCTCCCCGACCACGCGGGCAGCGGAACGCGCGACGATCAGGTCTTCGCGGGCCACGATCTGGAGCACCGCCGGGAGCTTCCCGGAGCCGACAAGACGGCATCCTGCCTGGCTCCATCGGCGGAAATCGGAGCGACGCCGATCGACCGGAGATGGGCCACGATCCGAGCGCGCAGCCCTGCCGCGTTCTCGCCGATCCCGCCGGTGAAGACGATCGCGTCGAGCGCCGGCAGCGCGGTGACCGACGCCGCGATGCATTCAGCCGCCCGCCTCGCAAACATCGCGAGCGCCAGTGTGGCGGGCCCATCGCCGGATGCCTCGAGTCGGACCAACTCGCGCATGTCGGAAGTCTGGCCCGACAATCCGAGCAGACCCGACTCATGGTCCATCTGCTCGGCCAACTCGTCGGGGTCGAGGCGCCCCGTCCGAAGCAAGTAGAAGAGGGCGCCAGGGTCGATCGAGCCAGCTCGAGTCCCCATCATCAGGCCTTCGAGCGGGGTCAGGCCCATGGACGTCGCGACCGAGCGACCGCCATCGACGGCTGTCACGGAGCAACCGCTGCCCAGGTGCGCGACCACGGTTCGCAACTCGCCGACGGGTCGGGCCAGGAGCGCGGCAGCTCGCTCGGCGGCCCACGTTGGCCAGCCGACTTTTGGTCTCGACCACCAGGAGCGCGCGTTCCTCGGCATGCCAGGCCAGTACATCGACTTAGCCGCGGTCTCCGAAGTCGTTGAACGAGAACTCGACCATCGTCTGCCAGCCTTGTCCGGACAGATGCCTGACCACCGCATCGACCATGGACGAATGCTCCTCATCGACCAGCCGGTCGATCTGGACCCCGCGCCCGCGTGGGGCAAACGGGAGATCGATTCCGACAGCTGCGGCGATCGCGCGGACGGTGCGCACGTTGAGCGCGTCGACGTGACCGCACTCAAGCAACGACACACACTGTCGACTCACTCCGACCGCCTGGGCGATGTCAATCTGGCGTTGCCGACTCCGCTCTTGCAACAAGCGGATCGAAACGCCGATCCTGATGTCGTCCTGCGCCACCGACGACAGAACAGGCTTTGCGCGCGCTACGGGTTCCACAGCGGAAGCATGAACCGCCGCGATAATCGCTCGCTTACCTCCGCTTAGCGGCGGCCCTCCCCAGCGCCGCAACGAAGGCGCCGTCCGTCGGTGTGGCGCCGAGGCCCAACCGCGCGCCCGCCACCGCGGCCAGCGGCGGCTCCAGGTACGTGGCGCGCAACGCCGCCCACGCCGCCTGGCCGAACACCACTTCCGGCGTCCCGTCGAGGACCACCCGCCCGGCGCGCATCACCACGACTCGCCCGAAACAATCCGCCACGAAACGCATGTCGTGGCTGATCGCGATCACCGTCCGCCCCTCCGCTGCCGCGGCCACCACGACCGCCCGCACCCGAGCGACACCCCGCGCATCCTGCCCCGTCGTGGGCTCGTCGAGCACCAGGATCGAGGTCCGCATCGCCAGAACGGAGGCCAGGGCCAGCAGCTTGCGTCGCGAATAGCCCAGGTCGTACGGGTTCGAGGCCGCATCCGTGCTCAGGCCGACGGCATCCAGAGCAGCGCTCACGCGCTCGTCGAGGGCCGTGCCCCGCAGCCCCAGATTCCGCGGCCCAAACGCCACTTCCGCCGACACGCGCCCGGCGAACAGCTGCCGATCCGGGTTCTGGAAGGCCAAACCGACAGTCGCAGCGAGCGTGGCCACGTGAACCCCGCGGACGTCGTGACCCTCTAGTAACACCCGGCCGCTCGTAGGCCGCAGCAGCCCGTTCAGATGCCGAACCAGCGTCGACTTGCCCGAGCCGTTCTGGCCGACGACGGCGACCGACTCGCCGGGTTCGATCCTCAGGCCGACGTCGCTCAACGCGCGGGTTCCGTCCGGGTAAGCGAAGGAGACAGCCTCGAATTCGATCGAAGGCGCCGACGCGGCCGATGCGGCCGAAACCACCGGCACGGCCGAACGCTCGGCCGTCATTCGATCGCCTCCGCCAGGGCGGCCGACCATTCGAGCCCTGACGCCCGAGCTTCGCGTTCGAGCCTCACCTGAGCGGGCGGCTCGACGCCCAACTCGGGGAGCCGTGGGTTAGCGAGCACGGCCGCGGCCGGTCCCGTGAGCGCTGCGGAACCGCCGGCCAGAACGACGACCTCGTCCGCGATCCGAGCCAGCACGTCCGTCTTGTGCTCGACGAGCAGGATGCCGGCGCCGGTCTCCCGAGCGACCCTGGCCAGCGCGTCGGCCACGAGAGCCGTCCCGGCCGGATCGAGCTCGCTCGTAGGTTCATCCAGGATGAGGTAGCGGGGCCGAAGCGCCAGGATCGACGCCAGCGCCACCAGCTGCGCCTGACCGCCCGAAAGCCGCGCCGGGTCGCGCGGCGCCAGGTCTTCCACGCCCACAGCCCGCAGCGCCCACCAGACGCGTTCGACCACATCGAGAACCGGCAGGCCCAGGTTGCACGGCCCGAAAGCGACTTCCTCGAAAACCGTAGCCGTGGTGTTGGAGAGCTGCGTCGCCGCGTTCTGGAAGAGCAAACCGCAGTGCTGCGCCAGTTGGTACGTGGGCATCGCGGTGGTGTCGACGCCGTCGATCCGGACCGACCCCTCGAGACGCCCGCCGATCACCCGGGGCGCAAGTCCGCCGGCAACGAGACACAGCGTCGACTTGCCCGACTCGTTGGCGCCGGCCACGCCCAGGACGCGGCCCGGTTCCAGGCGCAGGTCGATCGAGCTGAGCGCGGGACTGGACGCACCCGCATACCTGTATCGAACGGCCGAGAGCTCGATCGCCACGCTCAGCCGAACCTTCCGGCGACGCGCAGCCCGATGACCGCCACCAGAGCCAGGACCGCCGCCCAGCGCAGATGCCGATCCACGGCCTTATCCAGCGGCACTCGGAGCAGCGTCGGGCGGCCTGGGGCCGAAAAGGCCCGAGCTTCGAGAGCCATCGTCCGCTCTTCGACCTCGGTCAGCGCGCCGAACACGAGAGGGGCGGCGAGCGGGAACACGCCGCGGGCACGCCGCCAGATCCGGCCTTCGGTGTCCATGCCCCGCGAACGTTGCGCATCGAGGATCTCACCGGCTCGCTCCAGAGTCCGTGGGACCATCCCTACCGCGGCCCCGACGACGAAGATCGCGCGCCTGCCCAGGCCGCGACGCGAGAGATCCGCGAGCAGGTCGTCGATTGGCGTGGTCACGTACGCGAGGGCCACCGCCGAGGAGAACGCCAGCAACCGAGCAGTCGTCAGGAGCCCGAACCAGAACCCGCTCCATGTCGGCGCCAGCGGCCCGATTCTGGCGATCTGGTCGGACGCTCCGGGCAAGAGGAAAAGGTTCACGACCATGATCGAGGCCACCAGCGGCAAGGTCGCCAGGCCGATCAGGACGAGATCGCGAATGGCGCGGGAGGCGAGGCCGACCACGGCCAGGGCCAGCAGAACCAGCCCCGGTCCCAGCCAACCTGGCAGCACGAAGGCTGCCACGACCTCGAGAGCCGCCGCCGCCAGTTTCGTGGCGGGGTTCAACGAACGGTAGAAGCCACTCGGCTGCCGGGTTACGTAATCGGGCAGGGCCAAGGAGGGTGCTCAGTGCTCGGCGGCGGTCTCGGTCGCGGGTTCCGCCTCGGACCCCAGGGCCTTCTCGCCGTTCGGAAACCGGGCGACGAACCGTCGCGACAGGCTGCCCAGGATGAAGAAGACCACGAAAGTGGTGATCATCTTGTCGATCGGGTCCGAGAGGAGGCCCTGCTTGAGGGTCGCCTGGTACAGGCTGTCTCCGCCCGATCGGAAGGCGGCCACGATGACGTCCGTCCCGCTTCCGGAGAGTCCGCCGTAGAAGAACGCGTAGATGGGCGCCGAGACGATGGCGGCCACGATCCCCGTCGCAAGGCCGGCGCTGATCGCGAACACGGCGCCGACGTCTCGCCGCAGGATCAGGGCCCAGCCGACCAGGGCCACGAAGACGACCATCACCGCGAGGAAGAACAGGCGCGACTGGTCGAAGACCGCGGGGTCCTTGAAGGTGGCGTTGGCGAACTGGTCCGGGCTGGAGAAAGCCCGACCGTACGTGTAGAGGGCCATCGCGCCGATCAGAGCCACGGCGATCACGGCGGCCACGATGTTGAGTGCGTGGCTGCGGCGGGGTCTGAAGAAGCCGAGCTGCCCCCAGATGCCGGCCATCAGTCCGATGACACCGGCGGTGACGGCGAACGGTCCGATCTGCGAGCCCGACCCGATGCCGGGGGCGTATTGCCAGATCAGGTTGGAGAGGGCGCCGGTGCAGAGGCCGGGAAGAGGGCCTCCCAGCACGCCCACGAGAATCGTGCCGATGGAGTCTAGGTATATCGGCAGCTTGAGGCCGCTCTGGACGGTATAGCCCAGGACAATGTTGATTGCGATTGCCACCGGCATCAGGACGATGACTCGCGTGGTGAACTGGCGAGCTGCCCAGCGCCTGAGTAAACCCATCTCTCCTGCTCTCCTCGTGGAACGCGGCCAGGTCGGATGAACGGGTGCCGCGCCGCGAAAGCTTGGCAGGTCTGGCCTTCGGCCGCCATGAGCCACTGGGGAGTGGCGCGGGGCGCGGCTGAAACAGCGGCAGGGCGGCGGGGCGGCGGGGCGGCGGGGCGGCGAAAGTTGCCGGACGCAAATGAGGAGGGCATTGGGCAAACGCATCGGCTTCAGACTGTCCGGATGACGCCGTCGCCGTCGCAGAGACGGCCCGGACCACGCTCGGCTCGCCTCTCACGGGGCCCGCGAAGGGTCCTCCTGCCCCTCACCAGGCCGACTATGCCCTCCGGAAGCTGCCGAATGTCGTCGTGGTTGGCATTAGGAAATCCGCTCGGGCCGAACCGCCGGGGAGGGGCGGCGGATCGCGGAACCGCCGGGGAGTGGTGGCGGATCGCGGCCCGGACCTCTGCCCGGGATCAGGTCAGCGCTGCGCCGCCAGGGCGCCCACCCGCTCGATGAACAGCTCGAAGAAGCGGGCCGCGTCCGCCTCCACTGCCACGTCGACATTTGGCGGGCGGCCCCAGACCCGCCGCCAGTCCGTGACCGTTTCGCCTGTGGTCAGCCGACCGCCCAACTCCACGTCGACGGTGAGTGCTTCTGTGCGAACGAGGCTCGGGTCCAATGCCGTCGCGAGCGCCAGCGGATCGTGGACGAAGGCGCCGTAGAAGTGGTCGTAGCGGC
>OCZT010007946.1_pt1 | contig 10356 bp, 15 predicted proteins | sample 1539031 | NCBI WGS metagenome assembly OCZT01 (sample SAMEA3539308, study PRJEB22396) | soil metagenome | biome: tundra; feature: field; material: soil | place: USA | collected 2010-05 | depth 0.15 m
CTTCGTCTCGCCCTTGTCCAACAACTGAAACACGTTTCCTTCTTCGTCCACGTAAGTTCCCTTCCCTGAGTCGAGTTGCGTCAGGGGACGACCGAGAAGGGTGGTCACCTCCGAGTGCTCAGCTTTGATGACTGGGAACCAGCATTTCTGGCTGATACCGTCATCTGTGAGGACGCAAAGGAAACTATTTCGATAGTCTAGACTTGTGTTCACGCTGTTCTCCTTCCGTGTGGTGTCTCTCCTAGTTCCTGCCACCGTCGCGCTCACGCCAGGCGTCCGACGATGGTTCCATGGCTTCCTTTTGTTTCACAACGAAACTGGAATCAAATATAATTGAATCATAAACCTTTGTACATGGCAAGGCAGTAGGTTGGGTCCGCTTGACCATTCGACGCAAGGCCCAGACTGCAAGGCGCGGTCCGACGATTTTGGGTCATCTATCGTTTTCCGCGCCAACTGCGAATGAACCAATTATAATTGACTTTGATTTCTCGGTTTGACATGATGAATTCGGTCGAAATATCCTCTGGACGTGGGCAGACGGCTTGACGACGTAAACATGGTGGCCGCTGCCGTGAGGGTTGCGGGTTCGAAGCTCGGCGCGAAGGACAAAAGCCAACACGTCAAACTGGTCTCCGCGCATCTCAAGGTGACATCAGCCGCCGTGTACAAGTGGATCGAACAAAAGCACATGCGGCGAGTCGCGCTTGAGACCGTGCTGGCGCTTTCAGATTTGTCAGGAGTGTCAGTCAGAGATCTGGCGGGCGCTCGAGTGATCGGGAACACCGACGATAGACAGAAGTAGAGCGGGACCCTATAGAAAGTCTTTCGTCAAGGTCTCTCGACCGTCTGACTAAATCTCCAAGTCCGGAAAGCCGCTGTCGTCGAGTTGATCGTGCTCTGCACACGATTGAGCGGGTTTTGTCAGCTGCATCGCATGCGCAAGCGCGAGCAGCCCCGGGAGCCGTCCGGGTCGGCCTCCTGCGCCATGCGGTCCGGCTTTCGCGCGCTTCCGGCGTCCCGATCGAGCAGTTCGTCGGCGAGGAAGAGGAAGAGCCCTGAGTCGAAGGCCGTCATTTTCTAGCCCTCATTCATGATGACCAAGATCGCAAGATCAGGATGAGTTGAAGTGGCAAATATTTTACGGGCATTGCAAATCGCTCTCGCGTCTTAAGAGTTCGGGGCGAAACAGCGAGGATGCGATGGCAGCAGGCTGTCCCTATCCGAACGCGGTCGGCTTGGTCTGACCTCAGAGGCTCGTGCTTACGATCTCGCGAATATTCTGGACGCCATCGAGGCGCGCATCGGTCATTCCACCGTACGCAACAATGAAGCAACCCGCTCGGCCGCAGCGTCAGGTTTCCGAGACAACCTTCGACGAACTCCATCACGTTTTCGGAACGGGAGCGGAACGTCTCGCCACGAAGCTCAGGGATTGGTTTCCCGAAGAAATGCCGGAAGAGAACGAGGAGGAGGATGACAGCGACGGCGAGCCGACGCCCACACCGCACAACGGCGAACCTGACAAGAAAGCGGTTGCGCGCAAAAAGGAAGCTACCCGCAAATACTTGAAGGACACGCTCGACGAATTGAATCGTCATGAGCGAAAGCTCCACAAAAAGGGAAAGAACTGGGCTTGAGATCTCTCGCCAACGGCCGAGCATTCCCGAAGGCCCCGAACTCGAACGCATATCCAGCGTTACGAGACCGCAATCAAGCGCGACATGTACCGGGCCATCGATCAACTCGAGCGTCTGCAGCGCCGGCGGAGAGGCGAACCGACACCGCCGACCGTGAACGTCAACCTATCGCGCGACGATTGATCTCGCGTCCGTGATTCGACGGCGCAGCGCCGTTTGCCGAATCTTCCGCCAGCCGTTCTCGGTGAGCAGCGTTTCCAATGCTGCCCGCAGCCGCTTGCCCCGCCCGGTCACCGTCTGCATGTACCCTGAATCGTATGGAAATATCTTGGCCATCACGATCTGCACTGTTTAAGTGGCGATTCGACATTAGAGGCGCCATTAACTGGATGTGTATTTCCTCTACAATAGTAGAATTCAACAACCAGCGTAGTTTGAAGGTGGGCCAAGTGGGTCGAACGCGGAGGCATCGGGCTCCCTCACAGCGACAACACCAGCCGCAATCCACCTTCGACTTCTTGGATCCGCGCCGGCGGAATTCTCCCTACCCGATCCACAAGGAAATCTTTACTGAGGGTCACAAGCTGAGAAACGTTGATAACGGAATCCTTTGCGAGACGGCTTTCACGCCTGCGCAGCATGACGTTGCCCGGCGCCGCCGCCAGGCGGAGATTCGAAGTAATAACCGCGACGATGACGGTCTGAATCGCGCTCCGGTTGAAAACGTCCGACTGCACGATCAGTACCGGACGCCGATATCCCGGCTCCGAGGCCTTGGGCTCTGGCAGCGTCGCCCACCAGATCTCGCCCCGCCTCGTCACCACGGTTCGCGCGGAATGGACGCCCATTGCAGCGCCGCCAGCGCCGGATCGAGCTCAACATTCTCCTCGGCATAAACCTGGTTCAGCCGGGCGGTGACGTCATGCTCCTGAGTTTCGAAAACGTAGCGTTCGAGCGCGCGTGAATAAAGGCGGCTGCGCGGTATCCCCAATCTCTTTGCGAGTCGCTCCGCTGCCTGAAACACGGGACCAGGGATCGATACGGCCGTTTTCACGATCAGGAAGTATAACCATGGTAATACCACGGATCAAGAAACCGCTGAGCATCTTGGAGTTAGCCAAACCATCGAACATCGCGCCTGGAGCAAAAATTACGGGGGAGAACCCAGCGCCACTGCAGCTTGAGTCCTTTTCGGGAGTGCCATTGTGAGTCGCTTTCGGAGGCGCCTATACGGGCGGCGCGTGCCACGCTGGATCGGCACGGCGCGGAAATTCGTGGTCGCGCGCGTTGCCGTTTGGATGCCCTCAGGGGGCTGTGGCTCAAAGATGGAGAAACAGGAAACCTACCAACACCGAAGATTAGATCGACGCCGACTATCTGCCTGCTTTAGGTGGCTTGGGGAACATCCCGAGGCGGTTGCCCAAGATCTCGAGTGCGGCCAGTTTGTCCGCGAACTTCACTTTCACCGTACGGATCTTGCGGCCGCCTTTGACAGAGTCCACGACCTCGAGGCGGTCGAGTGCGCGGCGCGCGTCCTTGGGCAGCTTTTCGAGCGGCAGCAGGTTCCACTTGCGGTCGAAGAGGGCGCCGGGGTCGGAGAAGGCGACAGCGGCGATTTCCGGCAGAATCTTCTCGTCCGTGACCCCGGTGCGACGGAGGACGCTGTTTTGATGGGCACGGATTTTTTCGAGAACCATTTGGTTCTTACGCAGGCGGCAGGCGTGCACCGCGGCCGAAGAAGGGGCATAGCCGGCGCGGATGGCGGCCTTTGTCCCATTGCTGTCTTTAAGGTATTCGAGGACGAAGCGCTCCTGGCGGGGGTTGAGGTTCGCCCTGTGTTTGGCCACGAGCGTGATCTTTCCACCGGCGGAGATGCTGCGGGGCTCAAACTTTGGTCGGATCGAATGGCGAATTTATCATTAACGGAATATTATCATTTCTACGATACGCGGCCCGTCAGTTTCAAACACGGCTATTCATGATTGGATTCACAAGGGCCATGTGAGTTTCCTCAAGCACGCTCTCCGTCTATCGCGCGCTTCCGGAATCCCAATTGAAGAGTTCGTGGGTGACGAAGATTCGGAACAGTGACCTTCCGTGACCCGGGTCAGCGCTCTCGATTCGCCCGCAAAGCGCTACTTGCCAAGTTTCCAGTTCGGCGGCGGTATCAAGGGAAGCGAGCAGCTCCCACGCGATGCGCCGCCGACGGGCGCTATCACGACATGAGCGCCTGATGGTGGTCGAAGTATTTTCCCGAGATCCGATTCGACAAGTGCCTTGACTCCCGGGCCGTTCTTCGTCGCCAGCGGCCCGAACGATTAAAGCGCCGCAGCCCTCGCCCAACTCCAGCGCCTCGGATACCAAGTCACTCTCGTGCCCTTTCCTACCGCTCCTAAAAAGGATTTTTCAGGATATGGACAGGTATCGCGGCGCATTGGCCGGCGCATATCGACCATCTGCCAGCGTGCAAGCGGCGACTCGCCTCACTTACGCTTCTGCCGTCGGTTGTTTGTCCTCGAACGAAGCCCGATATAAGGCCTCAATCTGCGCTGCTTCTCGGTCCGTAAGGGCGGCAAATTCATTCTCCCGAGCGCGTTTGGATAGCCGCCCGTTCTCCTGGCGCAGGAATCGATGCAGAAGCTCAATCTTCTCGGCGGGCATATCGGCGATTTCCTGGATGCCGTGCGCGAATCGATCGTAGGCCTGCAAATAGGCGAGCTCCTGCGGAAGGTCCTGCTCAATCGTCTGCTCCACGCATCGATAGAGAAACTCGGCGTGCGCGGTAGCATCGAAATACCGATAATAGTCGCCGGTGTTATTCAGCACCTCGATGTTCCCATTCGGCCCAGCGCGCCAGTCGATGCAGTCCAACAGGGGCCGTGAGTGAGACTCCAGAACGCTACGATAACCTTCGATGTTCCGCAGGATCGCCGCACTCACCGGGAAGACGACACCCGGCGGATTGTAGCCCGCGGCTGCGAGCACGTGATGGATGAGCCATCGATGCAGTCTGCCGTTTCCGTCGCTGAACGGATGGACGTAAACAAATCCGAAGGCTGCCGCTGCCGCGATTACCACCGGATCGACTGCGCCATCGACCGCACGCGCCACGTAGGCAATCACCCCTTCAACCAGACTCTGGAGATCCTCGGGCCGCGCGCTGATGTGGTCCGGAATCGGTTGGTTATTCGTGCGGTCGTGCGTCCCCACGAATCCACCTTCGGCACGCAGTCCAAGAGGCACGAAGCGCGCGTCACCGATCACGATCTGTTGCAATCTCTCCAACTCGGTGATGCTCAGCTTGCGCGAACCCGCCGCACCTATGATCTGACCCCAACGCACGGCGCGCTTCGCAGATGGCCGTTCGCCCTCGATCGAAAATGACGACTTGCTGTCACTGAGGAGCAGGAAGGCAGCTGCGCGGGCCATTATATCGGCGTGAATGCGGCCTACCACCTCGCGGGCAATTTGGTCGAGGCCTTTCGCCGCGTACCCTTCGAGCGCTTTGGTGCGCCGCACCATCGGGCAGAACGCGCGCGTGCCTGGAAGATTATCGATGACTTTGTGCCGCGACGAGACCTTCCCGCCTGCGATGGCGAATTGTTTGGTAGGGTCAACGACTGCTACCGCTCGCACTTTTCCCGGATCCCTTATGTCGAGCTGCCTGCCGGTCAGCCACTCGTGCAAATACCAGAGGCGCCGGGCGTAAGCGCCGGTGGGTTTGGAGCGAACGGCGCCGGCGATTTCCTCGTCCGGTACGACCTTGAACAGCGCGGACAGAACACTGAGATCAACGCCCTCCCATTTGAGGGCGAACTCGAGGTGCCCGCTCAGGGTGTTCTCTGGTGCATGTCTAGGAGTGAATAGCTGCCATGTTTCGGTCGACGCTGGGTGATGTCGGGATGCCGTCGCGGCGAGTCGAGGAGGCAATGGAATCTGCAGATTGTAGCGCTCGATTAAGGCCGCATAGCCGACGGGACGCGCTGGTTCGGGCAGCGGGCGCCCAAGAAAATCTATCACTAGGTGAGATTCATCTTCACTCATGAGATATTTCGTGATATTTCGTCACGAACGTAGTCATTTTCGTTCTGGCCTGAAGTCGCTTCGGTGCGGATGCTTTTCACCTTTTGCGTCAAATCTTCACTGACTTCACTCACTGCGAATATTAGTCACCGAGGTGCCATTTGTAAAGGCTTGGGGGTTCGTATGCGGCGAAACAGGGAGCGGGGGACAGCAAACCCGAAGCGGCGAAAGGCTCCGTGGCAGCCCAGCAAGCAACGGCTACAAGGCCTTGTGGAACAAGCGCTCGTGGACGCTTATGACGAGTCCGAGCAACGCACGGGGTTCTTCACGATGATCGAGGAGCACCTCGCGCTCCCGTTTGATACGAAGGTGCTCGGCGTTGCCGTAACGGTCGAGCAGATTGACCTCACCGAGGCTGGCGAGATCGTGGCCAACTGTCGACGCCGCCATGAACGCCAATCGATCCCGATCCTCGACCTCCCGTTGCCCAAGCCGCCCCCAGCCGGCGCGGACTGGATCGAGGCATATCGCTACTGGGGGCGCGGGCGATAGGAAAATGCCCCGGGATATACTGCATCAGATCGCCGCATTCGACGGATCGGCGCGCGTTGCCTCGGAATCATTCACCGACAAAAGTTGGAGAGAACTATTTCAGCAACTCCTTCAGGTCCTTCAAAAGGAGGAACAGGTGAAGTGGATCGGTCGGGCTTGGTTCGAAATCGAACTGCTCGTACCACCGCCGCACGTCATGGTCTTTTGCGTATACGACCAGGGCGCGAATACCCGCAATCTCGGATTACGACTTAATCGCGCGAGGCCGTGCGCTTCATTACGAGTGAGCGGCATGATCGAGGCGCTGACCGGACGAAGGGACTGGGGCGGTAAAGGATTCTCTTGCGAACATAACCTAACCTGTTAGAATTCCAAGTCATGAATTTCAGCGTTTACCTCAACGATGAGTTGGTCGAGCGCCTCAACCAGACCGCCAGAGAGAGCGGCAAGACGCGCAACGCCCTGATTCGTGAAGCGGTCGGCGAGTGGCTAAACCGCCGCCGACCCGCCAAGTGGTCGACAGAGGTCATGAATTTTCAAGGAATCCGGGGAATCAGACGGTTCGAGGAGGATCGCAAGAACCTCAAGCCGCCGCGCCAGCCATTCGATGCGATTTCTGCTTGATACCTGCGTACTGAGCGATTTCGCTCAGGGCCAGCGCCAGACCCTTGAGCGCATCAAGGCGGCCGCGCCAGAGGATCTGGCGGCCAGCGCAATCACTCAGATGGAGATCGAGTACGGGCTGTTGCTGAATTCCAAGATCGCCCGCCGACTCGGACCGGTTATGGACGCCTTCTTCGGGACCATCCGCGTGCTGCCTTATGACGAGGGAGCGGCCGAGGCCACGGCCAAGGCACGTGCCATCCTGAAGCGCCGGGGGACGGCCAATTGGAGCGTACGATATTTTGATCGCGGGGACCGCTCTTGCCCACGACCTGACCGTGGTCACCTCGAACTTTCGCGAGTTCAGGCAGGTCGAGGGGCTCAGGGTCGAAGACTGGCGGTCATGAAGCGCGCGAAACGACGGTCTGAGCCATGAGAAAGAGTAATTTCGCCCGCCGTCTCCAACCGTCGCTGCTGACGCGCTGTTGCCGACGTGGAAGATACGACCCTCAATCAATTCATCAACGTCGCGGGCGCTGAGAAACTTGCCGCTTGCCGCGCTGCGCACCGAGTCGTATTTCCGCGAGCGGGCCGCAGCTCGGGCGGATATTCCCGGAGCGCTGAAAATTCTCGATCGGCTTGGCGTCGGCAATGCCCCGCGTCTCGACGATAGGCTATCTAAACCGCCACAGAGAGAGCTCCGGGCCAAGCGAAGGAGATCCAATAAATCCCGTCTGACAACACCTCGACCACCGCGCAGAGTTGCAGCGATTTCCGCGCTCGATCGAGCGTGGCCCCAGTGAAGCGAAGGTCGCGCGGTTAAATTTCGATCTCGATCAGGAATTGGTCGGCTTTGGTTTAATTCGTAGCCCGTTTCCCTTCACCGCTTCAATTCGATAGCAATTCTGGCAGCCGCTCAAATAACGGTTCAGACGGAATTTCCAGTAGTTGGCATGGGCCTTCGGCCCACCCGCGCGAAATGAAAATGTTCCCTGCCTGCCGATACTGGAGGCGTTCCGCAGCTACTTCGGCATCGCCTACGACGCACCGACGCGCGCGCGCTTCGCCACTGATTCGATCGCGTCAACGATCCTGGAATAGAGCGCGGCCGGCAGGTCATGCCCCATGCCTGGAATTTCGATCAGCTCCGCTCCCGCGATATTCGCCGCCGTATCGCGGCCGGCCTCGATCGGCACGAGCGGATCGTCCGCGCCGTGAATGACAACCGTAGGCGCCTTGATCCGTTTGAGCGCCGCGCGGCGATCGCCGTTGACCAACGCGGCAGCCATCTGCCGGGAAAAGCCTGCCGGATAATTCGATCGCTTGAAATCCTCGGCCACGCGCCGGCGTATTTCCTTTTCGTCTGTAGGATAGCCGGGGCTGCCGATCGTCTTGTACGCCTTCACGCCGGCCTCGAGTCCCGCGCCTGATCCATTCGGCGTACGGACTCATCTTGAGCGCGCGCGCAGTTCGCTGCTAGTCACTAGGATCGTTTAAGAAGGAGCCGATTTATGCGTAACCGCGTTACGGTACGGAATGTCAGAGCAAGGGAATTAAGCCCTGCGCTCCGCCGACGCTTCCATCTTGTACCTGATGAGGAGGTCAGTGTCACCGTGACCAGAGCCAGCGCGAGAAAAGCGCCCTGCCAGAACGACTCGTGGATGGATATTCGGGGGACGCTTTCACCCATCGAGGCCGACGATATGATTCGCGCGATTCACGCAAGCCGACGCAACAAGAGTGACGCTCCCGAGCTCGATGCGCCGTGAATTGGCTCCTGGATACGGACACGATCGTCTACTACATGAGGGCGATGCCGGCGGTGGTCAGGCGGCTTGAGGCGACGCGTGCCTCAAGCCGTTATATTTCGCTGATCACGCTTGGCGAGCTCTACTTCGGCATTTTCCGCTCCGCGCTACGCCGGTACCGCCGATTCTTCGCAAGGGTGAAACTCCTGCCTTTCACTCCAGCGATTGCCGAGCGGTTCGGTGCTATCAAAGCCGATCTCGCAAGGCGCGGTGAAATGATCGCGGATCATGATCTCTGGATTGCCGCGCATGCGCTTGTGCAGCAGGCGACGCTCGTGACGAATAATGAGCGCGACTTCACGCGCATCCCAGACTTGCGGATCGAAAACTGGACGAAGTAGGCGGTAGGCAGCCTGAAAGCAGCCGCGGACCGTTTACCCATGGTTTTGCGGATTGGCGTAGAAAGTGGAAGCCGAGGCCAGCTGGGTTGGCGCAGCCACTTCGGCATCGCCTACGACGCACCGACGCGCGCGCGCTTCGCCACTGATTCGATCGCGTCAACGATCCTGGAATAGAGCGCGGCCGGCAGGTCATGCCCCATGCCTGGAATTTCGATCAGCTCCGCTCCCGCGATATTCGCCGCCGTATCGCGGCCGGCCTCGATCGGCACGAGCGGATCGTCCGCGCCGTGAATGACAACCGTAGGCGCCTTGATCCGTTTGAGCGCCGCGCGGCGATCGCCGTTGACCAACGCGGCAGCCATCTGCCGGGAAAAGCCTGCCGGATAATTCGATCGCTTGAAATCCTCGGCCACGCGCCGGCGTATTTCCTTTTCGTCAGTGGGATAGCCGGGGCTGCCGATCGTCTTGTACGCCTTCACTCCAGCTTCGATGGTCGCCTCGACATCACCTGCCGGCGGGCGGTTCAGCAGCACAGCCATCGCTTCGGGCTTTCCCAAAGGAAGCGCGCTGTTCCCGGTCGAGGACATGATTGAGGTGAACGAAAGCGTTTTCCCCGGATGGTTCGCGGCGACAAGTTGCCCGATTGCCCCGCCCAACGACGCGCCCACGATATGCGCCTTATCGATCCGAAGCGCGTCGAGCAGTCCCGCCGCATCGTTCGCCATATCCTCCAGCGTATACGCGGCGCTTGGCTTCTTGCCCTGCGCCATCTCGGTCATCATCTTGACGACATCGGCCGGTCCCGCGCTGTCGAACTTATGCGACAACCCCACGTCGCGATTGTCGTAGCGGATAACCCGATATCCCCGCGACGTAAGAATTTCGATAAATGCCAATGGCCAGCGCGTCAACTGCGCGCCCAGTCCCATGATCAGAAGAACGGGCGTGCCCGTTTTCGGGCCAAATTCTTCGTACTCGATATCAATCCCGTTTGCGTGGATACGAGCCATGTCGCTCTCCCTTGCTTGTCGTGCTGTTCCTTGATGCGTCTCGACTAAACCGGAATTTACATTTTGAATCCTGATTCAGACTCGCACTGACGCCAAGCGGTTTGCAAACGCGACGTTCGAAACCAAGTCGAAGCCAGCTTGCAAGGTCTGATTTTGGAGCGCGTCAGCGTGAATCGACCGCACAGGTGTGCCCTGGGTCGATGCAACGGGGGCCCGCTCGACATGGCGCAGCTTCGCTGGCGGCGTTTCGCTGGCGGTGGAAGTTCGTCGGCGACGAAGAGGAGTAGGCCTGTGTCGAAGGCCGAGTTTTCTTGCCCCGATTCATGATGACGAAAGATCGCAAGATCAGATGAGTTGAAGTCGCGGATTGCTTTACGCA
>OCZT010007947.1_pt1 | contig 10355 bp, 7 predicted proteins | sample 1539031 | NCBI WGS metagenome assembly OCZT01 (sample SAMEA3539308, study PRJEB22396) | soil metagenome | biome: tundra; feature: field; material: soil | place: USA | collected 2010-05 | depth 0.15 m
CTCGGCGGACGGCGCCGTCTTGCCCACCGCCTCCATCGTCTGGATCAGGATCGCCCTCGCGTCCGCGAGCGACTGTTCCTTTCGCATCGTCGCGCTGCCGGCCAGGAAGGTCGGCTCCTTCAACTGGATGTTGAAGGCCTGCGCTTCTGAAGCCTTCTTGGTTTCCACGAGGGCCTTGTAGAGACGACCGCCGGGCGCGTTCCCGAGCACTTCGGTGAGGACGTCCACCGCGGCGAAGTCGGGATGCGAACCGGCGGGCACGTGGTAGAGCGCCATCGCGACCTGCACGTCCCCGGTGCGCCGCAACGATACCTCGCGCTCCCCGTCCTGCGATGGCTCTTCGGTGTACGTCGGGTAGAGCATGTTGCCGCGGTCGAGCGACCGCACCGGCTTCGGGATCGAGCCGAACAGATCGACGACTTGCTTGAGGACCTTCGCCTCGTCCACCTTGCCGGCCACGACGAGCATCGCGTTGTCGGGCTGGTAGTACTTGTGATAGAACGCCTGCAGCCGTTCGATCGGGACGTTCTCTATGTCGCTGCGGGCGCCGATGGTGCTCTTGCCGTAGTTGTGCCAGAGATACGCCGTGCTCAACGTGCGCTCGAACAGGATTCTGAACGGCGAGTTCTCCCCCATCTCGTACTCGTTGCGCACAACCGTCATTTCGGTTTCGAGATCCTTCTTGGCGATGTTGCTGTGCAACATCCGGTCAGCTTCGAGCTCCAGCGCCCAAGTGACGTTCGAGTCGCTTGCGGGAAGCGTCTCGAAATAATTGGTGCGGTCGAAGAACGTGGTCGCGTTGTTGCGTGCGCCGCGCGCCGTGAGTTCGGCCGGGATGTCCGGATGCTTCGGCGTCCCCTTGAAGTTCAGGTGCTCGAGCAGGTGCGCCATTCCCGTCTCACCGTAGCCTTCAAACCGCGAACCGACGAGATAGGTGATGTTGATCGTCGCCGTCGGCTTGCTCGCATCCGGGAAGATCAGCACGCGGAGACCGTTGGAGAGATCGTATTCCGTGATCCCCTCGACGGTGGCGCCTTTTGTCACGCCCTGCGGGAGCTGCGCCGCGAGCGGGCCGGCCGCGAGAAAGAGCATCGCAGCCAGTCGGCGGCCGCTGCGGGCACTGAAGGCAGTGTTCATAGATCCTCGATAGAGAAGAAATGCGGTGTGGTAACCGTTAAACCTGACATGGCAGGAGGCTGTGCTCAAGACTGACCGAAGCGCTTCGGGTCGGTTTTCCCCCATTAACGCGGATTTTCGCGGAGTTTCCGTGTAAATCCGTGTTAAAGGGGGAAATCTCACCCTAAGCCCTTCCGTTCGGAGCCAAGCGAGTCCGCGCCAGCACACTCAGACCGTTTGGCGTTATTAATGGTTGAACCCCTACCGAGCCTTCCTATGCGCCGTACCCTCGCACTGCTCCTCGTCATCACCGCCCCGCTGGGCGCACAGATGGCGTACAAGCAGCCGCCGCCCGCGATCGCCAAGATCCTCGACACGCCGCCGACCCCCGCGGCCTCGTTCAGCCCCGATCGGTCGAAAATGCTGATGACCGAGCGAAACGGCCTGCCGCCGATCAGTGATGTCGGCGCGCCGTATCTCCGGCTCGCGGGGACGCGCGTGAATCCCCGCACCAACGGCTCTTGGCGTGAGGCCTTCGTGCGTGGCTTGATCGTGCGCCCCCTGGGCAGCGCGACCGAGACTCGCATTCAGACCCCGCCCGGCGCGAAGATCTCCCACGTGATGTGGTCCGACGATTCGAAGAAGATCGTATTCTCGATCACCGGCGGCGACGGCATCAAGCTCTGGGTGGCCGACGCCGCCACCGGCGCCGCGCACAAGCTCACCGACCTCGCGTTGAACGGCATCGCGAATCCCTGCTCGTGGCTCGACGCGACCGATCTCATCTGCCAGACGATCCCCGCCGGTCGTGGCGTCGCGCCCGCCGCGCCTGAGATTCCCGAAGGGCCGATCGTGCAGGAGGCGGACGGCCACAAGAATCCTGCGCCGACGTTCGAGGACCTTCTGTCCAGTCCGCAAGACGAGAAACTCTTCGACTATTACTTCCCGTCGCAGCTCGCGATCATCTCGCTCGAGGGCACCGTCACGAAGCTCGGCGCGAAGGGAATTCACCTGCGTAGCTCGCCGTCCCCCGATGGCAAGTACGTGCTCGTCTCGACAGTGCATCGCCCGTATTCGTACCAGGTTCCCGAGGCGCGCTTCCCGGCGCTGACCGAAGTGTGGGACCGCACGGGCAAGGTGGTGCGCAAGGTTCAGGACACGCCGCTCCAGGAGTCCGCGCCCCGCGGGCAGGATGCGGTCGAAGTCGGCCCGCGCGGTGTGAGCTGGCGCGCGGATGCGCCGGCCTCGCTCGTCTGGGTCGAGGCGCTCGACGGCGGCGACATCGCCGCGAACGTTCCGAAGCACGACCACCTCCTCTCGCTCTCCGCGCCGTTCGCCGGCAACCCGACCGAGCTCATCGCGGTCGAATCGCGCATCGGCGGCGGACGCGGCGGCTCCGTCACGTGGGCCAGGTCCAACCTCGCGATAGTGAGCGAGGCGTCGCGCAAGTCGCGCAAGTCGCGCACGTGGGCGATCGATCCGTCGAATCCCTCGCAGGCGCCGCGTCTCATGTGGGAGCGCAGCACCGACGATCGCTACAGCGATCCCGGCCGCTTCGAGCTCACGCGCGGGCCGTTCGGCGACAACGTGCTGCTGACCTCGAAGGACGGACGGTACGCGTACCTCATCGGCGCGGGTTCGTCGCCCGACGGTGATCGTCCGTTCCTGAACAGGTACGAGCTCGCGACCGGCAAGTCGACGCCGCTGTTCCGCTCGGAAGCGCCGTACTACGAGAACGTGACGACGATGCTCGACGCCGAGGGCGGTCGCATCGTGACGCTTCGCGAGTCGGTGAACGAGGTTCCGAACTATTTCATCCGCGACATCGCCGCGAACAAGCTGACCCAGCTCACGTACGCCAAGGATCCCGCGCCGGAGTTCGCGGGCGTCACACACGAGTTCGTGCACTACAAGCGCGCCGACGGCGTGGATCTCACGGCGACCGTCTATCTCCCCGCCGGCTACGACAAGGCGAAGGATGGCCCGCTGCCCTTCTTTCTCTGGGCGTATCCCGCCGAGTTCGAGTCGGTGGCTGCCGCCTCACAGGTCTCGGGGTCACCCTACAGATTCACGCGGCCATCCGGTGCGTCGCGCCTGATGATGCTCACGCAGGGGTACGGCGTGATGGACAACCCGACGATCCCGATCATCGCGCAGAACGGCGGCAAGCCCAACGATACGTACGTCGCGCAGCTCGTGGCCGGCGCGAAGGCAGCGATCGACAAGATCGTCGAGATGGGCGTGGCCGATCGCGATCGCATCGCGGTGGGCGGCCACTCGTACGGCGCGTTCATGACCGCGAACCTGCTCGCGCACACGAACTTCTTCAGGGCCGGCATCGCCGAGAGCGGCGCGTACAACAGGACGCTGACACCGTTCGGGTTCCAGAACGAGGAGCGCACGTACTGGGAGGCGACGGAGATGTACACCAAGATGTCGCCCTTCACGTATGCCGACAGCATCAAGACGCCGATCCTGCTCATTCATGGAATGGCGGACGACAACACCGGCACCTTCCCGATCAACAGCGAGCGCCTGTTCGCGGCGCTCAAGGGAACAGGCGGCACGGCCAAGTACGTGCAGTTGCCCGCGGAGCCGCACGGGTATCGTGCGCGCGAGTCGATCGGGCACGTGCTGGCCGAGGAAGTGGCGTGGCTCGACAAGTACGTGAAGCCGAAGGTCAAGATAAAGGCGGACTGAGCCCGCGCGCTTGATCTGTCATTCCCATGATGTGACACGTCTAAGACGGCGGCCGGCGCTGCGCGGAGTCATCTGCGCGGCCGCGCTGTTGCAGTTGCTGCAGGCGTGCGCCGGCCACACGAGGCCGGGACCTTCTCCTGCCGACGACGCGCTCCTCCAGCGGATCCTCGTCGCCGAGGACATGCGCGGCACCGGCCCGGAGGGAACGAAGCCCCTGCTCGAAGGCCTCGCGAGCAAGGACAGCACGCTACGGCATACCGCCGGTCGCGCGTTCGGCCGACTGGGGTGGGCGGTCGTGACGTCCACCGCGAATCGCCCCTACGAACGCAGGGTGCCGGAGGAGTGTATGCGCATCGCGCCGCGCCTGCACGCGGAGAATCCACGCACCACGCTCGGCGCAATCGACTCGCTCGCCCTGTGCAGTCCGGACGCCTCCGACGACGGCACCGCTCGCACCGGCACGCTGCGCGCCATTGCTGCGACGCTCGACCCCCGCGACATCCCGCGAAAGCGGGGCCAGGTTTCATGGCACGCCGCGGCGCACGCGCTCGTCGCGCTCGCGCATGCCCCGGCTGGCGGGCGCTCTGCCGCGGATCTACTGCCGCGGTTCGTCGCGCATCCCAACCAGCACGTTCGCGAGTACGCCGCGCGCGCCGCCGCCCAGCTCAAGCTCGGCTCCGTGCTGCTGCACCTCGCCGCCGATCCCGACGACAACGTTCGTGCGACGGCGATCGCCGGGCTCGCGCAGGTTGCGAAGCACGAGTACGACAGCGTCTACGTCGCGGCGCTCTCCTCCGGCGCATACCAGGTGATCCTCGCCGGCGCGACGGCCCTGGTCGGCACGACGGACCGGTCGGTGGTTCCTGCACTCCTCGCGTCTCTCGACCGTCTCTCCGCCGAGCGCCGTGAGAATGCGCGCGACGAGCGCATGATGATCCTGAACCGGCTCTCGGAGCTTGGGGCGCCGGGCGATGCGCCGCGCATCGAGCGTTACGTCGCAGATTTCGACACGACCGTGGCGGCGAAGGCCGCATCGATGTTGACGAAGTGGACCGGCAAGCCGGTTGTCTCCCACGCGCAGCCGCTCCCGATCCTCGAGGAGCCGCTCGCCAAGATCTTCCGCGCGCGCGGCATGCAGCTCCGAATCACCATGGCGAACTCGAGCGGCGGCGGCACGATCGTCGTTCACCTCTTCAACGACGAGACGCCGATCACCATCGCCCGCATTGTCCGCCTCGCCCGCGCCCATTACTACGATGGCCTCACCTTCCATCGAATCGTCCCGGGCTTCGTCATCCAGGGCGGCTCGCCAGGATCCAACGAATACGTCGGCGACGCGGCGTTCATGCGCGACGAGACCGCCGTCCGCGCCCACCTCCGAGGCACGCTCGGCATCTCCACCCGCGGTCACGACACCGGCGACGCACAGTTCTTCGTGAATCTCATCGACAACCGGCGCCTTGACCACGACTACACGGTCTTCGGCGAAGTCATCTCCGGAATGGACGTCGTGGACCAGATCCTCGAAGGCGACGTCATGGCGCGTGTCGAAGTCATCGGCGGTACAATTCCGAGGTGAGCGCGCGATCGTAGCCGCCGCCCGTCCTCCTCTCGCAGGATCGACACATGCATTTCATTTTCGCCGCCGCATTTTTCCTTCAGGCAGCCGCCGACACCACGATTCTCCACGGTGCGCGCGGTCCGGCGTTCGCTCCCGACGGACGGCTTGCGATCTCCGTGGACGGCGACCTGTTCGTGCAGCAATCGGCGGGTGGTCAGGACGCCTGGCGGCGTCTAACCTCCGGCATCGCGTGGGATCGCGATCCGGCGTGGAGCCGCGACGGAACCTCCATTGTTTTTTCGTCGGATCGCTCCGGCCGGTACGCGCTCTGGCGCGTGAAGGTCAACGCCGACGGCACCGCGGGCACGCCCGAGCGCATCACGAACTCCAGTGAGCCCGAGAGCGCGCCGACTCTCGCGCCCGACGGCTCCATCGCGTTCGTCCGGGGCGAGGCCAACTCCTCGCGAATCTGGATTCGCGCCACCGATGGAACCGAGAGGCGATTCGATAGCCGCGAGCTCGTCGAGGTCGATCCCGCCTTCTCGCAGGACGGATCGCGGCTCGCGTTCATCCAGACGACCGAGACCGGCCGCCGCGTGATCGTGCGCGGGCTCGCCGACACTCGCGAATCGGTCGCGAACGCGGACCGCAACGCCGAGCGCGTCGCATGGGCGCCGGCCGGCGATCGCCTCGCGTTCACGGCCGGTGGTCGCGCCGGCGGCATCTACATCTCGTCCGTCGACGGCCGCTGGACCAACCTCGCGTCTGCCAGACACGGCGACCTCGCCTGGTCTCCCGACGGCAAGACGCTCGCGATCGTCGAACACGACGATGCCGCGACGGCCTACAACGGCGATCCCGACCGGCTCGGCGACCGCATCGCCACCGAGACGTTCGAGAGCCAGCAGAAAGTGCTCTTCGTCTCCGCCCCGCCTCCGCCCGACGCAGGGCTGGCCGAGCAGACGATCGTCTTCGCGCGTGACCGCGCCGGGCGGTACGGCGACGCGTACGATCGCGTATGGGAGCGATCGACGAAACTGTATTTCTCGCAGCCCGATGCCGCCGCGCGCCTGGCGCAATGGCAGGCCGTCAAGGCGAAGCACCGCAGCGAGGCGCTCGTCGCGAAAACCGACGATGAACTGCAACGCGCGATCTACAACATGTTGCGCGAACGTCCAGCGACGCGCTCGAGCGCCACCGGCCGTGCGGCGGTGAGCAGCGCACATCCGGTCGCGACCGCGGCGGGTCTCGAGATCTTGAGAGCCGGCGGGAACGTGGTCGATGCCGCCGTGGCCGTTTCGTTCGCGCTCGGCGTGGTCGAGCCCGACGCGAGCGGCGTCGCCGGTTACGGCCAGATGGTGATCAACCTCGCGAAGATGGAACGGCCCACGCTCATCGAGTTCATGACGCGCGTGCCCGAGGACGCAACGCTGAGCAACACCTCGATGATGATCAACGGCCGCTATCCGCCCGACGGCCCCGCGCTCGTGAACGTCCCCGGCACCGTCGCCGGCATGTACCGCGCGTTCAAGTCGTACGGCGGCGGCAAGGTCGCGTGGAAGGATCTTCTCGCGCCCGCCATCCGCGCCGCGCGCGACGGCTACGAGTTGAGCGAAGGAACCGCCACCACACTCTCGACCGAGCGCGATCACTTCCTCAAGTTCGAGGGGAGCCGCGCCCTGTTCTTCAAGGATGGAAAGCCCAAGGTCGCCGGCGACACGATCAGGAATCCCGACCTCGCCTGGGTGCTCGGCAAGATCGCGGACGGCGGTGCCGACGGTTTCTACAAGGGTGAGGTCGCGCAGAAGTGGATAAGCGACCTGCACTCGAAGGGCAACACGATGAAGGCGAGCGATCTCGCCCGCTACTTCGCGCAGGAACGCGAGCCGGTGAGCGGCACGTACCGCGGCTACACGTTCTACTCGAGCGCGCCGCCGGTGAGCGGCGGCGCCGAACTCGCGGGGCGTCTCAACCTGCTCGAGCACTTCGAGAAGCCGAAGCTCTACACTGAAGACGCGGCCACGATGCACGCGATCGTGAGCGCGTGGCTCCTCGTGCCGAGCGCGCGCAACCGCATCGCCGACCCCGACCTCTGGCCCACCGACATCGCGCCGATCATCAGCAAGGACACGGCGAATTTGCGGTGGAGATGCTTTGACCCGGGCAAGGCGCTTTCGCCCGCACAGTTTCGCTCGGATACACTGGCCTGTGCGCTCGCTGCGAAGATGGAAGATGGAAGACCGAGCGAGACCGAAGACGGAAGACCGAAGACCGAAGACACGACGTCCTCCGTCTTCGGTCTTCCGTCTTCGGTCTCGTGTGGCCCCGACCACGCAATCGAAGTCGACCGCTGCCCCTCACAGGGCACGACAGCGTTCACAGTAGCCGACAATGAAGGCAACGCCGTCGCCGTGACGCAGACCCTCGGCACCTGGGGCGGGAACTTCTACGTCACGCCCGGACTCGGCTTTCTCTCGAACGACAAGCTTACGTCGTACGGCACGGATCCCACGCAATACGGCTCGCGCCTCGCCTTCGCGCGCCACGGCAGTACCATTACTCCGACCATCGTGTTCAAGGGAAAAAAGCCCGTGTTCGCCGTCGGCGCGGCCGGAAACAACTGGATCACCTCGGCCGTGTTCGAAACGCTGCTCGGCGCGCTCGACTACGGAATGGGCCCGCAGCAGGCGCTCGAGCTGCCGCGGTTCATTCCCGGCGGCGGCGGCGGTCGCGGAGCGGGCGCCGGCGGTGGCCGCGGCACCAACGCAACCGGGAAGTACAACATCGAAATGGAAGACGGCTTCTCACCGGACGTGATCAAGCGCCTTCGCGAGCTTGGCTACGACATCAGCTTCATCTCGATGCGCGGCGAACTGCGCGAAGGCTACGGCGCCGCGGTCGCGATCGACGGAAAGAAAGTCACCGCCGGCGCCGATCCGCGGCGGGCGGGTGCCGCGGGCGCGATTCCCTAATCGAGCCCAGTGTTCTTCGCGAACGAATAGGTCAGGCGGGTCGCAGCACGGCTCGGACAGTATCAACTGTCCTTCAATTGAGAACGCGAGCGAGAGCGTCTCGTTCGGCCCTTCGAGCCCGGGATTCAGGACCGCCGTGCCCGCACGAAGTGAGTCCGTCGCACTCGGCGTGATGCTGAACGTTCCGCTCGCCACTTTCACGCCGGCGCGGAACTGATCCATCGTGCCGTCGGAGTGGAACACCACCAGGTTGGGTACTTGGAGACTCGCCGGCCCGCTGCAATGGTATGCGATTCCGCCGCACCCTTGTGTCAACGTCCAGCTCCCGACCACGGTGGTCATGAGCGCGGATTGCCGGGGACCGATCATTCGGGTGGATGGACCGCACGCCACACACATCAGCAGAGACATGACAACGATCGAGGGCCTCACGAGTTGAAAATGAGGTGCGCGATGTGCACTCCGAGAGTTCAACAGACCGCCGCGAGCGCGAATGCGGCGCGCCGATTTGTCTCTCGACGCAATCGTCCGGTGCGGCGACAGCGTCATGCCTCCCTGTACTCTCGTCATGCGAAATGGATCCGGCAGGCCGACGACTCGCGAACGCCTCGAGGACTTGCTCAGGGAGATCGGCACCCTGCTGCTCGCGTTCGCGCCCTTCGATGTCGCTCTAAGTTCGGAGAGGCCCAACCGATGGCCGATATTATTACTTTTCCTCTCGCCCGGCATATTCTTTCTTGCGATCGCACTACTCGCCGAGAGAAGGAGGCCGCATGACAATTGATATCATCGTTGGGTTCGGCGGCCTGTTTCTCGTCGGCGTCGGTGCGATGATCGTGTGGTGGCTCCTTGGTCGCGCGGAGAAGACCGCAAAGGAGAAGAAGATCGAATCACCGCGCCCGTAGAGCGCTGACGGCCAGCCACGCGGCCATCGCCACGCCAATCGCCACGATTGCGATCCTCACGCTGCGATCCGGCACCCGCTGCGCCACGCGCGAGCTCACATAGCCGCCGGCGATCGAGCCGAACGTCATCACCAGCACCATCGGCCAGTTCACGAGCGACGGCTGCACCGCGAAGATCAGCGCCGCCGTGACGTTGGTGAGCATCCCGCTCCAGAGCTTCAGCCCGTTCATCTGGTGGATGTTGAGCAGTCCGGCGAATCCGAAGTTCGCCAGCATGATCGCCCCTGCGCCCGCGCCGAAGTATCCGATGTAGATCGAGATCGCGAACTGTGCCACGAGGAGCGAAACGGCGGGTGCGCGTGGTGCGAACAGGTCAGCATCCAGAATCGGCGCTGCCGCGCTCACTCCCATCAGCCTTGCGTGTATCCGAACTGCGAACCGCGTGATCTGCGCTTGGGCCGCAAACAAGATCGTGGCGAGCAGCACGAACCCGGGCACCATCGCCGCGAACTGTCGCGGCGGCGTCTTGAGCAGCAAGAACGCGCCGAGTATTCCGCCGGTGATGCACGGCACCACGAGCCCGCGCATGAACGGCCCCGAACCTTTCATCTCTTTGCGATAGCCGAGCTGCGCGCCGATCCCGCCGGAGAGCAGCGCGACCGTGGCGGTCGCGTTCGCCGCGATCGGCGAGAGGCCGAAGGCGACGAGCGCAGGATAGGCGACGAGCATGCCGCCGCCCGCGAGCGCGTTCACCGCGCCCGCGACCGCCGCGGCCGCGGTGAGTATCACGATTTCCGAGGGGTGCATCTCAGCTCAGCGTCAGTCGTTCCACAGCGCCGCTCGCGGAAGAACTGTCGCCGTCGAAATCCAGAAAGAGCTGGCCATCGGTGACGGTCATCGCGAGCTTCATCCGGCGCTCGAGCCGCTGCACGAACTCCGCGAGCAGCTCGCGATCCACCGCATAGAGCTCGAGCGACTCGGCCTTGTGGATGCGCTCTCCCTCGTACGCGCGCAGGAAGATCCGTGGCTCCTTGTGCGTGTACACGGCCACGCGCGGCGACGCCTTGCTCGCCTTGTGCAGCCGCGCCGCATCCGGCGAGC
>OCZT010007948.1_pt1 | contig 10355 bp, 9 predicted proteins | sample 1539031 | NCBI WGS metagenome assembly OCZT01 (sample SAMEA3539308, study PRJEB22396) | soil metagenome | biome: tundra; feature: field; material: soil | place: USA | collected 2010-05 | depth 0.15 m
CGGCGTCACGACGGCCCGCCGCGGCTGGGTCGAGGCGCGCAACGTCGTCAACACCCGGTCCATCGCGGACATTCGCGTGCTCGTCGCCGCGAAGCGCGCACGGTGAGCGTCCGTTCATGATCAGCAAGCGCCTCCTCATCACCGCAACGGCCGTCGCCGCGTCCGCCTTCGCGCTCTATCACGCGACGCTCCTCCCCGGGCTCGACTTCGGCGACACGGGATTTTTTCAGACGACGGTCGGCGTGCTCAGCATCACGCCGCGGAACGGCTACCCGCTGTATTTCGCGATCGGCAACCTCTTCCTGTGGCTGACGCGCATGGAAGCGGCGCACGTGATGAATCTCGCATCGGCGGTGGAAGGCGCGATCGCCTGCGGAGTGATCGTGCTGGCGGCCGCTGAGCTCTCCGAATCGTCGCTCGCCGGCTTCGCGGCGGCGCTTCTCTTCGCGGTCTCCTACACATTCTGGAGCCAGGCCGTCATCGCCGAGGTCTACTCGCTGCACATCCTGTTCGTGGCGCTGACGCTCCTGCTGCTGCTCCGCTGGTCCGCGCGTCCGACGCTCGCGCGGCTCGCGCTGTTTTTTGCCGTGTACGCGCTGGGATTCGGCAATCACCTGTCGATGGTGCTGCTGCTGCCGGGATACGCGCTCTTCCTGCTGCTCGCGGCCCCGGGCGGCTGGCGGTCCATGCTCCGGCCGCGCATCGTTGCGCTCGCGCTCGCGATGGCGCTCGCCGGATCGCTGCAGTATGTGTGGAACCTGCGGGCGTTGTGGCAGTGGCCCAACGATCCGCCGGGCCTCGTCGCCGCGCTACAGACGTTCTGGTTCGACGTCACCAAGAGCGACTGGCGCGACACGCTGGTGATGCACGTGCCGGGTTCGATGCTGCGGCATCGCGTGGAGATGTACGGCTTCGATCTGTTCCAGCAGTTTGGCTGGGCGATGGCGTTGGCGCCACTTGGCTTCGCGCGGCTCGTGGCTGTGAACTGGCGCCGCGCCGTCCTGATGCTGACGCTGTACCTCGCGAACGTGATCTTCGCCTTTACCTACAACGTCGGCGACACGCACGTGTTCTATCTGCCGTCGCACCTCGTCGTCGCGCTGTTGATGGCGCCTGGCGTCGTGGCTCTGGGATATGTTGCGCTCGGATTCGTGGCGGCGAGCCCACGCGTCAGGCGTTCAGCCGTCGGGGCCGCGTGCGCGGTCGCGATCGGCTACGCGGCCGCACGCGCGTATCGCGATTATCCGGCGCTCGACCGCAGCGGCGACCACCGGCCGGGCGAGGCGATGGCACGGATGGCCGCCGGGCTCGACGATCAGCACGCGATCCTCCTCGCCGATCTGAACTGGCAGCTCATCGACGGCTTCGCCTACTTCGCGAAGGTCACGCGCCCCGACATTGCGTTCGCGTGGCTGTCCGACGTGCTGGTGTACGCGCCGGCGCTGGTCCGCGACAACCTCGCGATCGGTCGCGACGTCGTCCTCACCAGCCGTGCGCGCGCCACGCTCGCGCGCGCGTACGGTCCCCTGCTCCCGACCGTGTCCGATCCACGCGCGGATCAGTACTCGATCAGCGACCTCGCGCGCGATCTTCCTCGAGGGACGCGGTACGTCTTGTGTGTCTTGAAGCCGATCGCCGAATACACGATCGACCGCGACGATCTGGCCAGCGCCGTTCGAGCGCTCACGGGTACGACGGCTGTCGTGCCCGAAGGCGACTACGCCGCGCTCGCGGGCGTCACCGGCCAACCACCTGCGCTCATCGTCGGATCAGGAGCGCCGTTTCGCGACACCGTGTGGATCGAGGGCATGCGGGTCGACGTGCGCATGGAGTCGTGGCTCGAGTTCGATACGATTCGGCGGATGGGCTTCGGACAGATCGTGGCGGCGCGCCGCCACACGCTCATCGTCGAACGCGGCGTCAGCTTCGTCGCCTTCGACGGGAACGGCCGGCCGCTGCGCGCCGGTTATGCAGCGAACCTGTTCGCTCCCCAGCCGCGTTACCTCGTCCGGCCCTGATCGGTCTAACGTGTTATGGTTGAATCGATTCTCATGGCTGCGCTTCCCCGTCACTCCGCCGTTCTGCTGGCGGCCGGTATCGCGCTTCTCTCACCGGCGCGAGGCGGAGCGTCGATCGCGGCGGACCAGAACCTCGCGCAGGCGCTTCAGAAGAAGTACGACGGCATCAAGGATTTCTCCGCCGACTTCGTGCACGTCTATCAGGGCGGCGTACTGCGCAAGCGCGTCACGGAACGCGGCCACCTGCTCATCAAGAAACCGGGCAAGATGCGGTGGGAGTATCAGTCACCCGAGCCAAAGCTCTTTGTGTCCGACGGTGTGAAAATCTACTCCTACATTCCGCAGGACAAGCAGGTCATCGTCTCGACCGTCCCCGGCGACGACGAGGCGCCGACGCCGGTGCTGTTCCTCAGTGGAAAAGGCAATATTCTACGCGACTTCACCTCCTCGGCCGCGGACGCCCCGGTGATGCACGATCTGCCTGCCGGCAGCGTCGGTCTGAAGCTCGTCCCCAAGTCCCCTCAGGCAGACTACGATTGGCTCGTGGTGGCCGTTGACCCAGCGTCGCTTGCCATCGTCGGACTCGTCACGACGGACGCGCAAGGGGGACAATCCAGCTTTTCATTCACGAATTTGAAGGAAAACGTGGGATTGGCCGATAAGTCCTTCGAATTCAAGATTCCCCGTGGTGTTGATGTTGTTACCGATACTGCCCGCAGATAAGCACGCTCGCACGGTCTCGGGGCGCCTCCCGTCGGCGCTGCTCGTCGGCGTGTGCCTCGTGACGCTTCTGACAGGCGGCTGCGCCGCCGCCACGGCGTCGCACCACGGCCGCGACGCCGAGATCGCGCTCGATTACGACCGCGCCGTCGTCGAGTACAGCAGAGCGCTGCGGCTCAATCCCGGCGACGCCGCGGCCCGCACCGGCCTCGAGCGCGCGAAGCTGCGCGCCGCCGACATTCACTTTCAGCGCGGCCGGCGGCTGACTGCCACCGGCAAGTACGAGCAGGCGCTCGTCGAATATCAGGTGGCGTCGGAGCTGAACCCGACGAGCAGCGACATCGACGACGAGCTCCGCTCGACGCGCAACAAGCTGCGTGCGAAGGTGGCGGTGGCGCGCGAGGGCAAGACGGAGCTGCAGACGCTCATCGCGCGCGCGCGCGATCTGCCGCCGCCCGGCCTCGACCTGCCGGCCAACGTCAAGATGCCGGCGTCGCTCACCTTCCGCGACGCGAGCAGCCGCGACGTCTTCACGACCATCGCGCGCTTCGCCGACATCAGCCTGATCTTCGATCCGTCATTCCGTGAGGCGCCGGTCACCGTCGATCTGCGCAACGCCACGCTCGACGACGCGCTCAACAGCGTCTCCGGCGCGACGCACACGTTTTTCCGCGTCACCGCGCCCAAAACGATCCTCGTCGTCCCCGACACGCCGGCCAAGCGCCGCGAGTACGAAGAAGAGATCGTCCAGACGTTCTATCTGAGCAACGCCGATCTCAAGGAGACGATGGACCTGCTGCGGATGGTGCTCGACGCACGGCGCATCTCGCCCACCACGGCCACCAACGCGATCACCATCAAGGACACGCCCGAACACATCGCCGCGGCGGGACGCGTGCTGTCGGCGATCGACAAGGCGCGGCCGGAAGTGATCATCGACGTCGAGCTGCTCGAAGTGGATCGGACCAAGCTGCAGGAGTACGGCTTGCAGTTTGCGACGCCGGTCAGCGGTGGGACCGCCACGGGCCTGAACGGCGCCGTGACGCTCGATCAGGGAGCGAGCTCGACGCTCAACCTGCCCTCGATTCGCAATCTCTCGCAATCCGACATCCTGCTGGCGAATCTGCCGGCGCTCTACTACCGGCTGCTCAAGACCGACGACAACTCGCGCACGCTGGCCAACCCGCAGCTTCGCACCTCGGACGGCATCACCGCCACCGCACGCTTTGGCGACCAGGTTCCCGTGCCGAGCACCACCTTCACGCCGCTCGCGACCGGTGGCTTGGCGCAGCAGCCGGTCACCTCGTTCAACTACCAGAACATCGGCGTCAACATCGACATCACGCCGCGCACGCACCACGACGACGAGGTGACGCTGTCGCTCAAGGTGGCGGTGACGAGCTTGTCTGGAACGGGCTTCGGCGGGCTGCCGACCTTCGGCAATCGGGAGATCACGACGGTCATCCGGCTGCGCGACGGCGAGACGAACATGCTCGCCGGCCTCATTCGAGACGACGAGCGCAAGTCGCTCGACGGCGTCCCGGGCCTCGTCGACATCCCTCTCGTCGGGAGGCTGTTCGCGCACAACACCAAGACGACCACTCAGACCGACATCATCCTCACGCTGACGCCGCACATCATCCGCGTGCTCGATCTCACCGAGGCGGACCTGCGGCCGTTCCGCGTCGGCCGCGACTCGCTCGCGCCGATCACCGAGCTGCCCGTGCTGCCGGTGGAGATACCGAAGGTGGACGAGCCCGTGCCGCCCAAGAAGCCGGGCGGCGGCCCCGGCGGAGCGTTGTTCTAACGCCGGGTCACGTTGGACCCGGCTAGGCTAGCTTCGCGACCTTCGCGCCCAATCCTTGTAAGCGTTCGACCAGCCGGCCGTAGCCGCGCTCGACCGTCTCGAGCGACGTGAGCCGGCTCTGCCCGTCGGCCGCCAGCGCCGCGGCGATGAGCGCCATCCCCGACCGCAGATCGCGGCTGTCCAACTGCCGCCCACGCAGGCGCCGCGGACCGGTGACGATGATGCGGTGCGGATCGCAGAGAAACAGATCGGCGCTCATGCCGCTCAACTGCTCCAAGGCGAACAGCCGGAGCTCGTACAGCCAGTCGTGCACGAGCGTGCGTCCGTCGGCCTGCGTGGCGAGCACGGTGACCAGACTCACCAGATCGCTCGGAAAGCCGGGCCACAAGCCGGTCGTAATCCGCCCCGCCGCCTTCGGCCGCGACTGCTCGACGCGCAAGAGATCGCCGTCCATCGCGCAGACGACGTCCATCCGCCGCAGCACCGCGGCGACGACCTCGATGTCTTCGGCGCGCGCGCCCGCGATTTCGATCTCGCCGCCGGTCACCGCGGCGACGACGGCCCAGCTGCCGGCGTCGATGTAGTCGCCCCAGAGCTGATGCGAGGCGCCGTGCAGCTTCCCACCCCCGTCAATGCGGATCGTTGACGTGCCCGCGCCCGTGATGCCGACGCCCACCTGCTGAAGGAACCCGCAGAGCTCCGCCACGTGCGGCTCGCAGGCCGCGTGCCGGATCTCAGACATCCCAGGCGCGGCCGCGGCGGCGAGCAGCGCGGTTTCCGTTCCGGTCACCGACGCTTCGTACAAATAGATCGACGCCGGCCGGAGGCCATCGGCGGCTTCAAGCGCGTGTCCCTCGCCGTCGATCTCGCGGACGCCCATGGCGGCGAGCGCCTCGAGGTGGATCGCGATCGTGCGGCGCGCCGGGAAATCACCGCCGGGCGGCGCCAGGCGCGCGCGCCCGCGGCGCGCGAGCAGCGGACCGATGAGGAGGACCGACCCGCGCAACCGGCCGACCAGCGCCGCGTCGGGTTCGTCCTTCACGACCTCCGCGCAGCGCACGCGCAGCGTCGTGCTGCCGATCCCCTCGACCTCGGCCCCGAGATCCAGGAGCAGCCGCGCCATCACTTCCACGTCGCTGATGCGAGGCACGTTGGTGAGGACGCATTCCTCGGTCGTGAGGAGACACGCCGCGAGCAGCGGTAGCGCGGCGTTCTTATTGCCTTCGACCTCGACCGAGCCGGAGAGACGCTGGCCGCCTTCAATCAATAGTGTGGACATGGGTGGTAGTCGTCAGTCATCAGTCGGCGACGTCGCCCAGGTAGACGATTTCTTCCCTGAGCTCGACGCCGAATTGTCGCCGGACCTCGTCGCGGCACCGCGCGATCAGACGGCGGATGTCGGCGGCGGTCGCCGTGCCGTCGTTCACGATGAAATTGCCGTGCGCCGGCGACACGCGGGCGCCGCCGATCGCCGTCCCCTTCAAGCCGGCGCGATCGACCAGCGCGCCGGCTGACCATGGGATGCCGGCCGGAACCGCGTCGCCGCGCGATCGATCGGGATTCTGAAAGATGCATCCCGCGCTCGGACTCTCGAGCGGCTGCGTCTGCTTGCGGAACGCCAGCGACGTGCGCGCCGTCCGGCGCAGCGCCGCCGGCTCGCCGCGAGAGACCGCGAAGACGGCTGACAGCAGCACTTCGCCGCTGTCCTGCAAGCGGCTCCGGTCGTACCCGAACGCCATCTCGTCGCGCGGCACATCGCGGACTTCCCCATCGCGGGACACGAGCCGCACCTCGGCGACCAGATCCCCGATCAGCCGGCCGCCGAAATGCGCATTCCCGAAGATGCCGCCGCCCACCGTGCCTGGCGTGCCAGCCCACGCCTCGAGGCCCGCACAGCCATGATTGATCGTCCAGCGGACAAGGCCGTTGATCGTGACCGCCGCGTCGGCGCGGACGTGCCCGGCGTCGACCTGCGCGATCTCGCCGCCACGCGGCCGAATCACGAGGCCGCGCACGCCCGAGTCCGACACGAGCACGTTCGATCCGCCGCCCAGGATGGTGACCGGCGCGCCGGCACGCGTCGCGAGCCCGACCGCCGCCACGATTTCGCCGCTGCTCCGCGTTTCAATCAGCCACTCCGCCGCTCCGCCGACGCGGAACGTCGTCATCGGCGCGAGCGGCACGTGGCGGCGCAGCCGATCCGCACCGAAGATCTCCCGAAAGAGGCTCGCGAGGTCGCTCACGGCGCGGCGGACGCCTCCACCGCCATCAGGGCGCGTTCCTGCGCGATGAGCGCCGACAGCGCGTCGGCGAGCGAACAGACGCTGAAAGTCATGGTGTCGCCGGGGCCGAGCTGGCCGGCGATGCTCATGTCCGCCGCGATGACGGTCGCAATTTTCGGATAGCCGCCGGCCGTCTGACGATCCGCCATCAGCACGATCGGCTGCCCTGACGCCGGCACTTGCAGCACGCCGAGCGGCGTCGCATCGGAAATGATGTCGGCGCCGCGCGCGTGCGCCAGCGCGGGGCCGTCGAGCCGAAATCCCATGCGGTCGGATTGATGACTGATCGCGTATGGCCCCGACTGCAGCACGTCGAGCGCGTCGCGGGTGAAATAGTCCTGCTGCGGCCCGGCGAGGACGCGAATATGCGCGTGCGTGCCGGGCAGCGCCACGATGGGCGTCAGCGGCTGCACGCTCATCGCGCGGCGCGCCCGCATCGGATCGCCGAGCGGCAACCGATCGCCCCCCTTCAACGCGCGTCCTTCGAGGCCGCCCATCGCGCTGATGAGATGCGTCGCGCGGCTGCCGAGCACGAGCGGCACGGCGATCCCGCCCGCCACGGCCACGTACGCCCGCGATCCGCGCGTCCGCGCGCCGAAGCGCAGGCGCGATCCCGAGGCGACGACGAACGCCGAATTGGCAGGCACGCCGCGGCCGTCGACCGTCATCTCGAACTCGGCGCCCGCGACCGCGACGACCCGCTCGTCCTCGAATTCGAGCTCGGGTCCAATCAGCGTCACCTCGAGCGTCGCCGCGCCAGGGTCGTTGCCGGCCAGCGCGTTGGCGAGGCGATGCGAGCACGGATCCATCGGGCCGGCAACCGGCACACCCTGCGCCTGCCATCCCCAGCGCCCGCGATCCTGAATCGTCGTGAGCAGCCCCGGCTTGAGGACGATCACGGCGCTCATGCGAATCGCCCGTACTCGGCGCGATCGATGGCGTAGAACCGAACCGCGTCGCCCGCCTTCATCAGAAACGGCTGCGCGCGATTCGCATCGAACGGCTTGATCGGCGTGCGGCCGATCAGTTGCCATCCGCCGGGCGTTTCCGCAGGATAGATGCCCGTCTGCACGCCGGCGATCCCCACCGACCCGGCCGGCACGCGCACGCGCGGCGTCGAATGACGCGGCGCCGCGATTCGGGCGTCGACGATGCCCATGTAGGCAAACCCTGGAACGAAGCCGAGCATGAACACCCGGTACGTCGCCGACGCGTGAAGCGCGATCACCTCGTCGGCGCTGATGCCGCCGAATGCCGCCACGGCACCCAGATCGGGGCCCAGATCGCCGCCGTAGCAGACGGGAATGCGAAGCGGCTCCGCCTGGCGCGCGGCGTCGGGCGCCGGCCGCCCCGCGTCCCGCTCGATGCGCTCGAGCAGCGTGTCGTAGTTGGTCCGCAGGGGATCGAAGAAGACGGCGACCGAACGGTACGTGGGCACGACGTCGCGGACGCCGGCGATCGCGGCGGCCTGCAGCGAGTCGGCGAGCGCAATCGCTCGCGCGTTGATCGCCGGATCGATGCGTTCTTCGAACTCGACGATGAGCGCGGAATCGCCCGCCGGTACGATCCGACAGTGACTCACGCCAGCGCCTGCAGCAGCTTGCGGTGAATGCCTCCGAATCCACCGTTCGACATGATGACGACGAGATCCCCCTCCTTGTGCTCGCGGACGATGGCGCCGATGATGTCGTCGATCGAATCGGCCTCACGCGCCGACGGCCCGGGGCCCCCATGACTATTGATGTCGCGCACGAGCTGCGGCACCGACAGCCGCTCGGCTTCCGGCAGCTTCGACCGGAACACCTGCGCGATCAGCACCTCGTCGGCGCCGGTAAACGCCCGGGCGAAGTCGTCCTGGAAGATCCGGCGGCACGAAGATGCGGATCGCGGCTCGAACACGGCCCAGATCCGCGCCGTCGGATTCGCGGCGCGCAGGCCGGCCAGCGTTTCACCGACCGCGGTGGGATGATGCGCGAAATCATCGTAAATCGTGACGCCCCCGGCTGTCCCAATCACCTCGAGACGACGCTTGACGCCGGCAAAGAGCTCGAGCCCCTCGGCCGTTCGCTCCACGCTCACCCCGGCTTCAGCGGCAATCGCAATGGCCGCAAGCGCGTTGCGCACGTTGAACGCACCGACGAGCGGCACCTCGAATGCGCCGAACGGCGACCCTCGCCGCCGCACCTTGAAGCGCGTCGATGCACCCGACACGGCGAGATCGTGCGCCTGCCAGTCGACGTCTTCACCCAGACCGAATGTCTCGACGCGCGACACCGCCGCACCCGTGAGCGCGCGCGCGCCCGGGCTGTCCGCGCCGACGAGCAGCAGCCCGCTCCGCGGCACCAGGTTCACGAGGCGCCGGAACGCCAGCGCGACGGCGTCGAAATCGGCGTAGATGTCCGCGTGGTCGAACTCGACGTTATTGATCACGGCGATGTCCGGCAGATACTTCAGAAACTTCGCCGTCTTGTCGAAGAACGCGCTGTCATACTCGTCGCCCTCGATGACGAAGGCGCGCCCCTGCCCCATGCGATAGCTCGCTCCACCGGCGCCGAAATTGCGCGCGATGCCGCCGACGAGCACGCTTGGATCGACGCCGCCGTGCGTCAGCACCCACCCCACAAGCGCCGTCGTCGTCGTCTTACCGTGCGTGCCGGCGATCACGATCGACTGCGCGCCCCACAGAAAGTGTTCGCGAACGGCCTCGGGCAGCGAGCAGTATCGAATCTTGCGATCGAGGACCTCCTCGAGCTCGACGTTACCCCGCGAGATCGCGTTGCCGACGACGACGATGTCAAGATCGCCGGTGATGTGCTCGGCACGATAACCCGTCAGCGTCGGAATTCCTTCCGCCTCGAGGAAGTCGCTCATCGGCGGGTACACGTCCTGATCGGACCCACGGACGTCGACGCCCTTGTGCTTCAGCATCGCGGCCACCGTCGCCATCGCCGTGCCGCAGATGCCGATGAAATGTACTTTAGTTGCCACGGTTCCAGGTTCTAGGCTCTTGGTGCTGGGTCATTCGACGGCAGCTTCTTCGATGATCAGCCGCGGGCGGGAGTCCGCCACGACGCGGCACCGGACGCCGAACGGCAACGTCATCGCGGGCCCGATGGTGTGTCCGGAAGGGAATCCGATCACGACAGGTCCGCCGAAATCGCGCAGCACGTCCGCGATGGCCGCGCGCCCGGTGAGCCCCACCGCCTCACCCCCCGACGGCTCGTCGCACTGCGGCAGCTCGCCCACCACGACCGCCGACGCCTTCGCGAGGAGTCCCGTCTGTCGCAGCTGCGTGACCATGCGATCGAGGCGATAGGGACGCTCCCCCACTTCGTCGAGGAAGAGCACGTAGCGGTCGGGCGGCGCGAAGGCGAACGGCGTGCCGAGCGAGCCGAGCAGCTGGCTGAGCGTGCCGCCGAGCAGCACGCCCGAGGCCTCGCCGCGCCGGATCGTTTCGAGCGCCGGCGGTGCGAGCTCACCCATAGATCGGAAGAGCACACGTCTGAACTCCAGTCACGCCAATATCTC
>OCZT010007949.1_pt1 | contig 10355 bp, 10 predicted proteins | sample 1539031 | NCBI WGS metagenome assembly OCZT01 (sample SAMEA3539308, study PRJEB22396) | soil metagenome | biome: tundra; feature: field; material: soil | place: USA | collected 2010-05 | depth 0.15 m
CACGGAGACAATGAGCGCGTGGAGCACCACATTCGCCAGATGAAATCCGTAGGGCAGCAACCCGAACAATTTGTAACAAATCAGGAAGCCGAAGATGCTGATGGGGCGGTAGTAATTCGTGGCCCCGCGCGCGCCCAAATGCGCCAGAATTCGCGTGCTGAAGATCTCTCCCACGTGGGAAAAGCTGCGGATGTAGGGATTGGTCAAAACCTCGTTGTTATCGTCGTAGACAAAGCCATTATCCAGAGTATTGAAATAGGGAGCGACTGCCAACAAGAGCAGCAGAGCCAGCAGCCAGGCTGTGGCCCGGGAATGGTGATGGGCAGATTGGTGATTTAGTGATTGGTGATTGGCGATTGCCTCTGGCTCCATCAGTGGCGCCCCTCGATGTGCCCCGCTTCGTGCCACGGGCGTCCCGCCCGTGCTCGAGCATGGCCGGGACGGCCATGGCACAATCGCGCTTGCAACTCACTCATTGGCCGCCCTCCACCTTTTCCGGGACTTCCACCGCACGCGCCTTAGGCAACCACGGCAGCCGCTCCGCCCAGCTTGCGGGAATCACCATCCCAATCGGTATTTCACCAAACCGGCGGAAGAGCCAATTGGCCAGAAGGAACGAAAGTGGCGCCAGAATCAATCCTGCCACCACATCAATCAGGTAGTGGTAGCGAAGATAGACGGTGGACACCCAGAGGCTGAGAATCAGTGGCGAAAGAATCCAAAACAGCTTCTTGGAATTCCGGTAGGCATAGAGCCAGGCCACAAAGGAGATGGCCACATGCAGGCTGGGAAAAACATCGCGGCGTATGCGGGCGAAGTCCATAAAATCAACCTCGCGATTCAGCATCGACAGCGATTGATGCAACGGCACCGTGTATTGATCGCGCAGCGTATAGAGCGGGCCGATGGCGGGAACCAGCAGATATCCCATCAACCCGAAGAAGGAGACCACCATGATGCCACTCATCATCTCGCGAAAAGGCTTACGGCCGCGCCAGGCATAAATAAACAGGGCCACCAGCGGAATGTTGATAAGGTGATAGAAGTAGGCAAAGGTCATCCACGTGGTCATCCCGGGCGAAATGAAGCGTTGCATCGCCAGGCTGGCTTGGAATCCAAACAGGCGCTGGTCAATCGCCATCAACGCCTGGTCGCGGTCCGTGGTGACCATCAACAGAGTGGCGTCACCCCACAGGGTGTAATACATCAGCAGAATGATCAGAAACGGGAACCAATCGCGGATGATCTCCCAAAACGGCCGCACAAAATCCCATGGCCCTTCGTTCCCCACGGCCCGGTGCTCGCTTCCCGCCATAAAGTAATGGACCATCTCTTTGGCAAGCAACAGGGTGACTGCCGGAATGATAATCAGCACGTCGGCAGGACTGAAATTGCCTGCCTTCAGCCCGCGATAGATTACGCGAAGGAAGAGGTTGAGAAGAAAGAAAGTGAGTGCAACCAGGTCCTCCAGCCGCAGGCGGAACACCACGCGCGGACTACTGGCCATAGATCCCTTTCAGCGCCTCAAACCTCTGTCGAACGGGAGGAGCGAAGGGGAACTTCGACGTTACGTCCAGCACCGCCATCGCCCGCTGCCGGTCGCCGCCCAGATAATAGGCGCGCGCCAGATTCTCCACTGCGGCTTGATTGTTGGGAAAAATCTGGAGCACCGCCAGGAAGCTCTGCTGCGCTTCGGGATACTTCTTCTCTGCCGTGTAAGCCAGACCCTCCAAAATATAAGGCGCAGCGTAGGAGGGGTTCTGCCGAATCAGGCGAAGGGTGGTGGCAACAACTTTGTCATACTGGCCCAGAAAGAATGCGCACAACGAAAACTGGTATTCATCTTCCTCATCCAGGCTGCCGCCGCTTAAGGCCGTCATAGCCGGCTCGTCGTCCAGCACGGAATCAAGCTGACGCAGGCTCATTTTGGTCCGCGTCAGTGTGTGCCAATAGCTTAAATTGTTGGGACGCATATTCACGGCCTGGACAGCGTTGGCATAGGCTTTCACCAAGTCGCCGCGCGCCAGATTGCTGCCACTGCTCCACATGTAAACTTCCGCCGCTACATCATTGCCGGCAAACCACGCTCCCAATCCGGCACAGGCGAGGATCACCGCATAGAGAGCCGTCTTCATCCACGCCTTCGGCACCAAGAGCGAGGCCACGGCCTTGGCGGCCACCATCCCCAGAAATACCAGTCCCAAAACCTTGGCAGCTTCCCAGAAAATGAAACGGATGATTTCCATAAAAGACTCCTCGAAGTAGAAGCTGGAAGTTAGAAGCTAGGAGTTAGAAGTAGGGCCGCCCTTTAGGGCGGCACGTGCCGGGCTAAAGCCCGGCTCTATGACGCCAATCATGCTCTTCCAATGCACCATGAATTAGGGCGCAAAACAATCGATTCCAGCTCCTAGATTCTAGCTTCTCACTTCTAGCTGCTGTCCTAATCCCAAATCAATTCGGCTCTTCGGTCCCAATTCTGCTCGACCATCGGGGCCAATGGCAAAGCGCTCTCCTGAAGGATCGAGCGGAACTTGACGCAGGTAGCCGGCCGCTACCAAATCCTGAAATGAGCGAGGTGTGCGCCCCTCTCTTTGCTGATAGAGGGCGATCAAACCATCGAGCTTCTTTAAAGCTTCTTGAGTGTCCAAAGCGGCAAGGTGAATTTGCGCGGAGTGGCGAATCGCGTCGTTCTCGGCGCTACGGGCAATTTCCGCCCAAAGGATACGGCTGGTTTGAATTTCGCCACCTTGCGCTGCCACTGAGGCCGCCAGCACGCGCATCCACGGCAATGCTCCAGGGCGCTCGGCGCCTGTCTGAAAGGCCCGGGCCGCGCGCGCATAATCCTTCATGTCCCAATAATAGATAAATCCCAGATCCTCCCACAGACGCCAATAATCGGGATTGGCCACGATGCCGCGTTGCAATAGATAAATGGCCCGCTGCGGATCGCCTGCACCTTCCGGCGGTCTTCCCGCCAAAAAGAGCGAGCCGAACCGGTAGGCGACCAACAAATGCGGGTCAAGGTCGGTGGCAGTGTCGAGCAATGTTCCCAGCAAGGCAAAGTCCTTCGCATGGGCCAGCCGGTGGCGTCCATAGTATTGCACTGCGCGCGTCCAGTAAATGGCCGCCATCAGTCCAGAGTATCCACCGGCCAAATGCGAAACCCGCGACTCCGACGGCAGGAAGTTCAACTCCTCGTGTTCGCCCCGCCCCGGCCCAAACTGTTCGTCAATCCTCCTCTGAAGCGGATACAGAGCCAGTAGGCCGCCAGCCACGATCAGGAAAAGAAGAGTCCGAAGTCCGGCGTCCGGCGTCCGGGGTCTGAAACCCAAGACTTCGGGATTGGAAATAGGGTCTTCAGTAGCGGGAGTCCGCGGTTTTCCAGCGGCATTTAGAATTCCTTTTTCCGAGTTCCTGCCATTAACGTCGGACCCCGCACATCGAGCCTCCGACTCCGGACTCCGGACCCCGGACTTAGGACTTTCCCCGCTGGACTCCGGATTTCGGACTGTCTTCATTGAAACTCCCGCTCCTCGAAGATCAAAACCGCCCCCGATAGCAGGACGGCGATGTAGAGGATGGCGTAGCAGGTGTTGGCGATGATTAAAACGCCGGGAATCCTGACGCCGTGCGCCACTTGGTCAATTACATTGAAATCGCCAAAGTTCGGCAAAACGTAGTACAGAATGGCAGTGGCCTTTTCCAGAAAGGGACTGCCGCTGCCCTGGCCGAACCAGCGAATGTCACTGGAGAAGTTGCCGATGACGAACAGACAAAACGTAAAGACGGCGGAAAGGATTGAAGTCGAAATGCAGGAAAAGAAAATTGCCACACCCACGACGATGGCCAATTGGAGCAGAATGAAATAGATAGCGACCAGGAGCGAGAGGTCCCCCTTCCCGAGACTCCCCTTTTGAATGGCCAGCGCGAGGTAGAATCCAAGGGTCATAATTACCGTGTTGACAAAAAGTGTCACTACGAGCCCAGCATATTTTCCCAGTATAAATTCTGCACGGGCAACCGGTTTCGAGAGGATATTGTAAATTGTCCGGAGCTGGATCTCCTTTGAAACCAATCCGATACCTATAAATATGGCAATCAGAAGTCCAAATATAGAAATGGCGCTTAGGCCCAAGTTCACAAGAATGATCCGTTCCACGCCCACGGAGATGCTGCCCATCAGGATCGCCGCGCCAATCATCAGGAAGGCGAAGACAACCAGGTTGTAGAGCACACGCTCACGAACCGATTCCTTAAATGCCCCCAGCGCGATGGTCATGATGCGTTGCATAGACTCTCGTGACATGGCCATCCTGGCCATGTTCTCCTGCACGGGCAAGATGCCCGTGGCACGTCGCTTGTGCAATGGCCATCCTGGCCATGCCCCTTCACGGGCGGGACGCCCGTGGCACATCCGGTGAAACTTTGGACAAGAAATAATCTTCCAACGACATTTTTACTGGATTCAAGGAGATTACCTTCACCTTGGCGCGCAGACAAATAGACAGAATTTTCTCGATGCTGGCCTCTTCCTGGATTTCCAATCGCATCCGATCACCCGTCCGCACCATCGAGAAAACGAGCGGTTTTAACTCCTCCAAAATCCCAGATGGGGGATTATCAAGGGTAAGTTCAGTCAGCGAGGCTCCCAAACTCAAAATCTGGCGCAGTTCCCCACAACCCTGAAGCTGTCCACCATTCAGGATGGCAACTCGATCGCAAAGAGCTTCCGCGTCGGACAGAATGTGAGTGCAGAAGAAGACGGTTTTGCCCTCCTCACGCAGTTGAAGAACCAGATCCCGTACCTCGCGTCTGCCCACGGGGTCGAGGCCAGACATCGGCTCATCGAGGAAGACCACATCGGGGTTATTGATTAGCGCCTGCGCGATGCCCGCCCGTTGCACCATCCCCTTGGAGAACCGGCGCAGCGGGACATGCCGGGACGCGGAAAGTCCAACCCGATCGAGAAGTTGATTGATGCGCCGGCGCAGCTCGTCCCTACCCAGTCCAAAAAGCCGGCCGGAGTAGTGCAGGAGCTCTTCCGGCGACAGATGTTCATAAAAGTACGGATTCTCGGGAAGGTACCCAACGCGCTGGTGCATGGAGGTGTCAGTCAGTTCCCTTCCCAGGATTCGTGCCGTACCGGAAGTCGGAAACACCAACCGGAAGAGGACTTTGAGTGTGGTCGTCTTCCCTGCGCCATTAGGACCCAGCAGGCCGAAAACCTCTCCCCGCTCCACCTGGAGATTCAGGGAATTCAAAGCCCGCTTGGTGCCTGTACGCAAAAACCCCACGCGATATTCTTTTGTCAGCCCGCTGATTTCAATGGCATGCATTCGATCTGAACCAAAGATGGGTTGAAAGTTACCCAATACTCGCTGCATCCAAAGCTTATGCAGCAGGTGCGGCAGCCATTATACCTAAGCTTGGCATGTGGCCGTATATCTACCTTCTTAATTCCTTAGTGCGAGAAACGCTTCAAAGGCGGCATTCCAGCCCTCAACTGGAGATACTTCAAAACGGGGGAACAGCCCGATATCCCGATCGATACTCCCGGCTAAAGACACGGGTCTGGAAACCGAAAAACCCTGCCCAAGGGAATCGGCAATAGTCAGCACCACCACGCTCGGCTTCTTAATCAAAGGGGTTAGGGTGTTTGGAAGAGCATGCCCGGAATGAGCGGCAAATTCACCTGCAATTCGGCCACGAGCATGAGGCGTCGGCTGGGAGCGGTGCGTCCCAACATAGGATAGAACGGTCATAGCGCAAGCGGAAACCGCCCATCGGCAAGGGAACGGGTTGGCCATGCGGGACGTTGCTGAGCCGAGGTTTTCCGCGGGATCGCCCGGTGCAATCGCTTTCACGGATGATCCGCAGGAACGACAGGTCAGGTACTGGCTCATTTCCCAAAAAAATAAGGGGAGTCATGCGACTCCCCTTTTCGGAAAGCTTTCCGTAGACTCAGCAAGAATTAGCCAGCGATCGGCGAATCCGTGGAGCCAGCAGTGGTGGTGGAGTTCTGACGGATCACGCCGGACTGGTCTGTGAAGTAGTAGTTGGTGCCAGTCGAGCTGGTGATGGGAACGCCCGTAAAGCCATAGGTGTTGATACGGCCGGTGGAATCACTGGCCCCGGGCGAATAGGTGAAGCTATATCCGCTCTTGGATCCTAAGGCCAAAACGCTGTCAATCAGCCCAGCGGCGGTGGAAGTCGGGTTGGCAGCACCTGTCGGCGGCTGAAGATAGCTCATAGTTGCCGTGAATCCAACGTTATAGGTGGACGAATAGGTAATCTCAGCAGTGTTCAGTGTGCGCAATGAACCGACGGCTGAGGCCTGGTTTGCGGCAATTCGCGAACGAAGCAGGTTCGGGATGGCGATGGCGGCGATAATCAGGATGATCGCCACGACAATCAACAGTTCAATTAGAGAGAAACCCTTGGAGCTCTTTCTCATTCAATCCTCCTCTGAAATGTTACAGTACAACTTGGAAATTTCCATGTAATACTCGTTCTGGTGTAGGGCAACTCGGGTTCCAAGAAGCCACTCTCTTATCTCGAAGCGCATTCTAATTATCCTTGTTTTTCAATAAGTTAGAAAAAACTTATTCGAGTAGAGATCGTCGCGGGTCATTTCCGAACAATCGGTGCCGCTTTTTGTCGGGCGGAGCAGACAAATACCGTCATATTTGGTCGGAAAGGCGTTGAATCGCAGGCAGTTCATCTCGAGGCAGAATCGCACACATTTCCCCCGCCCGCCCTTCTACTTCCGCTAGGAATTCATAACCAGGCGCCTGAAAGAACTGGGCTTAAGAGGTGTGGATCGCCGCCCTTTACAGTCATCCCAAATTCTTGGCGAAGCTCCCCAGGTGTTCGAGGACGCGGAAGATACAACCAACGACAGGGGGTGCAGCGATGCAGGAAGAGGAGTCTTTCGACTCCCCTTCCTTGACTGAGGGGCTCGCAAGGTCTCCAAAGCCTAGCCGGCAATCGGCGCGTCCGTGGAACCTGCAGTGGTGGTGGAGTTCTGGCGGATCACACCCGACTGATCGGTAAAGTAATAGTTGGTGCCCGTAGAACTGGTGATGGGAACCGCAATAAATGAATAGGTGTTGATGCGGCTGTTCGAATCAGTCGGCCCCGGCGAATAAGCGAAGCTGTACCCGCTCTTGGACCCGAGGGCCAGAACGCTGTCAATCAGGCCCGCGGCGGTGGAGGTTGGGTTGCTGCCAGTAGGGTCAGGTTGGAGATAGCTCAAAGTCTGGCTGAATCCGACATTGAACGTGGAAGAGTACGTAACCTCTGACGTATTGAGTGTGCGTAAAGAACCCACGGCAGATGCCTGGTTTGCCGCGATGCGTGAACGCAGTAGGTTGGGAATTGCAATGGCGGCGATGATCAGAATGATCGCAACCACAATCAAAAGCTCAATCAGTGAAAACCCTTTGGAACTTCGCTTCATCTATTCCTCCTTAAATTATTCCATGACTCCCGGGGAAACTCGAACTCGTCGTCACATGCTCTATGTGCAGGTTATCAGCCAACTTCTAGTAAATGAGAAAATTGTTACAACTTACAAGCCACTTGTTATCAGCGAGTTAGTTTTTTGGGATACAAAATTGGCGGACGTTGCCCGCAATGACGGCCGAGTTTCGCCCAAATTTGTCAAACGGCATGACAATTACTGTCCGAACCATCCCCTGATTCTTCCGTAGTTTCCGTCATTCCATTCACGTGAGGGCATCGATCCAAGTTTTCTGTGTCAAGAGATTCTAACCACGCCCCGAGACTCAGCGGGAGGTTGAATCTCCTGTGGTCGGCGCCAGCCCTTGGGCACTTCCCTTCTGCCCCGCCGCCATCGCCGCTTCAATCTCTTGGGCTTGCTGGCGGGCAGAGGTGTTTTCAGGAGCAAGATCCATCTCCTGGCGGAATTCCGACAGCGCTCCCGGAAGGTTTCCTTGCAATTTGAAGATGACGCCCAAGGCAAAATGGTAGTGGTCCGCGTCGGGCCGAATCGTTACAGCGCGCTGCACATTGGCGGCGGCGCCACTAATATCATGCTCCTTCAATTTCGTCAGGCCGAGATAGAAAAAGCCGTCAGGGCGGCTGGCATCAATTTGCACCGCGCGGCTTAAATAGTGGTCGGCGTCAGAGAGCTTGCCGGTAAGATAATAGGCATATCCTAGATTGTAGTTCACATCCCAATCGTCGGGCTCCGCAGGCCAGATCTCCTGGTAGATCTTAATGGCTTCGTTCAGATGCCCCTGACTCCCCAGTAGACCCGCTAAATCCATCTGGGAGCTGTGCCCTTCCGGCGACATGGAGGTTACATAAGTAAAAAACGTGGTTTCATTGGCGTAACAGGCTGTGGCCTGGTAGACCCCAATGATCATGGATACTCCGATAATCCCCGCAATTCCTAACTGGAGCGAAGGTTGTCCCAGTAATCGGCTGCCAAAGTCCACGCGCCGCAATCCCATGGCCACCAGCATGGCGAACCCAAACGACGGCAGGTAAAGATATCGATCATGGACAAGATGACCTTCAATGAACGCCCGCAAGTTCAACACGGGCAAAATGGGGATCACCATCCAGATGGTGGCCACCGCCGCTTTGGGGGAGCGCTTGGACCAGATCCAGAGCCCTGCCGCGACAATTGCCACCGGAATCGCCGGCAAAAGGACATTATGTAGATCGATTTGAGAGTAAAACGCCCGCGTATAGAAAGGGCTGAGCCGCGCAGGCCAAATCAGGTGCTGAATGTAGAACCACAACACGGACGGCCACGTCAGGAACATGCTGAGATAGGAGTGGGGCTCCTTCGTGTTCTGAAACCCTTGCAAGGAGAGGATTCGGGCCAACATATAAGCGACAAAAAGCCCTAAGTAGGGAACCACGACCTTAACCGCCTCCAGCGACCGCGCCCGCCAGGCGCTCCACCAGGCATCGCCAGGCCGCTTGCTCCAGAGAAGCTCGCACGCAAAGAAAATGAAAGGGAGCACGACCGCCGTCTCTTTGGAAAGGCAGGCGAGCGCATACAGGACCAGCGAGATCACCAGATGGATTCGAGCGCGCTCAGGCTCAGCCCGCTTTTTGAGATAGCAAAGGTAGGAGGCGAACAGGAATAGCGCAAACAGAGGTTCGGTGACGCCGGAAACCCAGGCCACGCCTTCCGCATGGGTTGGGTGCAAACCAAAGATGAGTGCCGTGAAGAGCGCCGCCAAACGATCCTCAAGCAACCGCTCCGCCGTAAAATAGACCAGCAGCGTAACCCCCACATGACAAAGGACCGTGCAAAGGTGCCAGCCCCAAGCGTTCAGTCCGAAAACAAGATATTGCAGCCGGAACCAAAGCAGGAAGATTGGACGGTAGAATGTGCCGCGAAACACCGGATGCTCAAACGCCCAAACATCAGCGGTGAAGTAGCGCGGAAGATATTTCCAGGAGCGCAGCCAGGTGTTCCCCAGAATCTGGAAGCGGTCGTCGTGAACGAACGTGAACTGAAGGGTGTTCAAGTAGGCCAGAAAAACCAAACCGAGGATGAACGCCAACGCCACCATGACCGTTCGGTCGCTCAGAGGAGCACCGGGGAGTTGACGGGCTGGCTGCGTGACCTCTTGCGATTGATCTGGTTTCGATTCCAACTCTTACCTCCCTAAAATGAGCTCCGTTCTGTTCGCAGGCATGTATTATGCCATGCCCGGAAGAAATTCAACCTCTTCAATCGCCCAGCCGATAACGAAGAGCGGGAGTGTCGGGGGCACTGCGAGGGGGCTGAGCACAGGATGCGGGATTCAGGATTTGGCGAACGGGGGCTGGCGCAGAGCGTAGCTTCGCGATTCAGTATGCACAACCAACATCATGCCGTCCGCAGAGTTGTACGCTGCAACGCAATACCGTAAATTCTTGTTTTTCTGACAAGAAGTTCGGCGCAGTTCGTAGGGACGGATTGCGTTCAGCCCGGACCTAGAAGCGGATGTAACGCGATTGACCGCTTTAAATCGGAGAGCATTTCGCTTCCCATGACCAAATCAACCATAGCGGTGGGCAGTACGTTCGCCGAGCCAGGGGAAAGAGCATCCACACGAATACGGCGGAAGGATTCTTCAGTATCGTCAAGCGTGGTGTCATTGGCACGTATCACCATTGGAGCAAGAAACATCTTCACCGCCACTTAAGCGAGTTTGACTTCCGCTACAATGCGCGTGGTATTTCGGACGGAGAGCGAACCGTGCAGGCGATTCGAGGGGCGGAAGGAAAGCGGTTGATGTATCGAAACCCAATCCCTAGACAAGTTTCTATATAAGTGCTTACATACCCGCAAGAGGCGAAGAGGTTTGTGCATTCGCTGGGGGAGA
>OCZT010007953.1_pt1 | contig 10352 bp, 6 predicted proteins | sample 1539031 | NCBI WGS metagenome assembly OCZT01 (sample SAMEA3539308, study PRJEB22396) | soil metagenome | biome: tundra; feature: field; material: soil | place: USA | collected 2010-05 | depth 0.15 m
CCTCCTTTGACTCGGAGGTCTTGCCCGCAACGGCTTCGTAAGTAAGAAGACGATGAGCTAAATCTCGCATTTCTGGAGGATTCGTCATGTTCAACCCGGCATCGCTTAAAAGCGAAAAAATCCGATATTCATTACAAGCTTCGTGAGACGATCAGGGCGATGATTCCGTCTTTTCGCAAGCGCCCTGGCGGTTGAGGTGTTCTCCATCCAGAGCCGCTCTGGATGCAGCAGCGGCGAAACTCAATTCACATAGCCATTCGTTTGTGGGTTCGGTGCGTCTTCTTGCGAGCCGCCAGCCTTGCTTTTGATGAGTGTGAAAACGTCCAGAACCGTAGCAATACTGCGAATGTTCCCCGCAACACTCAAAAGTCCAACTTCCATGCCAGGATGTTTGTCCGTCAGCGTTTCAATACATTCGCTCACACTCCTCAGCCGGTCAATTTCTCGCAGAAGATCCTCGAAAGCCGCGGCCGAGGCTGTCGTGCCTGCTGTGGTCCTGGCCGACTCTGCCCTGACGTCAACCTGAAGCCGTAAATCTTCCATCAAACGCAGCGTTGTTGCCTCGCCAAGGAAGGTAAGAAACAGCCCGAGTAGCTGCGCAATCAGAATGACTCCAGAGTCTCCATCCTGATCCGAATCTGTTTGGGATTCGACTTCGCCGAGACCGCGCAAGCATCCATCGGCGGTGACATGTATCGCGCTGAGCCTGGGAGACTCTGCCTTGGCGAGGGACAAAGCACGAGAAGCTAGCGCCTGAAAACCGTCAGCTCCCATGGGTGCGCATAGCTGCCGGCGCAGCCTCTCATAGACGCGCACAGTTGCAGGTTCGGCTTGCAGGGAGGTTGTACCGGCATCGGTTTCGCGAGCAACGAGGCTGCGGGCCAAATCACGCATCTTTTGTCGAGCAGGCATTCGGTTCCGTTCTTTCTTTGTACGCTATGCCTCGCCTTGAGCGTGAGGCGCCCACCGGCATAATACCCACTTGCCGGTTGCTATGGTGGCGAGATTCCCGTCGCTTCATCAAACCCCATTTGGAGCCACGTAATCCAAGAGACCTGAAATATTTCCGGAAAGATGAGCACAATTGAACGAGAGCGTCAGAAAGTCGGGGGTCATCCCGTATATCTATGATTCCATAGTTCGAATGTCGCGTTGGTTCCGGTTTTGTTCGAATGAAACATTGAAGTTTTGCGAATCTTATCCGCTCGGAGGGTTGGGATGGTTATTGGTTTTAAAGGCAGTTCACTGTTCGACCCCCGACTTTCTGACGCTCTCCTGTGCAGTTCAGCGGCGAAGAACCGCGCCTGTTCAAGACATGTATGTTCTCTACCTACATGGACGACTACGTTCCCGCAATCATGCGCGAGATCAACTCGTTGTATGACGTCGATTGCTTCTACACCAATGGCTGGCCGCCGCTGGGCAGCCTGCCCGACTGCCATTGCGCGGTCTGCAGCAAACTGGCGCCCGCTGGCACTCCGGCTTATTGGCGCGCCTTCACCGACCGAGTGCTGGATTTATGGCAAAGATATGACGCCATCGCCAAGGAGAAAAAGCACGATAGCTTCTTTTTCGCAAACTCAGGCGGCAATGTGCGCGGCGGACCGAACCTCGATCGTCTGGGCAAAGTCGCTGCGTGGTTCCAGGCTGACAACCAGGGGCGCACCTACGACGATGCCGCCGTGTGGGGATGCAGCCTCCAAGGCCGCGTTTGCAATGCGGTGCTCGATGGCAAGTTTGCCACCAACGTCACGGCCGCGTATTCCACCGGCACTCCAGGATGGCGCAATTCCTCAAAGAATCCAGCCGAAGCGAGAATGTGGCTGAATGAATCGGTGGCGAGCGGCATGAAGCCCTACTACCACTTCGTGGGCTCTGAGGGTGGCTTTGGCGAGGATCGCCGCTGGCAAAAAGTGGGGACCGATTATTTCCGGTGGACGGCCCAGCACGACGCGCACTTCACCACACGCCGCTCTGTGGCGAACATCGGCGTCGTGATTGGACAAAGCACGCAACTTCTCTATCCCGGCCCCGCCACGGCACGCTCACGCGCGTACATGCACGAAACAACCCAGGGCATCTACGATGCGCTTCTGCGCGGACGCTTCGCATTTGACTTCGTGCACGAAGATCGACTGGAGCCGGAACGTGTCAGCAAGTATCGCGCCCTGCTGCTTCCCAACATCGCCATGCTGAGCGACCGCCAGATTCAGCAGATCAAAGTTTATGTGCAGGCTGGTGGATCGCTCATGGTCAGCTTCGAGACTGGTCTGTACGACGAAAACCTCAACCCGCGCACGAACTTCGGGCTGGCCGATTTATTCCACATCGACAAAGCCGGAGACGTCGTCGGCACTAATGGCAATCCATACTATGCGCGCATCGAAAGACCGGATGCGGTCCCATCGCACTCCGTCCTTGAGGGCTTTACCAACACGAACTGGCTGCCTGGCGCGCAGAATCGCGTCCCTCTCAAGCCAGTGCAGAATCCGTTGCTCACGGTTGTCCCGGGGTTTGTGCGCTATCCACCCGAGTTAGCTTATCCGCCGGTCTTGCACACGGATGAGCCGGCCGTGGTCCTGCGCGAATCGGGCTCAAGCCGAATCGCTTATTTCTCAGGAGACATCGAGCGCACTTACTGGATTACGGGCCACGGCGATTTGCTGCGCTTGCTGCACAACACCATCCGCTGGATCTCAAATGACGAGCGCGTCGTAGCGGTAGAAGGCGACGGTTTCATCGAGATGTTCTGTTGGGAGACCGCGCCAGGGTACGCTGTGCATCTGCTCAATTACACCAATCCGAATGCCCATCACGGGTGGATCCAAGAGACCTACCCGCTCGGTCCGCAGACGATAAGCATGAAACTTCCACAGAATGTAAGGGTGAAATGCGTCGAGCTATTGCGGGCTGGAAAGGATCTACCTTTTCACACCGACAGCCAGGTTGTGCAATTCACGATACCGCGTGTCGATGACTACGAAGTCGCTGCGATTACCGTCGCGTGAATGAACTCTCGTGATGCCAAGAGTTGTGAGCTGTCCGAGTCACTCACCAACTTACGATCCGGCAATTTCTGCGGGCTCCCGGCAGACCGTACCCATGATCCAGTTCCGCTGGGGACGCGAATGAGCCCAGGCGCGTCAGCGCGGAAGTCGCCGCGTGCCAACGACATCGAAATCCTCAGATTTGACTGTCTTTGCATAGTCTCCAGTGGGCTGAGACCCGCCCAGGAAGATGCGATAGTTGCCCGGTGCGACTGAGCGAATCCCCTTCTCATCCACCTGGGACAGGGTTCTTGGATCAACTTGAAAGACGACATGTTTCGTTTCGCCGGAGTTCAGATGAAGGCGTTCAAACCCTGCCAGCGCGAGCATGGGTGACACTGTCGATGGAGGTGGAGTGATGTAGAGTTCCGCCACCTCATCCCCGGCTCGCGATCCGGCATTCTTCACATCTGCTTCGACGGTGAGTGTGTCGCCGGCCTGCAAGCTTGCTGCTGAGAGCTTCATGTTGGAGAAGGTGAAGGTGGTGTAGCTCAACCCGTCTCCAAAGCTGTAGAGTGGTTTGCCTTTGAAGTAGCGGTAGGTGCGGTTGGTCATGGAGTAGTCTTCAAACGACGGAAGCTGGTCAACGCCTGTATAAAACGTGACGGGAAGACGGCCTGCGGGACTGCTTTTGCCGCTGAGCGTCTCGGCGATCGCCTGTCCGCCAGATTGTCCGGGGTACCATGCTTCCACAATGGCCCTGGCATTCTGCTGCGCCCAGTTCACAGCAAGGGCGCTCCCATTGAGCAGCACGACGATGATCGGTTTGCCAGCCTTAGCGACCGCCTCGATCAACTCTTCCTGGACATCCGGCAGGCCGATATCAGTGCGGTCGCCGCCTGCGAAACCCTTGGCGTCGACGCGCATCTCCTCGCCTTCAAGGCGCGCCGTCAGGCCAACGAACGCGACGACGACATCAGCCTTCTTAGCCGCTGCGACAGCCAGCTCCTGAAGCAACTCGTGGCGCGGGCTCCACTCAAATGCAAGTCCGCCGCCGGCGATGCGGCCGCTCTGCATGTACTCGATGCGAAGGGTGTGCGGGTTGGTATCTGCAAACGGGATGGAGAAATGCTGTATCGCGCCGAAGTTCCGGCCGCTCGGCGGCAATCGCCCCGGCCCGTCGGTGTGCGGAGGTGGAAGAGGTTCCAGCGGCTTTCCGTCAAAGTAAATGGCGAATTTCAACTTGCCCTCGCAGGGGAAGCAGAAGGGCAGCCGAATCTGGAAGTTGTCAGTCTCTGCAACCGGCGCGGCAATGGTGCCGGTCCAGCGCACCGCAAAACTGCTCGCCGTGGTATCTGCCGAGAGGCTGGGGACAGGGTTCGCGAATGCCCAGTCGAAATCAATCTCCTTATCAACGCGGGTCATTGCGGGTGCGCTCTCAAAACTTGCTTGCTTAAAATACTCGGCGGTAAGTCCCTCGACCTTCGGATCGGCTGCAGTCCGCAAGAGCGTGCGCGGCACCGGCACTTCGCCTCCCATAATGTACGGCGAGCCCTGAGCGTAGAGCACATGTCCGGAACCGAACTCGGCCACTACGCCGTCAATGGGCAGGACCGGATGCAGCGGAATTGCGTTGTAGTTTCCTTCGAGCGCGATGCGCGAGGCAGCCAGCGGACCGATTACAGCAATGGTCTGCCCGCCGTCTGGCTTGAGTGGGAGAAAGCCGTCCTCGTTTTTGAGCAGGACCATTGACTCGCGGGCAGCTCGAAGTGCAAGATCCGCATTTTCGCTCGAGTTCACCAGAGAAAACGGCAGCGCGGCATAACTCATCTTGTCAGGAGAATCGAACATCCCCAGGCGCATGCGCGCGGTGAAGAGACGCTTGAGGGAAACATCTAGCTGAGCCTCGGTGATGAGGTTGCGATGAACTGCGTCAGTCAGTGCGCGATATGCGGTCCCGCAGTCGGTGTCGGTTCCAGCGAGAATGCCGGCGGCTGAACCGGTTGCGTGATCGGCGGAGTAATGATGACCGTTCGGTTGAGAGAAGTCGTCGATGGCATCGCAGTCGGAAGTCACGAAGCCCTGGAAGCCCCAGTCTCCGCGTAGAATGTCGCCGAGCAGCATCTTGCTGGCGCATGCGGGCACCTTGTCAACCGCGTTATACGAGCACATGATCGAGTCAGCTTTGCCCTCGGTAATGGTGGCGCGAAACGCCGGCAGATACGTGTCCCACAGATCGTGTTCGGTAGGGTCGATGTCAACCCTGTGGCGGGTGGACTCCGGTCCGCTGTGCACCGCGTAATGCTTGGGAGTCGCAATGGCGCGGAAGTAATTTGGATCATCCCCCTGGATGCCTTTGACAAACGCCACGCCCAGCCGGCTGGTGAGAAACGGGTCTTCGCCGTACGTCTCCTGTCCGCGGCCCCAGCGCGGGTCGCGGAAGATATTGATGTTTGGCGACCAGATTGTCAGCCCATAGAAGCGGTCGTGATTGCCATGAAGAACCGCATCGTTGTACTTGGCGCGCGCCTCGATGGAGACAACCGTGCCGATGCTATGCAACAGCGGAACGTCCCAGGTGGCGGCATTTCCGATTGCCTGCGGGAACAGAGTGGCATATCCGGAACGCGCAATTCCATGGAGGCCCTCATTCCACCAGTTGTAAGCAGGCACGTCCAATCGCGGGATCGGCGCGGCGCGGTCGATCAGCTGAGAGACTTTCTCTTCCAACGTCATTCGCGAGACGAGATCATTGACACGCTGCTCGATGGGCAAGGCGGTATTGCGAAACGGCATGGCCGCTGCCGCCTTGATCTGTTCCTCTGTCGCCGGTGGCAACGGAGTCTGGGCGGTTGTTTGCGCTCCGGCCAAAGAGAAGGGCGAAAGGACGGCAAGCAGGATTGCAACTGCGCGAATTCGCATGGGACAGCTCCGGTTGCCATATTAAGGGTAGGAAGCGATAGAGACAACTTATGAGAGTGTCTCGGCGGCTCAAAACGAAGCGCCCACAGCCAGACTGGCGTGTCTTTGTCGTTGCAGTGCAGCGATGCGACGCGTTCGTCTCATGATCGAAACGATTTTCCAACGCACCCGAGTCTTTTGCGAACATCCCGGCCACCTCCGAATGCGATTTCGCGCACGCGAACGAGTACTCACTTTCAGTGGTCACTTTGCAGGTTCCGCAGGCATCGAAACCGCTCCGCACCAAGCTGTGAAAGGCAGCATCCATCTCTTTTCGGAATCATCCTTCATGCCGTGATCGATCCACTGTCCCCAACTTGGCCGCGGGTATAAAACTGGGTTCTGACCGGAATGGCGGCATAACCGGCGAATCTCTGCCGGCTCTGATGGGGTGGAAAAATATCGTGATTGTCGGCGCCAATCCTGTCTTTTGCTGAAACGACCATGCCTTCTCCAGTGGATTTCCAACTGGCTAGATCACGACGTTGGCGGCGGCGCCTTATCCGTGCACGGCTATCAGGCGGTCAGAGTTCGATCCACGCCGCGTTATGCTCTGACCATCGTGAACGAGGATCAAGCCGTGAAGTGGCAGGCAATACGCGCTGGGCACGAATGATCTAGGCCGCACGTCTAGCGATACAGTTTCATCTGCCGAGACCGCCGCAGGGGGAGCGGGATGCCTATCATAAGCCACGTTGCCAAGGCAACCCGCTCACGAAACCAGTCTCCGGCGGTGGACTACCTTTACTGCTCCGCAATACACCGTTCTCGAAGCGTTCTGCGGCCCATTTAACGGGATGGTCCGCCGCCTTTACTCATGTAGCAGTTCAGGTATGAGGGACATACCGCCGAGGCGCAACTTCGCCTGTGATTTCCATATCCTTTGCAATGTCAATCAACGATCCACCTCAAGTCCCTGGTTTCCACATCTCTTCCATTTCAAAGGCTTCCAGGAGCTGCCCGTCCGCAAGCCTTATGGCGAACGATTCCATATCTGCGAGATTCGAATTGAGGCCGGCAGCCGCGTCGAGATAGTCCGGGTATTCGTAAAGGTTTGCACCGTTTTCAACGCGCTGATGATTCAACTCCGTGTACATGTCAGCATGGCCGGGAACGATCGCCCGAGCATCGCCCCACGTCCGTTGGGGTATTTCGTCCAAAGCCCGAATTTTATCCTTGACAGAATTGCTGGGGTGAACATAGCTTTGGTTCGGTCTATGAACTATATGCAAATTCAACATGCAACACGGTTCACTTTTTGGAGGCTTTGCGATGAATTCACGCGGAAGATCAAACTCCTGGCTCGGGGCGATTCTAGTCCTCCTGGCGCTCTGCATTTCGCCAGCAATGTGGGGACAGGCGGTAAATGGCACTCTGCTGGGCACCGTAACCGACGCCACCGGCGCCACAGTCACCAATGCCAAAGTCACCGTGACCGCGGTGGCCACGGGTGCTACCCACGAATCCAATACCAACGACAGCGGCAACTACACATTTCCTGACTTGCAGCCCGGCAACTACAAGGTTTCCGCCGAAGCTCCTGGATTCAAAAAGCTGACTAACGAAAACATCAGCCTCCTCAGCAATTCGTCCACCCGCGTCGATCTCAATCTCCAGGCCGGCAACGTGTCTGAAACCATTACGGTGACAACGGCACCCCCCCTGCTCCAGACAGATCGTGCCGACATCAGTACCAAGATCGAAGCTATTGAAGTGCTGGACATGCCTCTGGGCGCCAACCGCAACTTCCAGTCGCTACTCAATGTCGTTCCCGGCACCGCGCCAGCGGTCTTTCAACACTCGCAGTTTTTCAACGCTTCGAGCTCGCTCCAGACAGAAGCTAACGGGCTGCCTCGGCAGGGAAATCTCTACCAGATTGAAGGCATTGACGACGATGAGCGCACGGGGCTTCTGCAGATCATCATCCCCCCGGCAGAGTCCATTGAATCCGTTGATATATCCACGAACAACTTCGAGGCCGAGCTCGGCCGAGCTACCGGCGCCGTTACCAACGTGACCCTTAAGTCCGGCACCAACACCTTCCACGGTTCGGCGTTTGAGTTCCTTCAGAACAATGCCACCAACGCCCGTTCCTATTTCGGCGGACCGCTCGGCCATCTGTCCTACAACTACTTCGGTGGCAGCATCGGCGGCCCGATCAAGAAGGACAAGCTCTTCTTCTTCGGCGACTATCTCCGCTCCATCGACCACGAGGCCATTGGAAGCACATTCACCATCCCCGATCCGCGCTTCTTCACGGCGAACAGCAGCGGCTTCATTGACCTCGGCGGCGCTCTGGTCGGGGCTACCGGCCAGATTTATGACCCTGCCACTGGCGACGGCACCTCGGCGCATCCCCGCACTGCGTTTGCGAACAATCTGATTCCTGCCAACAGGGTCAACCCGGTCTCGCTCGCCATCCTGCAGGGAATCGATACGGCAGCGGCAAAGTATGGCAAACTGGACGGCACCAATCCGATGTCAAACCCTTCCAATAATTACGTCACTAACCTGCCCTTCACCAAAACCACAGATAGCTTTGACGTCAAGATGGACGACGCGCTCACTGAAATGGACCACCTCAGCGGCCGCTTCAGTTTTCAGCGCGTAATCACCTTCCAGCAGGCGGCCTTCGGCGCATTCTTTGGCGGGCCTCAGGGTGGCGGCTTCGAGGGCACTGGCAATCAGAAGTCGTATAGCACCGGCGTGAACTACAACCACGTCTTCTCACCTAAATTTTTGACCGAAGCTCGCGTCGGCATTGCGCATCTCCGCAACAGCGCGCAGCCTACCGACTACGGCACCACCGATGCAAATACAATCGGGATTCCGGGCGTGAACATCTCCGGCCAGGCCTTCACCTCCGGACAGGCTGCAGTCACAATCAATGGCGGATTCTCCAATCCGTTAATGGGATACTCCGCATCTGTGCCGTGGATCAGGGGCGAGGCCAACATCGACTTCGTCAATAACTGGACCAAAATCGTAAAGAACCATACAGTCAAATTTGGCGTCGATCTCCGCCGGGTGCGTGACGATCTTCTCCAGGACCAGACGTTCAGCCCACGTGGTGCCTATACCTTCTCCGACGTTCAGACCTCTCAATCCGGAGCAAAGACCAACATCGCCAACGACGTTGCAAGCTTCCTGCTCGATCAGCCAAGCCAGGTTGGCCGCGATCTCAACACGTTTTTCCCTTGCTATCGGCAGTGGTGGTTCTTTGCATTCGCCAGCGACAAGTGGCAGGCTTCGTCCAAGATGACCGTCGATCTGGGTGTCCGCTGGGATTTTTATCCGCCCGCGACCCCAAGAAAGGCTGGCGGATTCTCCAACTACGACCCCTCCACCAACACCCTCGTACTGGCAGGCCTTGGCGGCAATCCGTCCAATCTGGGTTTAGAGACACGGTATCGCTACTTTGCTCCTCGCACCGGCTTCTCTTATCGCTTGACCAACGATACGGTTATTCGTGGCGGATTCGGCATCAGCTACACGCCTTTTCCTGACAACACCTACGCCTACAACTACCCGATCCGCGCCAACAACAGCTATCAGCCCGCCGGCAGTTCAGCATTCTCACCCGCCGTGCTTGCCGATGGCTTGACGGTAGCCACCTTCCAGGCAGGTTTCCCGGCGCCTGTACCGGTCCCGATCCCTGCCAACGGGCTCATCGTCGCCAACACACCGCAGCTCAAGAACCAGGTCTACGTCTACGTTCCCAAGACCTACAAAAATCCTTACGCCGAGTCCTGGAACGTAGCCGTCCAACAGGCTTTCAAGGGCAATCTCTCGCTTCAATTGGCCTACGTGGCTAACCACGGCGTCAACATTTCGGGCTCCCAGAACATCAACCTGCCCTCCACCTACGGCGGTGGCGCAGCCTCAGACCCGGAAAACATCACGTTCGGGCGCACTGCCGCTACAAACGAATACTTCCTGGGCTTCTCGTCCAACTACCAGTCGCTCCAGGCGCAACTGACCAAGCGCATGTCCCACGACCTGACTTTCACGTCAGCATTCACATGGGGCAAAGGCCTGGGCTACATCGCCGCAGATGACGGCGGCTTGATGTTCTTCATCAATCAGCGCAGAAATTATGCTCCGAATGACTACGACCGCAAATTCAACTTCGAGCAGACATTCACATACGGCCTGCCGTTCGGGCATGGACACACCCTCTTCAACTCTGGAGTGGGAGACGCGGTACTGGGCGGATGGAAGTTCTCCGGAATTATCTCTATCGTTTCCGGATTGCCATTTACCGTCTCTGCCAACGGCGGCACGCTCAATACGCCGGGAACCACGCAGACCGCAACTCTGAATGGAAAATTCCACACACTTCACAAGATCGGTTCCGGCAATCAATGGTTCGACCCCACGGTGTTTTCACAGCCGAGCGGATGT
>OCZT010007954.1_pt1 | contig 10351 bp, 15 predicted proteins | sample 1539031 | NCBI WGS metagenome assembly OCZT01 (sample SAMEA3539308, study PRJEB22396) | soil metagenome | biome: tundra; feature: field; material: soil | place: USA | collected 2010-05 | depth 0.15 m
AGTTGTATTCAAGTTTAAACCCTATCTACCCGGTTGCTTGATACAATTCCATGAGAGTCGTAAAGATATGGTCACGACCGATTGCCATTACCACTGCCTTTTCCAAGTCCCCATAGATCACAGGAACCGCACCAATACTGAATGTACCATTTGCATTGGGAACATCCATAACCTGATTAAACACAATCTCATCTCCAGAAATCTTCCAAGTATTAGTAGAAAGATCAAAGAAATAAAGACCAGCAGTAGATGCTTTAAAGGTCTGCAATAGAGCAAAGGTAGGAACTGTCATGTGATACTTGCCTTTACCACTACGAGCAACAATAGGAGCAACATACTGACGAACATTGATAAGAGGATCAAAGTTGGTAAAACTACCAGTTCTAACATTGGCAACCTGATTGCTTACGCCAATAGTAGCAGTTTTCAGACCTGTGAAGGAGTTATAAGTATAAGTACCATCCCCAGTAAATAATTCAGTATCTTCTGACAATCCAGCACTAACTGCAAGTTGATCGGCAACGTCTTCCATAATGTTTGGAACAGCGTCATAAATCAATTTGTTTGTTACTTTTGCAATACCAGCAGATTGGGCGGGTTGAATAGTAACATAGGTATAAGTGGGAGAATCTGGAGTAATTGTTCCATCATCACGAACCACAGAACTGTTATTAGTACGACCGAAATTGGGATAATGATTACGCGTATTCAGGTTTATAGACCCGCGAATACCAGTAATAACTCTACAAGAACTACGAGCAACACCATAAATGGGGACCAAGTAGTTGATAATACTATCAACCAAGGTCTGCAACTGACCCTGACCACCAGTAGCATCATATTCACTTACTTTTTCAAGGTAAGATTTACGAAGCATATCAGGGGCAATACCATTAGATTTATTCCACAGACCTGCTCGGTCCATAGAGTCAAACATCACTTTATTCCACTGTTTTTGCAGTTTCTTTGTCCAAACAATCTTGGATTTTGGATTGAAACCAAGTTTACCAATTTCTCTTTCACTATCTTCACCCTGCATAGATAAAGTAGCTTTGAGAGTATTGACTTGTTTGCTTAATTCAGCAACATCAGCTTTAGAAGCTTTTTCGTTATTCACTTTTTCCATCAAACCATCAATGGACTTATTTAAAGATTCCATTACAACTTTCGTATCAACTGTGCCTTCAATAGACATATTATTTCCTTATTAAAAAAAGATTATTATTTATATGATTTCTCATTTTTTATCAGATATACATCAGTATGAGATACTGAAGGATGTATATCAAATATCATATCATTATTAGTTTTAATATAATAATGACATTTTTACTCTATATAAAAAAATAACCCAGTTTATCTGGGTTAAGTTAAAAAGTATAAAATGTATATTATCTTATCTAATTCGTGCTTCTCTAATTACTGCCAATAGATTGTCTAAAGCAGCATCTGTTTCAGCAATGTTACTGACATTTCCATTGAAACCAGTTCCATTAGTTCCAGTTCCATAGTTACCATTGATACCAGTTCCACCATTTACATTTCCGACACCATTATAATTATTGAAACCACTTACACTTGTTCCATTGGTTCTATAGTTGCTATTTAAGTCAAAATCTTTATTCATTTTAGTGGCAAGAAAAGTCAATTCTTTCTGTATGGAATCAAGATTAATACTCGTAACCTTACTTCTGGCAATATCTGAACCTAAATTAGACAACTCATTATCAACTATCGCCCATTTCTTTCTAACAGCGGCGACTTCTGGTCTAACTGGATACAAAACATTACCATTAGCGTCTTTAACTGGATACAATGGATTGCCTAATGAATCTCTAACTGGATACACTGAATTACCATTTGCGTCTTTTACGGGAAACACTATTTTGCCTTGAGCATCCTTTACTGGATTGCCTAATGCATCTTTAAATTGACTATCATTATCCCGATTATCCCGATTATCCCACTGATTCTGATTAGGATTAGGATATTTACCATAATTACCATTGGCATCTGGAGTGGCATCCTTAACTGGATTACTATGAGGATATAGATTGCCCTGAGCATCCTTTTCAGCATTACCTACCGAATAAAGGGGATGACCCTGAGCGTCCTTAACTGGATAAATTAAATTGCCTTGAGCATCTCTCACTGGATCAGCAAAATTACCGTTATGATTTCTAAATTGTTCCATAAAATTCCTTTTAAAAAGACAATACTTATATTAATATATTCTTAATAAGAACACTTCATTTGTATTTTTCAAATAGTTTCTTAATGTCTTCAGTCAATGATTTAGTTGAAGAAGAAGGTCCACCTGCACTCCCATTAGTGGGAACAGCAGGAGGATTAGCAAAACCTGTTACTCCTTTTTGGGAATATAAATAAGATTCCATAGAATCTAATCTTTAATCCAGTTTAGTGAATAAGTCATGGGTCTTGCAATGCAACCCCTTATGTTCATCAAGTAACTTGGAAATATGATCTTTAAGGTCATTATTCTCATTACTTAAATTACTTTCCTTTACTACATCATTAACACCTGGATGATTATCTTCACCGGGAATTAGGGGATTGTTCACATTATCCATATTTTTTTCCTTTTCATCTTTTGAACGAGTTATTGCATGGGCGTGACTATTAGCTCCTATAGAAACTAAACTTACTTCATAAAGTTTTGTTTTATAATACTTTCTTCCACCTAAATGGGGCAAATCTTCACTTTTACCTATTGGGTCCATCCCCACACTCATAGCAGTTTGGTAACCATGTTTATATAAATCATAGTATTCTTTAACTAATGGTGTTAATGGTTCTCCTTTTTCATTTAAGGCGAAAGTAAAGTACATACATAGAGCTGGCATATCTTTATAGGTAGTTTTGATAAGTTTTTCAATACGACCTATAATTGGGGGTTTTCCATTTTCTAAAACACTATGATGGGCGGCAAGAACAGGAAGATATTTACCTTCCTCTGGATTAAGATCGCTGGTTATACCTGCAATAGATATAATATCCCCATCAGAATCTCCTGCTTCATCTTCTACCGATGCTAAAGCATAAAATCCATTGACAGTATCTGTTACAGGATTGTCTATTGCTTTCTTCATGTCCTTATTGTCAATTAGTTTATTTAATTTCATTATTTCCTTCTTATCTTGTAGAAAGAGAAACTTCTAATGAAGTAGTAGCAGTCATTCCACTTACATATACTTGGCAGGTATATCCATTAGGAATTTCTACACTTGCCCAACCATTAGCAGTTAAAGAAGCGGAAGTAGTAATCCATGTATTACTAAAACCATCATTTACCTGAATTACAACAGTGGCAGAACCCCATGTGCCTGTGCAGAACAACCAAGCATACCCACCTGTCCAATTTGTGTTAAATAAAGTGGCAGTCGCTCCACCTGAATTATTTACTGGAAATTTATTTTGCATCTTTACCTTTCAATATGTTCTTAATGACAGAAGGTCTGCTAAAAATGTTCATTACCTTCCTTATGTTTTCTTTGTCTCTATTACGACAAAATACCTTTAACTCAAAATAAAGTTTTCTGATAGTTTCCTTAAACTGAGGACCAAGTAAAGTATCTGCTTCACTTAATGTCCATATATTGCCTTCATCTGCCTTGTTTAAGGTAAGATGCCTTAATTCCCTAAATAGTTTAAGATACTTCTTGGTTTCTTGGGGATTTGAAGGTTTATCTTCTTCTACATCAACATTACCCTCAGATGTTATTTCCTGTTCTTCCGTTACAGCGTCTTGCATATTTCTATTGACAGTGTCTACACCTTCTATTGCTACTTGGTCTGGCGTAATAACTGATCCACCTGCCTTTAAATCTTCTACAAACTTCTCACTGGTGGGGTACCAAGTTAAGTCAGCAGATGGATTTAATTCTAATTCCATGCCTACCTCTGTCGCTGCTGCACGGGGCGTAATTTTAAATGTATTCATTAATTCCTGAGCATACTCAATCTTTATCTTCTTTAACATGGCAACTGCTGGAATTGGATCGGCATCCAAAACAACAACTATATCACTGTTTGTACTGCCTAATGCCTTCTCAAACCTTGTCCTCATTGACTTTGACATAGTAATCTGTCTTGTATTGATAGAACTGTATCTTAGGTGCTTATCAGTCAATTTTTGACAAAAGTACTGTAATTGAGCTAATCGCGGTAAAAACACACTTTGATAGAAAAAAGTGTTTTGCTCCTCTACACTATCAAATCTTGTTTTGTCCCACATTCCACCGTGAAGGGGAGGCACCATATATAATGCAGCAACTTCATCTCTCACATTAAGTATGAGTTGTTGGAAGGGAGCTTCACTGATTGGTTGGTCTAATGCAGTAATACTTACTTTTTGTCCTGCTGTGAAAAATGTCTTCCATGCACCTACATCCCCCTGTAAAACGGATAAAAATTCCTTTTTGAACGGTTCGACTAAATCAGGATTATCTGTCTCTACATTCACAATAGAACTTGGTCTTGCATTGTTTTGGAAATAACTTCTGATGTACCTCTGGGCAGAATAAGACGCTGTAATGGAATTTACAACCGCTATAAGGGGAGAAATGCCTCTAACCAAACTGGAAGGGTTATAATCATGCTCATAGACCATTGCATCTGCAGGAATCATCTCAATCACGCCCTGATCCCATATATACTGCCATGTTTGGATATGTTCAGGCAATACGGGACGAATTGGGACTATTGTCCTACACGCCATTGGATTGAGTACATGAGAAACAAGATCGCCTGTGTCTTTGTCCTGATGCATATATGCCATTCTTTCACCTGACATATCATTCCACATACTAATAGCTTGAATAAACTCCTGTCCACTCTGGAATGGGTTGGGATGACACCAGAAGCGATATACTTCACCTGATGTAATCTCTCTTCCGTCCTTGGTGAATAATCTTATCTCTATTTGCCTTATTGGTTCGTTCCTTGCCCTGATTGCTGATCTCACTGCACTGCTAAGTTCATAAGCTTCTACAGGCGTAAGAGATTTAGAGAAGTTCTGGACTGCCTTAGGAGCAGTGGCATTTTGACTTGCCTGGTACCCAAAACTACTATCAACTGCCCCTTTAGTGACTGGAAGATACTTTCCACTCTTGTCTCGTTCTCGCTTATTGTAATTTGGCATTTATCCTCCAATGAACTATCCATTCATTTATTTATTTTATGGTTAAATCACTTTGTGTCCTAATGTCTGTTGAGTTAATGAAGACAAGTCAAAGAAACCTGATTCATTTTCGGCGGCATGAAGTGAAAATGCCAAACTCATAAATGCGTCACAATGGGAAGTTGCAGTTCGTCCCTCATACCCTATCTTGCCCGTAGGTGTCACAATCCGTTGCATTGCCAGTATGTCTTCCTTTACATCCGCATCACAGGGCAATGTTAATCGCTCTTGGGCGATCCAACCTGCTAATCTCTCTACTACAAGACCTTTTGACGAACTGGTAGTATCAAATGGAATAACTTTATCATAATACCTCTTTGATAGTTGCTCTGCTAATGCGATGCCCAGTCCATTCCTCTCAATGCACACTTTCTTCACTTTGTCCCCAATTAACCCACATATTACCTCATACTGCTGTTCGAAACTCATATCCTTAATGCTCTTAACCATGATAGTGCGATACACACGCCTTAACTTCGGATTAAGTTGCTTATAATCAGTTCCCAGCTCTAATGCCCATATAACAGTAGAATCTCGGTTTCGTCCTACATCGATCCCAAGGAAAATAGCACCACTCCTGCTTACATCTCCAAGTGTGCTTCGCCCCACAACATACTCAGGTATTATGCATTTGTTATACATTTCCTGCGAAATGATACTGGACGAACCCAAGGGCGAACACATATACTCTTGGTCATATATCTCCTGATTGGCGGCAGCATCTCGTTTATCTTTGATATATGCTAATCCCCTCTCAGCAACTGAGGACAAAGTGGAATGACTGCCTCTATTCTTCTCTGCAAGACCTTCCCGCACTGCGTCCTCAATGGTAATGCGATAATGCTTGTAATTGGTATTTGTTACAAGTGTGTTAAAAATTGTTCCAGTGCCATTATGTGTGCTACATATAGTGATCTCTCCACCTGCCCAGTCACTACAAGCAGTTGCGGCAGCAAGCAGTTCTTGCTGGTCTAATGCAAAGGCAAACTCATCGAGGATCACTCTACCACCTAATCCTCTGAATGCCTTGGGTTCGCTTGATACAACCATTATCTTGGAATTATTTGGAAAAGTTATAGATTCCTGTGTCATTCCTGCTGATGGCACTACATCTGTTGAGCAAGCAATGTTACTCGCATATATAAACTTTTTGATTTCTTTGAGAAACTCTTTGCCTGTGTTATAGTTGGACGAACTGATGATAGAATTATGAGGCGATTTGAGGTGCCGGCGAAACAGCTTGTATGCCAAACAAAAGGAAACACCAATACGTCTACTCTTTTCTATGACTATTCTTGGAGCTGTGTCATTTATGATGCTGTATTGGTACGGAAGAAAGAAATCCATGCTCTCCTTAGAATGCCTGCCAATGCCTCTGGAATGCCCCAGGTTTGATTTGTAGAGTTAAAAGGAACTTGGAGGCAACTCAGGTTCCTTTACAGACGCTGTGATCACTTTTTCCGTGTTTTCATCGTCTGTAAAGGAATTAAAAATTAAATCAATTTTCCTGTAAATCTCAACGGGATCAATCTGAGTAATATTCAGGTCAATCGTCTCTTTTGGGCGACCTACGAGGTATTCTGCAACAAATCTTCTCGCCTCTTTATCGCCATCAATCGCCTGTTCAACCGCTTTAAGAATTATTTTTTTCCAATCCCCATTAGATATAGATTCCTGAAAGGCATTCCGATATTTTGCTAAAGGCGATACATTGCGATAGACGGCGGAGAAGGTGTTGCCCTTTGCGAACCGACCTAAATTGTCTTTGCCAATGCCTTTATCAGCTTTTTGAGGCAATGAAAGGGCATTTGGACGAGAAAAATCAGTTTCTGATATATCGGAGGTTGCCATGTGAATATATTGGCAATTTTTTAACCAATTCCCTCTTCGTCCTCACCGTCCTTATTGAATACTGTCGTTTGGAAAAAATTATTAGGAGATTCTTTTGAAAAATGAATTGGTGGGTATAGATATAGTATGACAAATGATAATCTTCTACTTCTTAACGCAGAACCACTTAAATTAAACACTATTATGACATTTCCTTCACTTAATTCAATTTGCAATACATTGAATAACAACAAACTGAATACCTTGTTTGATACAATTTTAACAAACCAAATAAAAACGCTTGACTTGTACTCTGATATGGTGTATAGTATGGGAATGAAAAGTAAATAAGTATTCCTCTTGTTGAGGAAGTTGCGGCAAGGCAATGAATTAAGATTATGTATATCGGGTTTTTCAAGGTGCTTGCCCACTTTGGAGAACCCGAACTTTTTAGGAGATCAAATGATTACGAACGAAGCAAAGAGAATCCAAAGGGCAACAGAAATCCTGCAAATCAAACTTCACCCAGAAGTCATAACATTCGCAAATGAGTATGTTAAGACCCATAAACTTGGAAAAACAATTTCAAGTGCTACTACATGGATGAAGAAAATGTTGGGTGCATGGGCAGGTCAGTTGCCAAACCCAACAGCAGAGACAGTCAAAAACCTTCGGGAATGGCAAGGTTGGACATAAAGGACGCTATTTAACCCTTAACCCATTAGGGTCGTAAGACCCTTTTCAGGACAGGTGGTTGTTCCGCCTATCCGTGAAGAACACTTTTTAGGAGAAAAAAATGAAAATCGAAAAAAAAGTACCAGTAGTAACTGTTGAAGATTATTTCAAGGGTATTGTTGCTGGGTCAATGGTCCCTTGTTATCCCGACTCGCCATTCACACCTGATCTCATCCAAATGTTGAGGATAAACGCCACTTTAACTAAGATTGAGAATAATTTAGTAAAAATTGCTGAGACGCAAGAAAAAATGTTAAACTTTTTAAAGGAGGCAAAATGAATTACGAAGAATTGATAAAGAAACTGGAAAACCATAATAATCCTTGGATAGAACCTGATATTAAGGTTGCGAATCCTCCCGGCATAGAAGGGATTGACTGGGGTAAGGTGGCAGATGATTTAGAGGATTTGAATAGTAAAGTTAAGGTGTTATGTTATAATATAACTTATGATTTTCATGATTGTGAAGATTGTGATGAGGTGCCAACCTGCTCTATGATTTTTACAATAGATAGTGAACTCCTTGAAGACTATGAGTTGGAGAGCTATTTGGCAGATCATATCAGTGATGCCACAGGTTTTTTAGTTAAGAATTATAATTGGAAGTTAGAGGAAAAGAATTGAAGTTACTATAATAGATAGTATAGAGGGACTATGAAACGAATCAATTTAACAACCACTGGAATTATGAGATTAGTCCCTCTACCAGTGGTTGTTTTTTTTGGAGGGTTATATGAAAACAAAATGTATAATTTGTAAAGAAGATGCAGATATTTATTCAAATAATAATTGGTATTGTTTAACTTGTGAATGGAAATTGCCAGAAAATTGGATAAAATGTAAAAAATGTGGTAATATAGAAAATAAATATCAAAGACATAGTAATAAAATTAGTGGTCTTCCAATATGTTGTAAAGAGGAAGAAGAGTTATACTTAAAAAATCTAAGATTAAGATTTGGAGTATAATGAAAAACATTAACTTTTATATAAAAATTGATGCTCATACTATAATTAACGATTATATTTTAGCAGATAAGATAAACTATTTACAACACAGAATTATTGTTGAATCTTGTAAATATCGTCAAGGACTTAATGAATATGTTAATCTAAAAAACTCTTATTTAGAAAACTTTGCTGGAAAAATTCAGGAAGCAAAAAGAAAAGCAAAGGAACTTGGAATTATTCATTGTGATGGAGAATATATCACAGGTAAAAAATCTTATGGTTATAGAATAACTGATAAGTTTATTTCTTTGCCAACTCACAGAGTTCAATGTAGATATAAAAAACTTAATACAAGAATTATGACTATAAAAAGAAAAGAATATGAAAACTTATCAAAAACTAATAGACATTTATGGAAGTGGTTATTGCAAATAGTTTGTAATCATCCAACTATTGACTTTATACAAAAACTTAAAGAAAAGTATTCTAAAGAACAAATTGAAACATTCTTATTCCAGATACAAGAAATCAATGATAAAAACTTCTATTTACAAAAAGATGGTTTTGGAAGAGTGCATAGTAATATAACTAATTTTTATAGTCCGTTTAGAGAAGAATTAACTATAAAAGAAAAAAGGTTAAAAGAAATTGATATAAGTAATAGTCAACCATTATTTCTATTAATTTCTTATATTAATTATAATAATTATAATAAAAGTATTAATAAAACCTACCACCACCAACCGCCCATATACGAGAGCAGGATAAGTAATGAAAACACACTTATAAGCAAAGAGTATAGCGTTTTAGAAGATCATGAAAGTGTGGTTTTTGAATTACCTAAAGATATACAACTTTTTAAAGAATTATGTCTTTCAGGAACTTTATATGAGTTTTTGATGAAAGAAACAAGCTTTTTGGGTGATAGGAAAGAGTTTAAGGAAAAAGAATGGTTTAAGTTTTTATATGGACAATTATTTATAGAAAGTAAGTTAAAAGAAGTTTTTAAGGAATTATTCCCAAACATGAATAATTATATAGAAAATATAAAGCAAAAAAATTATTGTCAATTAAGTTGGGATATGCAAAGAAGCGAAAGTCATTTGGTCATGGAAGTTATTTGTGGTAGGTTATACAAAGAATACCCTGAAATACCAATTATAACTATACACGACAGTTTTTTAACTTATCTTGAACATATTGACATTGTTAGATCGTTGATTTTAGAAGAGTTTGCAAAAATTGGCATTATCCCCCATCTTAAGGTTAAGAATTGATTGTAGAGCATCCCAGACCCCTTACGGAGCATTATATGAATATCAAGATAGTTATAGAAACATTGCCATTTTTAAATACTTGGAAATAAAAAATATTGAAATTAGAATTAGGGATAGTCCCACTTTGTCCTCCGATGCAACTGGTGGCATCCTGACGCGAATTAGACCTATTGGAGAAACATGAAGATACTTAACTTATATTGTGGAATCGGTGGAAATAGAAAAAATTGGTTTGGACATGAAATTACTGCTGTTGAAATAAATATAGACATTGCTAAGATTTATTCAATTTTTTTCTGTTTCACCTGAAGTTGGTGAATATATTTTAAATAATATTTAGAAATATAATTTGGCAGCATA
>OCZT010007955.1_pt1 | contig 10350 bp, 8 predicted proteins | sample 1539031 | NCBI WGS metagenome assembly OCZT01 (sample SAMEA3539308, study PRJEB22396) | soil metagenome | biome: tundra; feature: field; material: soil | place: USA | collected 2010-05 | depth 0.15 m
GAGATATTGGCGTGACTGGAGTTCAGACGTGTGCTCTTCCGATCTGGTTGCCTGAAGATTCAAAAAAGTCTTTGAATAATAAGCCCCGAATCGATAAGAAATGTTTTTCAGATAATTTTTACGGATAAAAAGATTTGGAGTGTATTGTCCTCCAACCGCCAATTTCATGCTGTTTGATAACTGGTCGTTCTCACCAAAGGAAGTGAATTTACTCCAATCCTGCATTGAGAAATCGGCATCCAATAAAAATTTATAACCTATTCTATAAGCCAACCCAGCACCAATGCTTAGGGGTAATACAATGTTCCCAGAGGTATTATTATTTTGAATCGTATCATGCGGTCCGATAATGCCGCTGATGCTTGTATATCTTTCAACAAGGTAATTTTGCTGCCCTTTAACATCCGAATTTAAAGAGCCGGTAAAGCCAATGGTAAATGAACGGTCGCTTTTTACTTTATGTTTCTCAATTATTTGTTTGAGAGTATCAACATGCAGTTTTCCTTTGGTATAATTGATGAAATAATATTTATTATCCGCTGTGGTGAACTCAAGACCTTCACAATTATTAAATATTACATTAATGTTTTTATTGTCGATTTTGATGGAATCCTTATCACTGGAAACAATAAGTTCATCTGAACCACCATTCGATTTAGTTAATGCTGATAATTTATTAGGATTATTATAGAACTTGCAGCTATCCATTTTTATACTATCGAAGGTATATGATAATCCAAAATTGAAATAGAAATAATTGACAGAAATAGAGTTCGTTATACGGGTATTATAGGCACCTCCGAGATCGGTTTCGACAGTATTTTGTCTGATAACCGAACCGAAGAGATAAGAAGCATTAAAGCCAATGGATAAATTTTTAAAAAACTTGATGGCATTTCCAAAAAAAAGTTGGTTTATGCCCCCCGAACCTGTATAAAGGTAGTTTGCTGAAGCATTAGCACCAGGAATAGAATCATTATTTGAAATTTTGTAGCCAACATTGCTATAAGGCATTATCCCGAATGAAGCACCCCATTTATTTGCAATAACAGGAAAGCCAAGAGCAACATATCCGATATTTGTGGTATTTGTGGTATTCGGAGCAAAGTTTTGCGATTCATATTTTGTGAAATTGCTATAACCACCAAATTCAAATGAGGTTAATTTCAAATCGGAATAAGAGGCTGGATTAGCAAAATTAATACTGAAAGGTTCATGAACAGCTATGCTGGCACCCCCCATTCCCTGAATTTCGGTGAAACCGTTATTTTGTAAATCACCAATTCCGAAACGGGAATATGGAGAAGAAACAGTTTGAGCACTGCTATTAGAAATTATTCCGATTAAGAATAAAAGCACTGGAACCCACTTTTTTTTGTTTAAGTAACATTTGAACACAGGAGTTACGAATTTCATTAAAATTTCAAAAATCATTTTTCGGGAAATAAATTTAGATTATAGTTCACTACCTCATTCAAACCTTGTAAAACCAAATAAGGGGCTGCAAAGATGCTGTTTTTTAAGCTATTGACCAAAAATTCAGAATCTCCACCAGTCATAATTACAGAAATATCGCCGTATAAACATTTATATTTTTCAATAATTGCATCAACTTCAGCAACAATTCCATTAATAACCCCTGATTTTATAGACTCCATAGTATTTCTGCCAACAAGGTTGGTTTCTTCAATAGTTTCCAGTAACGGTAATTTGCTTGTAAAATTATGTAAGGCTCTATATCGCATGGTTAATCCCGGAGAAATGCTTCCACCAATGTATTCATTATTTTCATTAAGGAAGTTATAAGTAACGCAGGTTCCGGCGTTTATGGAAAGGATATTTCCCTTGGGAAAAATCAATCGGGCACCGATAACTGAAGCAAGCCTGTCTGGTCCCAATGAATTTGGAGATTGATATAAGTTTTTAATCGGGATTGGGGTTGATGAATCGAAAATAATTACCGGAAACTTGCTTTTGAGTGCATCTATGAATTCTTTGTCAGTATCAATTACTGAACAGATTATTGCCGTTTTGATAGTATTTTCAGGAATATTTTCAAAATATTTAGTAAATTCAATTTGATTGGAATTATTAAATATATCCATCGATTTCATCTCGTTTCGTTCAAAAATACCCATTTTTATATTGGTATTCCCTATATCTATAGTTAAATTCATGATAATTTATTCAGGTTTAATTACAGGTTAATTTTATCTTACTAAAAAAAGTATTACTTTTGCGGCTTGAAAAAGTTTAATGGTGATGTAGCTCAGTTGGTAGAGCAAAGGACTGAAAATCCTTGTGTCAGTGGTTCGATTCCACTCATCACCACAAAAAACTGTTCTTTTTATCGGATTTAATTCTAAATACATTATTGATATCTATAAACTAAAACATGGGAAAGTTAAATAAAGTCGCACGATATGATTCGGTTCTATTGATAGATGATAATGATATTGACAATTTTATTAACCAAAGAATTATCACTTCCTTTTATTTTGCAAATAATGTAATAGTGAAAAATTCGGCATTAGGCGCCTTAGAACATTTAAAGAAGTTTACTGATAATCTCCCTAACATAATTTTTCTTGATTTGAATATGCCTATCATGGATGGTTTTGGATTTTTAGAAGAGTTTCATAAACTTGTTCAGGCAAATGATAAATATATGCAATGTAAAATTATTGTCCTTTCGTCTTCAATGAGTCCGGATGATATAAATAAGGCTTCCATTAATCCTTATGTTCATAAATATATTAATAAACCCCTTACCGAAAGCTACTTAGAAGCAATTAACCTCTGATTAAGACTTCATTAATCTAATTCTTAAGCGGGTTAGCCATCCTTCGAATAAGTTTATCATCTAATTTAACATACCTCAATATTTGCAGTTCACCTGTATTTACTTTACAATATTGAGCATATAATTCTTCTATTTTCTTTATCTTTTTTCTTAAGTCTGCAGGTTTTAAAGCAGCCTTAATTAATTTTATAAAAAGTTCAACATTTTCATAGTTGCTTTCAACGTTGACAAGCTGCCTGTTTACACTTGAGAATAACTGCTTACACATTTCTTCTTCGCCCATAAAGCAATACTGCAAAGCCTGAAACAATTTACATTCAACATCTGTATGTGAGAAATGTCGCATGGAGACCTTGTTTCTTAAATCGTTCATAATATTTGCAGCTTCTTTATAATTTTCACTATAAAATTTGGTATGAGCTATAAAGGAACGATAATAAATGGTATGGTAGACTTCATTCTCATCAATTTCAAAATTAGATTCCAGGAGAGGATTCAAATCGCATAATTCTTCAACTCTATCATTAAACAAGTATTTTTCGAGTTTAGAGTTCAAAAATTGAACGATAAAAAAATTGAAAATATGTTTATTTATAAGAATCGGAAGGGCTTCTTTTACTTTTTTGTAAAATGGTTCTGCTCTATAAATATTTTCAGTATGATAATAAAACTGAACATATAAAAAATCAATCAAAACCTTAATATTAAAGTAAAATGGATCTAGATCGTATTTTTCAAAAGTTTTATTAATTTCCTGAAGAACATTTTCAATTTCCGCTTCCTTAGTTTTAAGTGTTGCAAGTTTATGTGTGAATGCACATTGATAATATATTCCTATAATATTATAAAGGACAAACAAACGATGAGATTCATAAAGTTCGGTAATATTAAATAACTCTCTTCTGGTTGATTTAGCTTTTTTCATATCCTCAGGAAGACGGGTTAATTTATAAATCCCCAAATCCCGAACAAAAATATATAACAAGTCTTCAGCTTTTTCAACAGACAATGAGAATGCTGTATGTTTTTGATAAAGTTGATCATAATATTCATATTCCTCAGGATTATAAATATGTACACGAGCTAAGGTCTTATAAACAGTAACCAATTCGTTAGATAAATCATACTCTATTAATTGCTTTTCAAGGTCCTTTAAAAAGTTTATAGTCATAAATTTGTTCTCATCGAACATGGAAGAACTAACATGAGCTACCTTTTCTTTTAAAGCATTTATCGGTTTTTGAAAAAGGATGGAAGCAATTTTATCAATCAATCTTGATTTTAAAGTATAATAAGCGCTCGAATTGACTTCGAGTATTTCCATCATCTGCGTATCATTTAATTCTTTTGTACGAGCCAGTTCCATTACTTGGTAGGGCTTATTTTTCTTGTTTCCGGTAACCGCCTCAAGAAGAACTTTGTATTCCTCTTCACTTAGTTTTTTAATCGTTTTGTTGAGATTCTCCATATATTTTTATCTTAAAAGGTTGGGTTTGATTATTGGCTTGTAAAAATAGTCAGAATAATCTTTACTTGAACAATTATTGATATTTTTTCTTTCATTTTTTTATAATGTCAAACTACCCAACCATTTTTTGCTTTAATAAAAATGGAAGTTTTTAATGATTTTCGGACTAAAAGAGAAAGAACCAAATTCAGGTAATTTGTCTGAAATATCGGTTTTTTAGCTTTTTGTTTGATAATTGATGATTTTATAGGCGTAAAAAGGAGATTTTAAAAAAAAACAAGCAAATGTGGGTTTAAAAAGGGTTAGTTTATTTCTCCGGCTATATGTTTTTAACTTCCCGCTATATCTTTTATAGTTGCCGAGGGTTAGTTTTAAGTTCCCGCTATATCTTTTTAACTCGCCGAGGGTTAGTTTATTTCTCCCGAGGGTTAGTTTTGACTTGAAAAGGGTTAGTTTTAAGTTGCCGAGATATAGTTTTAAGTTGCCGCTATATAGTTTTAAACCTCTTTTTAACCCAAAAACAGGTTTTTGACGGGGAAAAGGGTTAATAGTTATTTTACGGTTGGGCAAAGAAATAATCAATAAGTTTTTGCATAATGGCTGAGCCGAACTTATATTTTCCATCAACGAAATTATCAATAGCCTTATGTAATTCTATTACATCAATTTGCCCATCATTATTTAAATCTGCGAATCTTAATTCGGGAGGTATCTTACTATCAGATTTAAGAATCGTATCTTTAAAAGTATTCTGAGGCGTAATTATCTTGGAAATAGTTGTCGAATCTTTTTGCAAGGTATCCGGTTCCGAAATTTCATTTATAAACTCCATATCTCCGAATTTCTCGCGTTCTTTATTGGTAAATGCTCCAATATTATAATTAATTGTGATGCTTGAGAATAAATATTTATCGTAATGCAGGTTATTTATCCCGCTTAAATTGTTGGTATTCACATTATCAATATCATTTGTAAAGGCAAAATGAAACGTTTCCTCCAATCTTAAAAAAATCTTTGGTGAAAGCTGAATCTTAAATCCCATTTGAAGTGGAATATCAAAAGTCACTTCATTTTGCATAGTTGTCTCAAAGGTATTATCCCGTTTCAATTGGATTGCAGAATCAGCATTCGGATCGGATTGAGAAAGGTTTCTAATCGTTCCATCAGTCCAATAATAATAGGTATTTCCATTAGCATCTTTTAAATCGCTCTTGGTATTAAAAGATAAAAAACTAATTCCAATACCTAAGAAAGGAGTGAAAAATGTACTGCTATCCTTAGGTCCAAAATCATATCGGAGCATTATTCCTTCATTAAATAATGAGGACAGAAAATTAAGGTTTGTTGAAATGGAATTCTCAAAACCATACAAACGCTCGCCCGTAAAGAAAAAATCCAAACCTAGATTTCGAGAGAAATTCTTTTGTAAATCTATACTGAATCCATCTTTGTATTTTATTGGGTCTTTGATATTATTATGACCTATATTTCCATAAAATGATGTCATTCCACCTCCAATTCCTATTGTCCACCTTGGTCGGCTTGGAATTGAATCAGGCAAAGTATCAGAAGGAGTAATGTTTTGAGCAAAAATAAAATTGTTAAAGGAAGTCGCTATACTTAAAGAGAAAATCGTGATAATAATTATTTTCGTCATTTGAGATAATATCCATCACTTAAAACACAAAAGCCCAGATTTGTCCGGTCAATTGTAAAGCTTGAGAAACAGGAATTCTTGTCCCATTGTTATAAGAAACGACAAATGCTCCATCATCTCCGGTACTACGAAGTTTGTTTCTGTATTCCTTTGCTTCTGCATAAGTAGAGAAGGAACCCATTACGCATTTATACATTCCATCAATTTGTTCGGTCGTAATAGGATCTGTAAAATTAAATTTTGATTTGAGCCAATCTGCACCGTTAATTGCAAATGCCCCAACCTGTATCTTATAAACAATTCCTGGTACTATTCGAGGAGGGAAAACATTAGGAGTATTTGAAGTTGTTTGGGTGGATGTTTTAACAACATCTGATTTGGTAGTAGTGGTTGTAGTTGATTTTACAGGAGTATTTGAGGATGCTAAACTCGAACCTGATGAATCGGGAGGAGTTTGTGCTTTAACTACATTTGTTGAAGTGGTTAAAGGAGTAATTTTTGGTGTATCGTTAGGAGTTTTAGAGGGGGTATTAGTATTTGGAGGATTTGTATTGTTCCCAGATGTGGAATTATTCGGGACATTGGTTGCTAAAGATGCCGAAGAAATATTAATGTCCGTTCCGGCAATTGGTATTTTTTTGGTATCATTTCCTTCTATATAATAAAAGTTCCCCGTCGTGGTTTTGGTTCCGGAGGCATTCGCATCCGCCTTAATTTTATATGATACTTTAAACTGACCATCTGATGGCAATGACATCCAAATGAACTTTACTTTCTTGTTTTCAAAGGAAAAGGAAGCAGATTTTGTTTCGATAGCAGTGGCAGATAATCCTTCCGGAAGTTCTTCCTGAAGTTTTGCGAATCCGGCAAGGCTTCCTTTATTAATCGTTAATTCAACAACACATTCGCCTCCTCCTGCAAGTGTTGAAGGTTCATTTCTTGTAATGGTAATATTCTGTGAAGAACCTGATTTGGATAATAGAATAAGAATCCAAAGCAGTAATATGAGTTTAGTTTTGTTCATGATTTGGCTATAAAGAATCATTGAAAGTTTTTTCTTTTGTAACATCTTGCTAAGTTCGGATAATCCTATTTACGTATTAAAATCTGTTAAGGTTATTTATGAACATTGGATTGTGAGTTAAAACCTTCTAAAATTGAAAGTTTTAGTTATTGTTGGTCGAAGAAATAATCAACAAGTTTATTAATAAATGGAACTGAGAATCGTTTATCTCCATCAAAGAATGCATCAATTACTGCATTGATTTCCTTAATAGTAATTATTCCATCATGATCGAAATCGGCTATCTTAAGCTCTTCCGGAATCTCGGAATTAATGGATGGCTTATTAATAGGTTTGGCAACATCTTTTGTATTATTAGAAGATATATCATACTTATTTTCTCTTTTTACAGGATGATAATTAGTGTAATCCGGCTCAACAAAATTAGCGGGAACCTGAATATATGTAGTTGCTGAATCAACATAATTGGCATTATCTTTATCAAGTACTTTATTCTCAGCAATCTCATATTGCTTCACCGGACAACCATGTTTGTCTACTTTAACTCCTTTAGGTGTACCCGGACATCTGTCATCAAGGTCTCTAACTCCATCTCCATCACTATCTTCATTGGCAAGGGCTTTAAAATCAACATCTCTGTAGCGGGGATCATCGTAGCTGCTGTTAATGCTTACCCCTAAATTATATCTCAAACTGATACTTGTATACAAATAAGCATCATTTTTAGCGTTTCCGGTTAAATTTCCTCCATTTTGATTGCTTAAATCGTCAATCCATTTAGTTTGAGTCATGTAATACGTTCCTTTAACATCTATCGAGAATGCAGGAGTCAATTTAAAAGCAATTCCTAAACCGAGGGGTATTGAAATAGTATTTTGACTGTAACTATTTCCTTGGGATGAAGCAAGGGCATGAAGGTCGGTTTCATAACTATAATCCTGAGAAAGAAGATAAGCGGTTTCAGCATTTGTTGAATTTTGTGGAAGGCTTCTGATAGTCCCGTCATTCCAATAATTATATTGATTTCCACTAGCATCTTTCAAATCGGCAAAGGAATTAAATGAAAGATAATCAACTCCAACTGTAAAATAAGGTGCAATGCGAGATAATCTTGATAAAATATACCCATTATCGAAATTATAAGTCAGATTCACCCCTATGCTCCATATACTTGACTGAAAATTAGCGTTCTGGCTAATGTAACGCTGGCTTTTTGCAAGCTTACCCCCTAGATAATTTACTCCGATTGCCAAGCCTGTATTCCATAATCTTTCATCAATACCGGCACTATATCCTAATTTTGAATCGGAATAAATAGACATGTTTGTTAAAGTGCCGATATTCCCTTTAAAATCAAGGAGACCCACGCCAAAATAGACAGACGGCAGATGGTTATCTTCTAAAGTACCTACATCCTGATTGCCATCCTGAGCAAAGGAAACGTTGGTAAAAATCAAAGAAGATACTAATGTAATTAGTAAGAGTTTTCTCATTAAGTTATTGATAAATAAATGCTTTCATTGTGGCAAATGTAGGAAAAATATTTGTAATAGCAATTTATTTCTCTGGGAACCAATCCTTATCTGTTCTATAAACAGTTCCTTTAAAGAGGGCTATAAGAGTATTATCTTGTTTTGTTACTTCTATATTATAGATGCCAATTTTATTCGTCAGACTTGCCTCTTCAACAGTGGCAGTTAGTATATCCCCCTCCTTTACTTGTCCGATATAGGACATGGATGCCTCTATGGATACACTCTTTTTACCATAAGAATTAGAAGCAAAAGCAAGGGCGCTATCCGCTAATGAAAAGGTTATCCCTCCATGTAATATATTAAATCCATTAAGCATTTCCTTTCGGATGGTCATTCGGAGAATGCATTTACCCGGCTTCACTTCTATCCGTTCGATACCTAACCATTGACTGAACCAATCGTTATCAAACATGGCATCAACAACTTTTTTGGCTGTTTCTTCGGGTTTCATCTAATTTGATTGATAAAATAACTTCGATTCAAGATGCATCTTTCTTAATAATACACTTGGTCGATAGCGGTCATCACCATAATCCGAATGCAGTTCTTCTAATATATTAAGGATATGCCCAATGCCTAATTCATCTGCCCACTTTAATAAACCTTTAGGGTAATTAACCCCTTTTGTCATTGCTAAATCAATATCATCACGGGTTGCTATTTTGAGGAACAATGCCTCGGTTGCTTCATTAATCAGCATAGCAATTATTCTTGTAAATATCTGGTTTCCTAAATAATAATCATCAACAGGCTGGGGATTGATTGCCCCTTCGGCATAATCATAATACCCTCTTCCTGATTTTTTTCCGAAACGTTTTGATTCATATAAACGCTTCTGGGTGATGGATGGTTTATATCTTGGGTCATAGAACATCTGTTCGAAAACAGTTTCAGTAACTTTATAATTTATATCGTTGCCAATGAAATCCATCAGTTCAAATGGTCCCATTTTAAATCCTCCAATTGTTTTCATTGCCCAATCAATAGTTGCAAATGAATATTCTCCTTCTTCATAAATCCTTATTGCTTCTCCATAAAAAGGGCGGGCAATTCTATTAACGATGAAACCGGGAGTATCTTTTGCCAAAACTGTTTTCTTTCCCCAGGAATCAATTAAGTTTTTAGTGATGATGCTTATGTTTTCATCTGTTGTGAGTCCCGGAATTATCTCCACCAAAGGCATTATCTGCGCCGGATTAAAAAAATGAATTCCGATAACTCTTTCTGGTTTATTGCAGGCAGATGCAATGGATACAATGGACAAAGATGAGGTATTGGTTGCAAGAATACAATCATCGGAAACAATTTTTTCTAAATCTGAAAAGAGTTTCTGTTTCACATCAAGATTTTCGATGATTGCTTCTATTATCAATCCACAATTATTCAATGAATTTATATCATCGGTAAAACTGATATTAGCAGAAATTGAATCTGATTTCTGCTGGGTAAATGCACCTTTTTCAACTTGTTTCCTGAGAGTTCTAAGGATATTTTCTTTGGCTTTATTCAATGCATCTTTATAGGCATCAACAATTATAACCTGATGCCCTGCCAAGGCAGCAACCTGTGCAATTCCCGAACCCATGGCTCCGGCACCTATTATTCCTACAACTTTTATTTCGCTCATAAAATAATATTACTCTCCTTTAAAAACAGGTTTTCTCTTTTCGAGAAAGGCAGCAATTCCTTCTTTATTATCATAAGTTTTAAATGCCTCTGCCTGTATATCGCGCTCTAAATCTAATTGATCCTCCAAAGAATTAAACAAGGAAAGATTGAGCAAGCGCTGCGGCAAGCCTAAGCCCTGGGGAGGGGGGGTGGCAAGAGGAACGGCTAAGCCATAAGCCTCTTCCTGCAGTTGAT
>OCZT010007956.1_pt1 | contig 10349 bp, 11 predicted proteins | sample 1539031 | NCBI WGS metagenome assembly OCZT01 (sample SAMEA3539308, study PRJEB22396) | soil metagenome | biome: tundra; feature: field; material: soil | place: USA | collected 2010-05 | depth 0.15 m
AGCTTCTTCGCCTCGATCATGGTGTGCAGCGCGCGCGTGGAGTTGTGGCCGTACTCCGCTAGCGGGAAGGTCTCCATGATGTTGAGCATCTCGAGCGCCGCGATCCCCTGGCCGTTGGGCGGCAACTCGTACACCGTCCAGCCGCGATACGTGGTCGAGATCGGATCGACCCACTCGCCGTTAAAGCCGGCGAGATCCGCCGCGGTCATCGTGCCGCCGTGACTCGCGAAAGTGGCGAGGATCTTCTGCGCGATCTCGCCCTTGTAGAAGGCGTCGCGCCCCTTGGCCGCGAGCTGCTTGTACGTCCAGGCAAGATCCGGATTCTTGAAGATCTCGCCAACCGCCGGAATGTGGCCGTTGATCAGGTAGGTCTTTGCGGTCGCGTCATCCGCCCTCAGCCTGGTCTCGCTGTCGTGCCAGAACGTGCCCACCACTTCGCCGACTGCAAAGCCTTCCTCGGCGTGCGCGATCGCGGGCGCGAGCACATCGGCGAACTTCAACTTTCCGAACCGTGTGAGCAGCTTGTCCCACCCGTCCACGGCGCCGGGAACGGTCACCGAGTGGATGCCGTTCTGCGGCATCGCGGTGATTCCCTTCGACTTGAGGAACTCCGGAGTGAGCCCCGCCGGCGACCAACCCGACGAGTTGAGTCCGTAGAGCTTGCCGGTCTTCGCTTCGTACACGATGGCGAATAAATCGCCGCCCACGCCGTCGTTCATCGGCGCGACGAGTCCCATCATGGCGTTCGTCGCGATGGCGGCGTCGATGGCGTTGCCGCCGCGCTCGAGAATAGACGCGCCGACCTGCGACGCCAGCACGCTCTCGCTCGCCACGATTCCCGAGCGCGAGATCACCATCGACCGTGACTGCGACCGGTCCTGCGCCTCTGCGGTGAACGCCGAAGCGGAGAGCGACAGGCCGAGGCCGGCGGCGGTCAATTCCTTCATCATGGTGCTCCTCGTGAGCCTGAAGATTCGACACTGGACATAGCGGTGACGCTAAACGATGGTTCGGGAGACCGTCACGCGCCATTCCCCCGACCCATTCCCATGTCCGTCAGCGAGAGTTATCGCACGTTCCTCCTCGACCAACTCGGCCGCGCGGCGGACCGCATCCGGATGAAGAGCATGTTCGGCGGTGCGGGCGTGTACGCGGGCGAGTTCTTCTTCGCCATCGTCGACGATGACGTGCTCTATCTCAAGGTGGACGACACGAACCGGCCGGATTTCGAAGCGCGCGGCATGGGGCCGTTCCGCCCGTTCGGCGAGGGCGGCGAGGTGATGCAGTACTACCAGCTTCCGGAAGAACTGCTCGATGATCCGGACGAGCTCAAGCCGTGGCTCGAGAAGGCGATTGGGGTGGCGGCGAGGAAGAAGAAGAAACGGAAGCCGGAAGCACGGAAGCCGGAAGACCGAAGACGGAAGACGGAAGACCGAAGAGCGAAGCCGGAAGCACGGAAGCCGGAAGCGCGGAAGAAGAAGCCGAAGGCGAAACCGAAGAGGCGTTAGGACATGTCACAAAAGGCTCCGCTACAACTGTCCCACGACGAAATGCAGACGCTGGGTGCGCAGGCGCTCGACCTCGTGATCCGGCACTTCGAGACGAATCGAGAGAATCCGGTGGTGGTTACGTTACCGCGCGCGCAGACCGAGCGCATGTTGCGTACGCCGTTGCCGGAGACGGCCACGCCGGTGAGCGAGCTGGTGGACATCCTCGCCCATGATGTGTTTCCGAACGCGCTCAAATCGGATCATCCGCGATTTTACGCGTTCGTGCCGAGTCCGACGAACTTCGTCAGCGTCATCGGCGACCTGCTCATCAGCGGACACAACCTGTTCGCCGGGCACTGGATGGCGGCGTCGGCGGCCGGCCAGATCGAGATCAACGTCATCGACTGGTTGAACGAGCTCGTGGGATTTCCCAAAGAGGGCGGCGGGATCCTCGTCAGCGGCGGCTCGATGGCAAACCTGTCCGCCGTCGCCACGGCGCGTGAGGCCCGGCTCGGCGGGCCCAACGAGAAAGCGATCGTGTACTGTTCCGACCAGACGCATTCGTCGATGGCGAAAGGGCTGCGCATTCTGGGGTTCCGGCCGGAACAGAAGCGGTCGATCGCGACGGACGACGGCTTTCGCCTTTCAATTCCCGCGCTCGAGGCGGCAATCGCCGAGGATCGCGCGGCAAGGAGGCTGCCGTTCTGCGTAGTCGCGAACGGTGGCACGACGAACACGGGCGCGGTCGATCCGCTCGGACCGCTCGCCGACCTGTGTGCGCGGGAGAAGTTGTGGCTGCACGTCGACGGAGCGTACGGCGCGGCGGCGGTGATCACCGAGCGCGGCCGCGCTGCGCTGTCGGGAATCGAGCGCGCGGACTCGATCACACTCGATCCGCACAAGTGGCTCTTCCAGCCGTACGAGCTCGGCTGCCTGCTGGTGCGCGACGCGAGCGTGCTGCGAAAGGCGTTCCGCGTGGACGAAGAGGACCACGCCGACTATCTCGAGGACGTCAAGCGGCACGTGCAGCACGACGTGAACTTCTACGAATGCGGTGTGCAGCTCACGCGATCATTCAAGGCGCTGAAACTCTGGCTGTCCATGCGGGCGTTCGGGCTGGGAGAGTTCCGGCGCGCGATCGAGGTCGGGTTCGAAATGGCGGACCACGCCGAGCGCACGTTGCGCGCGGCGGGCATGTGGGAGGTGGTCACGCCGTCGCAGATGGGGGTGGTCACGTTCCGGTGGCGCGATTCGGCGAAAACGGATGCGCAGATCGACGCAATCACGCGGGGGACGGTGGAGCTGATGCGGGCGGACGGGTACGCGCTCGTGATGTCCACGTCGCTGAGGGGGCGGCCGGTGCTTCGGCTGTGCCCCATCAACCCTTCTACGAACGCACTTGAGATCGAGGAGACCATCTCAAAGCTTGGGAGGTTTTCGGCGGAGGTGGGCGCGGGACTTTGACTGAACAACGAGTTGACCCGTTTCTTGTTGGTTGGTTAACTGAGGTGAAGAAATTAGCCCGGGCAACGAGACGCGTGAGCGCGCTCATAGCCCGGGCTAATTTTCTACTTCAGTTAACCAACCAACCAAGAACCAGTTAACTCGTCGTTGCCGTTGTTAGTGCTTTATGGCAATGAACCACGCCGCCACCATCGGCCCTCTCGGCCCACCCCGTCCACCGCGCCCCGCTGCCGGAGCCGGTGCGTTCGGGTCGGGTGCCGGTGCCGGCCCGAACTCGGGCTGGAACAGATAGACCATGTGCTTCACGTCGTCCACCGCGATCGTCTTGGCGCCCTTGAACGTCGGGACGGTCGCGACGGTGGTGTACTTGTCAGGCGAATCTTCATGGACCACGGTCACCGTGCCGTCGCCCTGGCCCGAGGGGATGTAGATCAGCTTTTCGCTCTGGTCCCAGCCGAGCGCGTCGACGCCGGTGCCGTTCTTGATCTGCGCGACGACCTTGCCGTTGGTCGCGTCAACGACGACCGACGTACCGCTGCAGCCGACGAACAGGCGATTGGTCGTGCGGTCCATCGCGATGCCCGTCGGGCCGTCGCATGGCGCGATGTCCCACGTCGCAGTCTTCGTCCAGGTCTTGGCGTCGATGACGTCGATCGCGTTCTTGCCCTCGAGGTTGATGAAGATCTTGCCCTTGCCGTCGCTCACGCCGCCCTCGGGGGCGTTGTCGCTCAGCTCCACCTTGCCGATCACGTCGCCCGTCTTGGCGTTGACGACGACGGCGGTTCCGGGCGTACTGTGATTGATCGACAGGATCGTCTTGCTGAAGTCATCGTACATGATGCCGTCGAGGCGGTTGATGCCGGCATGGACCTTCTTGATGACGTGAAGGTCCTTCAGGTCGAACATCGTCAGCGTCGAATCGCCGGCGTTGGTCGTGAAGCCGAAGCCTTCCTTCATCGCGAGCGCGATGCCGTGCATGCCGGGCGTGTCGGGGATGTCGCCCAGCACTGCGCCCGTGAGGCCGTTGACGACCATCACGTGCGAGCTGCGCGAGACGAACACGCGACCCGTGCCGGGTTCGGCGGTGACGTAGTCGGTGCCGCCGACACCCTTGATGTCGTACTTCTGGACCGTGAAGTTCTGTGCCGATGCCGCAGCCGGCATCGCCAGTGCAGCGGCGAGAATCGCCAGTGCCGGCGTTATGCGAGAGGTAAAACGAACCATATCAACCTCGATGGGAAGGGGAGTCGAAGGGGACCCGCGACATCCTAATAGATACGACTCCCGGCGGCCTTCTGTTGGGAGCAGACTCCGAGCCTCACCGGTCGCCCGCCGGGTGTCGGCCCGGTGCCGGCCGAGTGTCTGCCGGTCAATCTCTGGTCATTTGCTCCAAGGCGGTTTCACACCGTTCATCCGGGCGTAGGCGATGAGCTGGCCGAGATGCTCGTGGAGGTCGCCCATCATGTCGATCGACATCGCGATCACCTGGGTATCGCTGTTGAAGACCTTGTGGATTCCCGTGATCTTCGCCTCGTCGAGGCTGGCGATGGCCTGCCGGCCGTAGGCGAATCCCTCCGTCATGTACTTCAGGACCTCGGGCTTCGACGACATCTTCTCGAACTTCTCGAATCCCACCTTGTTTCCTTCCACGACGGGCGAGGGAGTGGTGCCGAACACGGCGGGCGTCCAGAAGTAGTACTCGCTGGCGACGTGCATGAACACCTCGCCCACCGAGCGCACGCCAGGCGCGGGGCGCCAGGCGTACTTGTCCGTGGGGAACGCGTCGGCGAGCTGCATGAACTTGGACTGCAGCGAGTCGAGTTCGGTGAGGAACTCCTTGCGCATCTCGAGCGCCGTCGCTCGGTCGGGCGAGTACTGTGCGTGGACAGCGGTGCACGGCGCGACGAGCGAGAATGCGAGCACGACTCCGAACAGGTGGCGCGTTGGAAGGAACACAAGTCTCTCTCGGATTGCAGGGTCCGTCGTTGAAGCGGGCGGCGGGTGTAGGCGGATAGAATAGCCTCCGCCGACCCCTCCGCGCACCAGCCCGGCTCGGCCGGAGATCCTGAAGTGCTGGGAGACGGCCGGCCGGGTGACGGCGCGCTCCGCGGCGTAGTAATTATCCCTGATGGCACCCCCGACCGCCGCCGCCCAGCTGAAGAGCTTCCTGGCGAAATACACGCCGGCCATGCACGCGGAGATGAAGGCGGCCCACGCGAAGATGCGGAAGCTCGTGCCTGGGGCCGTCGAGATGGTCTACGACAATTGGAACGGACTCGTCATCGGATTCGGGCCGACGCCACGCCCATCGGAGGCGGTGCTCTCGCTGCTCGCGATGCCGGATCATGTCACGCTCTGCTTCCTGAAAGGGAAGCGGCTTCCCGATCCGGACAAGTTGCTGAGAGGAGGGGGTACCACGGTGCGGCACTACCGGCTGGCCGGCGTCGCGGATCTCGACAAACGGCCGATCCGGAAGCTGGTGTCGCTCGCGATCGCCCAGGCCGACCCACCGTTCGATACGACGGCGCGCAACACGCTGGTCATCAAGTCCGTGTCCGCAAAGCAGCGGCCGCGCCGACCGTCGCGCTGACCGCGCCTGGTCTCTCCTTTCCCCGCCATATGAACATCGTGAACGTCGGCTACGGCTCCACGAACTACTACGTTATCGGCGACGGGAAGAACCGCCTGCTGGTGGATGTCGGCTGGCCAGGCACGATGGGGAAACTGCTGGCCATGCTCAGGCGAAAGGGGATCGCGCTCGAGGAAATCCACTATCTCCTCGCGACGCACTATCATCCGGACCATGCGGGGCTCGCGCAGGAATTGAAGAACAAGGGCGTGCGCCTGATCGTGCTGGAGGGGCAGCGCGAGGCCATCCCCTCCTTGAAGAAAGTGATGAAGCCCGAGATGCACTACCAGGACATCGACCTGCGCGACAATACCGAGGTGACGCTCGCCGGCAGCCGCGCCTTTCTCGCGAAGATGGGACTCGCCGGCGAGATCGTGGCCACGCCCGGGCACTCGGATGACAGCGTGACGCTGATCCTCGATTCGGGCGAGGCATTCACGGGCGACCTGCAGGCCGAGTCGAGGGCCGACGAATCGGATCTCGCGACCGTGAGAAAGAGCTGGGAGAAGATTCGCGCGTCGAATGCAAGGACGGTCTGGCCGGGGCATGGCCCCGCGCGTCCGGTGCCGGCGCCGTGATGAGACGCTCGGCGTTTGTGCTCACTCTTCTGGCTGCGTCACCGCTGCTCCCGCTGTCGGTCGCGTCGACGCCGCTGTTCGCACAGCGCGAGGCGCGGGTCACGCTCTCCGAGTTCGTGTACAACTCGGCGCCGTTTGCCAGCGCGCACGCATCAACGATTGAAGAGGCCGGCGGCGTGCTCGTCGCGGCATGGTTCGGTGGGTCGGCCGAGGGCGCGGCGGATGTCGAGATCTGGGTCTCGCGACGTGTGGACGGAAAATGGACCGTTCCCGTCGAGGTCGCGAACGGCATGCAGCCGGACGGCAAGCGGTTCCCCTGCTGGAATCCCGTGCTCTTCAAGCCGAAGACCGGCGCCTTGACGCTTTACTACAAGGTCGGTGCGAGTCCGCGCGAGTGGTGGGGCGAGGTGCGCAGTTCGGGCGACGCCGGAGCCACCTGGAGCGGCGCGCGAAAGCTCCCCGCCGGAATACTCGGCCCCATCAAGAACAAACCCGTGCAGCTCGCGAACGGGACGATCGTCAGTCCAAGCAGTACCGAGTCGATGGACACGCCGCCCAGGTGGCGGATCCACTTCGAGCGTTCGAGCGATCGTGGCGCGACATGGAGTACCGTGGCGCCGCCCGACGCGCCCGACATCAACGCCATCCAGCCGACGATCTTCGTTTTGCCGACAGGGAAACTGCAGGCGCTGGTTCGCGGGCAGTCGTCGAAGATCTTCGAGACGTGGTCAGTCGACAGCGGCGCGACGTGGTCGCCGATGATGCCCACCGAACTCCCCAATCCGAACGCCGGCATCGACGGCGTGACGCTCAAAGATGGCCGGCAACTGCTCGTGTTCAATCGTTCCGAAACCGAGCGTACGCCGCTGAACGTGGCGGTTTCCACCGACGGCAAATCGTGGCCGGACGTGATCGTGCTCGAAAAGGACGCGGGCGAGTACTCATATCCCGCGGTCATCCAGACACGCGACGGACTGGTGCACATCACGTACACTTGGAAGCGCAGGCGCATCAAGCACGTCGTCATCGATCCAGGGAGCTGAGATGAAGGACAAGGTCATCGTCATCACGGGAGCGAGCGGCGGGATAGGAGCCGCGACGGCGGAAGCGGTCGCGAAACGCGGTGCTTCCGTCGTCATCGTCGCGCGACGCGAGGCCGAACTTCGCGCCGTCGCTGAGAGGTGCGGTGTGCGGACGCTTGCGATCGTCGCGGACGTCACTCGGCGCGATGAGGTGCGCCGCGTGGTGAGCGAGTCGCTCGCGAAGTTCGGACGGATCGATGTGTGGATGAACAACGTCGGCCAGGGGATCACGCGAAAGCCGACCGAGCTCACCGACGAGGACATCGACGAGGCGATGCGGGTCAACGTGAAGCCGGCGCTATACGGAATGCAGGAAGTGCTCCCGCACTTCGCGTCGCGCGGCGAGGGGCATATCATCAATGTCTCGTCGATGCTCGGCCGGATTCCGTTCGCGATCATCCGGTCGGCATACAACGGCGCCAAGCACTATCTCAACGCGCTCACGGCGAATTTCCGGACGGAAGTGCAGGCGACGTATCCGGGGATCCAGTTCTCGATCGTTTCGCCAGGCGTGGTGCGCACGGATTTCGGGTTGAATGCCAGACATGGCGGGCCGGATTCGCGGTCGTTCCCGGAGTCGCAGAGCGCGGAGGAGGTGGCGGAAGTGATCGCCGGCGTTATCGAATCGCGATTGCCAGACGTGTACACCCGGGTGGGAGCACATCAGCGCGTCGCATCATACTATGCGTCGTTGGGGACGGACCCGGCGTGAGTCCTTCTGCCGCGCGGGCCGGTCTCGTGAGGGCGCTCGGCATGGCGCTTCGCCTGCGCTGCCCGCGCTGCGGCACCGGCGGAATCCTGGACGGGTGGTTCGAACTCAAGAAAAGTTGCGGCCGGTGCTCACTCAGCCTGCGCGACGCCCCCGAGGACGACGAGTGGTTCGGCGGATACTTCATGAACCTGATCGCGTCCGAGTCACTGATGATCGTCGTCGTGCTCGCCTATGTATGGTGGACATGGCCCACCGTACAGTGGACGAGGGTCGAGGTGCTCGGCATAGTCCTGACGATCGTGCTGCCGGTCGTCACGTACCCTTACGCGAAGGCGCTCTGGGTGGCTGTCGAGTTCGTGTTTGCCGAACGAGCGTTGACGCAGAGTGGCCGGCGGTCGTAGTGAGTTTCCGGCCGTCGTTGGCAATTCAGCATTGAACCGATGAAGAAGAAAGCCGCAGTCTCCAAGCCGATGGTCAAGCGACTGTTCAAGAGCCAGGCCCACTGGCACTCCTGGCTCGAGAAGAACCATGACACTCCTGGCGGACTCTGGCTCCACTTCGCCAAGAAGGGCTTCGGTGTCGTGACCGTGACCTATGACGAAGCGCTCGAGACGGCGCTCTGCTTTGGGTGGATCGACGGCCAGGTGCGGACGCATGACGAAAAGACATTCGTCCGGAAATTCACGTCGCGGCGTGCACGCAGCGTGTGGTCGAAGGTCAACCGCGCCAAGGCCGAGAAGTTGGTGGCAGACGGCAGAATGCAGACGGCAGGGCACCGAGCGATTGAACGGGCCCGCGTCGGCGGCGAATGGGACTCCGCGTACGACTCGGCACGTACCGCCACCGTACCGCCGGACCTTGCGGAGGCGCTGGCCAAGGCGAAGGGCGCCGCGGCGTTCTTCGCCAAGCTCGATCGCGCGAACCGGTACGCGATGCTGTGGAGAATCCAGACTTCAAAGAGCCCGGAAACCCGAACGAAACGCATCGCGGAAATCGTCGCGATGCTGAAGAAGAAGGAGACCTTTCATCCGTGGACATTCAAATGAGCGCGAAAGGAGTTCGCAGGATCACGTGCAGCGCTGCCGCGGTGATCGCCGCCGTCGCGATCTGCTCGCCTCCGGTGCGCGCGCAGGGCGCCGCCGCGCCGTCGTCGGGCCCGGGCGCGCTCGAGGCAGTCGCGGCTCCCGGCAACAACTACGAGACTGCGGAATTCAGGTTCTGGGCGCCGAAGGACGCTGGTGCACTGCAGGGAATCGCAGTGCTGGTGCCCGGCTCGAACGGCGACGGCCGCGGAATGGCCGAAGACACGGTATGGCAGTCGTTCGCGACGAGCCACCGGCTTGCGCTCGTCGCGTGCCATTTCAAGGACAAACCGAATCCGCAGAGCTTCATCGAGGCCTACGTGAACGTGTCGCAGGGGAGCGGGCAGGCGCTCATCACCGCGATCGATTCGTTCGCGATGCGGTCGAAGCATCTCGAGCTCGCCGCCGCGCCGTTCCTGATGTGGGGCATGTCGGCGGGAGGACAATTCAACTACGAGTTCGTCGCGTGGAAGCCGGAACGCGTCGTGGCGTTCGCGGTGAACAAGGGCGGGATCTACTTCACGGCGCTGGTTTCCCGGGAATCCCGGGCGGTTCCGGGGTTCCTCTTCGTCGGAGGGAAGGACCTCGAGTCGCGGATCTGGACGATCAGCGGGTTGTTCGCGGTCAATCGCCGCGGCGGTGCGCTCTGGGCGCTGGCGACCGAGCCGAATTCCTGGCTCCCGACCGAACGCATCGCGCGCGCGTGGCAAACGATGGAGATGGGGAAGCCGTAGACTGTCGGAAGCACCCCCCATCTTCGGAGTGATGTATGATCGGCCTCGCACACCGGACGCGCCCCTCGTGCCGCGTCTTCGCTGCTGTCATAGGCGTGCTGCTCTTCGCTTCGCCGGCCGCGGCACAGAACGGAACAGCCAAGAGCGGCCACGACCTCCTCACCACCGAGACGTACGTTCGCCCGCCGGCGGTGGTGGATCGCATCATCATGTCGCCGCGCACGGACATCACCTTCACGATGCCGAGTCCGGACCGGAAATGGTTCCTCAAGTCGCCGGGGCTCGACCGCGGTGACGTGGCGCAGTTCGGCAGGCCGCACATTTATTTGGGCGGCGTCCAGGTGGACGCGCACGCCAATCGCGCGCGGTCGCTGACGACGAGCACTCATCTCGGGCTGGTCCTCGTCGACGCGAAGTCGGGCGCGACGAAGACGATCGAGACGCCGAAGGGCGCGTCGATCTCGGCACAGGTCTGGTCGCCGACTGGTGCGCAGGTGGCGTACATCGCGAACTTCGACGACGCGTCGCACGTGTTCGTGGCGGATGTCGCGACGGGCAAGTCGGTGCAGGTCACCAAG
>OCZT010007957.1_pt1 | contig 10346 bp, 8 predicted proteins | sample 1539031 | NCBI WGS metagenome assembly OCZT01 (sample SAMEA3539308, study PRJEB22396) | soil metagenome | biome: tundra; feature: field; material: soil | place: USA | collected 2010-05 | depth 0.15 m
GGGCGCCAGGCCTTGCCGAGCAGGATCGCCAGGCCGGCCAGGAGGCCGCCGAGGCCGACGAAGCCAAAGCTGACTTCGGTCACTTCGTGCTTGAAGATCAGGTTCGTGGGGAGGTTCTGGAAGACGGTGTCAAGCTCGCTCGCGGTCGAGGCAGGGTGGTAAGTACCGCCGGTCAAGTCGGCGATCTGCTTCAGCGTCGCCTCGTCAATGCCGCGCGGGAAGTTGCCGCCGCCACCACCGCCACGTGGGCCGCCACCGCCGAACCCGCCACCGCCACCACCGGCACCGGGCTCACGGCCCTGGAACCGGGGCGCGCAGGTGGCGCTGAGGGCTCCACCGTTGGCCGTACCGAACCCGATCGTGTAGACCCTGACTCCCCTATCGGCTGCCTGCTGAGCCGCATCGAGCGGCGGCGTTCCGGCGTTGTTGGCGCCGTCGGTCAACAGGACGATGATGTCTGGGGCGTATGCGCCCTTGACCACGGGCGCGGGGGCGGTTCCTGTCGACGAGTCCGTCACGCTCTTCGCGACAGATGGGTCGGTCTCCGAGATGGCGTCGATCGAGGCCAGGATGCCGTCGCCGACGGCCGTCCTTCGTCCGGTCGCGAGGCTGTGGAGGGCATTCAGCAGAGCCGTCTGATCGTTCGTGGGCGCCGCAACTACTTCAGCGAAGCCGCTGAAGGCGACGATCCCGATTCGAGTCGATGAAGACTGACTCTTGATGAACGCAGCCGCGGCGGCTTCGGCCGCTTCGAGGCGGCTGGGCGGGATGTCGGAGGAGCACATGCTGCCCGAGACGTCGATCGTGAGGATGATCGTGGTCTGGTTGGTGGGCACGGCGAGGATGACCACGGGTCGCGCCATCGCGACGATGACGGCGCCAAGCGCGGCAATGAAGAGGACGACGGGCAAGTGGCGCCGCAGCCGCGCCGAACCCGGCTCGGCGTCCCGGATGAGGGCGAGGCTCGAGTAGCGAACCCCGGCCGGACGGCCGCGACGCAGCTGCCAAACGTAGATTGCAACCAGCAATGGCAGCGCCACGAGCAGCACGAGCAGGCCTGACCACAGAAAGTCCATCTATCGCCGTCCCGTCATGGCAGTCGACCGAGCAACAAGAGTGAAGTCACGGCTCCCGCAAACAACAGCAGCAGGCTCATGCCTGCCAGGAGCGACGTGATCTCCGTCATCTGCGGCTGGAGAACGACCTGGGTATCGATGTTGTCGTAGACCGAGCGGAGCTGCTGCGCGTCACTCGCGGCGTAGTAGGTTCCGCCCGTCGTGTCCGAAATGCTCTGAAGAGTGGCTTGGTCGAGCTGCGTGAAGACCTGGAAGCCTTCGACTGTCACCGTCGTGCCGGCCGAACTGCCGATGCCGACGGTGTAGATGCGGACGCCCTGGTCCGCGGCCGCCTGGGCCGCGGCTGCCGGGTCGGGATTCTCGTTGTTCTCGCCATCGCTCAGCAGGATGATGACGGCAGGTGCGTGAACCCCGGCCGGCATGGGCGTTGGCGTTGGGGTTGGTGTCGGGGCGGGTCCGGACGTGGGATTGGTGTAGTAGTCGCCACTGAACGGCCCGGCCTCCGCGGCGGCGATTGCCTTGAGTGAGGCGAGGATGCCCTGGGCGACGGACGTTCCGCGCTGCGGCGTCAGGCGATCGATCGCGGCCAGAACCGTGGCCTGATCGTTGGTCGGCGCCTGGACCGACACACCCGAGTCGCTGAAGGCCACGACCCCGATCGTGACGCTGGACGGCTGGCGCGCCACGAAGTCCTTGGCGGCCACTTTGGCCGCGGCGATGCGAGTTGGCGCCAGGTCGGTGGCGGCCATGCTGGCCGAGACGTCGAAGGCGAGGATGACCGTACCCTCTTGCCGCGGCAGGCTTACGACGGCCTGCGGCCGAGCCATCGCAACTGACATCATGACCAGCCCGAGCAGCAATAGCGCCGCGGGAATCCGACTCCGGAAGCCCGGTCGGCGGGCAGATCCCAGTGCGAGCCCCGACCCACCGTAGGCGGCAAGACGGCTTCGACGCCGCCTGTCGAGGAATCGATACAGCAGGACGCCTATCGGGATGAGCCCCAGCGAAAGCAGCATCGGCGGCCAGATGAACGACATCGGCTACTTCCTGCGCCGGCGGCGAATCGTCGCCATGCGGACGATGGATCGGACGAGATCATCGTTCGTGGACAGAGATAGGGCTTCCACCCCGGCACGCCTGAACGCGCCGTTGAGCTCCGCGTCCCGTCGCTGCGCCGCAGCCACGAAGCGGCCCCGGAAGGCGGCATTGTGCGTGTCAACGTAAAGGCGCTCACCGGTTTCGGCGTCCTCCATGATCATTGGACCGACATCGGGCAGCTCAATCTCGCGCGGGTCGGTCAGGCGGACGGCGACCACCTCGTGCCGGCGGTTCAGCAGGCTCAGCGATCGGTCCCAGCCGGGGACGCTGATGAAGTCCGAGATGATGAAGATCAGCGAGCGGCGCTTGATCGCGCGCTGTCCGGCAGCGAGCAGCGGCGTCAGGTCAGTGAACGGTGCGTTCGGCAACCGTGGCTGGTGCAGCAGGTCGTCGATGAGGCGCAGGACCTGGTCGCGCCCGCCGCGGGCCGGGATCGCCCGAGCGCCGGCGCCGCCATAGAAGATCGCCCCGACTCGGTTGCCGCGCCGGGTCAATACCCGGGCCAGCGTGGCCACGAAGTCAATGAGGACGGCTCTCTTGTCGCGCTCCGTGGCCGCGGTTCCGAAGTCGACCGATGGACTCAGATCCAGCAGGAACCAGGCCGTTATCTCCCGGTCCTCGACGTACTCGCGAACGTATGGCGTGTCCATTCGCGCGGTGACGTTCCAATCGATGGCCCGCACGTCATCCTCGGGCTGGTATTCGCGCAGGTCCACGAGATCGACGCCGTTGCCGCGGAATAGGCTCCGGTAGTCGCCCTGCAGCACACCGTCAAGCCGCCGAATGACCTTCCAGTCGAGGCGCTGGAGGATCTTCTCCGCGGCAGCAGCGGGTCGCCCCGACGCGACCGTGGACGGCCCGAGCGCCGCAGCCGTCGCCACGGCAGCGGGCGCGGGGGCGAACAGAGGCCGCGTTGAGCCGGCGAAGGGCGGTTCTCGGCGCGCTTCCTCCGCCTGGCTCGGCACCGCCGGGCGCTCTTCTTCGGCGAACCCCGGCGTCGGTGTCCAGACGAGGCGCTCAGGCGCCGGCGCGGACGTTGGAGCGCTCCCGTAGCGGTACCTTCGGCACCGGAACTCCTTGGAGGACCGTGGTCAGCACATCGTCGGCGGTCACGTTGTCGGACAGAGCCTCGAACGACAGTACGAGACGATGGCGCATCACGTCGCGGGCCATGTCGAGCACGTCCTGGGGCAACGCGTAGTCTCGTCCCCGGACGAAGGCCAGAGCGCGGGCCGTGAGAATGAGATTGATCGAGGCGCGGGGGCTGGCGCCGAAGGTGATGTAGCGGGCCAGGTCGGGCATGCCATGGGCGCCGGGAGCGCGGGTGGCGGTGGACAACCGCACGGCGTATTCCATCAGAGCCGGATCGACGTAGACGCGGTCGGCCTGCTTCTGCAGCTCCAGCAGGCTGCCGGTCGAAAGCACCTCCTGAACAGGATCCAGCCGCCCGGTCATCCGCTCGACGATCACGAATTCCTCGGTCGGGCTCGGATAACCGACCAGGACCTTGAGCATGAAGCGGTCCACCTGGGCCTCGGGCAGGGCGTATGTGCCTTCGGTTTCGATCGGGTTTTGGGTCGCCAGGACGAGGAACGGGTCCGGCACCTTGTGAGTCTCGCGCCCGATCGTTACCTGCCGCTCCTGCATCACCTCGAGCAGCGCGCTCTGGACCTTGGCCGGGGCTCGGTTGATCTCGTCGGCGAGCAGGAGATTCGTGAACACCGGACCCAGCGACGTGTTGAACTCGCCCGTCTTCTGGTTGTAGATGCGCGTGCCGATCAGGTCCGCGGGGACGAGGTCGGGCGTGAACTGGATGCGCTTGAACTCGCCGCCGACAGCCGCGGCCAGGGTCTTGATGGCCATCGTCTTGGCCAGCCCCGGAACCCCCTCGACGAGGATGTGGCCTCTGGCGAGCAACGCCACCGCCAGCCGCTCCAGGAGGTGATCCTGGCCGACGATGACCTTCTTGACCTCGTATAGGAGGCGTTCCGTCGGCGCCGTGGGCTCCGCGTTGGCCTGTGCGTGCACTGTTTCTTCCTCCTAAGAAGATCGATGGGCTAGGCGCGCGGCAAGCCGGCAGCTCCGCCGGCTACGTCGATCGGCACCGCCAGCCCGATGCCGATGAACACGCCCTCGTTGGTAGGGTTGATGAGTGCGGACACGATGCCGACAACCTGGCCGGCTCGGTTCACCAGTGGGCCGCCCGAGCTGCCGGGGTTCACGGCCGCGTCCACCTGGATCAAGCCGGTGAGCAGCGGACCGTTGTTGGGGAGCTGGAAGGAGCGATTCAGGGCGGAGACGATCCCCGAACTGATCGAGCCCGTGAGGCCGAAGGGGCTGCCCAGGACATAGGCCTCACTGCCGACCTGCATGCTCCGGGGATTGCCCAGGACGGCCGGCACGATCGTGGCCGGTGGCTGGGTCGCCCGCAGGACGGCGATGTCGTTCGCGGGCTGCGTGGCCTGGATCGTGGCCGGCGACTTCGTGCCGTCGGCGAAGGTCACTTCTATGGACGTGGCGTTTGCGACCACGTGCAGGCAGGTCAGGATGTCGCCGCTGGCGTCAACGACCACGCCGCTGCCCATGGAACCGTCGGCCGTCGAGGTGCCCGCAGGCGGGGGCGTGCTGGTTGGAGTGGCGCTGCTACCGGGCGCGGTGGAGCTACCGGGGGCTGCCGTTCCGCCTTGCGCCGTCGAGCCGGCCGGCACCTGGGCCACGACCAGGACGAGCGAAGGCTGGACGGCCTGGTACGCGCGTTGCGATAGGGCTGGTGCTGGCGTGACCGACGCCAATGCCTGGGAGATCCGCGTACTGACATCCTGTGGCGTGAGGGGCTGCGGACCGGGAACCATGACGCCATACAGCGTCACCGCGACCAGGGCGGCCGCAATGCCCATCGCGAACGCCGCTCCCCAGCGGGCCCGGCTCCGGACATGGGAGATGCGCCGGGACCATGGCCGCGTGGCGGAAGATGGAGTTGTTTCTTGCGGCTGTGTCATGAAGCAGGTCGTGTCCCGATCAGTCTCGCGGCCAGGTGGAGGTATGTCGGTGACCGCCCGGCGGACAATCGCCGAGGACAGCCTTGGGCATCATCCTGAAGTGCGTATGAAAGCGCCGGAATCGGCAACGGGGGTCCAAGGGGCGGGACCGCGGGCGGCCGAGGTCTGTCACGCGCCGTGCCTCGTCCGAGAGCTCGCACACCGCTGGACAACAGCGGTTGTAGCGGTATAGCAGAGTATTCGGGTTGCGAACCCCTCTTTGGGCCCGTCAGACGCGCGTTGACGCTCGCTCGATCATCTCGACCGCGGCAATCAGGTCGGGCGCGTAGTTGAACCCGGGCGCGGGCCGGCGAACGAGCACTCCCGGGATGCCACACCGAAGTGCCCCGGCGATGTCGACCTCGGCACTGTCGCCGACCATCCACACGACTTGAGGGCCGCCGAGGTCGCGCAGGACGCACGCGAAAGCTTCAGGGTGCGGCTTCTCGAACCCGATCGCCGCCGACGTCAGGACTACGTCGAAGTAGTCCCAAAGGCCGAGCCCACGTACGAAGTCCGGGAGCTCGGGACAGTGGTTCGAGAGGATCGCCTGGCGCCAGCCCTCTCGTCGAAGCCGGTCCAGTGCTGCCTCGGTATCGGGGAACACTGACCAGCGATCGAGTCGGACGTATTCGGAGCGGAACCTGGTCGACGCCCTTTCGGCGACCGGCTTGCTCATGCCCGCCCCCTCCATGGCTGCTCGCAATACGGGTCGGAGGGAATCCCACCACTGATCCGGATCGGATAGCTCGGGGTGTCCCCGCTCCCAGTCGTGCCACGGAAAGCCGTGCGAAAGGCCGGGCATGAAAGACGACGCTGTCAGGGAATGGCCTGGCGACTCCACGTCGAGAACGTCAACGAGCGTATCGCTCCACCGCCCCGACCGTCGCGCCAGCGTTTCATCGAAGTCCCATATGACGGCTTTGGTCATGGTTCGGTCACCTCCCTAGGGAGTCTGCGGGCGGCCAAACCGTTGTCGTCGCCAGGACTTGGTAGAGAAGAGTAGTCGGAGTGCGAACCGGTCTGCAGGAATCATCCGTCGGTCATTGGCGGTGGCTCGACCGTCTCGGCGCGGCGTACGGCTGCGGCAGCAGATCTCCGATTTCCGCCTCCCCACACTAGTACATGGTCGAGCCCATCTGGCAGACATGGAATGCGTCGCCGGTGGAGCCCAATCCTCCTCCCAGGTTGCTGAGCACATCCCCTTCTCGCGCCACCACGGTGCCGTCGGGCGCCACCAACTGAGCCTGGCCGTCGACCACGCGCGGAGAAGCCGTGAGCCCAGACGATGTTCCGCGGACTTCCGTTCATCACCAAGATGAATATCAGTTCGGAACCCAACCGCGTCACGCGCACCGGCCCCAGTCCAGCGTCAGGGCACCCTTGCCTCGGCGCCGGCTCGGTCTGGATCGTCAGCGGCGTGGCGCCAAACGGCAATGCGACCGACCGCCACGCAGAGCCTTCGTCACGGGACCAGGTCACCGAGGAGGACTTTGACTGCGCTGGCGCCTTGCGTGGCAACCACAACGCGGCCGCCCAAGCTGGCGACGTGGGTGTTGAGATAGAAGCCGAAGTTCAAAGAAGAGTCTTCGGCGAGCAGGCGCCATGTCAGTCCGTCGTTCGAGGTCCACACGCTCTCTGGAGGCGTCGGCGACGTGGTTTCCGGGACGCCTAAGACCCGCTGCTCGTCAATCATGTGGCTTGATCCAATGGCCACGAGGGTGTCGCCGACGACTGTTACGTCGTCGAACATAACGGCCGGATCGCGAGTGGACGCAATCGATTCGGTCCACGTTCGACCGTCGGTGGACGACCACGAGGCTGGCATCATGCCGAGCTTACTGTCGAGCCGCGCTCCAACGGCGACGACTCGATCGCCGAGAGCGGCCATCGCGGTCGCCCCAAAGCCGGCGATGTCTGCCGGCACCTTCTCCCAGACGCGCCCGTCGGTCGATATCCACAACGAAGAGACCGATGCTCCGGTGCTCTTCTGGGCGACCGCCGCAAAGCCGCCCTTCCAGGCGGTGACTGCGGTTGGTGTGTAGCCAACCGAATCCGGCAGGATGAGCTGGTCCCAAGTGTTGCCGTTGGCGGAGACCCATACGCCCAGCTGGTTGGCCGTCTGGCCGCCCGCCGTGCCGCCAACGTTGACGGGCGCCGTCCAGTCACCGAAGGCAACGATGGCCCCAGGTCGGGCAGCGACACCCCTCAACTCGCCCGAGCCTACAGCTCCGACATCGGCCGCCGTCCACGTCCGACCGTCCGGCGAGTGCCATGCCATCGGCGCCGCGCTCCCGATCGACCCGACCACAACCAGGCCGCCATTACCGTCGTCGGATATTCCAGCTGCGGCGAATCCGGATCGGGACTTGTCGAATGCCAACGGCTCCGCGACTCGCTGCCACGTCCCGCCATCGGCAGAAGACCAGACCTCCGTAGCGTAGCTGCCGCCCATCACAGCAATGCTGCCAACCAAGTAGAGGCGCCCTCCGGCCGAAGCCATGTACGGTCCGAGAGCGAACGTAAACCCAGACACTTGGGTGGAGGGTTGCCACTCGATCCCGCCCGGCGCCGCAGGAGTCCGTGTCAACCGGCTCGCGACGACTGTGAGCAAGCCGGCCGCGAGGATCGCCGTCGCGGCCAGGCCGACGAGCCCGGCCAGAACAGGGCGCCGACCGGACAGCCCCAAGGCTCGGCTCGGCATTGTCCATCTTCGTGGGGCGCCCGCCCGAATCCGGTCGGCGTCGACAACCTGCTGGAGTCTCTCGGAGGGCTCGGGATTGGGGGCGGCCCGGAAGCGCTCGGCGAGCCACTTCTCCATTTCGGTGTCGTTCATCGCACTACCTCACGAAGTTCGTGCTTTGCGTCGCGTTCCAGCCGGTCCCTCATTGCGGCCATCGCGTGATGCAGTCTTGACTTGACGGTGCCAAGCGGCCAGCCAAGGCGTTCGGAAATCTGATCCAGGGAGAGATCGCGCCAGAACCGCAGCACGACCACGACCCTCTGGTCCGGCGTCAACGCGTCGAGAGCGCTCCCGAGTTCGTCTCGGGCGAGGAAATCGCGGAACGGATCCGGCGCCTCCATTTCGCCACTCACCTCCAGGTCGACGATCTTGATGGCTCGCCGGCGTCGCAAACGATCGCGACACGTGTTGACGAGGATCCGGTCGAGCCAGACCTCGAAGGCGGCAGGGTCGAGCAGCGAGCGTCGCGCGCGCCAGGCCCGTGCCATCGTCTCCTGGGTCGCGTCTTCCGCTTCCATCGCGTCGCCCAAGAGGTAACCCGCCAGGCCGTATGCGCGTCGGATCGAAGTGTCACCCAGCCGGGCGAATACGGCATCGGCCGGGTCCGACCCCTGGGGTGTCCTCATGACAGGAACTCAGCCATCTTCACAGTCTCGCAGCACCGAGGCTCACGGGCCGACGGCAAATTGCGGGTGCCTGCAACTAAGGACGAACCGCCAGCCCAGAAGGTTCTCGCAACTATGGTCCGACCGGAGCGGCTGCGACGCACACGAATCGGCGCTGGTGCTGCGAGTCGCGATGAACACCGCCGTCGGCCCGAGCAGCCGCAACCCCACGGGGCCGACCGCGACGCAAGATCGATCGCCACGATGCCCGCTTCGGGCGAGTGGTAGGGGAGGGAGGATTCGAACCTCCAACCGGGGCTGTATAAGAGCCATGCTCTAACCGTTGAGCTACTCCCCCGCCGGCCCCGATCGTACACCAAGGACGGCGCGCAACGAACCCTCGCTCTACTCCACGCCGCCGTGGAGAACTTCGATCTTGGGGCGGTGCGGCACAGTGGCCGGGGTGTTCTCGGCGACCAGCGCCACGCCGTCGCGGAAGCGGCGCAGTTCGGCGCCTGTGTTGAAGAAGCCGACGCTGATGCGGATCGCATCGAGCGGCGGAATGGTGCGGGCGATGCACAGCGTCCGCTGCGACAGCTCCTTGAGGGCGGCCGTCGACTTCCAGCCGGCGATCTTGAACGTGACCAGGCCCGCCATGTTCTCGCGGGGCGTCAGGACCTCGACGCCCGGAATCTCGGCCAGCATCTCGGCCGCGGCGCCCGCCAGCTGCGCGATACGCTCGTACGCCCAGGGCAGCCCGACGAACATCGAGAGCCAGGCGGTGCTGCGGGCGAAGCCGATGACGGACGGCAGATGAAGCCCCGAACGCTCGAATCTTCGCGCGTCAGGCCAGAGCTTGCCGTTGGCGGCCAGATCCATCGACTCGAAGCTCGCGTAGCCGGCGAAGGTCATGAGCGGTCGACCGAGCACGGACGAGCTGCAGTAGAGCGCGCCGATGCCCTCTGGCCCGAGCAGCCACTTCTGCCCCGGCACCGAGTAGAAATCGATGCCCAAATCGTCGATGCCGATCGGAATGGCACCGGCCGCCTGCGCCCCATCCACTGCCACCAGCGCTCCCCGACTGTGGGCCAGCTCCGCAATCTCGCGGATCGGGAGGCGAGCGCCCGTGGCCCAAGTGACGTGCGAAAGTGAGACGAGCCGCGTCCCGGGCACGATGGCCCGGTCCATGGCGCCGAGCGCGACCGCAGCGTCCCCGCCCGCCCCGATATCTGCGATGGCCAGGTCCACTCCGAAGCGCTCGCGCAGAACCCACAGCGCACCGAGACCGCCGGGATGCTCGAGGTTCGTGGTCACGACACGATCGCCCGGCCGCCAATCGACCGCCCACGTCGCAATGTTCATGCCGTCGGTGGCCGCGTGGGTGAGGGCTATGTGGCTCGGGTCCGTGCCCAGGACCGCCGCCACAGAGGCCCGCGCCTCAGCCTTGCGGTCGAGCGAATCGCGGTAGTAGTCGATGTCGGCCCGGCCGGTGCGCAGCTCCCAGGCTTCGGCTTCGGCCATGGCATGGGCAGTTTCTCTGGGGAGTGGTCCCGCGGTGCCCGTGTTGAGGTAGATGCCGGCGGCCGTTGACGGCAAAGCTTCCCGCAGTTCCGGTGTCTTCTCGTCGTCGGGCAGGAATGGCGTAACCACGCCTCACATCATATGCGGCGGCGGTATCACGGCCGCGGCGCCACTTCCACGAGCCACCTACCAGGGGTTCTGGCCGCCTCTCGAGCCAACGTCCGGCAGGGCCGCCCCGCGCCACTCCGTCCCGACCGGGATGGCC
>OCZT010007958.1_pt1 | contig 10346 bp, 7 predicted proteins | sample 1539031 | NCBI WGS metagenome assembly OCZT01 (sample SAMEA3539308, study PRJEB22396) | soil metagenome | biome: tundra; feature: field; material: soil | place: USA | collected 2010-05 | depth 0.15 m
GCATACGAGATATTGGCGTGACTGGAGTTCAGACGTGTGCTCTTCCGATCTAGGTCGAGAAGGCGCAGGGTATTGGCGATTGTCGATCGCGCCTTGCCGACTCGAGTAGCGATCTCTTCCTGAGTCAGGGCGAAGTCGTCGGCGAGCTGGCGGTAGGCGTGGGCTTCCTCCATCGCGTTGAGGTCGGCCCTCTGCACATTTTCGACAATGGCTATGGCCAGCTGGTCGCGCTCAGCCATCTGGCGGACGACCGCTGGGACGTGGTCCAGGCCGGCCATTTGGGCTGCACGGACCCGTCGCTCTCCCGCGACCAGCTGGTATCCGTCGAGCACTTCTGTGACGAGGACCGGCTGGAGGACGCCATGCACGGCGATGCTTGCCGCGAGTTGTTCGAGTGCGTGCTGCTCGACCCGCTGTCGAGGCTGATAGGGGTTGCCGCGAATACGCGAAATCGGGATCTCCACCGCTGCCGCGCCCGCGGGGCTGGTTTGGGGGATCAGGGCGCCAAGCCCTCGCCCGAGACCGGTGTGCCTCTCAGAATGCGATGGCGTCATCGAGGATCCCCGTCTGCAATGGCGGCGTCCGTCCGTGCCACGGCCGCGTCTCTGGTTTGGGGATCTGCGGCTGAGCTCGTTGCGACCGGCCGGCCATCACGAGCGCGGAACTCGGCGGCAAGTGAGGCGTATGCGTCAGCGCCCTTGGAGTCGGGACGATACAGGGCGATAGGAAGTCCATAGCTTGGCGCCTCCGAGAGGCGCACGCTGCGAGGCACGATTGTGTCGAAGACCGTAGCGCCGAGGTGCTTGCGGACCTCTGCGTTGACCTCAGCAGAGAGGTTGGTGCGCGAGTCGTACATGGTCAGGACCACGCCCTTGATCGCCAGGTCCGGGTTGAGATGGTTCCGCACGAGATTGATCGTGGCAATCAGCTGAGAGAGCCCTTCGAGGGCGTAGTACTCACACTGGATCGGGATGATCACCGCGTCGGCCGCCGTGAGGGCGTTGACGGTGAGAAGGCCCAACGACGGCGGGCAGTCGAGAACAACGTAGTCGTATTCGTCGCGGATCTCGGCGAGGATCCGATAGAGTCGCCGTTCGCGCTGCGGCAGCGGGGCCAATTCGACTTCGGCGCCGGCGAGTGCGATCGAGGAAGGAACGATCGACAGCCCGGCGATGGCCGTTGGAACGATCATCTCGCCAATGCTGGCGTCTTCGATGAGCGCCTCGTAAACGGATTGAACGATCTCGCCGCGATCCAAGCCGAACCCGCTCGTGGCGTTCCCCTGGGGGTCGAGGTCAACGACGAGGACGGCTTCCCCAGCCATGGCCAGATACGTTGCCAGGTTGACGACTGTCGTTGTCTTGCCAACACCGCCTTTCTGGTTGGCGCAGGCAATGATCTGGCCCACTCAGGTCCCCATTTCGGTCGTCGACACGCTCGGATTCTACCATCCAGGCCCGATTCGGAGTTCGACCGCCGTTTCGGGGCAATTCTGTCTCGCCGGCCTGAAGGACCCTATGCCGGTTGCCCGGGACGGTAGCAGCGAGGAATTAACTTCCGGTTATCCGGGCATTAGCTGACCGGTCCTATCACCTTGAACCACCTGCCGAACGACTTGCGAGATGTTTCACGTGCAACCCTCGCGGTCACTGCCCGGGTGGTGGAAGCGAGCGGCCAGCAATCGGCCGGCGAGGCCGCGATCGAAGATTCTGTTTCACGTGGAACCGTGGAGTGTCACTGGGTGGAGGCGATGCACGCGGCCAACCACTTGTCTTCCCGTGGAACCCCAGTGGTGTCAGTGAGCGGCGGCAAGGCCGGGGCGATCGCAGAGCCACTTCTTGGCCGAGTAGCCACTGGCTGGGCGGCGAGCCCATGCCCCCTTCTCACGCGGAACTCGGCAATGTGACCGAGCGGCGACCCAGCATTGCCAGCGAGAGCATCATTGTTGTTGCGTAATCGCCGCCCGGCCTATACTGCCGGGGTCGATTGCCGCGGGTCGGTCGCGTTCGACGCCTCCAGCAGGCGCGAACAGGAACTCGAGGTCTGACCGCAAATGGGTCTTGTTCTGGCTGCGGTCGGTGCTTGGGTCGCGGCGCTTCTAGAGGTTACGATCGCGTCGCGCTTCCAATTTGCCGGCGCACAACTTCAGATACTTCTCGTCTTTGGAATCGTCTTGACTCTCGTGAGCAGTTTCGAGAGCGGGATTACGTGGGCCTTCTTCGGTGGGTTGTCTGCTGACATGCTTGGCATGAGGCCACTCGGATCCACCGTTTTCGCGCTGCTGATAACGGTAGGCGCGGCGTCGCTAATAGGACGCCTTCTTTCGAGCGCGAGACCGCTTGACGTCGTAGTCAGCGTTGTCGTCCTGGCGCCGTTTTACCTGATGCTTGTTGACATGACCACAGCACTCTTAAGTCCGCCCGCCCCGACCCTGCGTGTGGCCGACCTTTTCTCGGCGGCCCTGGTCAATACGGTGCTGGGCGCCCTCATTACCGCAGTTCTATACACCGTCAGGCGTCGCTTCGAGCGGGGCGAGAAGCGGACTGTCTGGTGAAGGAGATCCGCCGATGAGCGTGCCTGAGACACAGCGAGTCGAGCCGAAGAACCTCTATAGGTTCGCGTCGTTCTCCCTGGTAATTGCGATTGCTGTGGCCGCTTTGAGCGCGCGAATGTTCTACATGCAGCTCGTCCAGAGTCCCCAGCCCGATGCCACCTCCGCCGGTCCGGCAACCGTTTCCCAGCCGATCCAATCGGGCCGGGGACTGATCTACGACGCCTCCATGACTCCACTCGTCAAGAACGTGGCCACCTGGTCTGTATCGATCGTCCCGAACGATCTTCCGCTATCGCAGAAATCTGACGTCATCAATCGCTTGGCCGGCCTGCTCAACCTCGATCCGGTTGCGATAGTCACGCAAATTGACACGGCCACAGGTTCGCTCTACCAACCGGTCAAGGTGGCAGACAACATCTCGGCGGACGTGGCCCGTGTGATCCAGGAGAACCCCGGAGCTCTGCCTGGAGTCGAGGTTCTGCTCGAGACGAACCGTCAATACCCCGAGGGTCAGCTTTTCGGTCAGCTCGTTGGCTACACAGGGCGTCCGACTGCCGACCAATATGCGCAGCTGAAGAATCAAGGCTATTTGGCCGAGGATTCGATTGGGCAAGCTGGTCTCGAGGAATCGTATGAGCAGCAACTCAGAGGCAAATATGGGGAATCCACCGTGATGGTCGACGGTGCCGGGCGGCCGCTGCCTGGCGCTGTATCCTCCAACACGCCAGAGATTCCCGGCCAGTCGATTCAGCTCAGTATTGACACATCTGAGCAGCAGATCGCAATGCAGGCGCTGCAGTTCGGGCTCACCAACGCTCACGTGACCAGCGGCGTGCTCATCGCCGAAAACCCCCAGAACGGCCAGATCCTGGCGATGGTGAGTCTGCCGACGTTCAACGACCAGATGTTTGCCAACGGCATCAGCCTGGCGGACTATCAGAAACTGACGACTGATCCTGGCCAGCCTCTGATCAACAAGGCGGTTAGCGAGCAATACGCCCCGGGCTCCACGTTCAAGCTCGTAACCGGTACCGCCGGGCTGGACTCGGGGAAGATAACGGCTACATCCACCATCGAAACCAGGCCGTACGTCCAGATCGGAGCCTATAAGTTCTGGGACTGGAACAAGCAGGGGTGGGGGGCGCTCAATGTGATCCAGGGCCTGGCCCACTCCAGCGACACCTTTTTCTATCAGCTGGCCCAGATGGTGGGACTGGACACGCTGACCAATTGGGCGCAGCAATACGGGTTTGGAGCACCGACCGGCATCGACCTGCCCGGTGAAGCGCGTGGAATCGTGCCCACGGAACAGTGGGCGCTCTCAACGCTGGGGCGCACGCTCTACCCCGGCGAGGTCCTTCAGGCCGGTATCGGCCAGGGCTTCGACGCCTCGACGCCACTCCAGCTGCTGAATGCCTACTGCGCGCTCGCCAACGGCGGCACGCTGTACGAGCCCCATGTCGTGAGCGCCATCAAGGATGCGAATGGGAACGTCGTGCAGCAGATCCAGCCAAAGATAATTCGCAAGCTGCCGGCATCGCAACAGACTCTGCTGACCATGCGCTTGGCCACTCGCGCAGTAGTAACCAGTCAGCACACATACAACCTGGTGGACCTTCCGGTCAAGGTGGCCGGCAAGACGGGTACTTCAGAGTTTGGGGTCGCCAACAAATACGGTGTGCTGCCATATCACGAGTGGTTCGTGGCCTACACCGAAGGAGACCCATACAGCGCCGACTTCTCAAAGACCGACTCGCAGCTTGCGGTCGTTGCCTTCGTATATGGCGCCGACTCATACGGCGATGTGGCAACCGAGATCGCCAAGTACTACTTGATGCTGCACTATGGTCTCAAGGGCGATCCGACCAGCCTTTCGACCCCCGGCCACATAAACATGTGGACCTTCCGGACGACCAACAACTACTTCACTGCCAACAACCACTAATGGTCATGTTCGACTGATGGGCATACTTCGGGCTGAGCCGTTCAAGATTGGGAGCTGGGCTTCGCGTTCTGCTTCGGTGGCCTGGCGCAACTACGACTTCCAACTCACGACATATGCCGTGCTGCTCACGTGCTTCGGTCTGGCAATGGCATACAGCAACAGCGTCGGACCGACCCACACGACACTCTCGCCCACCTCGCCGTTCGTTCGCAGTCTGTTGTGGGCCGTTTTGGCCGCGATCACGTACGCAATTGCGACAGCCTTCGACTACAAGTGGCTTCGTACTTTCACCTGGCCTCTTTACCTCGTCAACGTTGTTCTTCTTGGCCTGACGTTGCGATTCGGGTCTGGCGTTGGCGAGGCGGCCGGATCTGCGCGCTGGTTCTCCATCCTGGGCTTCCCGTTCCAGTTCAGCGAACTGGCGAAGATCCTGATGATTCTGGTGTTCGCCGGTTACCTGGCCAGCCGCCAGAAGAACATGAAGTCGGTGTGGACGATCATCGGCGCCGCGATCGTGTTGGCGCCACCGTGGGTGCTGATCATGCTCCAACCAGATCTTGGAACCTCTCTGGTGATCGTGGCTACGCTCGTCGGAATGCTCTTCATGGCTGAGGCCAGCCTCTTCTGGCTCGGGACAATGGCTGGGGCTGTGGTCGCGGCTATACCGATCGTCTGGACGCATCTCCAGATCTACCAGCAGGCGCGCCTGCTTGCGCTCCTCAACCCCGAGGCCAATCCGCAGGGCGCCGGTTATCAGCTTGTCCAGGCGAAGCTGGCGGTGACGGCGGGCGGCATATGGGGCAAGGGGTTGACCAACGGCACCGTTGATCTACCCGTCAAGCAGTCGGACTTCGTCTGGGGCGTCCTCGCCGAGGAGCTTGGATTTGTCGGCGCCATGGTGGTCCTCTTGCTATTTGCGGCACTCCTGTGGCGCATCCTGGTCTCGGCCTGGCGTTCGAGCGACCACTTCGCGATGCTGGTGGCGTCCGGGCTGGCATCGATGATCCTGTTCCAGGTGAGCGTAAACGTGGGAATGGTCATCGGGCTTGTCCCGATCACGGGCATTCCGCTTCCGTTCGTCACGTACGGTGGAGCTTCCCTGGTCAGCCTCGCCCTCGGTTTGGGTATTCTCCAAGGGACCAATATGCGACGCGAGAAACCGGAGTGGTAAAGCTCGCCTGACCGCAACTGCGACCTTTCGGCTGTCCCGACGATGCAGGCGGCCGGTCGCTATGCCCGAGGCGGGGGACTGCCACCACGAGCCAACCCACGCGAGGACGGCCCGCCCGTCGTTGCCACGCCCCAAACCGGCGCGTAGACTCGCCCTCCGCCCAACACGGGAAACCTGACCTCAACGCGACGTGCCATGACCCTCACCTTGGAGACGCACCACAATCCCGATCCACTTCCCGTTCTGGAGGTGGATCGGGTCCTCGGTCGCGTCCGCAAACCCGGACGATATGCCGGTGGCGAGTGGAACTCTGTGGCCAAGGAGTGGTCTGGAGTCGCGCTGAAGTGGTGCTTCGCCTACCCTGACCTGTACGAGATCGGCATGAGCAACCTGGGCTTGCGGATCCTGTACGAGGTGCTCAACGACCGTCCCGACCGTCTGGCCGAACGGTGCTTCGCCCCCGACGTAGACCTCCAGGCGGAGTTGCGGGCCCGGAGTCTCCCGCTCTGGAGTCTGGAGACGCGGCGCTCGATCGGCGAGTTCGACGTCATGGGCTTCAGCCTCGGCTACGAGCTCACCTACGCGAATGTGCTCGACATGCTCGACCTGGGCCGCATCGGGCTGACCACGATCGATCGCCGTGAGGTGGACCCGCTCGTTCTGGCGGGAGGCTCGGCGGTCCTCAATCCCGAACCGATGAGTGACTTCTTTGACGCCGTGGTCATGGGCGAGGGCGAGGAGGTTGTCCTCGAGATCAGCGACATGCTCGAACGCCTGGGCTGGCACCGCCGCGAGCGCTCCCCTGACGGCGAGTGGCGCCGGGGAGCGAGTCGGGCCGCTGTGCTGCGAGAACTGGCGGCGATTCCGGGCGTTTACGTGCCATCCTTCTACGCTTCGGCATACAAGTCGGATGGGACCATCTTGGCCGTCGAGCCCCTGGAGCCGGACCTGCCCGCCACCATCACGGGGCGCATCGCATCCGACTTCGAGACCACAGTCCGCGGCATTCGCCAGCTCGTGCCCAACATCGGCATCGTCTTCGATCGCGCTCAGATCGAGGTCATGCGCGGCTGTACTCGAGGCTGCCGCTTCTGCCAGGCCGGCATGCAGTACCGACCCCTTCGCGAACGAGCTCCGGACGTTGCCATCGAGGCAGCAGAGGCGATCCTTCGATCGACCGGGTACGAGGAGATCGGCCTGACCAGCCTCTCGACCGCCGACTACACGTATGTCAAGGAAGTCGCGAACGCCCTCCATACGAGCCGTCCGGACGTAACGGTTTCGCTGCCGAGCACGCGAGTCGATGCCTTCACGATCGAGCTAACCCAGGCTATCGGAGGCGGCCGGCGATCAGGCTTCACCTTCGCGCCCGAAGCCGGCAGCCAGCGGATGCGGAACGTCATCAACAAGGGCGTTTCCGACGATGAGATCGCCCGATGCGCCGAGCTCGCATTCAGTAGCGGCTGGAGTTCGCTCAAGTTCTATTTCATGATCGGGCTGCCGGGCGAGACGATGGACGACGTACTTGCCATCGCTGCCATGTGCCGGCGCACGATCGACATCGGACGGCGCCGCCACGGCCACAAGGCTCAAGTCAAGGCCAACGTCTCCACCTTCGTTCCCAAGGTCCAGACTCCCTTCCAATGGGATGGTCAGGATTCCTCCGAAGAGATCATGGCCAAGGTCGAGGCATTGCAGAAAGGGCTGCACGGCAAGGGGCTCAGCCTCTCCTGGCATGACCCTCGCAGCTCCCTCCTCGAGGCGGCCCTCGGGAAAGGGGATCGTCGACTCAACGCCGTCGTCCGCCGAGCCTGGCGCAAGGGAGCGCGCTTCGACGCCTGGGACGAGCATTTCCGCCCGGATCTGTGGCTCGAAGCCTTCGCCGAAGAGGGGCTCGACCCGGCCTGGTATGCCCAGCGCGACATTCCCGTCGGCGAGAGGCTTCCCTGGGAGCATCTGAGCGGCCGCGTGACGGCCGACTTCCTGGCGCAGGAGCGTAATCGTGCCGCGGCCGGCAAGACCGTCGGCGACTGCCACTGGGGTCCGTGCTACAACTGTGGAGCGACCGCGGCGACGGGATTTCGCTGCGATACAGGTGAGCAAGGCCCCAGGCAGATGTTGGTGCAACTCGACGAAACGGCGAACCTCGCCGAAGATGTTCCGCAGTGGCGATACGTCGGGCCGCCAGGGGATCCGCGTCGCGGCGACGCCGCGGGTCCAGGGTGCATGTGGCCGTACGATCTGATGGGAGTTGACGTGCAGTCGAAGAGCGCTGGCCTTCGGGGGCCTGCGTCGCTGGTGGAGGCGGCCGGCGGCGAGTCCATGGGTTGAGCTCTGCTGTCCCGGTCGATCCGGGCGAAGCCACCCTCGAACTGATCCGGCTCTTCGTCGTGTTGCTTGGGGCCGCCGCCCTTGTGACCATCGTGGCCAGGCGCATCAACTTGCCATACACGGTGGCGCTGGTGGCAGTGGGCATGGCCGCTTCCGTCGCCGAGCCTCTGAAGGTCGAGATCACTCCCCAACTGGTCCTCGTGGTCCTGCTGCCGGCCCTCATCTTCGAAGCTTCCTACCAAACCGACTTCGGCAAGCTGCGGCCCTCCCTGGGGGGAGTGGCGTTGCTCGCCGGTCCGGGGGTGTTGATCACCGCGGCGCTGATCGCGGCGGCCCTGGCACTCGGCGCGGGAATGCCGCTACCCCAGGCGTTTGTCGTGGGGGCGATGCTCTCGGCCACGGATCCGGCGGCGGTCATTGCCACGTTCAAGCGGTTGCGCACGCCGAGGCGCCTGGCGACCTTCATCGAAGCCGAGAGCGTCTTCAACGACGGGACGGGCATCGTCGTCTTCGCCATCGCGGTTGACCTGGTTTCTCACCCTGCCGGTCCACTGGACGTGGGGGTTGCTTTCTTTTCGGTCGCGATCGTCAGCACGGCAATCGGGGCGGTTGCCGGGTTCGTGGCGTCGCGGGTGCTGCCTAATGTCGGCGACCACCTCATCGAGATCAGCCTCTCGCTTGTGCTCGCGTACGGCACATACCTGGCCGCCGACGCGATTCACCAGTCCGGTGTAATCGCCACCGCCGTCGCCGGCATAGTGCTGGGCAATTACGGTCGGCGGCTGGGCCTGTCCGAGCGAACGGAGGAAGCGCTCGATACGGTCTGGGAGTTCGTGGCGTTCCTGGCCACGGCATTCGTCTTCCTGTTGATCGGGTTCGCGATCAGCGCCAGCGCGCTGATCGGGGCCGCGGGACCGATCGCCTGGGCGGTCGTGGCTGCCCTGGCTGCGCGGGCGATCATCGTTTATGGGCTCCTGGGCGCTTGGCGGCTGGCCGGCCGGGCACTTGGTCGGCGGGAGGCGGCAGGCCGTCGACTCGGGCGACTTTCGATCGGGCGACTTTCGATCGGGCGACTTTCGATCGGGCGACTTTCGATCGGGTTGTCGAAGGCTGCCGAACCAGCACCCCCGCGCCGACGCTCCGGCGCTCGAAACGATGGCGAGCTGCCACTCGGCTGGCTCCATGTCATCTTCTGGTCCGGCCTGCGTGGGGCCGTCTCGACGGCTTTGGCGCTGTCGCTCCCGGCCGACTTCCCGAATCGCGTTCAGTTGCAGGGGATCACGTTCGGAGTCGTCATCTTCACGCTGCTCGTCCAGGCAACCACCGCCGAGGTGGTGGTCAACCGGTGGGGCCAAAAGCCAAAGTCCAACGATCGGGCGCCTCTCGGTGGCCGGGGATCCAGGTCGGGGACTGGCGCCGCCTCGTCCGATGCGACCGCTGGATCGGCTCCATGAGCGAGTCCCGGCAGCGCTGGCGCCTGGCCTTCGCGCGCGACGATGAGGCGCGATTCCTCTCTCACCTCGACGCCGTCAAGCTCTGGGAGCGCGCGTTTCGACGCGGCAGTATCCCGGTTGCGACCAGCGAAGGCTTCAGCCCGCGGCCGCGGGTCGTCTTTGCGGCGCCATTGCCACTGGGGATGCTGGCGGAGCATGACCTGGCCGACATCTTCCTGGCCGAACGACTCACCGTGCACGACATGCGGGCTCGATTGGCCGCCGGCATACCACGCGGCTATCGGGTTGTGGATCTCCACGACGAGTGGCTCGGAGCGCCGGCGCTGGCGCCCCAGCTCGTGGCTGCCGACTACCGGGTGGTCTTGCTCGAGATCGGGCGCGCGGGGGCAGACGATGGCATCCGGACGCTGCTGGCGGCCGCGCGGCTCCCGAGAGAAAAGCGGCGCGAGGACAAAGTGGTGGCCTACGACCTGAGGCCGCTCCTGATCGACCTGAGGGCGACCGACCCCGAGGCCGCGCCCGGTGCGGGGCCGGCTCTGTCGCCGGGCGTGCGGGCCGTGGGCCTGTGGATGCGCCTCCGCCACTCCCAGGACGAGGGCAGCGGCCGTGCCGAGGAAGTCGTTGCGGCGCTGGCCGACGCGCTTCCGGGCCGTGCGGCCGCTTCATCTGCCGAGCCATCGATCGAGATCGTTCACCCGGTCCGCGAGCGTCTGTGGTTGCACGCCGAGCTACCGATTCCGTGAGAGCGCCGGTAATGGCGAGTCGGCAGTTATCGCACGACTGAGAGGGGGATGACCGCGGTTCACGCCACCGCCGATGCATTTGACGCGTCCTCCGTCGAGCCGTACACTCCCACTCCGCGCCCCGGGAAGCCGGGGGCGTATTCGTGTC
>OCZT010007959.1_pt1 | contig 10346 bp, 4 predicted proteins | sample 1539031 | NCBI WGS metagenome assembly OCZT01 (sample SAMEA3539308, study PRJEB22396) | soil metagenome | biome: tundra; feature: field; material: soil | place: USA | collected 2010-05 | depth 0.15 m
GTGCGTTGATTTGAAAGGCGGTTCCTCGTCCGACCCCCGACTTCTTGCCGCTCTCCAGAATGGGGCCCAACCGACGCCGCACCGCTATCCGTACTCCCCACTCGCGAATAGACAAAGTCCATCAGACACCTACGCCTCACGAAAGAAGGACTTGCTCAGATGGATAGGGTCAGATACCTAGATTTTGTATTATGGGGATTCGCCGTTCAGGCTTTGGAGGAGCTGGATGAAAACAGCTAACCCGCAACCCCGTGAGCGAGCCACCGATCTTGCAAACTTTCTCCTCAACAATCGCACGCACATGCGTAGCCGCTCCCAGGGCCCTAAGATTCAAAAGCAGATGATGTCGAGATGCCGGAGATGCAACCAGCGCACCTTCGACAATGGGACTTTGACCGTTCGCGCAGATTGCAGCCTTCAGGTACCCTTCATGCGAATTGATGATCGCCTTGAGATGAACGATGCTGATTCCAGCCGCAGTGAAATCAGCATCCAACTTATCGAGCAATGGACCCAAGATCACTGCTCCGGAGAGCGCTTCCTCCGGCTCAACTACCACTTCCAGGTTCAGCCAAGCCAGCGCAGCCTCGGCGCGTGCATACTTCTCATAGTCGATCGTAAGGATTTCACCTCCCGCCGAGATACTTCCAGACATCATTTCGTCCAGCCATGCCGCCACGCCTTGGCCTGTCTTTGCGCTGACCTGCCGCACCTGACGCGCATCGATTGCCGGATAATCGGGCGTGATATCCGCCTTTGTAAAGCAGACCAAATCCGCTTCCTGCAGTTGGTTTCGAAAGAGAAAGCTTAGACTTGGGTCAGCGTCGTCGCGAAGCAGTTCTCTTGCCCGGTCCGGATCTACTAATACCGTAAAGGGAGCAAGACGGTAGCTCTCGTTGTACTCGAGCAAAGGCCGCAATGTGGTTGCCGAAATGTCGGCGCAGCTACCGACAGGCTCGGCAAAAATCACGTCGGGGGAGTGTTCGCACAACTGGCCCATCACTTCAATGAGGTCGGAGAACCTGCAGCAGAAGCATCCTCCCGTGACTTCTCCGTGCTCCAGCCCATGCAGAGCCGCATATTCGGTATCGACCAGCGATTCTCCCTGGTCATTCAGAATCAGGGCGCTACGTAGCCCGCGACTTTCCAACTGCTGCGCCGCCGCAAGCAGAAGCGTGGTTTTCCCGGAACCAAGGAAACCGCCTACGACGATCACCCATGGCCTGGCGATGGTGGTGTCTTGCCTCACGCCCACACCTCGAGAAGGAGATCGTCTTCTTTTGCCAGGGTGACCTTCTCGTTGAAGTGGAAGATGGTCCGTCCGTCGCGCCGCTCAACAGTATGAGCCTGTGCTTTGCCATTTCTCTGCGTGGAAGAGGAGGAACCAACGCCGGAAATCTCAACGCAACGGCAAGGGAGCTTGCCCGCCAGTACGCGCAATGTGAATTGATTGCGGCCACCCGATGCCGATTTGCAAGAGAACGTTCCCCAGCCCGTGCCTGTCGACCAGAAACATTGAAAGTTGGCATGGTGAACAAGAGGAACTGCAACCGCCGATGCGTTGGCAGCGTCATAGCTGAAACCGCTTAACGCCAGGACGCCCGACCATGCAGCCATGGCGCGCGCATAGTGGTGCCCACATTCGGCCTCGTCCCAGGGATTCCGCTTTTCACCGTCATAGCGATTGCGAATATTCTGCACACACTCCAACCCCTCTTCTACCATGCCCCAGTTCATCATCAGCATTGCCGCGGTATATTCGAAGCCGGTCATCGTTTCGGCAAAGTAGGGAAAGGGGATACGCGGGCGCTTGACCTTGCCGTAGTCGCAGATCACCAGCGACGCTTCATCATTCAACGCGAAGGTGCGCTGCACATTGTCGTGCTCTGCCAGGCTACGCTTGTAGTTGTAACGGTAGATTGACCGGAGCGTCACTCGTATCTTGTCCGGCGCCACCAGCGCTCCCAGTCCGCATACGTCCGCCAGATACTGCGCCACCAGTTGATCCACGAGGCAGCCGGCGCCAAGCTGGTACTCCGGATTCAGCGTATTCTCAGAGCCCATGTCGCTGCGCAGGTTGTTCGCAATCTCGTCGTTGCGGTAGCCGCGAATTTTCTGGACGTAATACTCGCCGTTGAAGAGATTGGCGTCGATCCAGCGGCTGCCTTGCTCGAACAGGTTCCGGTATGTTTCGGCAGACGCGGAATCGCCGGCCGCGCGCGCCATTTCCTCGCCAGCCCGCAGTCCTCCAAGGTAATAGATTCCGCACATCGGGTTGGGGCCGTAGAACTCCACATCGTAGGTGTTGTGCTGCACGCCTTCCATGACGCCGTCGCGATTGCCGTCCCATCCGCCGGGGACCCAGGCAAACTCGAGCGCCTTCTTTGCGCGCGGCCAGGTGGCGCGCAGCAGCGCATCGTCGCCGCTGATCTTCCAGTCGAGCCACGCATGCATGATCTGGCCCATCTGGCCGTCGGCCGCCGCGAATCCTGAGCGCGCCTTTCCATCCGGCAGCATCTGCCGGAAGTGGATCGCGCCGGATTCGTCCATCGAGTAGCCGAAGGCGCTGCGGCGCTGCGAGCGGGCAAACGAAGGGAACAGGAACGCGGTTGTCGACTCGTAGTTCCACACGTGAGTACAGTTGCCAAAGCAGCAGCCAAGCTGGTCGTCGCTGCCCTCAAAGCCGTGAAACTCCCCATCCGCAGTGCGAAAACACGTCGTGGTGGCCAGCGTGGAGAGATTCGCGCTTGCAGCCTCCTTCACCGCCGCGGGCAGCGTGCTCTCCCGCAAGGCCCCAGCAAACATGCGGGTACGCGATTCCAGCGATTCAAGATTTGCCGCAGCGTAACTGACAGCCTCCCATGCGTTTTTGAAGCGGACACAATAGTAATTGCCAATGATGGTTTTTCCTTCACCCGGAGGCGCCGACCAGCCGCACCAGTCCGGTGTCCGGTTGGGGAATCGCCAGCCGAGCAGGAACTGAAAGCTCGCAGTCTGCCCTGGAGGGATCGACTTATGCAGGCACAGGACACCCACTGCGTCATGCGCCTCCGGCTGCGCACTGAGACTTCCCGATTCCGAAAACTGGTCCCAAAACAAGAGAGGAGAGTTCCACCAGGGTCCTGCAGGCCATCCCACCCAGTGCGAGACCTCGGTGCCCGCCTCCGGCGTCGACGCCAGCACGAATTCGCCTGCCATGGGATCGTCCTGCGCAAGACTTGTATTGCTCATCGCCAGCCCAACAACGCCATTCGCAACGCGATACTCGTTCTGCCGTCCCCCATTTTCTCTTTTTATCGCCTCGCCACGATTGTCTTCTCCTGCGGTCACGGGGTTGTCGATGGAGAAGGCAATCCCCACCCTGGCTATTGAGGGACCAGGGTTGGTGACGCGGTAGCGCAGAATGGCGACCGGCAACCCCGAATCGTCAGGCTCATGCGGAATGAAAGGCGAAAAGGCATCCAGCGAGACCTTGACCGGCAGTGTGTCATCCTCGAAATCGATACGCGCCAGCGGATACTCGCCAGTGAACTTCGCTCCTTGCAGACGGCTTAATCCCGGAGCGTTCCTCGACCCCAATCCATCCTGACCTTCATAGGGCGGGGCGATACGCGATTCCAACACATGGGCGATTGGCTTCGCCGCCCCGGACTGAACCCAGATCGCCGGGAAGGCGTATGAAGGAGAGAATCCCTTATTAGGTCGATTAAAAATCTCCCAGTTGCGAAGCTGTCCGCGGCCGCCAAGCCCGAGACTTCCTGCCGCTACGCCACCAAGCGGAAAGGAGATCATCTTCAGTTGGCTGCCCCGAAAGGTGCGCGGGTATGAGATATCCGGCCTGGAGTGTTCTGAATTCCTGCGATCCTCGCGTTGAGGTTCGCCCTCCGGCTTCTCCGCCTGATTTTCCTTCGCAAGCGCTGGCCAATTGCTGACCTGGGTCGCTGCTCCTACCACGCCTGCAGCTTGCTTAAGAAATTGCCGCCGCAGCAGCGGAATCTTACGGCTCATGCTTCCCCCTTAGACAGAGAACACTGACTATATCCCCCGTAGTTACACTCATGAGTGCAGAAGTGTCTACGAAGTGCACAATACATCAACTGGAATGGCCTCTCTTAGCTAGGGATTGAAAGCGCGAATCTGGTCGAGACCAACACCCAGCGTGACGCGAGAGATTGCATCAAGCTGCTGCCCTGTACCCAATACGTGAATCGTTCGCTGCGTGTGTTCGACAGTCTCATGGGACTTGAGGATTCTGGCCGGCGAGGACGACTCCAATTCGTAAAAGCGCCCGAGTTGCGGCTTTCCAGCAGAGGGTGGTCCGTCGTTGTAACAATTTGCGACATCGCCCCTATACGGATTCTTCTGAATCTTCCAAGCGGAATTCACATACTCTGCCGGCTCAGGCGGCTGACTGTATTGCACGATGGTGAGCACATGGTTTTGTGCATCGTAGCTGCCAAGAATGCCTTTGGCGCGTTGCGGACTGAGACCAAGTTTGCTGCGATAGTTGGAGTCCGCCTTGAAGAAGACCACATTTGACTTCACGGAAATACGATCTTCAGGAACCGTTCCAAAATAGTCGGCGGTGACGGGAATGCCCAAGTCCGCCGGTGATCCCTCCCGAATTGGAAGGACGATTGTCGTCTGCTGAGTGGTATGGAATTGCCCAAGAACCCACAATGACAACAGCCCCGTTTCCTTGCTCCAGCTTGTTTCGTCAAGATTGGTGAGCTTGTTCTCTGACTCGTAGCCGACCACCCTGACGCCACTGACGGCAGACACTCGGAGATCGTGCCAGATCTCTGCATCCGATAGAAGGCGCACTTCCCGATGAATCTGCAGTTCGAACTTCGTCCCAGAGTAGTTGGTCAGGCTGAAGTCCCTACGGAACGTCACCGAGGTCTTGGTCTGGCTCACAACGTTGAAAGGCTCCGTGTCAAGCGGCGCGGGGGTATACCAATGGTCCAGATCGAATGGTGCTCCGGGAGCAAAGAAAACCGAGAATTGGCCGCCTTCCGGGCCCACCCAAATGCGGTCTTCACCGCCCACTGCGTTCAAATGCTGCTGAACTTTGCCCGAAGCGATCAACTCGCGATTGAACCACCCGAAGCTCTGTCCCTCCGGCCCCGCGGCCGAGCTAGTGAGCACGCGCCCCTGCATCGCGGGCCACACGGCGATCAATGCACGACTGCCATCATCGGAGAGAATGATCAGCTTGCTGTGCTGATTGACAAACGAAACCACCTCGCCAAAGCTGTTCCCGTTCTCTTGTTGCGCCGATCCGTAAGCAAGAGAAGAAACAAGAGCACATGCAGCGACAGTCCTCGAAAGGCGAGCCGAATTATTGTTCATGCACAATCCTCAGATAGCGTTGGCGGCTAGATTCCCGGACTTCATTGCCGCGCGAACCGAATAGATACTCGCCTTAGTGACTCTAAAAAAGCGGTATTCCTCTGCAAAGCACGCTCCTCAGTTGCTCCAGCATGCGACCGTTCGGCGATGTCACTACCGCGTCCAACGTTCACTTAGAGGTGGAAACTTCGGGAACGGGGCATGGGGCTCTTTCTGGTACCAGAATGCTGTCGAAGCGAAGTCGTCATCCAAGGGCTGGTATTTCCCGTTGGGCCACCAGCCCAAGTCCTGGATTGTAACCTTCAGATCTTGGTGAAAATTGATCGGATCCAAGACGTGCCATCGATACAGACTCCACTCCATTCCAGCTTCGTATACTCCGCTCGCTTTGTTCTTGTGCTCGAGGACATTTCCAACATAGGGAGTTGAGTAAGTCGCCGGAAATCCCCAATCAGCGCCGAAATAATCCTCGGTCCCCGTTCCAGCGATGGTTGGAAATTCCGTGTCGCCATCGATAAAGAACTTGACCTCGCCCTCGCCGGCCCATCCGTTGGACAGTTGGGTCCACGATAGGAAGGTTCCCACATATCGGCCTTCCCCGGTTACGCCATCCAGAATGGTATACACAGGATGGTGACGCTCCACCCGGGCCCGCCTCCACTGCGCGTGAAAATATCCTGCACCCTGCGGCACCGGGCCTGCTTCATAATCGATCTGATAAGTAAGGAGCGAGATTTCCTTGTCGCCGTCGTTTGTGAATGTGATACGGGCATGCTTCCGAAAGGGCATCGGCCAATAGCAGTTAAGTGCATTCGTTGGAATGTCTACCACCATAGATGAGTTGACTGAAGCGAATTTGTCATGCCCTATAGCGAAAAAGTCCGGGAGAGGCACCTCGACGGAGGGAGTCGTTTCGTCGTCCCAGTAGAAGCGCAGCACGTCTGCGCGACCCTCTCCTTCGGCATCTGCGCTTGTTAACATGGAACTCACCGCCATCCAGATATGCCGGATTGTAGCCGGGCCATCGACGTCCATGATCGTAACCGTGCTGTGCGCCGGTACTTTAATAAACGGTCGAACCTTCCACCCGCGTCCCAAATCTGAGGCTGCTACAGAAAACGCCAGATCCGGATTTGTAGAGTCCGGCGATCGCATGGCCCCTTTCCCCTTGTCACCAGTCGGGTTTTCGGGAGATACCATGCGCGTGTTCAGGTCAGGCGTGAGCATCGGGAGCGAAACGACCTCTCCGCTGGTTATTGAGTTGTTGGTCTGGGCGAGCGCCGCAGACCCGAGCCATACAACGCTGGCAGCCAACGCCATTCGCGTGAACAGCGAACTGATTCTTCGTCTTACTATGAAGACTTGCCCGTGCTCTTTGACATGCGACTGCCTCATCGGGACGCCAGACAAAGCCTCGCCCTGGGACGTTTCATTGGTTCTGCCAATTCGCGTCACTTTGTTCTTTCCTTTCTTCACTAGTCCGTGACACTACTGAACTCACATCCACTCGAAACGAAACTCACACTTTTGTATCCTGTGAATCAGATTGATTTGCTGCAATCTGACCCATATCCAAGTCAGGTTCTTAACTTATTGCTCGGAGTGATCAGTTTCCCGCTTTCTTCGGCCCTGACGAGTATATTGCTACCGCTTCTACATCTAGATAGAAGCGGCAGCAATCAATAGACTTACTGTGGCAGCTTAGTTTCGTTAAAAGGTGATCTTTCCGGCAACCTGAACCTGCCGCGGCAGGTTTACCTGGCTGTTGACGATGCCAGTTGTGCCATCGCCGAGAGCAGTGTCTGGGCCGCCGAAGAGCGGATGGTTGAGCACGTTAAACGCTTCGAACCTGAACTCCCCGGTGAAGCGTTCAGCGAACTTCACTTTCTTGATAAAGGACAGGTCGGTGTTGTAGGTTATGGGCGTCCGCAAACTGCTTATCAGGCGCGGAGAGTTGCCATAGGTGAAGGGCGCCGGCGCGCTGAACTGAGCCACATTGAAGTAGTTGTTTAGCCGCTTGTCGACCCTTCCGCTCTCCGCTGCCTTTTGGCCATTCCAGTTAGCTCTCTGGAATCCGCCGTTGTTATTCAGAGTCTGATTTGCCGGGTAAACAACCACCGGATAGCCGCTGATGAATGAGTTAATCCCTTCGAGCTGCCATCCGCCGATCACGTAGTCAGCTTTGCCGGAGTTGTTGAGGTATTTACGGCCCTTCCCGAAGGGAAGCTCGTAGATTCCTGAAGTGGTCCAGTAATGAGGAACGTCAAACTCGGCAACCGACCACTCCTTCTTCAAGTTATCCCAGTCCTGTATTCCGCTGCCACGGACCACAGAACCCGGGAACCCCGTCTCAGACGACCCAATATTGTCGCGCAGTTTTGACCACGTGTAGGAACTGAGCACGCTGAATCCATTTGCAAAGCGCCGTACAAGTTTTGCCTGCAAGGAATTATATAGAGATGCTCCGAAGCTCGATGTATTCCCATACGTGACGCCTGAAAACTGCGGGAACGGGAGCAAGAGCTGTTCCGCCGATACAGTAGTCCCACTGAGTCCCCCAGCCTGAATTAGTGGGTTGCCATAGAACGGGTTTGGCACTTGATTTAGTAACGCAGATCCCATAGACAAGTATTGGTCGGGAAGTTGGTCGGGCTGGTAGTCGCCGTAAAGATGATCTCCACGACTGCCGGCGTATGCCACATCGAGAAGCATCTTCCCAGGCAGAATTGTTTGCGTGTCGAGGTTCCATTGCTGCTGTGAGGAGATCGGCCGATTGCGGTAAGTTCCCGTTGCACCAAGACCTAAGTAAGTAGCTGCCCCTGCAGAGCTGCCCGTTGGTTGATTGAAACCGAGCGGGAACGGGTTGGCCATGAAGTTCAGCGGGGTTACACCATCTGGTTGTGTCGCGATCCATGGTGTAGTGGCAGAAAATCCATCATCCGGAACTGAGTTGCCATTGTAGCCGGCACCTCCGAGCGGGGCAAAGAAGATTCCATAGCCACCGCGAAGCGTTACACGGGAGAATAACGAGTAGGCGAAGCCCAGTCGCGGAGCAATCTCTTTATGGTAAGGATCGAACTCCGAGCGGGAAACTCCATTGACTCCAGGAAACGTGAGCCCACCGAGGAGCTGAGGTAGCCCTACCACTTGTACAGGTGAAGTGATCGTAGGGTCGAAGTCACTCAGCCGGTTATGCCGCTCAATCCATGGAGCATCGTAGTCGTACCGTAGTCCAATATTAAGAGTTAGCTTTTGTGAAATTCTCCATGTGTCCTGCGCAAACAATCCCCAGTATTTGCTCGATACGTACTGGCTATTGCTAAAGCTTACGCTGCCGCCGCCGCCTTGGCCATCGCCAGACATGAATGATGCCAAGCCGACACCTGTCGTTGCGGCGGCAATGCTGTTCAGCGGATCAGGGCCAGCCGTTGCGCCAGGGCTAAAGTTGAATGTAGGACCTGCGGGCTCATATCGTGGCGTGTAAAGCCACGCAATTCCGAAATCCGCACCGAATTTAAAGGAATGCTTGCTATGCACGATGGTAACAGTGCCATTCTCACGCAGGTCAGGATAGACGTCGGACAGCGTATAGCAACTACCACCAATAAACCCGCCGCCGATATTTCCGAGTGAGAGATTAATCCCCTGTCCGCTAGCGCCAATTGTTGGAAAGCATGGCGTTTGCTGGGCCGCCAGCGTTTTAAAATATGACGGCAGTCCAACAACGGTTGGATCGACGTTATATCCGGGCAGTGTGCGGCCGATGTAGTAGCGGATGTAGCTGCTGTTCAAATCCACGACGACATTGTTTCTAAAGCTATTGGTGTAGTCCACAGTAGCTTGTTGCTGGCGAAGGAAGTCAGCGCCAGCGGTTGGGCTGCTGACAATGTAGTTTGGATTCGCTGCGCCGTAAAGGTTGGGACGCGTTTGCGCTGTATCGTTAATCGAGTACCGTCCGAAAATACTCTGCGTGCCGGTAATAGAATGGTCGATACGAAGTGAAAATGAGTTTTCAGTGATGGGAGAGCTGAAATTAGTGATGTAGTTATTGGCCCCTGTGCTGGTGCCTGGCTGATTGGGAGGAGGCAAATAGGCCAGCAAAGCCACAGCAACGGGGTCTTGCTCGCCGAGTGGGATTTTATTGCCAGGATATTGGGTGCGCAGAAATTGACCGGGATTCGCCGGGTCGGGAACAGTGGTTCTCGGATCATAGATCGGAATCACATTCCCGTTGGCGTCTACCGTTTCGGAAAAATCTCCATTCCTTTGCGCAGTGGTCGGAATTGTTCCCACGCCCGATCCAGCCTGCACCCAACGAAGCCCCTCATAGCCAAAGAAGAAGAAGGTCTTATTGTGGATGATTGGCCCACCCAATGTGCCGCCAAACTGATTGAATTTAAAGTCCGCGCGGGGTAGTCCAGCGAGGTTAGAGAAGTAGTCATTCGCCACAAGGTCAGTGTTGCGGAAGAACTCCCAGCCCGAACCATGAAACTTGTTGCCGCCCGACTTTGTGATTACGTTGATTACGCCACCACCGCTGTGCGAGTATTCTGCATCCAGGTTGTTGGTCTCAACCTTATACTCAGACACAACGTCAACGCTGGGATAGTACCCAGGCCCAGTAAAAGCTGGCTCGGAGTTCTGTCCGCCGTCTAGCAAGAACTGGTTCTGATTGGGACGTGAACCATTGATGGAAAGAAATTGGTCATTGTACTCATCAAAGGCGGTCTGAGAGAAGCCTATGGGAGCATTGACGCCTGGCACCAGCGATGCGAAGCCATACGAATTGCGCCCATCCAAAGGTAGATCGTCCACCGACTTATTCGGGATGACTTGTCCGAGAGATGAGTTCTCTGTCTCAAGCAACGGAGCCTCTGTTGTGACTGTCACTGTTTCTGAAACTAGACCTAGAACGAGACTCGCATCCACCTCCAGAGCTGCTGCAACATCCAGCTTCATGTTGTCGTGGATGTACTCCTTGAATCCCTGAGCAT
>OCZT010007960.1_pt1 | contig 10345 bp, 6 predicted proteins | sample 1539031 | NCBI WGS metagenome assembly OCZT01 (sample SAMEA3539308, study PRJEB22396) | soil metagenome | biome: tundra; feature: field; material: soil | place: USA | collected 2010-05 | depth 0.15 m
GTCGGGCAGCTCAATTTGCCGTGTGTTTATGTGAATCAGTTGGGGAAGGATATCCCTTCGAAGATGGAGGCGTGCCGAAGATTCGCCGCCGGAACCTACACTCAGGAGATTGGTCCGGGCTGCGGCTTTTTCACACTCGCGAATGAGATTCTGCACAATGGCGCCCGTCAGCAAGCCGATTCCTTCAACGAGCTCCAGAAGATCGCCCTCACTCAGACACGCCTGAAAATACCCCTTCTAGAAGACGAGGAAGGCACGCACGGCGCCATGTTTTCCGGCGCGACCATCTTTCCGGAGGGCCTGGCCATTGGCAGTACGTTCGACTTCGACTTGGTGAGGTCCGTTTACGCTGCGGCGGCGGCCGAGGCCAGAGCCGTTGGCATTCACATGCTCTCCACCCTGGTGCTGGAACTGGATCGCGATCCGCGCATGGGTAGAAACGAAGAAGCCTATACGGAGGACCCTTACCTTTACTCGCGTATCGCGGAGGGCATTGTCCAAGGCACGCAGGGGACCAACATCGCGGCTGCAGACAAGGTAATCGCGGTGCTGACGGATTTCCCTACTCAAAGCGAGCCCGCCAGCGGCCTGGAACGTGGGGCCATCGAATTATCGGAGCGCGCTCTGCGTGAGAACTTTCTGCTTCCTTGGAGTACGGCAATCACCAAAGCCGGCGCTCTCGGTGTGATGGCCGGATACCCGGAAATCGAGGACGTGCCCGCGCACGCTTCCGAGAAGTGGATGAACGGTATCCTCCGGCAGGAACTGGGCTTCCGGGGAGTCGTGGAGAGCGAAGGCGGCGGATTCGGGACGTTAATCTACGAACACATTGTTCGCACTCAGAAGGAAGCGGGCGCCCTGGCCTTGAAAGCGGGCGTCGATCTGGACATCACGTATGAACCTGCCTATATGGGCCCTTTGATTGAGAACGTGGAGGAGGGACGAGTGCCCATCGCGTTGGTGGACCGCGCGCTGCGAAGAGTTTTGGAACTGAAGTTTCGCCTGGGCCTTTTCGAAAATCCCTATGTCGATGTGGATCGCGCCATCCGCACGGTTCACTCACAACCGTACCAGGATCTCGCCCTGCGCGCCGGCCGCGAAGGAATCGTGCTGCTGAAAAATGAACGCAACCTTCTGCCGCTGAAGAAGAACTTGAAATCGATTGCGGTCATTGGTCCGGACGCGGAAAACGTCATGAACCAACTCGGGGACTACTCGCCGCACAAGGTCCCGCAGCACGTCGTCACTATTCTGGAAGGGATCAAAACCAAAGCTGGCCCGGAGATCACGGTTGTTACGGTGAAAGGCTGTGGAGTGTTGGGCAACGACAAAAGCGGGTTCGCCGAAGCTACGCGCGCCGCGAAGAGTGCGGACGTGGCGATTGTAGTGGTGGGAGAAAACCAGGGCCAGAACGATGTGGACGAGGAGAAGGACCCTCCCACCGACGGCGAAGGCCACGACATAGCCAGCCTTGACCTCACTGGGGTGCAGGAGGACCTGGTGAAGGCGGTTTACGAGACGGGAGCACCTACGGTTGTCGTGCTGGTGAACGGCCGGCCTCTCTCCACCCGCTGGACCGCCGACCACGTGCCGGCCATCGTAGAGGCGTGGCGGCCCGGCGAACGCGGCGGAGAGGCCGTCGCCGATGTCCTATTCGGCGATTACAACCCCAGCGGCCGGCTGGCTATTACGATTCCCCGACATGTTGGCCAGTTGCCCGCCTACTACAACTACAAGCCCGCCAAAGCCTACTGGATGCATGACCTGAAGCGCGGCTACGTCGATATGCCGGCAACACCGCTTTACCCGTTTGGTTATGGCATGAGCTACACACAGTATGAGTACAGCAACCTTCGCATCGACCCGCCGCAGATCCATCCGGAAGGGACGGCGCGCGTCAGTGTGGAGGTAAAGAACACGGGCGACCGTTCCGGAACTGAGACGGTGCAACTTTACATACACGAGACAGCGAGTCCGGTGGCAACACCGATAAAGCAACTACGCGGATTCGAGCGCGTGGACCTGAAACCGGGCGAGACGAAGAACGTCACGCTGACCCTGACGCCTGAAGATTTGCAGTTGCTCGACCGCGACATGCATTGGCGGGTGGTTCCGGGCGACTTTGAGATTATGGTGGGGAAGTCGTCGGAGGATCTGCCGATGCGGGGAGTGTTGAAGGTTGTACGTTAGTCCCCAACTACTCCCGCAACCCGGCCTTGCGGTACACCTGCTGGACGCGCGCAAGCTGCTCGTGCTGCTCCTCCAGGCCGAGGGAACGCACCATCTCGCGAATGGTCATTCGAGGGTTGTTCGACCAGAAAATGCCCCGATCTTCATCCTCGTAGTAGTGGAAGGCGACCCCTTCACCGAACTTCTTCTGCAACGCTTTCCCGTTTTCCAGCTTGGCACTCCAGGGGAGGATCGCGTAGCTGAGGTCAATCTCATAGGTCAGCACGCTTTCCGGTGGCCGGATTTGCACGGCGATTCGCCCGCTCGGCTCGAATATCGATGCGTTGTTCCGCCACGTGCTGGAGACAACGTAGAATCGTCCCCGCATCGCCCGGAATGCCGGAGTGGCCGTCTGTGGCGACTGCGTAGGCCACGCCACCAGTTCACAGTCCTGCCGCGCCAGTTCGTTCCAACCGCGATCGAATTCCATGTCGTAGCAGATTTGGATGCCGAGTCTGCCGAAATCGCACTGGAAGACCGGCGCGTCCGTCCCCAGCGTAGAGCCGCTTTCCATGGTCTCGCTATCTGGCGCTACCACAAGGTGCACTTTGCGATAAATCCCGGCAACAGCGCCATCGCGCCCGAATAGAATCGCGGCATTCGAGCACCGCTTCCCGTCCGCTGCCAGCAGGTACGTGGGAGCCACGATGTAGCAACGATGTTCGCTCGCTTTCCGGCTGAAAGCCTCGCGCAATGGACCTTCCAGCGGGACTGCACAGGCACGCGCATCCTTACCGGCCTCCCCGGTGACTGCTGTTTCGGTCAGGATGACGAGGTCCGGGCCGCGCCCGTACCTTTTGCCGGATTGCTCGACCATCCGGTCCACAAGGCTCGTGAGCTGATCGAGACGCTGCCGCAGTCCAGGGTACGCGCCCCAAAGATCCTGGATCGCGGTGCCGATGACTACCTTGCGCGGCAGAGTATTGGACGTGATGCGGATGCCGGCCGGAGCGCTCGCGTCGCCAGGCAGTGCGGCTCCGGTAGCTGCCAGACCACTCACGCTCGTAAGAAATGTTCTGCGGTGCATACACTGGTCTCCTTCCTTGGTGGCGTCAGCCTGATTCTAACAGGACGGCCTGGCAACCGCGCCGTAGAACCGATAGGCTACCTGTCTAACGGTAGGGCAAAGGTCACATAGGCACCTTTAGTCTTGGACTGCGTGGCCGGGATCAGTCCCGCCTGTGCGGCCGCGCAGAACACGATGTATTGCCGGCCGCCGACTGCATACACGGCGGGAATACCTTCGATAGCCTCGGGAACCTGTGTCTCCCACAGCATCTTACCGTCTTCCACATCAAAGGCGCGGACCTTGCGGTCGCGGGTACCCGTGAAAATGAGACCGCCGGCGGTGATCACCGGACCAACTTTCGGATAGTGAGTGCCGGTGTTTCCGATACCCTTGGCGGCGAGTACAGGAACCTCCCCGAGTGGGATGGACCACTTGATGGCGCCCTCGTTCAAGTCGTATGCAGTGAGGGTAGTCCACGGCGGCGCGATCGCGGACAGCCCGTCGCTGCCAACCAGGAAACCGAAACCGCTAACGTACCGTGGGGGCTGGCCTTTCGGTACGGACGAATCGGGTTCGAGCTTCAATATACAAGGCAAGTCCTTGGAGACCACGACCAGGATGCCGCGCCCCGGGTCCGCCGCGGCGCCGCCCCAGTTGGCGCCGCCGTTGTTGCCGGGCATCTGTACGGTCCCTCGAAAGCTCGGCGGCGTGAACAGCCCTTCGTTGCGTGCGCTGAGGAGCATGTCGCGGAATCGGGCGCGGTCCCCCGCGCTCAGGTACGGGCTGAGGTCGTCCACCGTGAACTTTTGGCGGGCGAACGGCGGCGGTTTCGTCGGGAATGGCTGCGTGGGAGCCGTTTGTTCGCCCGGCACGTCGGAAGCTGGTACGGGACGTTCCTCAACCGGCCAAAGCGGCTTACCTGTGTCTCGATCGAATACCCACACAAAGCCCTGCTTACTGACCTCTGCGACAACGTCTACGTTCCTGCCGTCATGGCGAACGGTCAGGAGTTTGGGGGCGGTGGCATCGTCATAATCGAACACGTCGTGGTGGACCATTTGGAAATGCCAGATGCGGCGGCCGGTGCGGGCGTCGATGGCGAGAAGGCAATCGGCAAAAAGGTTATCGCCGTGGCGGTCCGCGCCATAAAAGTTGTACTTCGCGCTGGCGGTGGGCGCGTATATGACGCCGCGATTCTCATCCAGCGCGAACTCACCCCAAACGTTGGCGCCGCCAACCGTTTTCCACGCATCCTTGGGCCAGGTTTCATAGCCAAACTCACCGGGGCGCGGGACCGTGTGGAAGGTCCAGACGACTTTTCCGGATCGCACGTCGAAGGCGCGGATGTCACCTGGGGCGGAGCCATAGCCCTGGTTGGTGGCCGAGCCAAGGATCAACTTATCCTCAAACACCCGGCCTGGCGTAGTGGACTGCACCAGCGTGATTGTCCGCGGATCGCGATCCAGTCCTTCTTTGAGATCCACCGCACCGTGCGCGCCGAAGGACAATATAGGCTTGCCGGTAACGGCATCGATGGCGCGAAGCGAATGATCCGCGCAGAACAAAAGACGCCGGTCCGTGCGGTCGTGGCGTTCCCAGTAATTGATGCCGCGATTGGTGATGATACTGGTTGCGGGCGAAGGTGTGTGTGTCCATATCTCGCTACCGGTGGCGGCGTCCAGGGCAACGATGGAGTTGTTCTTCGCCAAAACGTACATGGTCCCATCGATGATGATGGGGTTGAAGAAGTAGTGGTTATTGTCGCCGGTCTTGTAAGTCCAGGCGACGGTCAGCCGCGTCACGTTTGACCTGTCGATTTGCTTCAGGGCAGAGAATTGGGGGGCCTCCGGACTGCCGGAATAGTCGCGCCAGGCCGTGTACGCCTGGGCGGACGCCAGCAACGGACTCAATGCGAACGCCAGCAGCGCGCGCCTACACGCGCGGGAGTTCGTAGGGCCTCCTGTACTCCTTCGTGAGATAGGCGTTGGCGGTCTTGTCGTCGCCGAAGGTCTCAGTTGATGGGTCGAAAACGATGGTGCGCCCCAGATGGTGCGCAATATTCCCGAGATGGCAGATCGTCGTACTCAGCCGCCCCACTTCGATATCCGCGTTCGGCCGGTCCCTGCTCTTCAACGCGTCCAGGAAATCCTTCTCGTGCGATCCCCCTGTATCTTTGACGGTGCGCACCGCCTCGCCATCCTTGTTGTAGGCGGTCCAGCTTGATCCGCCGATCACCAGTGCGCCATCATTACCATGAAACGCCGCGCCGAACTGCGTGCCTTCGAGCGGCCGGTTCTTGCTGAAGCTGCGCAGTTCCCAGACGAGCATGAAGTCGCCGTAATCGTACGTTACCACCTGCGTGTCGGGAACCTCCTTCGCGTCGTCGAGCCAGTAAATACCGCCGTTGCTCGCTACTCGTTTCGGCAGACAATTGTGCAGGCCTCGCATCGACTGGATGCCCCACATCGCCAGGTCGAGCACGTGTACGCCCTGGTTCCCGATCTCGCTATTGCCGTAGTCCCAGAAGAAACGCCAGTTGTAATGGAACCGGTTGGGATTGAACGGTCTGTTGGGAGCCGGGCCGAGCCACACATCGTAATCGATGCCGGCTGGCGGAGACCCGTCCGGCGGTCTCCCGATGCTTTCGCGCACCTGCGAGTGCCACGCCTTCACCAGGCAGATCTTTCCCAGCTTGCCGGTTGCCAGGTATTCGATGGCGCTCTTGCAGTATTCGCTGCTGCGCCGCTGGGTCCCGACCTGCACGATCCGGTTGTATTTGCGCGCTGTATCGCCAATCAAATGCCCCTCGTGTATGGTCTGGCATACCGGCTTTTCCAGATAGAGATCCTTGCCGGCCTGGCAGCCCAACAAAGCAATGTGCGTGTGCCAGTGGTCCGGTGTCGCGATGATTACGCCGTCGATATCCGTGTCGTCGAGCACGCGCCGGAAATCCTTGACTTGGACGACGGCCTTGTTCTGCGCTTTCTCGATCTCGGCGCCCACCTTGTGGAGAACGGCTTCATCTAGATCGCAAAAGGTCTTGATCTCGGCCCCTTGCTGAATCGCGCGAGTAGCGTCACCGCGCCCCTGGTTGCGTCCGCCGATCAGGGCTAGCACTACACGGTCGTTTGCGCCTTTGACGCGCGCGTCCCATGGAAGCAGGGAGCCGGCGGCAACCACCCCGGCGTTCTTCACGAAAGATCTGCGATTCTCATCCATTCTGATCCTCCCTAACCAGCGAGCGTAACCTGTCCCCCGGTCACGTCGGATTTCAAGTCGATTCGCGCGTGGCGCTCGAAGCGCTCGCTGAAGCACTCGTCCGCGACTTTGATGGCGACGATGCGATTAAAGTAGGCCACCGTCCGAGTGTCCGGCAATCCGGCCAGATCACGTTTGTGGAGCGGCCGGCCCATTTTCATGCTAGCGCCCGTCACCGCAAACTGCTTGCGGGTCAGCACCGGCCAAACTCCTCCACGGCTTCGTATAAGGCCACCACGTTTTCGGTGGGGGTGTTGGATTGCAGGTTGTGGCAGGGCGCCACCACATAGCCTTTACACCGGCGGAAGATCCGGATGTTCTCGCCGACCTCGCGCCGCACGTCCTCCCGGCTGCCGAACGGGAGCGTGTGCTGGTTATCAACGCCGCCGTGGAATACGACGCCGGCGCCAAAATCACGAGCCAAACCTTCCCGCTCCATGCCCTTCGCGCGCCACTGGATGGGGTTCAAGATATCGATGCCGATGCGCAGCAGGTCTGGGAGCACGGGCCGAATCGCGCCATCGTCGTGATGAAAGGCTCGCTTCCCGGCCGCATGCGCTATTTCGGCCATTTGGGCCAGCCGTGGCAGAATGAAGCGCCGGATCGCGCGGGGGCTCATGAGCTGCGATTCCTGCGTGCCCAGATCCTCGGCGACGTAGACAAAATCAAACAGGTCGCCGGCCGCCTCGATGCTGTTGCGCACGATCGCTTCGAACAAGGCGTGGATGCGGCCCATCAGAGCATCGGCGAAATCCGGATTGGCGATGACATCCTCAAGCGCACGCTCGATGCCGCGCAGGCGGCAATAGAGGTAGTAAGGCTCGTAAGCCACGCCGAGCACGGGATACTCGGGATGATACTGGGCGCACTCGGCCCGCAGACCCGCGTAGTCGAAATCACGCGCGTCCGGCCAGGGGCAGGAATCGATATCGGAGATGGTTTCGGCCTTCGCGAGCGGAGCTTTGGCGATCTCCTCATAGACACCGAGGCCGTCGCCGTATTCGATTGGGCGGGTTTCGATGCCGAACAGGCTGAACAGCGACGGCAGGTGCCAGGTATCTTCTTTCGCTCTGGGGTGGCGGGCTCCCAGCAGGACGCATTTGTCGATACCCAGCCGCTGCCAGAGCGCGCGGTCGGAAGGGCAGCCGAGGTCGCGTTTGAGCCGATCGGTGATCTCGGAAGTGCCCCAGTAATCACAAGGGACACGGTCGGGACGCTCGCCCCGGAACAGTGCCATCCAGCGTTCGCGAGGTGTCATGGGTCAGCTATTGGCGTGCCAGAACGGCCGGAGCCGGGCGGCACCTCTGGATTTTTTCGTTTCCGTCCCGCATATTGTAGTACAATCGGGCCGCAATAACTGTTGCTAGACTACTCTCATGTTTGCACGAGTGCTTCCTTTTTTACTGGCACTGTCATGCGGCGTGCCGGCGGATGCGCAAGACGCGCAAGACCTGCGATTCCATTCGGTGTTCCTCCGGGTGGAGATGGCGGCCGGCCAGCCCAATTTCAAGACCCTGGCGGTGGACTCCTTAGGCAAGAATAAGTTGGACCTGAACACCATGCAGCCGTTGCGGGTACCAGCCACAGCGTACCGCGTGTCGCGAATGGGACAAAGGGTGGAATACCGGTCCGGCGAGGGGGCGGCGGAATGGGCCTTTCAGTTTGCGGACCGCCGAGTTACCATTCGATCCACATACTCGGAAGCCAACCCGCCCAAGCCCCTGGTGCTGAACTTCGACCCGATCCTGTGCCACGCCACCGTGTTGGGGCTGTTCAACGACGACGGTGCGGTCCGGCTGCCCGCGCTGCTGCATTTTCCCGATCACGGCACGTTTAGGATTCGAGCGACGGCGCCGGGGTTGGCGCTCGGATACGACGCCCTGCGCGATAGCGACAATTTCGTTCGCGTGACTTTTCCGGCGGCCACCCCGGCACGGCGGCAAATCGAGTACCAGTTGGAGGTAGCGGCGATCTACCCGGGCGGTCCCCAAGTGGCGAACGATCCGCGGTTGGATGGGTTCCGCCGCGATTTCCTCAATATCTTCCAGATCAACCCGCGGTTGCGGGTCTTGGCCAACCACGCAGCCAGCGACCCCTGCGCCTTTACGGTCTATATGTATTCGGCCGTTGCGGTGAAGGCGCCGCCGCTGGCCGAGGGGTTGACCGCGCTGGACCTGCTGCGCCAGACGCTGGACCGCTACGCAGGCGGTATGAAAGCCTACGGCATGGCTCACTACGGCGATTCGAGGGGACTGCCGTACGACTTCCTGGACACATACCCTTCGCTGGTGATGGCAGCAGGGGACTACGCGCGGACGAGCCATGACAAGGCGTGGGTCGAACGCAACTATGCGGTCGTGAAGAGCTGGGCAGACAAGATCATCCAGTTCGACAGGGACGGCGACGGCCTCATGGAGTATCCGCTCAGCGGCAACTCGGGTTCTTGGACGAGGCTGGTGTCGATCCGGCCGTCGAACTGGTGGGACACCATTGGTTTCGCGCACAAAGACGCTTACGCGAACGCGCTGGCTTACCGTGCGTTGACCGCGATGCCGGAAATCGCGCGGATGAGCGGGCGAACGGAAGAAGCCGGCACGTATACCGCGCAGGCGGCCAAGCTGAAAGGCTCGTATTACGACACTTTTTTCAATCCGGCGACGGGCGTGCTGGCTGGTTGGAAAAGCGCCGACGGCAAACTTCACGATTATTATTTCCTCTTCGTGAACGGCGCGGCGGTGACGTACGGTCTGCTGACTCGCGAGCAAGGCAACCGCGTCTGGGACAAGCTGCTGACGAAGATGAAGGAAGTGGGCTACACGCGGTTCGACCTGGGCTTACCGGGCAATCTGATTCCGATCCGGCGCGAGGACTACGTGCACCTGGAGAAGCGCTGGGGCGGGCCGGAGCGGGAGGACGGGTCGGACGCATTTCAGATCTACGAGAACGGCGGCGCGACGGCCTGTTACGCCTGGTTCACGCTGCAGGCGCTTTACGATTTGGGGCGAAAGGCAGAAGCGGATGTCATGCTCTACCCCATGCTGAAGGCATTTGAAGACGGCGGGTTCCAGGGCCGGGGGCCGGATGGGATGACCTACGACTGGAAGGACTGGAACGGCGGACCGCACGGCTACGAAGGACTCCTGGTGGACGGCTACATGACACTCCTGGCGGCCCTGCCGCAGTGAAGGGGCGTGACGGGCCACCAGGCCAACGGCCGCCTCCACTGCATTGGCTTAAACTGAGAGCACTACACGAGGCACGCCATGAAAACCAAGCTTGTGGTATCTGCTCAACTCGACGCTTGCGCCGGAGGACATGCTCTGATGCCATAGGGAGCGGAACCGCTCGATCATTTCCGGGAACCATACTCTTTGCGCGTCACCTGCGGCCATGTCTGGACCATTGTAGTGCCGCTCCGGAGCGCCTATTTGATCGACAGTTAGCTTGCGAAGACGTAAGTGTTCAGGAAGTCGTTGCGGAACTTCGCTTTCGGATCGTACTTCGTCGCCAGTTCGATGAACCCCGTCATCCGTTCATACCTCGACCGCAATTCGGCCGGGGACAGCGCAAACAGCTTGCCCCAGTGAGGGCGGGGCTGAAATGGGGAGAGCTCCTTTTCTATGACGGGAAGCAGGCGCCGGACCGCAGGCCAGTCCGGCTTCCAGGTGAAGTGAATCGTTACGCTTGGCTGCCGGTAGCAGGTGCTCATCCACAGATCGTCGGCCGCGATGGTGCGGATCTCCGAGATCAGCAGGTGCGGTGTTACCTGGTCGCGCAACCGCTCCACCGCCAGGATCGCGTCAACGGCGTTGCGCCGAGGCACGAAGTATTCCGACTGGAGTTCCTTCC
>OCZT010007961.1_pt1 | contig 10344 bp, 11 predicted proteins | sample 1539031 | NCBI WGS metagenome assembly OCZT01 (sample SAMEA3539308, study PRJEB22396) | soil metagenome | biome: tundra; feature: field; material: soil | place: USA | collected 2010-05 | depth 0.15 m
CTACATGGCGCGGCGCGTGGCGGGAGTGGAAGGCGACGCGCTGGCGGGCGAGGTGTTGCCGTGGATCGCGGGAAACCTGGGGGTGGATTACGCGTGGCCGGGGAACTATCGGGAGCTGGAGCAGTGCGTGAAGAACGTACTCATCCGGAGGAACTACCGGCCGGCGCTGGGGGGCGCGGAAGACGCAGTGGAGGAGTTCGCCAACCAGGCGCGCGCGGGACGCCTGACGGCGGATGAGTTGTTGGGACGGTATGTGACCATCGTCTACAGCCGCACGGGAAGCTATGAGGAGACGGCGCGGCGTCTGGGGCTGGACCGGCGGACGGTGAAGGCGAAGGTGGACGGGGCGCTATTGGGGAGGCTGCGACAGACAGTACAGCCAGTACTTTTGAGGTGAATTGGGGCGGACTGGCTTGTCGTACGATAGACCTAACGCATGAGATCCACGCTTCGTTGGAGGGTGTTCGCCCGGGCGGCGGTGACGAGCGTCGCGCCTTCGGTGGACGATTCGGCGGAGTTTCGTGCGGCTCTCACTCATGGCGTTTGACCGGGCTTTGACAAAACGGGTTCTGATGGCGGCAGGCGTGGGCGCGCTGCTTGCCTTCGGGGGCATGGCCTTCCACCGCTGGTGGACGCGGCCCGGGCCGGGCCGCATGCTGGACGAGGCGCGGCTGAGCGGACGGGTCACCTTCGCCGCACCGGACGAAGACTACTTCCACGACGCCGATGGCGGGCTCGACCTTACCCTGGACGAGATACAAGGGCGCAACACGTGGATGGTGTGGAGCGCGGGCAACGATCGCCTGTGGGACTGGCTGGCGCGCGAATCGGCGGGAGCGTTCGACCTGCTGAAGATCGTCGGTTCCTACGATCCCGAAAAGGATCCGGCCGCCACGCCCGGGCAGCGCGAAAAGCTGAAGCAGCTATATGGTTTCCGCCGGGAGAACCGGATGGCCCGGCTGGGCTTGATTAACGAGCCGTGCTTCGAACAGGCGAAGGATGGCGATGCGCGGCGCTACGGCCTGTGGCTGGATCAGCGGCAACTGGCTTGCGCGCCGGATCCCTTCGAGAACGGGGAGAAGTATCCGGGGGTGCCGGCCGGCGCCCGCGGGCAGACCGTTTTAGTGGGAAGCGTGTACGGGTCGCCGAGCGGGGTGTTGGGGCTGCGCTTGTTCCCCAACCCGGATTTCCGGGACGCGGCGGCGACGCGGTGGGACCCGGTGCGCTATTACACCGATGCCGCGTATTACGGTTCCAGGGACCTGGTGCGGCCCTACCGGGTGGGGATGACGTGCGCATTCTGTCACGCGGGGTGGAACCCGGCAAAACTGCCCGGCGAATCGGGAAGATCCGCTGTGGGAAAACGTGAGCTCCACGGCGGGCGCCCAGTATCTGCGGGTGGACCGGGTGGCGCTGTGGCAGGGGGACGCGTCGCAGTTCGTGTGGCAGCTTTTGCACGCATGGCGGCCGGGGTCGGTGGACCTGTCGCTGATGGCGACGGATCACATCGACAATCCGCGGGCGATCGGCGCCATTTTGCAGATGGCGGCTCGCATGCGGATGGCGCGGCAGTGGGGCAAGGAGAAGCTGGGGGGAGCGTCGCTCGAAAACCGTCAGATGAGCACATACGTGGCCGGCGGACCGCTGGCCACGTTTTTCGAGGAGCCGGCGACGGTGTGGACGCCGCGCATGGGGAAGGACGCGATGGATTCGGTGGGCATACTGGGCGTGGTGAATCGCCAGTTCGCCGAGTTGGGGATGTTCAGCGAAGAGTGGCTGCTGCATGTCAGCCCGCTGGTGGGCGGCAAGGCGCAATTGCCGATGGATATGACGCCGGAGCGGCGGGGCGGACCAACCAGTGAGGCGCCGCTGAGATCGCGTCAGCTCTTGAGGAACTGGCCGATGGCGCGGGTGGCCTGGCGGATGCGGTGTTCGTTTTCCACCAGGGCGAAGCGCACGTGGCCTTCGCCGAGGGGGCCAAACCCAATCCCGGGCGAGACGGCAACCGCCGCTTTCTCCAGGACGAGTTTCGAGAACTCCAGGGAGCCGATGGCGCGGTATTTTTCGGGGATCGCGGCCCAAAGAAACATCGAGCCGCGCGGACTTTCCACCGGCCAACCGGCGCGGTTCAGGCCGGCCACCAGGACGTCGCGGCGCTTCTGGTAGACGGCGCAGATTTTCTTGGTGTCCTCTTCGCACTCGCGGAGGGCGATGATGCTGGCGATCTGGACGGGCTGGAAAACGCCGTAGTCCAGATAGCTCTTGATGCGCGCCAGGGCGGCGATCATTTTCGGATTGCCCAGGCAGAAACCCACCCGCCAGCCGGCCATGTTATAGCTCTTGGACATCGAGAAAATCTCCACGGCCACATCCTTGGCGCCCTCCACCTGCAAAATGCTGGGTGGCTTGTAGCCGTCGAAGCCGAGGTCGGCGTAAGCGAAATCGTGGACGATGAGGGTGCCGTGGTGGCGCGCCAGACGGACGATCTCGCGGAGGTAATCCAGATCGACGCAGGTCGTGGTGGGGTTGTGCGGGAAGGAGATGAGGAGCATCTTCGGCTTCACCGTGAACCTGCGATAGACGTCTTCCAGCCCATTGAGGAAGGTGGCGGCATCGGGCATGGGGAGCATGCACGCCTGGCCTTCGGCCATGAGCACGCCGTACTGATGAATCGGATAGGCGGGGTTGGGCGAGACCACGATGTCGCCGGAACCGACGGTGGCGAAGAGGAGGTGCGCGAGCGCATCCTTGGCGCCGATGGTGACGATGGCTTCCTTCTCGGAGTCGAGCGTCACGCCGTAATTGGCCTGGTAGCGGCGGGTGATCTCTTCGCGCAGTCTGGGGATGCCGCGAGACTGCGAGTAGCGATGATTGCGCGCATTGCGTGCGGCTTCGATCAGCTTGTTGACGATGGGGCGCGGCGTAGCGCCATCGGGGTTCCCCATGCCGAGATCGATGACGTCGATCTGCGCGGCGCGCGCCTTGGCGCGCATCTCATTGATCACGGCGAAGACGTAGGGGGGAAGCTTCTGTATGCGGTAAAACTCGTCTGAGCTATCGGGCATTCCTTATTTTACGCTGAGAGGGAGGAAATGCGGCGGAGCGGAATAGCGGCGTAGAGCACGCGTCGATTACGCGAGCGAGGTGTGAATTCGCCCGGAGATGGCGTCCCCAAGGGGATTCGAACCCCTGTTATCGCCGTGAAAGGGCGGTGTCCTAGGCCAGGCTAGACGATGGGGACTTACTGGCTGGATGCAGGCGGACTCTTCTACTGTAGCTTCCGGGACACGGAATCGTCAACTTTGGTTTGCGACGTTTGTCACGACGGCGGGCCGTCCCTGGATGGGATTAGCGTCGGGCGAAGGCAGCGTTGCCCTTCGACTTCGGCGACCACCAGCACGCCGGCCAGCGGATCTTGGCTCTTCGGCTGCACGTGGAAGAGCCGGTACAGTGAGACCTCTCAGAAGTTGTTTTGGGTGTCATCCAGAGGAAACGCATCCCGGCCCGGTGACGGGCTCGCTATCGCCGCCGGCGCAACCACCTTCGTGCGGCCGGCCTTGTGCAAGGAGTGGCCCAAAGCCCCGAGGTCCGCCGAGTGGGAGGAAGCGGGCGCATTTGAGGCCGGAGAGCGCTGGGGCCCGTGCTCCCGCGTCGAGGCTTCGCTGTTGCCGCCCACCAGTTTGCGAACCCGCTCCGCGATGTCGTAGAGAGTCTTCGCCCGTGCGGCCAGTTCTTGGCTGGCGGCCGCGCTTTTCTCCGCGCTGGCGGCGCTGCGCTGGGTCGCCCCCTCCATCCGGGTCACCGCCGGAGCAATCTGTGCGATGCCGCGCGATTGCTCCTGGCTGCCCACCTCGACCTGGTCCACCCGCACCTTCACCTGGGTCGCGCTGCCCGTGACCTGTTGGATGGAGCCGGCCACGAGTTGCAGTTTCTTGTCACTCTCGGTGTCTTTGGCAATCGATTCCTCGATCAAGGCCGCCGTGTCGTTGGCGGTCTCGGCGACGCGATGCGCCAGATTGCACACTTCGCCAGAGACCAGGGCAAATCCCATTCCGGCTTCTCCGGCCCTGGCGGCTTCCACGGCCGCATTCAGCGCGAGGATGTTGGTGTGAAAAGCGATTTCGTCAATCACGCGAATGATCTTGGAGATTTTTTCGCCGGAGGCGTTGATTTCTTTCATGGATTGGACCCTCTCTTCCAGATTGTGGTTGGTATCTTCCACGCGGTGCGCGGCCTCCGTCATCAGTCCCGATACACTGCGCGTATTCTCCGCATGGCGGCGGGTGATCGCGGCGGTCTCGGTGGCGGAGGACGAAGTCTCTTCGAGCGTGGCGGGAGCCTTCCAGGACATCGTTGACAGTTGTCGTCGTCGACATAGATGGCTCCAGGGGAAACGGGTTTTCAGATTTCGATTGCGCACGTTGGGTTCGCGCCTTGACCCTCGGTGGTGATCATCACGACCGGTATGCGTTGCCATTGAGGGGATGCTTTCAGCGAGGCCAATAGCTGGAGACCGTCCATCTTCGGCATGTTGATGTCGCTGAGGACCAGATCGATTCGATGCTGCGCCATCAGCGCCAGCGCCTCCTGGCCATCGCCAGCCTCGCGGATGGTCTGGACGGCCATGCCAGTCTGGCGGAGCACGCGCGTCAGAATTTTGCGGATCGCAGCGGAATCGTCTACAACCAAGACGTCGGAATCCATGAGCCTCCTTACAAAGCTATTCATCGGTTGCGAACCGGTTTTTCATTAGAACGGCGCGCGGGAAAAACCTAGACGCCCTGAGAAATCCGGCTGAACGGGCGCCCCGGGGAGAGGTGGGGCTAAAGATTTTTCCGCGTGCCGCCGATTAATGTTCCAGGAGCTGGAGTGTGAGCAGACAGTTATCGCAGCAGGAAATCGACGCCGCGTTTCAGAACCTGCAGGGCCACAAGCGCGAGGCGCCCGCGGTGAAGTTCGATTTTCGCCGCCCGGACCGCATTCCGAAATCCCAGGTGCGCGCCATCCATCTGCTGCACGACACGTTCGTGCGCAATCTGGTTTCGAGCCTCTCCGCCTATCTGCGCTCCTATCTGACGGTGAACCTGGTGAGCGTGGAGCAGTTATCGTACGCGGAATTTCTGGACGGGTTGCCCTCGCCTACCTGTATCGTTTCTCTCGGACTGAACCCGTACGATGGCAACGGTGTGCTGGAACTGAACCCCAGCCTGGTGTTTCCCATCCTCGAGATGCTGCTGGGCGGCACCGGGAAGAGCTCGACGGCCATCCAGCGCGACATTACGGAAATCGAGCAGCGTCTGCTGGACGGTCTGTTCCGCATTATTCTGCAGGATCTGCGGGAGGCCTGGAAAGGGGTCACGAACGTAGATTTCACCATCGAAAGCATGGAGACCGAGCCACAGTTGCTGCATCTGCTGGCGCCCAACGAAGCGGTGGTATCGATTGGCATCGAGGTGCGCATTGGGGAGGCGGTGGGGATGATGAACATCGCCATGCCGTCGATCGTCATCAAGATGATGCGCCAGAAGTTCGACCAGCAATGGTCGGTGCGCAAGACGCATGCCAGCGAGGCGGAGCAGCGCCGCGTGCTGCGCGTGCTGCGCCAGGCCTCGCTGCGGCTGGAGGCGCGCATGGAGGGGCCGACGCTTGCCGTGCGCGATCTGCTGGAGTTGCGCGAAGGCAACCTGTTGACCTTCGATTTTCCGGTGGACCGGCCTATCGAGCTGACCGTCAACGGCGTCCACAAGTTCACCGGGCAGGTGGTGAGCACCGGCAAGAAGCGCGCCTGTCTGGTGGAACTGGTGCGGCCGACACCGAGTCAGCGCAGGATCACGGAGGACGGCGAAGATCCGGATGCTTCCGGCGCGGGCGGGTGAAATTCGCGCAGGGCGCCCAGAAAGGCGCGGCCGCGGCGCCGGCCGTTGTCGCGGTCCAGGGCGAAGTACTGGAGGAAGACCAGCAGGCCAAGCACATCGGCGTCGCGCGTCTTCGTCATGCCAAGCTCCCGTTGCTCGCTGCCGCGGTATTCGGCGAGCGCATCCTGGACCGTGACGTAGATCGCGCCGGCCAGCGGGTTGTTGGGGTGGCTATCGTAATACACCCCGCTTTGCAGGGTACGGTAGGTGCGGATGAGGCCGTCAAGCGCCTCGAGGACATCGCTATCGACGACGCCCGGGACGTGCATGGCGGTGCGGAAGATGGTGAGGGAGAGGAAGGTGAGCAACTGCTGGTTGGCGCGCAGCAGTTCCTCGGAGACCTGGATGTCGCGGTTGGGGAACTCGGCGGGGTTGCGCGCCGGCGCTTTCTCGTGCCTGCGCCCCTCGCGCAGAAATTCGCAATCGAGCGGGCAATCCACCGTGACCTCGCGTTCTTCGCCGCAACACAAGGAGCAAATCTCCCCGCGCACGCCCGGACAAAAACGGCGCGAACGGCGGGTCTGACAAATCGAGCACTGCATTTCCTTAGTATAGAAGGAGGATGATGCGGACCAATCTATTCTTCAAAGTGGAAGTCGAGCACGACCGGGACGAGCCGCCCGATCGGCTGGGGCTCGAAATCTGCCGGCAGATCATGAAATTCTACGGGGTACGGGAGGCGGAACTCACCAACTTCACGAAAGCGGACGATTAGCCGCGGTTCACAGCATCAGTTCATAGGTGCGATGGAAGAACGCGTCGGTCATGCCGGCGATGTAATCGCAGACCACGCGGTGCGCCGGGGTGTCGAGCGCCTGCTGGGCATAAGGCTGGGGCAGGCGCTCGGGGCTGGCCAGAAAGAAGCGGAACAGTTCGGCGATGCGCGCCATGGAAAGCCGGCGGTCGCTGCCCAGCGCGTCCGAGGCGTAAACCCGGGTGTAGAGGAAGCGCTTGAGGGCGCGGCTGGTTTCGCCGGCTTCGGGGGTGAATTGGGCCAGGCGCGCCGGGTGAGCGCGCACTTCCTCGAAACCCTCCACGCCGCTGGCTTCGGCGGCGGTTACGGTGCCTTCAATCAAGCCGGAAACCAGCAGGTCGATCAACTGGCGCAGGGCTTCGTGGAAGCGTTCGCGCTCGGTGGCGCCAGGGAACTGAGTTTCCACCGCTTCGTGGATTTCACGGTACTGGGGCACGGCTTCGGACACGTCTCCGGCGGCGATCAGGCCGGCGGACCAGGCGTCGTCGAGGTCGGCCGTATTGTAGGCCACCTCGTCGGCCGGGTCGATCAGTTGCGCTTCGAGCGGCGGGCGCACCCCGGGCAAGTAGGCATCCAACTGGGCGCTCTCGCCGGCGCCGAAATCGTGGGAGTGTTTGACAATCCCTTCGCGGACTTCGAAGCTGAGGTTCAATCCGGGAAAGCGGGCGTAGCGCTGCTCGAAGTTTTCGACGATTCTGAGTGCGTGCAGGTTGTGGTCGAATCGCTCGCCGAAGCGCTCCATTTCGCCGTTCAGCGCCTCCTCTCCGGCATGCGCGAACGGGGGGTGGCCGATATCGTGGGCCAGTGCCAGGGCTTCGGTGAGATCCTCGTCCAGGTGTAGGACATTGGCCAGGGTGCGCGCGATCTGCGCGACTTCGATGGTGTGGGTGAGGCGGTTGCGGAAATGGTCGGAGAGGCCGGGAGTGAAGACCTGGGTCTTGGCCTCCAGACGGCGGAATGCACGGGAATGAACGACGCGATCACGGTCGCGCTGGAAAGCGTTGCGGTAAGGGTGTTCGGATTCGGGGTATCGCCGCCCCCGGCTTCGCTCGACCGGAAATCGCAGCCGCGCCAACATGAAAAAGCGGCGGCTACGGCTGCGGGATTTCGGCTAGCAGCGTGAGGGCTGCCTGTCCCACGTTGCCTTGCCGGGTGCGTAACGGGTCCAGCAATTTGCGCGCCTCAGCGGGCTTCCTGGGCGCCAGGAAGCGAGCCAGCGAGATGGTGGCCTGGTCGGCGGAGACGAAAACCGTCGGGTTGGCGATCAGATCGCGCATTACTTTCTCGCCTTGGTCGGCGCGGCCGTCGGCAAAGAAGATCTGCGCCAGGGAGAGCTTGGAGAGCGACGCGTATTTTGCATCGCCGTTGCGCGCCACTTCCTGAAACAGCTTCTCGGCTTCGGCCAGTTTCCCCTGGTCGGCCTTGATCGAGCCCAAATAATACTGAGCGATCTCGCCCTCCGCGCTGCCCGAGTGCTTGGTTTCGATCTCGGTAAAGACGCGGACCGATTCCTGGTCCTTGGCTTCCTGCGTGGGGAAGGCCAGGCCGCCGTTGCCGGATTGGCCGACCGGCGCTTCCTGAACCCGGATGGCAGCCGCCAGCGCCTGCTGCCGGGTGTTATGCTGCCCCCGCTGGTAGATGGTGTAGCCGACGATCAGCACGATCACGCCGATGGCAACGGCGCCGTATTTGACGGCTTCATTCTTGTGGTGCTCAAAGAACGAGATGCCATGTTCGACTTCCAGGGCGAACTTATCGGTTTTTAATTCCTTGCGCGTAATTCTGGACACGAAGACCTCAGGATGTAATGGAAGTTCCATCTTAGCACGGGCGCCGCGGCGGGCGGCGTGGAGAATTGTCCAATGCAAGATGAGCATGAAACCAGAGTTGATTCCAATGCAGCATGAGCATGAAACTGGGTGTGGCGAGATGGGCATGCTTCGGCCGGATGCAAGTGAAGATGCAGAATGCCGAACATTTAAGCCGAGAACAAATCCGGGAGTTTCTGGAATCGAGCGCCGAAATCGAGTTCGCCGGGCAAGGGCGGACGCAGATCTACGCCTGGACAGAACGCGTAGTGGTAGCGCACGAGTACGCCCGACTCAGCAAGAAGGAGCGCGGGTTAATTCGCGCCTACATCGGGAAAATGACGGGGCTGAGCCCGGCGCAGATCACACGGTTAATCCGAACGTATCTGGACACCGGGAGGGTGCAGGCGGGGATCTATCAGCGGCACCGGTTCGTTCGCAACTACACCGATGCCGACATCGCGCTTCTGGCCGACGTGGATCGCGCGCACGAACGTCTGAACGGATCGGCAACGCGGCGGATTCTGGAGCGCGAGTACCAAGACTTCGGCAAACAGAAATTCGAGCGGTTGGCCGGAATCTCGGTGTCCCACCTGTACAACCTGCGGCAGAGTGCAAGGTATCGCAAACACGCTGCGGTGTTCGAGGCCACGCGGCCGAGCCCGGTCTCGATAGGAGAGAGACGCAAGCCAGACCCGCAAGGCCGTCCAGGGTTCCTGCGTGTCGACACGGTGCACCAGGGGGACTGGGATGGGGCCAAGGGCGTGTACCACATCAACGCGGTGGATACGGTGACGCAGTGGCAAATCGTGGGCTGCACCAGCCGGATCAGCGAGCAATTCCTGATCCCGGTGCTGGAAGCCATACTGCATCAATTCCCCTTCCAAATCATGGGTTTTCATGCCGACAACGGCTCGGAGTACATCAACCACATGGTGGCGCAGTTGCTCCACAAGTTGGTGATCGAATTCACCAAGAGCCGCGCCTGCCGCAGTCAGGACAATGCGCTGGTGGAGGGCAAAAACGGGGCGGTCGTTCGCAAGCTCATTGGTTACGGCCACATCGCCGGCGAACACGCCGAAGCGCTGCAGAAGTTCTATACCGCGCACTTGAATCCGTACCTGAACTATCACCGGCCATGTGGTTTTGCCACGGTGAGCTTGGATGCGCGCGGCAAGCGCCAACGGCGTTACAAAGCGGCGGACTATGCGACTCCCTACGAGAAGTTGAAGTCGCTGCCCGAGGCCGCGTCATGCCTCAAAGTGGGGCTCAACTTCGAGCGTCTGGACGTCTTCGCCACGGCAATGAGCGACACCGATTGCGCCAGGAAAATGAGTGCGGCAAAAGCCAGGCTGTTGCGCCGGTGCAAATCCGAATCACCCATTCCCCCGCGCACTTTTTGAAGCCAGCCAAGGGCGGTGGAAATGGCGGGCCCATGGGGAGAGTGGAAAACCAAGAGCAGGTTTCCCACACTCCCCACCGGCCCTTGGAAATCTCGCCAACACCGCGAGATTCCCACATTCCCACCGCCAGGCTTCGCCCCAGATGGGGAAGTGGAAAACCAGAACCAGGTTTCCCACTTCCCCACGCGGGGCTCGCGACGACGACCTTTTTCTCTATCCAACTCACAAAAACACAGAAAGGAGTACGGCCGGGCACGCCAGGCCACACCTCCGGTTTTCATGCTCACTCTGCATTAGAACCAAGTTGCAGTTTCATGCTCATCCTTCGATTGGAAAATGCTCCGGCAGTGGATGGCAGAAGGCAGCGTCAGCCGGATTCCAGTTCGGCTGGTGGTCCAGATACAGACCCATCCAGCGGCGGTATTCCAGAATCAGGACAGTCGACACCGTCAGCACGCAGGTGA
>OCZT010007963.1_pt1 | contig 10344 bp, 8 predicted proteins | sample 1539031 | NCBI WGS metagenome assembly OCZT01 (sample SAMEA3539308, study PRJEB22396) | soil metagenome | biome: tundra; feature: field; material: soil | place: USA | collected 2010-05 | depth 0.15 m
CATGGACTGCCCCTCGCGTGAGCGCGCCGGGTGGCTGTGCGACAGCTTCTTCACCGCACGCGTGGCCAAGGACCTGTGCGGCGACACGCGCATCGAGAAGAACGTCTTCGAGAACTACCGTTTGCCCCCGAAGTTCGCCTATCTGCCCGACGGCATGTTGCCCATGTGCTACCCCGCGGACCACAACGACGGCGTGTTCATCCCGAACTGGTCGCTCTGGTTCGTGGTCGAGTTGGAGGAATATCTGGAGCGCAGCGGGGACCGCGAGACGGTCGATGCGCTCCGGCCCCGCGTGCTGCGGCTGTTCGACTACTTCAAGAAGTTTCGGAATGAGGATGGCCTGCTGGAGAAGCTGGAGAGCTGGGTGTTCGTGGAATGGTCGGCCGCCAACTCTTTCGTGCAGGATGTCAATTACCCCTCGAACATGCTCTACGCCAAAGCGCTCGACGCGGCCGGCAAGATGTATGGCCTGTCCGAGTTGGAGGAGGACGCCGAGCGCATCCGCGAGACGATTCGCCGGCAATCATTCGAGGGCGGCTACTTTGCCGACAACGCCAAGCGCGTGAACGGCAAACTCCAGACCACCACAAACCGCAGCGAAGTCTGCCAATACTTCGCGTTCTTCTTCGACGTCGCCAAGCCGGAAACGCATCACGAGCTGTGGAACCGGCTGGTCAAGGATTTCGGCCCGCAGCGAAAGCAGACCAAGGCCTTCCCCGAGGTCCACCCGGCCAATGCCTTCATCGGGAATGTCCTGCGGCTCGAACTACTCTCACGCTACGGCCTCTGCCAGCAGTTGCTCGATGAATCGCTCGCCTACCAGCTCTACATGGCCGAACGCACGGGCACGCTCTGGGAAAACGACGGCGCCTACGCGAGCTGCGACCACGGCTTCGCCTCCCACGGCGGGGTGCACGTTCTCTACCGCGATGTGCTGGGACTCCAGGACGTGGATACCGTCAACAAGAGTGTGCAACTCCGTTTCACCGACTCGCGCCTGGACTGGTGCGAGGGGCGCCTGCCAACCGTGGACGGCCCAGTCGAGCTCCGCTGGCGCAAGGACGCTGGCAAACTGATTTACCAGGTCACCGCTCCGGCTGGATATACCGTGCGGACTGAGAATCGCAGCGGCTTGGAGGCCGTTCGCCAGCCGTGAGGGAGGTGGATGGTAGGATGGCTGGTCCAGATGATACGGAGCGATCCCGGCCATTTGGCGTTGACCGGGAGGCTGTCAGCTAGTAGTGTCTGACAGTATGAAGACCATTACGTTGCGAACTCTGATGCGGGAGCCGCTGACGGTCAAGCGCTGGACGCGCACCGGCAAGTCTGTGCAGGTGACTGATAACGGCGAGCCGCTCTGGATTCTTCAAGCTGCCAACACCGCCCCTGAGGAGGACGAACGCCGCCGCGCTACACTCGAAATCCTCGACGAGGTTCTGCGAGAAACGCCGTCCAAGATCAGCGCCGCCCGTCTGCTGGAGGATTCGCGCCGGTGAGGGCCTACGCCGACAGCAGTTTTATCCTTCGACTGGTTACTGCGGAAGCGGATTCGGAGGCAGCGATTGGGGAATATCGCCGGATCGGCCTTCCACCTTTGTTTTTCCTTCCGTTGCACGCCTTGGAGGTTAGGAACGCGATCTTGCAACGCGCATTCCACGAACGCCGCTCATTGCCAGCTCGCGCGCGCCAGCATGTTGCGCGTGAGCGAGACGCTGCATTTGACCGGCTTGAACGCTTCCTTTCCCGGCGCACCCTTTTGGACGTTGCGGTGGATCTGGATGCGGTCATCGTTCGGGCGACCGATCTTGCGGTCGCCCACACTGAACGACTCGGAGCGCGGGCGATTGATCTGCTGCACGTGGCCGGCGCTCTGGCGCTCGAGAGTGAGGTCTTCCTTACTACCGATGATCGCCAGGCTCAGCTTGCCAAGGCGGAAGGTCTCAAAGTCGTCACAGTTGCCGAGCTGGGCTAAGTTCTCACTGCGAGAGATTAGCTTTCGCTCCTGCCGCCTCCTGCTACCACGTCTGCTTGCCCCGCCAGTTCCCGCTCCGTCTTCAACCTGAGCTGCCCGCAAGCTGCGTCAATGTCCCCACCCTTTTCACGGCGCAGGGTCGCGGTGACTTTCTGTTTCTCCAGCGCTTTGAGAAAGGCCTCCTGCGCTTCCTCGGTGGGGCGTTCCCAGGGCAGGTCCTCGACCCGGTTGTAGGGAATCAGGTTCACCTTTGCCTTGAGCCGGCGCGCCAGGGCGGCCAGCGGTTTGACCTGGTCCAGACCGTCATTCACCCCGGCAATCAGGACGTACTCGAACGTGATCATTCGCCCCCGCTTCTGCAGGTAATACTCGCAGGCGGCCGTTAGCTCGCGGAGGGGATACTTGCGGTTGACCGGCATGATCTTATTGCGCGCTTCGTCCGTCGCCCCGTGCAGGGAAATGGCCAGCCGGAACTGCAGCGGCTCCTCCGCCAGCTTGCGGATTTGCGGCGCCAGGCCGCTCGTCGAGATCGTGATCTTGCGCGCGCCGATGCCGCCGCCCCACGGCGCGTTCAGAATCCTCAGCGCCTTGAGGAGGTTCTCGTAGTTCGCCAGCGGCTCGCCCATGCCCATGATTACGAGATTGCTCACGAGGCGGGGTTGAGGGTTGAGGGTTGAGGGTTGAAGGTTGGGCGGTGCGTGATGCGTGATGCGTGATGCGTGATCCTGAAGACCGGATTCTGGGGGGCTCCCGGCTGTCGGTACCTGATGTTCGACTTTGGACTTTAGACTTTGGGCTTTAGACTCATCCTCGTTCCAGCGTTCGACCGCCAGCACCTGGCCGATGATTTCTTCGGCGCCCAGATTCCGCTTCCAGCCCTGCAACCCGCTGGCACAGAATTTGCAGCCGTAAGCGCAGCCGACCTGAGTGGAGACGCACAGGGTATGGCGGTCGCTTGCCTCGCCGTAGAGCGCCGGGTTGGCCGGGATGAGCACACTTTCGATGAGCGCTTGGTCGGCCAGCCGCCACAGGAACTTCTGTGTGGTATCGCGCGCCCCCTGCTTCCGAATAAGTTCGAGCGCGGTCAGCAAGTAATGCTTCCGCAGTTCATCCCGCAAGGCCTTGGGCAGATTGGTCATTACCTCCCAGTTCGCGGCGCGATGGACGTAAAGCCATTCGAGCAGTTGGGCGACCCGGTAAGCCGGTTGGCCCCACGCGCGAAACTGCGCCTCCAGCTCTTCAGCCGTCTGCGATCTTATGTCTGTAAGCATCGCGATAGGTTACTTCGCCAGGTAATACTTCTCCGTGTATTCCCGCACCATGCGCGTCGTGGTGAACTGCGGCACCAGGGTCACCATGGCGCGGCGGATTCTTTGAATCCACTGCCGGGGTATGCCCTGCGCATCGCGCTGATAAAAGAGCGGGATCACTTCCTGCGTCAGCACCTTGTAGAGATTGGCGCTGTCCGTTCGGTCCTGTGCCTCCACTGATTCGGCATGGACATCCTCGCCGATGGCGAAGCCGTTGGTGCCGTCGTATCCCTCGCGCCACCAGCCGTCCAGGATGCTGAAGTTCAGGCAGCCGTGGCAGCCGGCCTTCATGCCGCTGGTGCCGGAAGCCTCCAGCGGCCGGCGCGGCGTGTTGAGCCACACATCGCAGCCGGACACCATCTGCCGCGCCACGTGCACGTCGTAATTCTCGATGAACACCATATGCTCTTGCAGGTCGCTGTATTTGCTCAGGTGAATGATGTGCTGGATATAGCGTTTGCCGTCGTCATCGCGCGGGTGCGCTTTGCCGGCGAAGATGAATTGGATCGGGCGATCCTTGTCCCGCGCCAGGCGGACAATGTTCTCCAACTGCTGGAAGATCAGCGGCGCGCGCTTGTAGGTTGCAAAGCGGCGCGCGAAGCCGATGGTCAGCGCGTCGGGGTTCAGCAATTGATCGAACGCAATGAAGTCGTCGTGCGCCAGCCGTTGGCCCTGGATCAGCAGCCGTCGCCGGGCGAACTCGATGAGTTCGCGGCGCAGCCTGGCGCGCAAGGCCCAAATTTCCTCGTCGGTAATGAAGTCCTGATCCGCCAGGCGCTGCCAGAAATCCGGCGTATTGATCTGCGCCGCCCAACTGGCGGCCGCCGAGCGGAAGCCCGGCGGGGCGGCGTTGGCGGGCTCACTCGCCAGCTTGCGCTGCCAGAACCGCCGGACGGTTCCCTTCATCCAGCCCAGCAGGTGGATGCCGTTGGTGATGTGGCCGATGGGGACCTGTTCTACCGGCTTGTCGGGATACAGGGAATGCCACATGTGCCGGCTCACCCGTCCGTGCAGTTCGCTGACCGCGTTGGCCGACCGTGAAAGCTTCAGCGCCAGCACTGTCATGCAGAACGGCTCCTGCAGGTTCTGCGGATTCACCCGGCCCAGTTTCATCAGCTCGCTGAACGGTGCCGGGACTTGCGTCCGGAACCGGTACATGGCGTAATCTATCAAGTCCGGGCTGAAACGGTCGTGGCCCGCTTCCACGGGCGTATGCGTCGTGAAGATGCATTCCGCTTTTGTCTGGTTAAGCGCCTCCGGCAGGCTCTTCCCCGCCGCCAGCTTTTCGCGGACCAGCTCCAGCGTAAGGAAGGCGGCGTGCCCCTCGTTCAAGTGGAAGACCGACGGCTGCACCCCCAATGTCCGCAGCAGCCGCACACCGCCAATCCCCAGCAGCATTTCCTGCATGATGCGCGTCGTGCTGTCTCCGCCATAAACCCTTTGCGTCAGGTCGCGGAAATGCTGCTCGTTCTCGGGGCGGTTCGCATCCAGCAGATAGACCGTCGCCCGGCCCACGTTCGCCCGCCACGCCTGGAACGACACCTGGTTCATCCCGATGTCCACCCGGCAGACCAGCGGTTCGTCTTTCTCGTTCAGCACCGGTTCGACCGGCAGGTTCTTTGGGTTCAGCAGCGTGTAGTATTCCGTCTGCCAGTTGTTCGCGTCGATCGCCTGTTGGAAGTAGCCTTCCCGATAGAACAAGCTGATGCCTACAAAGCCGATGCCCAGGTCGCTGGCCGACTTGGCATGGTCACCGGCCAGGATGCCCAACCCGCCCGCCGCGATGGGCAGCGTCTCGTGGAAGCCGAATTCCGCCGAGAAATATGCCACCGGGTGCGCGCGCAATGCCGGTGCGTGCTCGTGAGCCCAGGTGGCATTCTCATTCATGTAAATCTCGAAGAGCCGCAGCACCTCACTGACGCGCTCCGCGAAATCCGGGTCCTGCAAGCGCACCCGCAGCTCGTAATCCGACACCTCATGCAGGATAGCCACCGCGTTGTGGTAGAGATTCTGCCAGCCGCGCGGAGAGAGCTCCTGAAAGATCTCCTGCGCCTCCTGGCTCCACGTCCACCAGAGGTTGCGCGCAAGCTTGTTCAGGCCCGCCACCATTTCCCGCAGTTGTTCGCTCGTTAGCGGTCTTTTCGTCATAAAATGTCAGTCAACATTCCTTTAAATCTCGCTTTAGCAAGTGGTTGAACCTGTAACCCTAGTAACCGCACCCGGCCGCGGCAAATGAAATCCAGCTTGGGGCGCTTCTCGGTTGCCGCCGCGGTGCTCCGCGTCGAATCGCTCGCAACGCGGCTGTGCCTATCTCTGCAGTGCCGGATAGTCGATGTAGCCCACGGGGCCTGAGCCATAGAAGGTCTCAGGCACGGGCGCGTTAAGGGGCGCGTTCAAGGCAAATCGCCGCGGCAGGTCGGGGTTGGCGATAAACAGCTTGCCGAACGCGACCGCGTCCGCTTCGCCAGCCTTCAGTAACTGCTCGCCCGTGTCACGGGTATGCGCTTCGTTCGCAACATAGGTCCCGCCGAACAGGGTCTTGAGCTGTGGCCCAAGACGACCCGGCCCGACTGATTCCCGCGCGCATATGAAGGCGATGCGGCGTCTGCCGAGCTCCGCGGCAATGTAGCCGAAGGTTGAGGCGGGGTCTGAATCCCCCATGTCATGGGAATCGCCGCGAGGCGCCAGGTGCATGGCGACCCGATCCGCGCCCCAGATAGCGATGGCCGCGTCGGCAACCTCGAGCATGAGGCGGGCGCGGTTCTCGATGGGGCCGCCGTACTGGTCGGTGCGGTGATTGGTGCTATCCTGCAGGAACTGGTCGAGGAGGTAGCCATTGGCGCCATGGATTTCCACTCCGTCGAAGCCGGCGGCTTGCGCATTCCGCGCGCCTTTGCGGTATGCTTCGACGATGCCGGGAATCTCGCTGGTTTCCAGGGCCCGCGGGACAACGAATGGGCGCTTCGGGCGCAGCAAACTGACGTGTCCGCGGGCTGCGATGGCGCTCGGCGCGATGGGCAGCCCGCCGCCGAGGTAGCTGGGATCGGAGATACGGCCGACGTGCCAAAGCTGGAGGAACATCCTTCCGCCCGCCGCATGCACGGCCTCGGTAATGATTCTCCAGCCCTGGACTTGCTCGGGAGACCAGATGCCGGGCGTGTCCGGATAGCCCACGCCGCTCGGGTCCACGGCGGTGGCCTCGCTGAGGATCAAACCAGCCGACGCGCGCTGCACATAGTAGTCGCGCATCAGCGCATTGGGGACGCGGCCGGCGCTGGCACGACAACGCGTCAGCGGCGCCATGAAGACGCGGTTGGCGAGCTGCAAGTCGCCGATGCGGATTGGTTCCAGGAGTCGCAGTGGTTCAGTCATGTTGATTCGAGTTTGTGCCGCTTCCATTGAGATTAACACATAGTCCGGTGGAAAAGCGAGAGTGATCAGGGTCGTCCAGGAGCCCGAGGCTTTCTGAAAGGCAGACTTGCGCACCACTGCGAAAGGAGTGAATGATAAGGATATCGGTCTTAATCAACCATAAGCCCCGGCAATGAAAACATGCACCTACTGCGGTCGGGAGAACGAGGATCAGGCAGCTACATGCCAGGAGTGTGGCGAGGAGTTTGGCCAGAACTCGGCCTCCACGGAACAAACGCCCACGGAGCCTGACGAGACGGAAAGGTTCGAGAAGATCACGGTCCTGGACAATGAGGTTCAGGCCGAGTTGATGGACGCAGTCCTGTCCGAGCGGAAAATCCCGCACATCATGCAGAGTTATCACGACTCCGCGTTAGATGGGCTTTTCCAGGCTGGGAAAGGCTGGGGTGTGATCTTGGCGCATGAGTCTTCCAAGGAGGAGATACTGGCCGCTTTGGCGGACATCAGGAGCCAGTCGCAGTCTTCCGCCGGCGCTCCTGACGATAACGATACCTGAAGTGCCGGAGATCTCAGAAGTGCATGCCCACAGTCACCAGCAGGGCGTGGCTGATGAAATCGTACGTACCGTTGGCGTTCTGCCCGGCGAATTGGCCGGGTGTGGAAGACGGAGTGCTGCCGGTGACGGTGTGTGGCGCGCCGTATCCAAACTGGTAAGCCACGTCAAAATCAAAGCGTTTGCCTCTAAAGCCGGCGCCGACGCTGATGAAATGCCGGTCCAAATCCGCCGCGAGTGGAGTGTAATAGGCGTCCGGCACTGAGCTCTCGTTGAAGACGTAGCCCGCGCTCGCGTGCCAGCCGTGATCAAAATACCGCGTTACGCCAAATCCATACATCCAGCTCGGTTGCCAGTTCAACGTCACTGGAGTGATTGCCTTCAAGCCAAAGGGAGGGGCTTGCTGTTGGATGTAGATGGTTCCGAAGCTGCCCCAGTCGGCGTAGTCGGCATCAAACTCCAGGTTCCATTTGGGTGTAGGCCGAAAGGAGATGCCAAAGGCAACCGTCATGGGGAACTCAAATTCGGCGGAGGCGATCCGGCTGCTGGCCGGGTAAAGCCCGCGGAGTGGCTGTTGCTCGAATTCGGTGTGGCCTTCCATATCAACCGTCGCCGAGCTGCGGAAAGTTGCGCCGAGCGAAACCTGCTTGTGCGGCTGCCAGAGCAGACCCAGATTGTAACCCGCGCTCCAACCGTCTCCCTTGAAGCGGAAGAAATTGGCCAGGGGCTGCTCGGTGCGGAGGAGGCCTTGCTCCATCTTCAGGTTGGCATAGTTTACCATCGCGCCGGCGGCGATGGAGAGGCTGGGCGCCAGCTTGAGAGCCACTACCGGGTTGATCGTCGAATACATTAGCGAGCCTTCGAGGGCGACTGAGCGAAAGCCGGTATCCTGCGGCCAGGTCACGTTCCCGCCATAAGGCGAATAGATGCCCACGCCAAAGCTCAGGGGCAAAGACTCCGGCGCATAGGCGTAGAAGACCTGAGGGACCGCGGCGAGGTTGTTCTCGATGTGGTAGGTATTGCCGCTGTTGTTCGCGCCGGCTGGCGGACGAAAGGTCGGGTCAAGATAGATGCCATACACGCCCCCGCGAAGATTGCTGCCCTGAAGCTGCGCGATGCCGGCGGGGTTGTAGTAAATGGCCGACGCATTATCCGCAGTCGCAACAAACGCCTCGCCGCGCGCGGTCGCAAAGGCATCCTGATCGGCCAGCCGAAAGCCATTGGCGAAAACACTTGAGGCCGAAACTCCCGAAACCAACGCCACGAGAACACCGGACGTAATGCGCCTGTTCGTCATCATTGATTTATCAGCTCGAGCAATCGGACGATTGGCCCAGATACGCATGGACGCCGTCCTTACGCAAGCAACTTCCTCGCCTGCGGCGCATTTCGAGACTGTCGCCGTAGCGCAGAGCGCAGCGCTATGCCACGGGACGTGTGGACGGCGGTCGAGCGCGCACCCCGGTCGGCCTCGCGCTCCCAGTCCCGACTTTACTTTTGGCGGGCGTGAGGCAAGCTGGCGCTGTGAAGACTTTGGTTCGTCTGATGCTGTTCGTGTTATTCTCCGGACCGGCCGTTCTTCCCGCACCAGCGGCATTCAGCTCGCTCTACGTTTTTGGCGACGGAGTCTGCTCCTCAACCGACAACCCCAATGGCGGGTCGATTTACTACCTCGACACCTATTGCAATGGCCTGGTTTGGGTCGAGGTGCTGGCCAAGCGGCAAGGGTTGACCTACGACGCGAGTAAGAACTGGTCCTACTTTGGCCACTACAGTTCCGAGATGGTCACGCACGTCAACCAGTTCTCCCCGACCAATGCTAACACCGCGCTCTTTGTGGTGTGGGTTAACGACGCCGACTTTGTTTACAACATGCAGTACCTTTATCCGGATCTGAGCGTGGCCTCCTGGAATAGTGCGATGAACGGCTTCCTGGCCAACCATTATCAGGCCATCACTAACCTGTATGCTAAAGGCGCGCGCACGTTAGTCATGCCAAATGCCGTGGACATTACCGAGATTCCCCAGTATTCCGGTTTACCTCCTAGTGAAAGGAGTTTCATTCGCCAGCGGGTCATTGACTTCAACACCGCATTTGCCGCCCTTTTGAACCAGGCCAGGGCCGCGCTGCCCGGCGTTAAGATTTACATGCCGGACATGTTCGCCGTGTTCGACGACATGCTGGCCCACCCAGGCAACTACGGCCTGGTGAATCCCGGCACTGATGCGCTGGAAGTCTCTTCGCTCAATCCCTGGTATCTGGACGGCCCCGGCGCATATTACGTCTTCTGGGATCCGTTCGACCCGACCGCGAAGGTCCATGAGATCGCCGCCGACACGGTTCAGCAAATGATCTCACCGGTCCAGATCACCAATCTCACCTTGTTGAATGGGAGCAACCGGCTGGACGTGGCCAACCTGCCGATTGGCCTGGGCGGTTTCGTGAGCGGCAGCTCGAATCTCCTTTCCGGTGCTTGGACGACCATGACCAACTTCGATAGCATCAGTGCGATGCAAGCCGTCTTTGTCCCAGCTTCCGCTTCGCTGCGGTATTACCGGTTGCAGTTTCCCTTTGCCTGGACGCGGCCTTAGCCGCGGGGTGTGTAAAGCTGCTTTTTGGTTCGCCAAGCGGAGTCGCGGGCCTAAGATTCACCCCATGCGCACCCAGGCACGGAGCTCAAGATGAAGACGGTTGTCATCGCCATCGGCGGCAACTCCCTCATCAGAGATGCTCAACACATGAGCGTGCCGGACCAGTACGCCGCCGTGGTCGAGACCGCCCGCCATATCACGGACCTGTTGGAGCAGCGCTACCGCATTGTCATCACGCACGGCAACGGCCCGCAGGTCGGTTTCATCCTGCTGCGCAGCGAACACTCGCGTGGCATCCTCCACCAGGTCCCGCTCGATTCCATCGTCGCCGACACCCAGGGCGCGCTCGGCTATCAGATTCAGCAGGCCCTCGAGAATGAGTTCCGCCGCCGAGGTCTAAAGAAGTCCGTCGCCACCGTCGTGACCCAGACCCTGGTGGACCGGAATGATCCAGCCTTTGCCAAACCGAGCAAGCCCATCGGCCAGTTTTACGCGCGTAGATCGGAAGAGCGTCGTGTAGGGAAAGAGTGTAGATCTCGGTGGTC
>OCZT010007964.1_pt1 | contig 10344 bp, 10 predicted proteins | sample 1539031 | NCBI WGS metagenome assembly OCZT01 (sample SAMEA3539308, study PRJEB22396) | soil metagenome | biome: tundra; feature: field; material: soil | place: USA | collected 2010-05 | depth 0.15 m
GTAACGCGTCGCCTAGAGGAATGATCGTCTAAAACAGAATCCGGCTTACGGGCCGTCTGCATGGGAAGTGGCCCCGAAAACTCCTCGCCGAGTTCCGGGGCCACCATCGTTTGCGGCTCTGGGATCGGCTTGAGCGTAACGAATCGAAGTTTCCGAAACCGATGCGCGTGGTCAGACGGGGGTGTGTTCGAGGTGGGCGCGCTTGAGGAGAGAGCGGTTGGTGAGGATCTGTGTGAGGACGAGACCGGCACAGAAGATAGTCAGGATGGTGGCGAAGGGGGACATGTTTCTGCCACTGGCAATGAACCAGGAGGCGGGCAGGCGAGGGACCCACGGAGAGGATGCGACCGAAGGGAATGGCGAAGGCACGGTGATCGCTGCCGGGATAGGGGCGATTCGAGGCGAGGACGTCAACGATGATGTCGTTGTACTCGGAGTCTACATACAGGATGTGGACAGTAGTGCTCTCTCCATCACCGAGGGTCAGAACAGCGAGCTTATCCTGCCAAGGAGTGAGATCTTGCACGAGCATGTTGGCGATGAGCGTATCACAGCGGGAAAGCCGATCTTTCGAATGCGTTGTGTGCAAAAAATGGATACAGCATCACTGAAGAACATGCAGGTCTCGCTTGCTGCCAACAGGCCATTGCTTGAAGTGAGGCGCAGACTTCCTGCAAAAGTCGACTACGGAAATCTAGTTGTCCATCCTAATCAGATATCTACTCTCCCGCAGATGTTGATGGAGGCTGGCCAGATGGAAGAGGTATTGGCTAAACCCTGCCGCCATCAGTTTCATCATCCTTTCCCTCTTCCCCACTGCCGCCATCAGATAGCAATTTCTGCCCATCGTTGCAAAGAACTCGATGTTGTGACGGTGCCTGTTCTGGCTTTGAAAGAAGCCGGCGTAGAGCAGAATGTGCGCTCCGGCTGACTCCATCCACAGGGGGTTGTTCGCGCTGGTGATCTGCCGCATCATGAGCTCCGCGATCTGGGTCAGGTCGGCAAACTGTCGGAATTCCATCTCGCCCGGGCTGTACTCCGGAGAAAGCACCTCCATACGGTCTACCGGCTGCAGGCAGAAATGGCCAAGTACGCTGGCAAGATAGACGCCCGTGGAGTTGCAAATCTGCGACCACCGCTTACTTCCAATGGCCTCCTGCAGGTTGGAGGCCCAGAAGTTAAGAGCTCGTTCCTCTGTCACACCATACAGCTCCTCAAACTCTTGCTGAGACGGCATATCGGTGACCCCCGAACCACGTTCCTAAGACCCAGCTTTCCGAAAAAGTATGCCTATTGTCATGCAATTCGTCGCATCGACGCACGAATACTTGTCCTCCGCATCCAGTTGAACAATCTCAGATGTGTTTAATGCGGTGCAGGGAGAATGACCGTCTAAGACAGAATCCGGCTTACGGGCCGCCTGCATGGGCCTTGGGCTCCGGAGATCCGCAAGGTTGCCGAGCCGCCAACATTCACCCAAACGATCCGTCTGAACAACAGCCGCGCTGGTATCCCCCAGAACCTCTGGTGAGGAAGCCGGCGGTGTCAGAGTAGGATGGGGGCGAGTTCAGGAGGTAGGTCAATGCGTGCGAGCCGCGCTTCAAACTTGCTCGGGCTCGGACTTGTCTCTCTCGTCCTTACGCCCGCGTTTGCCGCGAACGACAAACCGCTCGTACCGCCGTACGTGCTGCAAGCGCATACAGTGGCCGTGATGATTGACCCGGGTGCCGGCGTTTCGCTGAAGGACCCCAATGCAAATCAGACAGCTCAGAAGGATGTGGAGAAAGCCATCCTGAAGTGGGGGCGCTTTGTCACTGTCATGGGAGCGCAGCAGGCAGACCTTGTGATTGTGCTGCGCAAGGGAAAAAGCAAGGCTGTCGAAGAGACGGTCGGCGATCCCCGCCAGAACAGCCGTGCAGGCAGCATTAATCCTACCGACGACGGCATCTCGATCGACGCGCAACATGGGCCTCAACCGGGCCTGTCGAGAGGCAGCCCGTCCAACGGCGATCAGAACGCTCCTCGTGGCGCCCAGCCGCAACTGGAGGTCGGAACCACTCAGGATTCGTTCGAGGTGTACGAAGGCAATGTGGACCACCCGATGGATGGCGTTCCCGGTTGGAGGTGGGTGCGGAAGGATGGGCTGCACCCGCATGACGTCCCCGCAGTCGCCGAGTTTCGCAAGGCGATCGAGGAGGCGGAGAAGCAAGCCGCCCAGCAGACGACCAAGCATCCATAACGCAGCGGATGAGGCGATAAACCGGACTGCGATCTAGCTCGTGATTACATGCAGCGCGAACACGGCTCCGAAGATCGCAACCAGGTCTTCGACGACGGCAATCTTCCAATCGGCGCAGTCGATCTGCTCCACCAGGTTCCGCCGGATCATGAACCCGGCAAACGCGCCCGCCAATGCGCCGACCACGCCGAGCAGAACGCCCTCGATGCCGGGACCCTGCATGGATGTAGCGGCAATCGCGCCCGCGAGACCGCCGAGAATGAGCCGCCATACAAGCGGCCCGACCGCCGTCCGGTTCGGCGTCCGCGGAAGCTTGTCTGCGATTAACTCCCCGACTGCCAGCACAGTAAAGATGGCAACCGCGGCAGTACTAGCCGTCCACGACGCCCACGTACCATCGACCGGAAGGTACCCCAGGTGCGCAAACCAGCAGATCACAGCCATCGGCGTCATCGAGCGCAGCCCTGTCGTCAGGCCGAGCAGAGGGATCGCCAGCAACCATGACATCATTGCTATCGCCATTGAATCATCCTTTAGCAGCATTCGCGATCAGCGGCTTTCAACTGAGATGCATATTGCCAGCCGAGCACGAAAGTGCCTCACGCATCGCGGTCAAATGCGGGCATCTTGGAACTAAGGCCGCAGCCAAGCATACAGCGGGAAGCGCTCCGCCATCTCCAGCACCTCGCCGCGAATCTTCGCCATCTTCGCCGCGTCCGCCCGGTGCTCGAGTGCCGCGACGATCCACTTCGCGATCACGCGCATCTCGGGCTCCTTCATGCCGCGCGTGGTCAGCGCGGGAGTGCCGATGCGAATACCACTCGGCTTCATCGGCGGGTTGGTGTCGTAGGGAATTGCGTTCTTGTTGACGGTGATTCCCGCCTCGCCCAGCGCGTGCTCCGCCTCGCTGCCCAGAATGCCCTTCTGGAAGACGTCGATCAGGATCAGATGCGTATCGGTTCCGCCGGAGATGATGCGGTAGCCTTCCGCGGCCAGCGCCTCCGCCAGTACCTGTGCGTTCACCACGATCTGCTTCGCATATGTGGCAAATTCAGGCTCGAGCGCCTCGCGGAACGCCACTGCCTTGGCCGCGATGATATGCACAAGAGGCCCGCCCTGCTGTCCGGGAAACACGCTGCGGTCGATGCCCGCCGCAAGCTCCTGCCGGCATAGAATCATTCCCGCCCGCGGACCGCGAAGCGTCTTGTGTGTCGTGGTGGTGACGACGTGAGCATGGGGCACGGGAGAAGGATGCACGCCGCCCGCGACCAGTCCGGCAAAGTGCGCCATGTCGACCAGGAAATAAGCGCCCACCTTGTCGGCGATCGATCGCATGCGCGCGAAATCGAACTGGCGTGGGTACGCGCTTCCTCCGCCGATGATCATCTTCGGCTTTTCGCGCAGGGCGGTCGCTTCAAGTTCGTCGTAGTCGACGGTTTCGGTGTCACGCCGGACCTGGTATCCAACCACGTGATACAGCTTTCCGGAAAAATTGAGCTTGTGGCCATGGGTCAGATGCCCGCCATGGGCCAGATCGAGACCCAGGATCGTGTCGCCGGGAGTCAGCAGCGTCATGTAGGCCGCCGCGTTGGCCTGAGAGCCGGAGTGCGGCTGGACATTGACGTGCTCGGCGCCGAAGAGCTGCTTGGCACGATCGCGTGCGAGATTCTCGACGACATCGGCGAATCCGCATCCACCGTAGTAGCGCTTGCCGGGATAGCCCTCGGCATACTTGTTGGTGAACACGGTTCCGGCGGCCTCGAGCACGGCGCGGCTGACAAAATTCTCCGAGGCAATCATCTCCAGCCCCTCATGCTGGCGCGTGATCTCATGTTGAATCTGGCTGGCAATCTCCGGGTCTGCGGAAGCAAGGGTGGCATTCAAATCAATCGGCATACGTCTATCTTATGACATCGCTGGCGAGCAGAGTCCGCCGGGAGAGCTTGCTGGACCACCGGCTCGGCTAGTGCCTTCGTGGCAGCAGGTGACACTGACGTGGGATAGGGGATCGACTGATATCGGCCGATTCTTGATATTGTTCGGGGCGTAATAAGGCTCCGGCAAAATTGAGGCACTTATGAGGCATAACTTTCTGATTGGTGCAGTCTTGGTCGCAATCGTCCTGGTGCCCTGCGTGATCGCGATCTTCAGCGAAGTCGAGGACTACGAGAAGGCGTCGGACTGGAACGTGCTGGATGAGGGTTTTGTATAAGCCTTGTCGCGCTCAAAGGACGGCATAGCCGGGCGATGAACGCCTTACAGCGTAGCTCTCCCCGGCATGGTGCTTCGGACGACAGAGCGGACCAACTGACTCAGAACCTCGCTACCCATGGACCGCGAGACGCTTGAACGCCTGGTAGACGAACGATCCCAGGTACCAGCCATCGATGTACTTGTAGGGCGTTTCGCCGGTCGTGTAATGGCCGCACGGCAGCACCTTCGACACATAATCCACACCTAATCGCTCAAAGTTCGCCAGCACGTCGAGCGAGAACTCGCGCGGGAACGTGAGGTCGTACGTCGCGTGGACGACGAGCACGCGCTTCGGATGTGCGGCGAAGCGCTCCACGTACGCCATGGGGCTGATTCCTGCGAACATCTGCCTCACTTGGTCCTGCGTAAGCCCGGCCTCTTCGAATGCGGCGCGGACGTGGCGCGTGCTTTGCCCCGCCCAGACCACGTCCCCAACCCACGTCGACGCGTGATTGAACGCGCATATTTTGAGGCGGGGGTCATGGGCAGCCGCAATGAACGCATAGCAGGACCCGAGGCTCGTTCCGAGAACGCCGAACTGCGTGTATCCCTGCGTCTCCAGCCAGTCCATGCAACTGCGAATATCGACGACGGCCTGCCGGCACGCGGAGATGGTGCGTCCCACATTGCCGCTCATGGCGTAGTCGGACCGCTCCAGCTCGGCGGGACGGCGAATGTCGTGGTATGGCTTGGATAGCCGCAGCGCAGAGACGCCAAAGCGGTTGAATATCCTGCAGAGAACGTTGTGGCTGATCGCGTCGGCGTTCCACTGCGGCATCACGATGATGGCCTGCTTCGGCTTGCCGGGCTGCGATTTGGACTCAGGCGCCGGATACCACCGAGCGTTCACCTGGTCGTTTTCGGGATACGGCGTCCGCACCGGCGAAGTGAACCGGAGGAATTGGGCCCGCTCAGCTTTACCCGCAGCCGCCCGACGCTTCATCTCCGCTTCCTGGGCGAGCGTCTCCGGCCTCACATTGGTCGGAAATAACTCCGGATGGCGGTCTTCGAGGCGGAAATCCTGAGGCACGGAATATCCGAAAAAATTGTCCGACCGACGGACGATCTCTTCGTTCAGCGCAATCATCCGGTCCAGATCGCTGGCCAGCGATGCGTCCGCTGCGCTGAAGTCCTCAAGCCAATCGAACCCCCATTCGAGAGGCCTTACAATCCGATTCGTATCACGTGTTGTGAGAGCCGTCTCCCACGTGATCATCCACTTCCCGTACCAACCCAAACGCATCTACCTAGTTTATCCATCGCTGCGTTTGACCAGAAGGACGGCCGTCACAGCGGGCAAAACTACTGCACCCGGCCTGTCGCCTCTTCGCTACAATGCCCGCAGGACTCCACGCGACTATGACCAGCCCTCTGTCTCTCACCGCCACCGGCAGCAAGTCGCTGGTGATTTTCGTCCACGGCATCAACGCCGACTACAAGAGCTGGACCAAGCTCTTCGGACTGATGGACGAAGACCCCGCGATGACCTCTGCCTTCGACTGGCTTCCCTTCAAGTACCAGTCGAAGGTCTTTCGCGGGCTGCTGGACATCCGTTCGCGAATCCCCGACTACGACGACATCACCCAGCAGCTCGATCAGTTCATCACCGCAAACTTTACCTCCACTTACAAGCAATTGTTCCTCGTCGGTCATAGCCAGGGCGGGCTCATCATTCAGAGCTGGCTCGCCAAGGTTCTCTCTGAAGATCGCGGTGAAAGCCTCAAGTCTGTTCGCGAGATACTCTTCATCTGCACTCCTACGCTGGGATCAGACCTCGCCTCGCCTCTGCGTAAGATCGTGTTCTCTTTTATCCGAGACCCACAGGAAGAGCGCCTCCGCGTATTAAACTCCGATGTCGCCAAGACCCGCCGCTTCGTCGAGGAGCGCGTGGTCCAGACCTATACACGCGACGCCACGCACTGCCCCGTGCCTATCGTTTCTATCTGGGGCGCCGAAGATAATATCGTTACGGCGGCCGCGGCCCAGGCCTCCTTCGATAGCATTCTGGTGATGGACGGCCATCATTCTTCGGTGCTCAAGCCGGAGAACCGAAGCGACACGCGCTACAAGCTCATCACCTCGGCCCTGCTGCAGCCCTACGGCCATCGGCACGTCTTCGAGATCGACCGCTACGAGACCAGCATCGTCGTCGAGCCTCTTGCCAATCCCAACTACATCGCCCACATTGGAGGCCAGGAGGTCGCCAGGACTTCGGACAATTTTGCCCGCATCACCCGCACAGTTTCCTTCTCGGACAGAAACCGCTGCACCGATCTCTTCCACTTCAACTACCAGACCAACAAGGATGGCTTCCTCAAGCCGCGTTTCGATCTCCTGAACCGGGAGTTGGACGAGTCTCCGCCACCTAACGAAGCCGCCACCGACGAATCCGGCCGGTGGGAGAAGGGCGGCACCGACACCACCTACGATTTCCGGCCGACACCGGGCCGAACCTACGCCCACACTGTCGAGATATGGAGGGGCTTCGACCAGGGCAACCGCGACGTTCACTTTCACTTCGGCCCCAACGTTCGCTGCCGCGAATACGTCTTCACGGTCGATCTCACCGCCTACGTCGCGGCCGGCTGGACCGTGAATCGAAAGCCGCAACTCTATCGCAATCCCAGCGCAACCCTCGAGCATGACATCCGGGAAAAGCGCGAACCCCAGAACCTGATCCCCGGCGGCGAAGAAGATGCAGCGGGTAAATGGACCTGGACCCTTCAGGACTTTCGTGGCGGCATCGTCGATGCCGTGTGGGACGTTACCGCACCAGGCGTCGCGACATCCTAGGCTAGGACATTGGTGTCGAAGGAAACGAGAGAGAGAAGGACACAAGATGAGCGTTCCGTCCTCGAATGCAACGGGTCGGAGCGGGCGCCGCTGACGGCAGCCTAAAACATCAGTGCGACAGACTCGCCTCAAACACTTCCGTGCGGCACTGCGCGCAATAACCGCGCCCGGTTCCGTCGCTATGGACGGCGGCCGCCGGGATTTCGATCATCCGCCCACAGTTCGGGCAGTTCGCGTGCAGTTCATGGATGAGGTGGGGGAATGAGGCTGAGGATTCGGCTGCGGCTTCCGTGTGCAAGGCTGCACCTCCAGAAATGCTCTTGCCCGGATTTATACGCCCGCGAGTTTCGGCCCGTCAATGTCACTGCGGTGCAAATTGATGGCCGCCGGCCCTAAAGTTCGGAGATGACCAGGCACACGCGGCCCACGATGTAGTCCGCCGGCGTTTCGTGTGGTGCAAGCGCAAGAAGCTGGACCGGGAATGTAGGCGAGAGCGGGCGAAGAATCAGCCTCCCACCGTCGAATTCAACGTAACGAAGAACGAGGCAGGCGCCGAAACGCCGCGTACTCGCGGCTGTCAAGCGCCATCTTCACAAATCTTCCGGTCGCCTGATGACCGCAATAAAAGGAGCAGCACAATGACTGATTTCGAAGGTCAGGTCCTGGCCGACCTGAGCGTTCTAAAAAGCCAAATGAAAGAAGTCGTAGGCAACGGTCAGCCCGGCCGCCTTTCGACACTGGAGGGCCGACTGCATGAGCACGAGAAGACGGTGCAGCGACTAAAGGGAATGGCCGGCGCGTTCGGCGGCATGCTGACCTTCGCCCACTTGGCCATCGACCTTTTCATCGGCCGACGCTGATTCGTTGCGATCGACCGGATCCGAGCCATTGCCACCGATTGATGAACTGTCATTCTGGCGCAGCCAGAATCTCCGTATTTGTATCGCTAGCCGTTACATCCACAAACCGCACCAGAGCCGGAGGCAACAAATGGACTTCCTGAAGTTATTCTTACGCGGCATCTCCCTTCTCCCCAGCCTTGTACAGGGCGTCGAATCTCTCTACGGCGCAAAGACCGGCGCGCAAAAGAAGGACGCCGCCATCTCCATCGTCAGTTCGAGCATCAACATGGCCGACGCCGTCAGCACCAGGCAGATCGCCGACGCACCCAGGTTCACCGCCGGCCTCAGCCTCATCGTCGACGGCGTAGTCGAATGTCTCAACGCCAGCCTCTGGGCCGATGCGAAAGTTGCCGACTGACCATCCACGATCCTCCATTCCAAACCGTATAATCAGCTCCATGCCCGGGAAATCGCAGACTGAACCCGTCGTCGGAATCGTCATGGGGAGCCGCAATGATTACGCAGTCATGCGCGCAACCGCGGAAATCCTACGCGAGTTCGGCATACCTCACGAAGTGAAAGTCGTCTCCGCCCACCGCACTCCAGACCTCATGTTCAGCTACGCGGAATCCGCCGCCGGCCGCGGCCTGCGCGTCATCATCGCAGGCGCGGGTGGCGCGGCACACTTGCCCGGCATGATCGCCGCGAAGACCGTCCTTCCCGTCCTCGGCGTCCCCATCGCGGCCACCGCGCTTCAGGGCATCGACTCGCTACTGTCGATCGTCCAGATGCCGAAGGGCGTCCCCGTCGCTACCTTCGCCATCGGAGCAGCGGGCGCAGCCAACGCCGGATTATTCGCCGTGCAGATCCTCGCCACTACGGACGCCGCGTTGCAGGCCAGGCTCATCGCATGGCGCGTTGCCCGCCGCGACGAGGTCCTTTCGCAGACCATCGAAGCCCTTGGCTCCGAATCCACCGCCGAGGTCCCTGCGTGAGCGAGGCCGTTTTCCCGGTCCTGCTTCCGGGCGCGACGATTGGAATCTTCGGCGGCGGTCAGCTTGGGCGCCTCACCGCAATGGCCGCGCGCGGCATGGGATATCGCATCCATGTGCTCGACCCCGATCCCGGATGCCCCGCGCGCTTCGTCGTCGATCAGTGTGTCGAGGCGGACTGGACCGACGCACACGAGGCCGCGCGTCTCGCCCGCGGATGCGACGTCGTCACCCTAGAGATTGAGCAGATCTCACTCGCCAGCATGGACGCTGCCGCCAACTTCGCGCCCGTGCGCCCAAGCAGGGAGTTGCTGGCGATGATTCAGGACCGCATCGAGCAAAAAGATTGGCTGCGGCGAAATCACTTTCCCATCGGTGTCTACCGCGCCGTGCGCTCGATCGACGAACTCCGCGAAGCCGTAACCGCACTCGGCGGAAAATGCTTCTGCAAGAGCGCCACCGGAGGCTACGACGGCCGCGGCCAGGGCAAAGTCGGCTTCTCGTCCAACCGTTCGCCCGCCGCAGTTGAAGCCGAGATGCGCGGAGCCTGGGAAGCCCTCGGCGAAGGTCCCGGCGTAGTCGAACAAGCCATCGATCTCGACCGCGAGATATCCATCCTCGTGGCTCGCTCTCCGCGCGGCGAAGTCAAAGTCTACCCCGCCGCGTGGAACCACCATGACAACCAGATCCTCACCTGGAGCGTGATCCCCGCGCCGCTTCCCGACGCCATCGCCGCCGAAGCAAAACAGCTCGCGCAAGCCATTGCGGACACGTTCCAGCTCGAGGGCATTCTCGCCGTCGAGCTATTTGTAACCAAAGATGGCCGCCTGCTGGTCAACGAGCTCGCGCCCCGCCCGCACAACAGCTACCACGCCAGCGAACGCGCCTGCGTCACCAGCCAGTTCGAGCAGCTAGTCCGCGCCGTCTGCAACCTGCCCCTCGGCAGCACCGATGTGGTGCAGCCCTGCGCCATCGCCAACCTCCTGGGCGACCTCTGGCTCTCCCCTGAAGAGGAGAAAAGAGAGACCGAAAGCGCTGGTCCGGAGAAACACGCGTCCGAAAAGCGAGGTAGCGAAAGAGGAAGTCCGGAGAAACACTCGGGGAAGGATTCACACCAGCGCGTGCCGCACTTCGACCGCGCCCTCGCAGTCCCCGGCGTCCGCCTGCACCTCTACGAAAAACTCCGCCCGCGCAAAGGCCGCAAGATGGGCCACCTCTCCGCCGT
>OCZT010007966.1_pt1 | contig 10342 bp, 11 predicted proteins | sample 1539031 | NCBI WGS metagenome assembly OCZT01 (sample SAMEA3539308, study PRJEB22396) | soil metagenome | biome: tundra; feature: field; material: soil | place: USA | collected 2010-05 | depth 0.15 m
AAAACAGAAGCCCGGCTCTTGGCCGGGCTTACGACTTCCTTTACTTATTCACTAATTCCATTATAGCGGTTTAGGGGTAACTCCCATGCCAACTATTTTTATCGCGTAAGTGATTGTGGGGATTCGAGATAATAATTAAATTGTGATCCCTGGGGCTTGACACAATTTGCCCGCAGGTTTCCTGGTGCGCATATCAAATGCGCGGGGATAGCTCTAAGCCCTAAGGCTGAAAGACCAGCCGGGCTCCTCGCTCGGGACTGTTCCAGAGACTCTCCACATCGCGCAGTGCGGCTGTCTTGATGGCGGTCCGAAAAGGATTGGCTGCGGCGGTTGCGAAGAATTCGGCGAGCGCCTGGCGGATCTGTTCGAGCGATGCGCTGCCGAATCCGCTGCCCAGCAGCTCAAGTCCAGAGCTGCGCAGCGTAGCCGCGGGCAGCGGAATGGTCGTGCCCGCGCTCGACCCGATCTGCACGAAGCGGACGCGGGGCGCCATCTTGCTCAACCCCTTCTGTGAGAGCGCCTCAAGCGCAGCCTGGGCGGGCGACCCCCAGAGATAGTCCAGCACCACATCCACGCCGCCGGACGCGACCGCATCCCGCAGGCTGGACACTAGGGCGCCGTGCTCCTGATCGAGCGAGATGACCTGGTCCGCGCCAAGGTTCTTCGCCTCCTCGAGCGCCTGCGGATTGCGGCCTGCCGCGACGACGCGCCGTGCACCCAGACGCTTCGCAATCTGCACCGCGAGTTGGCCGGCCACTCCCGTCGCTCCGAGAACCAGCACACTCTCCCCAGCGACAAACTTCGCCCGAACCGTAAGCGCGACCCACGACGACATGGCGGGATTCGCGATCCCCGCGGCGGTCGCGTCGTCGATGCCATCGGGCAGACGCAAGCACATGGCTCCGCCCGCCAGCGCCCGCTCTGCAAACGTTCCGAACGGACTGCGCGACACGCCGAAGTAAACCCGTGTGCCGTCCTCGATGCGTCCCGCGCCATCCACCCCGGCGATGAACGGAAGCTCTCCGCTACTCCCGTAGTGCGTGCCGTTGGCCAGCGCCTTCACAATCGGATGAAGTCCCGCGGCGGTCACGGTCACAAGCCTCTCGCCTTCCACCGGGACAGGCTCCGCGAAGGATGTGTAGCGAGGAGGTGCATCGAAGGAATGGACAACGGCAGCGTTCACGGTGGGTCTCCTTAGCGTCGCTAAGCAGAGGACGGAAGGCGCGGAATTGCCGCCGCTGGCGACCGAAGTTGCAACATGAGTGCGCGGCTTACGTCTTCAGCCTGGCGAAGAATGGCAGCTTGGTGATGTCGTTGAAGATGACCATCGCAGCGAACAGCAGGATGCAGACGAACGCAACCTGGTAGATGCGTTCCTTGATCGGCATGGGAAGATCGCGGCGGAAGACGCTTTCGACCAGCAGGAGAAAGATCATGCCGCCGTCGAGGATCGGGAACGGCAGCAGATTGAACATGCCCAGGTTGATCGAGATCATGGCCATGGTGCCGATCAGCGGCATCCATCCCGGCGCGGACGCTGCGTCATGCACGACCTGGCCGATCCCGATTGGCCCCGACAGGCTCTTGACGGAGATATGCCGCTCGAACATGCCCTTGAGGACGTCTACGACAAGCAGCGAGTTCTTCTTGAAGTACTCCCACGAGGCCGAGAGCGATTTTGAGAAGGAGAGTTGCTCCACCTTCACCGGTGGGTCGACCGCCCGGAAGCCAAGGTGGAAGGCCTGGGTGCCATCCCCCGAATCGCTCATCTCGGGGGTCACTACGAGACTCATGCTATGGCCGTCGCGGACCAAGGCAAGCACGGCGGGCTTACCCTTCTGATCCTGCAGGTACCAAAGCAGCGCGGGGATCGAGCGAATGGTTAGGCCGTCAATGCTGACGATCTGGTCGCCAGGCTTCAGGCCGGCGCGATCGGACGGGCTGCCTGCGACCGGTGACTTGACCCGTAGCGGCGTGTCCTGCATCTTCGGAACCAGCCCCATCGCAAGCGCCGCTTCTACCGAGAACTTGTCGGAACTGCCCTTGAACGCGAGGAAGAAAGTGGTATCCGTGCGCCGCCCATCATGGACGAACGAGAAGGGGATCGTCTGGTTCGCGTTTAGCGAGGCATGGTTCAGAACGTCTTCCCACGTGGGATTCTCGACGTTGTCGAAGTGGACGATGGTGTCGCCGGAGTGGATGCCGGTCTTCGCAATGACCGTCGAGGGAGAGATGTAGTCGGTGACTGCCGGTCCCGAGACGTACTCGTTCACCTCATTGTGCAGCATGTAGACGCAGGTCATCAGCACCAGGGCCAGGATGAAGTTGGCAATCGGGCCTGCGAGCGCGATCAGCATGCGCTGCCACCGCGGATGGTTGTTCAGGTCTCCGGGGTCGTTGGCGGTCTCTTCGCCGGGGATCTCGCCCGCCATCTTGACGTATCCGCCGAGCGGCAGGGCGTTGATCTGGTAGTCCGTTCCGCCGCGGCGGATGCCGACTACCCGCTTGCCAAAGCCGATCGCGAAGGTCTCGACACGGACGCCGCACCACTTGGCCACTGCGAAGTGGCCGAACTCGTGCACCAGCACCATCAGGCCGAGCACCAGCAGAAGTTGAACTATGGTCATCATGAAATCGTTAGGACCCTCGTGTTGCCGTTTGGCTATTTTCCAGCGGGCGGATGACTTCGAGTTGCAAATTGCGAACGGCGCACCTCAAATGACACCGGTTCAGACCACTACCGGCCTCAGCCCTTAGTTTGAAACCATTCCGCCACCGACTGCGAATCCGGACCGGCGTGAGATGACATCGCGAGCACACGCCCTGGCTGCCTCGTCCGCCGCGAACACATCTTTAATAGACGTTGGAACGCGGGAAGACGTTTCGGACAACACCTCCTCGATTGTACGCGGGATGCCGAGGAAAGGAATTTGACCTTCGAGGAACGCGGCCACTGCGATCTCGTCGGCTGCGTTGAGGGCGATGCAGGCGGCGGGGCCGGATTCAGCCGCCTCGTAGGCCAGCCGCAGGCAAGGGAAGCGGGTGAGGTCGGGCGGCTCGAAGTCCAACTGGCTCAGCGCGGCCAGATCGAAGGAGAGTTGCGGCGCGGCGGGGCGCTCCGGGTATGCCAGAGCGTAAAGGATGGGCAGGCGCATGTCGGTGACCGAGATCTGCGCGAGAATCGAGCCATCGATAAACTCGACCAGAGAATGCACTGTGGACTGGGGATGGATGGTCACCCTCACCTTGGCCGCCGGAAGGTCGAACAGCCGGCAGGCCTCGATGATCTCGAAGCCCTTGTTCATCATGGTGGCGGAGTCGATTGTGATGCGCTGACCCATCACCCACGTGGGATGCTTCAGCGCCTGCGCCGGGGTGATGTGCTCGAATTCAGCGAGCGGGGTCGAGCGGAACGGCCCGCCCGATGCCGTCAGCCATATCTGCTTGACCTCGCTGGGCTTGCCGCCGCGCATGCACTGGTGTACGGCGTTGTGTTCGGAGTCGATGGGCAGCAGCGCGACGTTGTGCAGGCGTGCCGCCTTCAGGATGAGGTCACCCGCGGCGACGAGACACTCCTTGTTTGCCAGGCCAATCGTCTTTCCGGCGCAGACAGCCGCGTATGTGGCTTCGAGCCCGGCCACGCCGACGATGGCGGAGACGACGAAATCGACCTCGTGCAGTGTGGCGACGCGAATGGTCCCAGCGGTTCCATGGACGACTTCGATCTGGTTGAGGCCCGCCTCTTTGAGCCGTTCGGCAAGGGCATCGGCAAGCGTCTCGGTGGCGAGCGAGACGACTTTGGGCTGCCAGCGGGTGCACTGAGCAAATGCCTCGGCCAGATTGTGTCCGGCGGCGAGTGAGACGACCTCGTAGCGGTCGGGGAAGGATTCGCAGATGGAGAGAGTGCTCTGGCCGATCGATCCGGTCGAGCCTAAGATGGCGAGCTTTTTCACTAAGCTATTTTCGCAGATTGAGGGTGGTCGTCGCGCCTCTTTCCTTCAAGGTGACCGGGTTCAGGCAGTAGTTGATGTAGAGAACCGAGAAGAACAAAGTGAAAAATGGACCGATTTCGATCTCCCATCCTTCTTGTTCCCTGTAATACCGTCGAATCTCGTAACGAAGGGAGAACGCTCCGGCGATCCACATAAGGCCAACAAAACTGTTCAGATCGCCCAAGAGAAACGAGTGCGGCAACAGACTTCCCAGGGGAAAAGTCACGACAAACCAGGCGAATGGAAGCGAAAAGAAAACCAATGGCCAGACGGAGCGACCTTTCCTCCGGATCCACAGCGAAAGATAGATGCCGAGAAGCGGCGCTACGAGACCGCAAGTCAGCACGGCTGCCAAAGTCAACCAGCCAAGACTCGTCGACGCCGTCCAGGGACGCCCGTAATCGTCTTCAAGCTGGTATCGCATAGCGGACTTCGACCGCAGAGAATAGGGAGACTACTGGCGTGGCATGCGGGCTTCGAGCGAGGCAAGGCGCTCGCGGATGTCGATCGCGTAATCCAACTTCTCGGGAAGACTGCGCATCGCTTGGGCGCTCATCTCGTCGCGAAGTCTCATCTCCTGCCGGAGAGAGTCAAGAGATACCTTCGTTTCGCTCCGCAAGGAATCGATTGATACCTTGACCGCCTTAAGCTCAGGGACCAATAAATCCTGCATGACCTCGCGAAGGGAGCTGACCACCGACTTTGCCTCAACTGCCATAGTAGGACTGTAACAGACGTCTGCGGTCAAAACCGTCCCAGACTGAACGCGTCCTTCAGCAGCAGGACGCACCACAGCACCGGCGCGGCGAGCAGCAGGGCGTCGATGCGGTCGAGAATGCCGCCGTGCCCCGGCAGCATTGTGCCCGAGTCCTTGACGCCCGCGCCGCGCTTGATCGCCGACTCCAGCAGATCGCCCAACTGCGCGGCCACGTTGATGATGATCGCCAGCACAATCGACTGCCACACCGGTTGCAGGATGTGCAGCAGCGTATTGCCGCGCGCCGAAAGCGCCTGGCCGGCGTAGACAACCCCAAGGCCCGCCAGCACGCTCCCCGCGACCGAGGCGAATGAGCCCTCCCAGGTCTTGTTGGGACTGAGGTGCGAGAGCTTGTGCCGGCCAAAATTGCGCCCAATGTACAGCGCAGCGATGTCTCCCGCCCAGACGCAAACCATCAGGAACAGCAGCAGGGGCTTGCCATCGTCGCGGCTCCAGATCATAGGGACAAGCGTCAGCGGATAAGCCACATACATCAAGCCGAAGAGGCCGAGAGCGGCGTCCGGAAGCGCGCGGTCGAGCGTCCCGTGAAAGCCTGTCCATGTCAGCAGCACCAGGGCCAGCACGCTAAGCATGGGGAGTTGTGCCTCGATCGGGCGATAGTACGTGACGTAAAAAACGAGCGCTGTCGCGACTGCCATCCACCACTTGGGGATGTGTCCGCTGCCCGAATTGGCCAGCGTAAGGTACTCGTATGCCGCCAGTTCGGCGGTTACGCATACGGCCAGCGTCAGCATCCAAAGCTGCCCAAAGAAGATGAGAGCGACGACGACGAGGATCAGAAGAATGCCGGTGAGGATTCGTTTCATTCGTTAAGAACAGAGCCTCAAGCAGGATACATGCAGGCGAGGCAGAGAAACTTGGAGCGATCCAGATTTATGTCGTCCAGAGGACGGAAATGGGTGCCACATTTTTTTGCTATTAAGATTAACCAACCCAGAAAACCATCTGCCCCCCATCTTGCGTCGTAGTTAGCTAGGCAGAAGTCTGGCCAGCCAACTAACGCAAGGAGAGCACTCAATTGGCGCAATATAAGGGAACGGTGAAGTGGTTCAACAACGCGAAAGGCTACGGCTTTCTCGGACGTGAAGGCGGCGCAGACGTCTTCGTGCATTACAGCTCCATTCAGATCGAGGGCTATAAGAGTCTGAAGGAAGGCGACGAGGTCGAGTTCGACATCATCGAGGGAACGAAAGGGCCACAGGCGGACCAGGTAATCCGCCTAAGGGACACGGCCGCCAAACCAGGCGCCTCACAAGGTGCTGCCGCGGACGAAGCCGCCGCCTAGTCGTTTGTTGGAGCATCGGCACGGCGCAGGGTTGTGTGCGCCGGTCCTGCCGAGGCCGGGGCGGGCGTAGCATATGGGTCTGGGATCTCACGGAGCGTCCGGTCTCCATGAGGTCTCGGATAACTCGCGTCCATGGAAAATATAGTGATCGCCCGGCTGTTGGAAGAGACAGCCGCGCTGCTTGAAATTGACGCGGCGGACCCGTTCCGTATCCGCTCCTATCGCCGTGCGGCGGAGGCGGTCGAGCAGCAAACCACGCAACTCGCCACCCTGGTCGCTTCGGACCCAAAACAACTACTCGCAATCCCCGGCATCGGCAAGGGCATGGCCGCCAACATCAGCCTGCTCGTCGAGACCGGCGACATGCCGATCCGCACGGAACTGCTTACCAGGTACAAGCCGACGATGCTCGAACTGCTGCGTCTTCCCGGCATGGGCCCGAAGACGGTCGCGCTGGTGTGGTCGGCGTTGGGCGTCTGCGACATCGACGCTCTGGAAGCGGCGGCACGTGAGGGCAAACACGCCCGCCTGCCGCGCATGGGCGACAAATTCACCGCGAAGCTGCTGAAGGGAATCGAAGACTATCGGCGCAACTCCGGCCGGTTCCGCATCGATGCCGCGCGCGAACAGGCGGACCGCATCTCAGCGCTCATCCGCGCCTTCCCCGGCATTGACGAGATCACGCCCGCCGGCTCCCTTCGCCGCGGACGCGAGACCGTGGGCGACCTCGACCTGCTGGTCACCGGCCCAGCCTGCGAGCCGGATGTGGTGGCTGCCGCGGTCGAGCACGTCGCCACGCTGCCCCTGATCGAAAAGCTTCTGGCGAGGGGCCAGAACAAGGTCAGCTTCACGTTGCGCAACAACCTCCAGGTCGACGTTCGCCTGCTTCCGCGCGCCAGCTACGGCGCGGCGCTGCAATACTTCACCGGCTCAAAGCACCACAACGTAGCCCTGCGCCAGCGCGCCATCAAGCGGGGCCTCACGCTGTCGGAGTACGCCCTGCTGCGCCTCGAAGACAACACCATCGTCGCCGCCGCCAGCGAAGAGGACATCTATCGCGCGCTCGACCTCGACTTCATCCCGCCCGAACTGCGCGAAAACTGCGGCGAAATCGAAGCCGCCGCTGCGAGCTTCACCAACGCGACCACCGGCGGCCTCCCGCAACTCATCACCCTGTCCGATATCCGCGGCGATCTGCACATGCACACCGACGCCACCGACGGCCGCGACACCATCCGCCAGATGGCCGAGGCGGCGCTTGCCCGCGGACTGACGTACATCGCCATCACCGACCATTCGAAGAACCTCGCCATGACCAACGGCCTCGACGACGCCCGCGCGCTCGCCCACGTCCGCCGCATCCGCGAAGTCGACAAAGAAATGGAAGGCCGCATCCGAGTGCTGTCCGGAATCGAGGTGGACATCCTCGCCGACGGCTCGCTCGACCTCGCTGACGCCACGCTTGCCGAGATGGACATCGTCGTCGCCAGCGTCCACTCGCACTTCAATCAGCCGGCGGAAGAGATGACGGCCCGCGTCCTGAGCGCGCTCGAGAATCCGCACGTCCGCATCCTTGGCCATCCCACCGGCCGCAAGGTGCTCAGCCGCGAACCCTACGCCCTAGACATCGAGCAGATCCTGCAGCGCGCCGCCGCGCTCGGCGTCGCCGTCGAGCACAACGCCAGCCCCTTGCGCGCCGACCTCAGTGACCTGCATCTTCGTCGCGCCCACGAGCTAGGCTGCAAGATCGTCGTCGACACCGACGCCCACGCCACCGAAGAGCTCGACCAGATGCGCTACGGAATCACCCAGCTTCGCCGCGCGTGGCTCACGGCCGGCGACGTCCTCAACACCGCCCCCACCGCCGAAGCGCTGCTCGCCCAACTCCGCCCAAAGCCGTAGCGAATCTAATCCACGCCCTCGCGCCAAGGTGTCAGCCGCGGCAACCAGCGCGGCACGTGTGCGCAGTAAGTCGCGTACTCAGCCCCGAACGACTTCCGCAATGTCGGCTCCTCGTAAAAGAGTACGAACAAATGCGTTACCAGCCAGGCGAAAACCCCATACTCCAGTACATGGACGTTGCCGAAAAATAGCCCTTGCCCCAGGATGATCGACACCACTGCGACGTACATGGGATTACGCACGTAGCGGTAGCGGCCGGTCACGACGAGCCGCTTCGTCGGGAAGACGGGCGCGGGCGTGCCGATGCCCTGAAGCGCGAATCGCGCGAACGATTCAAGCAGCACAGGAATGGCCGCGGCGAGGAGCAGCACGCCGAAGATTCGCAGAGCCGTAAAGCCCGGAAACGGTGCATGAACGCGCCATCGCGAGATCCACCACGGCACGTACCCGTCGACTGTTCCGGGCGCGAGCACGAGAAATACCGCCGTCCCCAAAACGGCAAACACGCGCCTGAGTTTCCCCTCTGCACCCATCGTCCCGTCCCAGCCTGCCTCGCGGTCCCGAGTCTAGCACCGACAACAAAGGGAACAGACGCTCGCTGGAATGGCCGGTTTGCAGCAGACTCGGCACCCGCGCGGCGGAAGCATCCCGGTTCGCGCTATCCTGAAAGCTGTGGCAATCACTGCGACATCCGAGAGTCGTAACCAGCCGGTCCCGGCACCAGCCGTTGCGGCGGAGCGGCCAACCCTGCTCGACGACTACGCGACGCTGTTCAAGGTGCGCGTTTCCACCATGGTCCTCATCACCTCGGCAGCCGGCTTCTACCTCGGCAGCCTGCGTTCCGGCATCAGCCCATTCAACGTCGGGATGATCAAGGCGATCGGCGGCATCGCTGTCGTCACCTGCGGAGCCAGCGCGCTCAACCAGGTGCTCGAACGCACTACCGACCGGATGATGCGCCGCACCTCCAACCGCCCAATGGCGGCTGGCCGAATCAGCCTCGCCCATGGCCTCATCGTCGGCTTCCTCGCGACGTTTTTGGGCTCGCTGTACCTCGCCCGCGCCACCAACCCGCTCACCGGCACGCTCACCCTGCTCACCGCCGTCGCCTACGTCGCCATCTACACGCCGCTCAAGCGCGTCAGCACCATCAACACCTTCATCGGAGCATTCCCCGGAGCGCTGCCGCCGCTCATCGGCTGGACCGCCGCGCGCGGCCTCATCGAGTGGCCCGGCGTCGCCCTCTTCGCCATCCTCTTTGTGTGGCAGTTCCCCCACTTCATGGCCATCGGCTGGATGTACCGCGAGGACTACGCGCGAGCCGGCATCCGCCTTACGGCGACACTCAGTGACACCCGCTACGCAGCGCGTTCCACCGTCGTCCAGGCGCTCTTCTATGCCGTCCTGATGGTTGCCGCCAGCCTGTGGCCGTTCGTCCTCGGCACCGCCGGATCCATCTACGCCGTCGCTGCCGTAGTCCTGTCGCTGGGCTATCTCTGGTACACCATCCGCTTCGCCGGAATTCTGCGAAGTCCAGACTTGCAGAATGCCGCCGCGCCGTCGCCTCCCAAACCCGCGCGCGACCTTCTGCACGCCTCCATCATTTACCTCCCGCTGCTGCTCGCCGCCATGATGCTCGACGCCCGCGGCCGCCTGCTCTTCTAACCACCGACTATCAGCAACCGGAAACCAAAACCATGCCAGCCGCGATCCCCAAACCCACGTCCCTCCGAACTCCGCCCACCGTCATCGCGACCATCATCGCCATCTCGGCCGCCGCCAGCACGCTCATCTGCTGGCTCGTCTACTTCCATGCACCCACTGACGTCGCCCACACCCAGCTGCGGTCGCTCCCGCTGGTCAACGCCGTGCTCAACGGCCTCGCCACCATCGCACTCGTCACCGGCTATCACGAGATCCGCGAGCGCCGCATCCTCCATCACCGCGCCTCGATGTTCGGCGCCTTCTTCTTCTCGTCCATCTTCCTCGTCTCCTACCTGGTCAACTTCACCCTGCACGGCGAGACGCACTTCAACCGCTTCAACCACTGGTGGCCCTTCTATTGGAAGCTGCTCGCCTCGCACATCGTGCTGTCGACGATCGCGCTGCCCCTGATCCTGATCACGTTCTTCCTCTCGCTCACCGGCCGCTTTCCCGCGCACAAGAAGCTCGCCCGCTGGACCTTTCCCATCTGGCTCTACGTCTCGGTCACCGGAGTCATCGTCTACCTGATGCAAGCCGCCTGCCGCTGATGCCCGCTTTTGGTTGTCATTCCGCAGCGACTGTTTTGTTTGTCATTTCCGAAGGGAATCTGCTTTGCAACGTTTTACCCATATGCAGCGAGACACCCGCCAACTCCTCCGCACCGGCCTCGCCGTCTTCCTT
>OCZT010007967.1_pt1 | contig 10342 bp, 16 predicted proteins | sample 1539031 | NCBI WGS metagenome assembly OCZT01 (sample SAMEA3539308, study PRJEB22396) | soil metagenome | biome: tundra; feature: field; material: soil | place: USA | collected 2010-05 | depth 0.15 m
CATCTGCCGCACCCGCGCTCAGCTGGGCGCGCTATGCCGTCCCCGCGTCCGCGTATGGCGTCTTTCTCGACGCGCTGTCAAAAGTCGGAGCGTCGGCCCGCCCGACGCATACACTCCGCCGGTCGGAACGCGTAGCGCTCCGGGCAGCGCCCCAAGTGGGAGCTCCGGCGGTCGTTTGGGCGGCGTCTGGACAGCAAATCACGGCGGCGGCTGGACGTTCTGGCGGGCCGTATACGATTCCGGACAGGGCGGGTGGTCCTGGGTTCCAATCGCTTCTCTGGCTCGAGGTCAGCGCCCTAGATCAGCGCCCGCTAGTGCCCCACCTGTGGTCGGCGGAGCTCCTGTGGGAGTCGCTGGCAGCGCAACCGCCGCCACCTACGCCGCCGGCGCTGCCGTGAATGTCATCCTGGCGTCGAGCTCGACGCCTTCGGGCGGCTGGTGCACGTTCCTGAAACACCCCGCCGGCACGCCGTTGACGAACGCCGACGCGGGGGCGATCCATGACTATGTCCATCAGCAGCTCGTCAACGGGCTCGGCCCGATCAACGGCTTGATTAACCCGATCGGGCTCAACCTGATCGCCGGCACGATGGCCGCGATCGACAGCAACCTAGCCTCGATGATCGCCTCGGGCTCGACGTGCGATCAGATTCCGAACGACCTCACCGCGCTCCCGGGCGTCAAGCAACCGGACAAGCCGAGCGACGTGATCGGGAACGTCGTCACCAACCTGATCGACTGGACCGGCCTTGGCTCCGCGATGTCTCACGTCGCCGTCCTGGTCGTGATCCTGGCCGTGATCGTGCTCGGCGCGTGGCGGCTGCTCAAGTGACGGCCCCGCGTCACGGCCCGCTGCATCGTCGCGGCCCGCACCGGAAGAGTGGCCGGATTAAGCGCGAGCGCGGTCTGCTCGAGGCTGGCTTCGATATGTTCGGGCTGCCGAAACACCTGATCGGACATCGGCGACGGAAGGGGCGACGGAAGTGATCGAGCTCGGACGGATCGGGCCCGTCGACGCGTCGTCGGTGACGTTCGACGTGAGCGACAGCGCGCGAACGCTGGTCATCGTTAACCAGCTGAGCGCGCTCCTCTGGATTCAGTGGGGCGGCACCGCTCCGCGCGCGATCGAGTGGGACTGGCCCGGCTCCGGTAGCGCGCTCATGGTGATCCCGCTCCCGGCGTCACCGGGCCGGGTGACGCTGCTCGTCGACTACCCCGGCGCGGTCCCTGCCGGCGACGTGCAAGCGATCGTTTTCGAATCCGACTGCGCCTGGGCGCCGTTCGTCGGAGCGATCTAAATGGGCGTCAACGTCCTGGCGCCGCGCGATCAGAAGAACACGCACGACCACGCCGACACCAACCTGGGCCCGAGCTCGATCCATCACACGCTCGCCGGCATCCCGACGCCGCTCGTCGGCTCGCTGCTCAGGATGTACGGGCTGGGGCCCGATGGCGCGGCGCACCTGGACGGCGCCGCCGTGGTCCCCTGGGCGGACATCTGGCCGGCCGGCACGTACACGATGAAGCGCGACGCGCAATGCACCGATGTGACTATCGACGCCGCGATCATCCTCATCCCCAACGGCTTCCGGCTGTACTGCTCGAGCACGTTCACGAATCACGGCTCGGTGCTCATGGAGGGCGCGAGCTCGACCGGTCAAGCGTTCGCGAACGGCTGCGGCCGTGACGGAAACTCGAGCCTCGCTGGGACCGGACAGAACGGCGGCACCGGCTCGGCCGGCGGCAACGGCTCGGCCGGCGTCGGTGACGTATCGCTTCACGGCGGCGACGGCGGCAACGGCGGGCCCGGGACGCTCATCGGCAACGTCGACCACGGCGGCAACGGCGGCACGACCGACGACTCGGTTAGCTGGAACAGGGCAGCGGGGCGACCGACGCAGCTGCTCGCGATCCTGACCGGATTCGTCACTGGCCGCGGCGCTAACTATGGGCTCCAAGGCGGGCAGGGCGGCGGCGGCGGCGGCTGTACGTCGGGCGGCGTCACTGGCACGGCCGGTGGCGGCGGCGGCGGCGGCGGGATCATCCTCATCGGAGCTCGTCACGTCGTTAACTCGGGCATCATCAGCGTCAAGGGCGGGCACGGTGGCCCGGGCGCGCTCACTGGTGGCACCACGGGCGCGGGCGGCGGCGGCGGCGGCGGCGGTGGCACCCTCTGCCTGTTCTATGACGACCTCGTGAGCACCGGCACGATCACGGCGCAGGGCGGCGCTGGTGGAGCTCACGCCGGCGCGGGCGGCGTCGGGCTCCCGGGCGGCGTCGGTAACTTCCTTGTTGTTCAGCTGGCGTGAGCGATGCCTCTCCGGTTCGACTCCGACGCGGCGTATGAGCGTTGGGTCAAGGAGCGCGAGCGCGTCGAGCTCGGATCGCCGATCGGCGCTCCGGCGGCAGCTGGCCGCAAGATTCGCCGGCGGCTCGAGCATGAGGGCGAGAAACGACGCGAGCGCTCGAGGGCCGTCAAACATCTGACCCGATCCGGGCATCGTCGACGAGCTCGAGGCGTCCTGGCGACGCTGTTCGGGCCGAATCCGTTCGGTTGACTCGTCGCCGCCGCCGCTCGAGCGATGCCGGCGACTTCCTGAGCGTCAGTCGTCGACAGCTGGCCGCGCTGCGCGTGACGCCGCGACAGCTGGCCGGCCTGGGCGTCGTCGGCCTGATCTTCACGCTCTCGGCGCTAAACGGCGTCGTCCAGCTGGGCGAGCTCGGCGTGCGCCTCGAGCGACGCGTCCGGGGGGGCTGAGCTCGTGGCCTACTGCGCGATGTGCGACCACAACGTCCGCGACTACGCGATTCACATGGGGAGCGCTGAGCACGGCCGCAAGACGCACCCGGTCGGCAGTCGCCGCGGCACTCGAGCGAACGCGATGCGCGAGCGCGGCCGCGTCGCGCGCCATTCGCTGACCAAGAGCCACGAGCGCGCTCAGGACGACTACATGCAACGCGTCGAGCGGCGCGAGAAACAGGAGTCGGGCCGGCGCTTCTTCGGCGCCTGGACGCCGCACGGCGTCTCGGCCTGGATGGGCGGGCACCCCGGGCACCCGCTCGTTCGCCTACACCGTCACATTCGACGCGTGGTGCTGCACCGCGACGAGTAGACTCCCTCGAGCTCCGCGTGCTGCTCGAGCGGCGCGGCCTATCCCCGGCGCCGCCGGGACACGCGGAGCAACAAGCTCATCGACGGGGATAGGTAGAGGGCCCGAGAGCATGAACGATCGCCGGCCGGCTGACCGGACCATTGACCGAGTGTCGCCGGGCGGCTCGAGCGTTCCAATCGACGCACGAGCTCGAGGCGGCGCGTCGATCTCGTCCTGGCCTCTCGCGTCGAAAGGGGATAGCTCGATGCGTTCCTATCAACTCACCTGTGACGAGTGCGGCGCGACCGGCGTCGTGCACCCGCACGCACGCGACGCCGCGGCCGTCCTGACGCCGCGCCACGCGATGCTCAGCGAGCGCGGGCTCGGAATCGGTGGCACCCGATACGTCGCGGTCCGCCGGCGCGTCTGTGCGGGCTCTGAGCGCCTACCGCGGGCCGTTCTCGAGGTCGCGGGCAATGAATGACCTCATTCGACGTTCGTCGCTGCTGTGGGGCGTCCTGAGAGCCGTCAACGAGCCTGGGCTCGGCGGCGCTCGTCGACCTCGAGGCGGTCCGGCGGTCCGTGAGGTCGCGTGGCGCCACTTGCGCGACGTGATCCTCGAGCTCGAGCCTCGCCCGACGCTGGGCGAGCTCCTAATCGCGTCGGGCGTCGTCTCGTGAGCCGGCGCGCGTTGTTCTATGGCGTGCTCCTGGCCGTGCCGCTGTGGCTGCTCGTCGGCTTGGCGTTCGTCGCCGTCCTGGCGATCTTCCGATGAGGGTCCGACTGGTGCTCGACATCACCGAGTCGACTCTCGCGTACCTGCCCGCTCAGCTGGCGGGCATCATTCGTCACGGCGATCCGCCGTCGATCGAGTTTGAGGCCGAGTCGATGGCCGCGGCCCGGCGGATGCTGGCCGAGCTCGAGCGCGAATCGCCCAATCCGTTCTATGGCGGCACGATGCGATGGCGGCTCGAGGCCGTCGACGATCAGAAAGAGGCGCCCAAATGACCCGTTATCGCTCCGAGTTTTCAGGTCGCGGCCCGCGCGGCGGGCTCGTCGTCGTACACCCGCGCCGGAGTGGCGCGTTTCGCCGCTTCGTTGCGTGGCACGCGACGCGACCTCTGGCGACGGACTACGGCTGGGCCATGACCACGATCGCCGACCTCGGCGACGTGTTCTATCCCCGGCCGTGGGTCGTGCGCTCCGGTCGCGGGCGCAGCAACGAGGAGGCCCGCCAAAAGTTCTCCGAGCTCTTGTCGTTTCAGTGGGTCGGACTGATCCTCGTCCGGTCGGTGGACGGCGACACGATCGAAGTCGGGCTCACTGCCGCCGGCGTCAACGTCGTGCGGTCGATGCGACTCGACAGCCCGCTCCCGACTCCTGTCGTCGAGCCGAATCCGGTCGGCCCGCCGCGCAGCGGCGCACCGGCGTCGACGCTCGACGCCCTGCTCGCGCTCAACGAGAGCCGTCACCTCGAGGCGCTGGCTCGAGGGTCGAAGCACGCGGAGGCAACCGAGGCCCGTCGTCGACGGTGGGCCGCGCGCAACGGTCATATCCCCGAGCCGGCGCCCGAGCCGGCACCCGAGCCGGCGCCCGAGCCGGACGATCCGCTCCGGTCTCAAGCGCTCGGGTGGCTCATGGACGAGGCTATCCGGGCGGACCGCCGGTCGACGCTCTATCGGCTGGTCGGTCGGATTCTCTCTGAGGCGGTGTGCGAGCGCGCTCACGTCGACGAGCTCGACGCCGAGGCGCTGTTCGATCTGGCGGTCACGAAGGCCCGAGCGTGACTGAGAGCCGGCCCGCGTCGCCCGAATCCGGGCCGGCTCAATCTTCTCTTGATACGTGGCAACATCTCGACATTAGCGACGCTCGAGGCGACTCTCCGACGCTCGTCGAGCTCTATACGGACGACTCGTGGCGTCCGTATAGTCGATCGACTTTCGGCGTCGACGAGCTCGAGCCGGCGGAGCTCGCCGAGCAACGTCGATACTTCGCGCGGCTCGTCGCCGAGACGCCGGCGACGCCTCGGGCCGCGCTGACTTGGGCGGAGCTCAACGGCGAGTCGGCGTGGGACGCGCCGGAGCAGCTGCCTCGCGGCCGCGCGCGCGAGCGCGAGCTCGACGCGCCTGAGCAGCTGCGGCTCATCCGCAACGACACCGCCAAGATCGAGCTCACGTCCCTGATCCACGCGGCCGCGGCCGCTCGAGCCGAGCGCGGCTTTCACGAGCTCGAGCTCGCGGCATGGCTCAGCGCTCGAGCGTCGGCGATCACCACGTGTCGATCGGTCCGAGCCTTCCGCGACGCCGGCTGTGGCGCCTACCTCGCGCGCCCGGTGTCCTGTCGCGTGCGCGTCTGCCCGGACTGTGAGCGCGCTCGAGCGGCGCGCCTAGCTCGGCGATTCGCCGGGCTCACGCTCGACATGGCGCGCCCAATCTTCTGGACGTTCACGGTTCCGAACGTCGCGCCCGATCGCCTCGAGCTCGGCGTCGACTGGCTGCTCGAGTCGTTTCGGCGCTTGCGTCGACGCGCTATCTTCCGTGGCGGGCCCTGCCGTAAGGTCGGGGCGCCTGCTCCCGCCGGCGACCGCTGCCTTGGGCACGCACCGATCGCCGGCGGCGTCTACGCGCTCGAGGCCACGTGGAGCGCTCAGCGCGGCGACTGGCACCCTCACATTCACGTCCTGGCCGACGCTCCGTACGTTCGCTGGGCCGAAATGCGCGACGCGTGGCGCGCGGCGACCTGCGACGCGATTCGCTACCTCGAGCAACACGGCGGACGCGTCAAGCGCTGCGCGCATCGGGCCGACGAGCTCGGGCTTGCGATCGGCGGCTGTCGCGGCGCGTCGGTCGTGTGGGTCGAAGCGGTCAAGGGCGCGCCCGGATCGCCCGAACGCCTCGCGGCCGTGCGGGAAGTGCTCAAATACACGGTCGGCGGGCTGGTCAAGAGTGACGGCTCGCTCGCCGGCGCGTCTGTCGACCGGCTGGGCGACTTGCTAATCGCGCTCCGTAACCGCCGGCTGATCGCCGGCTGGGGCACGTGGCGCAACGTGACCGATGCCGACCTCGACGACGAGGCGCCCGACGTGCTCCGCGGCGATGACGTGTGGCCCGCGCTGCGCGGCTTGCCGGTCGCCTGCCCGTCGTGCGGCCGTGAGGCTCTGTGGGAGCTCCCCGTCGACGTTCCCCGCCGGGCGTGCTACTTCGCGCGGGACGGGACGCTCCGCTGGCGCCCACCGCCGGCCGCTCGAGCGTAGAACCGGCCCGCCGCGGCGCCGCTGGTCGATGTAGACTCGGCGCCGTGATCCGCCGTATACGATTCGCTCTCGCCCTGGCGTTGCTCGCGCTCGCCGGCTATACGACCGGTTATGCGCGCGGCGCCGCGGCTGGGCTCACGATGGGCCGGCTGCTCGGCGCGATCGGTGTGATCCTGTCCGACCCTGAGCGCGTGATCGGCCTACTCGAGACGGCCGACTGATGCCAAAGTCGATCCGCGGGGTCCGCATCGGTGCCCGCCGCGGCGCTCCGCCGTCCGCGATCCTGCACCTCAAGACGGTCAACGAGAAACGGCACGAGGACGCGCTCAAGCGCGGCTCGATCCACGCTCTCGCAACCGAGCGGCAACGGCAACGCGCCGCCGCGCTCACGGCCGACGCTGCGGCCGGCGCCGTCGTTGAGCCGGCGGGGGATGCTACGCCGCCGCCTAAACCAAGCACGGCCGTCGTCGCGCGGCCGAAAAAGCGTCGCTCGCGAAGCTCATCGCCGCCGATCGCGCCACCGCCGAGCGACGCGCGCGCGAGCGACGCGCCGCCGCCGTCGACGACGCCGCTCCGGATTCTGCTCAACGAGGGGATGGTCGCCTGGGCGCGCGACCGCTGGCGCCGCCGCTCGAGCTAAGGGTCCGGACGGACCTCCCGCCGCTTCCGCCGCTCGAGCTCCCCGCCTCCGACGAGCTAATCGCCGGCGAGACGGCACCGCTCGAGGCTGACGCTCCGCTCGATGCCGGCGGCGTCGAGCTCGCCGAGGCGATCGTCCAGCTGACCGACTCGCTCATCGCGTACGTCGTGTTCGACGACGATCGAACGGTCGCCAAACCCGCCGCTCAGCGCAACGTCGCCGAGGCTATGGTCCGCGTCGCGTCACACGTCGGGCCGGTCGGCTCCGCCGCGGCCGCGGTCCTGCCCGAGCCGGTCGTTGACGCGCTCGCGCTCGGGCTGTGGGGCGCGGTCGCCTGGGGCCCGGCGCTCTTCGTCGTAATCTCACGTAGGAGGGCCGCACGTGCTCAGGGTCGATCGACTGAGGGTCGCGGTCGCGGCCGTCACGACAACAATCAACCGAATCCCGAAGGATCGAATCGCGGCGGAGCTCCAACGGGCGGGGCTGCCGATCCCCAAGGTGCTCCTCCGACCCTTGATTCAATGGCTGACGAGTACTTCGAACGCCTCGATCGAGCGCTGGCTCGCCCGGGCGGAACAGTCCCCGGATGAGGTCGACGCCTATTTCCAGCACTCGATCGCGCTGATCGCATGGCTGGACGGGCAGATCGACACGCCGCCGGCGATCCTCGAGCGCTTGACATCCGCATTAGGGCCGGCGATCGCGTCGCCATCATCGGCCGATCCGGGACCGGAAAGACCACCCTCGCCCGTTCACTGATCGACCCGTATCCGCGCGCTCTGGCGCTCGACCCTAAGCGCCGCCTCTACCTTCCCGGCTGGCAAGCGCTCGAGGGCGCCGTCGCCGTGGCTCATGGCTGGCCGAGCGGCTGGCCGCGAGCGATCGGCCGGCCGGCGATGCTCGAGGACGCCCGGACGTGGCTCGAGGCGTGCTGTCGCCGTGCATATCAGGTCGCAGCGTGCGCCGTCCTGGTCGACGAGCTCGCCGGCATCATCACCGCGTCATCCCCGGGCGTGTGGTTTGAGACGCTGCTCACCCGCGGCCGTGACACTGAGCGCGGGCCGATCACGACGTTCGTCTGTACGCAACGGCCGCGGCGGATTCCGCTGACGGTGCTCTCTGAGGCCGAGCATGTGTTCGTTTTCGACCTCAATACGCGGCAGGACCGCGACTACATCGCCGACGTGATCGGCGAGTTCTGGCGCCCGCGCACCGCTCACGCTGCGCTCTACTGGCGCCCGGAGCTCGACGGCCCGGTCGAGCTCTTGCCAATCAGGACTTGACAACCGGCTAAACACGTGGACTAAGGTCGTGTCTCGCGGCGCCCGCCGGCTCGGATCGGTGGGCGCCGTTTTCTGTTGCCGGCGGGCTCCTCGTTCATCGCAATGTAGGAGGAACCTCCGTGTCGGCTAAGTTCATCGTTAGGGTCGCGGCGATCTGCCTGCTGACCGTGCTCGCTGCAAAGTGGGCCGGGACGCAGTTCGGAATCGCGCCCCTGGCTGGTCTGTAACCATGGACCCGCTGAACCTCGCGATCGGCGCCGTGGGCATGGGCCCATCCGCGGCCGACTATCTGCGGCTCTTCACGATGGACGTGGGGACCGATTCCGTCACGTACGACGCGACCGGCCCGAGCCTCGCACCATCAAAGCGCCGCATGAGTTTCGATCTGCCGAAGGTCGGACTCGCGTCGCGCGTCCTGATCGCTGTCGAAGCTGACTTCTCGGCCGTCGAGACTGCCGGCGCTCCCGCCGCGATCGGGCTGTCGCCGTACAACGCGATCCAGCGCTTGCAGGTCAAGATCGGCGGCTCTGGCGCGCTGGTCGACATCAGCGGCGTCGGCGCGCATTACCTCAACGAGATCGATCACTCGATCGCGTCTGAGTCGTTCCAGGCGCAGCCGTGGCCGTCGCCCGCCGGCGGCTGGGACATCCAACACCAGGTCTACGCGTGGGACGAGGCCGGTATGCCACCGGTCGCGACGACGATCCCGGCCCGCTGGGGCTACGTCGTCCCGATGTCGCTCCACCAGGGCCAGCCGCTAGGGATGCTCCTCTTGGGCACCGGCAAGCAGCTGGCGACGCTCGAGCTCACGCTCGACGACCTCGACGCGTGGATCGTCGACGGCACGGTCACGCCGCCGTCGAAGTCCAAGGTCGCGTTCACCGTGACCGTCTCGTACGAGTTCTTCGAGGTCCCGGAGGCCGCGGCCTACGCGCAATATGTGCAGCCGGTCCTCCGATTCGCTCACCGGATCACCGAGGATCAGCAGGACATCGTGAGCGTCGGCCCGAACGCGAACATCGTGCAGCTGCTCCCGTTCGACGCGATCCTCCAGATCGTCCAGTATCCGATCATCAACGGCGTGCTCAACCCGCTCGCGATCGACGCGGCTCGGCTCCGGCTGAACCGATTCACGGTCCGGGATGAGCTCACCAAGGACGTCATGTGGCGCGCTCAGCGTGAATCGCTGGGCCGTGACGTGCCCGCGCTGGTGTTCGACTACATGGCGCGCGATTCGCTCCGGGCCGCAATCCGGGCGACTGACTTCACGGACATCCGCGTCGAGCTCGACATCCCCACCGGGACAACCATCGCCGCCGGCGACCGCGTGAACACCATCACCCGGAAGCTCGTCGACCTGGGCTCGTCCGCGTCGGCTGGCTGACCATGGTCGCCGTCGCAGCTGTTCCCGCGGCCGTCGCCGCGACAACCTCGCGCAACGGCTCGATGACGTACGCCGACCTTTACGGGGCGGCGGACGATACGGGCCCGAGCTCGGCTGTCGCTGGGACCGTGGGCTACGTCAACGCGCAGGAGCTCGCGGCCGGCGCCGTGAGCTCGCTGCTCGCTCCCTCCGCTCAGGGTCTTGTGGGCTATCTCCACGAGCTCATCGACACCCCGACTGGGCTCGCGTTCCTGGTCGCCGGCGGCGTGCTGCTCTTCGTGTGGCACGACCTCACGTAGGGCGATCGACGTGCAGCCGACAACCCCTGACGATGCGGTCATCATCACTTTCGCGATCCTCGGCTTTCTCGGCACGTCGTTGACCGCGATCCTGGCCTACCTCGCACAGCGCGAGGCGAAGGCCGCGAGGGTGCAGGCGACCGCCGCGCACGAGACTACGATCGCGACCGGGGTCCGAGTCGACGGCCGCATGGATCAAATGCTCCAAATGACCGCCGACCTCTCGACGACTAAGGGCGCCGCGATCGGCGTCGAATCTGAGCGCGTCCGCGCGGAGTCTGTCGCCGCGAATGGCGCGACGCCTCCGCCGACGCCCAACGGAAACGGCGGGCTCGGATGACCGGATCGCCGGGCGCGCTGCTCCTGGTCCTGTTCGGCGTGCTCGCTTTCG
>OCZT010007968.1_pt1 | contig 10341 bp, 9 predicted proteins | sample 1539031 | NCBI WGS metagenome assembly OCZT01 (sample SAMEA3539308, study PRJEB22396) | soil metagenome | biome: tundra; feature: field; material: soil | place: USA | collected 2010-05 | depth 0.15 m
GGAGCGAATGTTCGCTCGCTTTTTGCCGCAAGACGTTCACGGCCGGATAACCATACACAGGATCCTGAATCAGGGGGGCATACAGACGCTCCGGGGCTGCAGTAGAGAAGCCGCCGTTCGTCTCCCCGTTCCATTGCATCGGAGTCCGTACTCCATTGCGGTCGCCTAAATTGATGTTGTCGCCCATTCCAATTTCATCGCCGTAATAGATGATGGGAGTGCCGGGTAATGACATCAGCATTCCATTCATCAACTCTATCCGCCTGCGGTCATTGTCCAGCAAAGGAGCGAGCCGCCTCCGAATTCCGAGGTTCAGCCGCATCGTCTTGCTGGCCGCATACGTGTCATACATGTAGTCGCGTTCCAGGTCCGTTACCATTTCCAGCGTCAACTCGTCATGGTTGCGGAGGAACAGGGACCACTGGCATGAGGGCGGGATTTCCGGGGTCTGCTGCAGGATTTCCGTGATGGGCTTGCGGTCTTCCAACTTTAGCCCCATGAACATCCTGGGCATCAACGGAAAATGAAACGCCATATGGAGTTCATCTCCGTCGCCGAAATAGGGGCGAAGGTCCACGGGCCACTGATTGGCCTCCGCCAGAAGCACGCTGCCGGGAAAGTTTTCATCGAGTTTTCGCCGCAACTCCTTCAGGACATCGTGAGTCTCTGGCAAGTTCTCACAATTAGTGCCCTCCCGTTCCACCAGGTACGGCACCGCGTCGAGCCGGAAGGCGTCAACCCCCAGTTCAAGCCAGAACTTCATCACCTTCCACATCTGTTCCCGAACCGCAGGATTGTCGTAGTTGAGATCGGGCTGGTGACTGAAGAAGCGATGCCAATAGAAGGATTTTGACGTCGGGTCCCACGCCCAGTTGGACGTTTCTGTATCAAGAAAGATGATGCGGGCGCCCTTGTACCGGCTGTCGGTGTCGCTCCAGACATACCAATCGCGGCGTGGATTGTCCTGCGAACTTCGCGACTCTTGAAACCACGGGTGCTGATCCGATGTGTGATTCAACACTAATTCGATGATGACCCGGATTCCGCGATCGTGGGCCGCCCGCTGAAACTTTTGGAAATCCTCCAATGTTCCGTAGCTGGAATGAACCGCGTTGTAGTCCGAGATGTCGTAGCCATCGTCGCGCAGAGGCGAGGGGAAGAATGGCATGAGCCATATTGCGTTGATCCCCAGTTTCTGAAGGTAGTCGAGCTTCCCTTCCAGCCCTTGAAAATCACCGATGCCATCCCCATTGCTGTCGTGGAAAGTGCGGACGTGGACTTGGTAAATGATCGCGTCCTTGTACCAGAGCACATCCCGGTTTAGCGGCATTCTAGTGTCCTATTCATCGTGTTCATCGTGCGGGGAACGGCAACATCGTCATCCACAAGCAGGGCCCGTTCGAGGATTCTGCCTGCGGATTCTGCCTACCGATCATAAAGGTTGACCAAAGATCGAAGTCTCGCGCTCAACTCACCGCTTAATGCACCCGGACGATACCGCCATTTCCAGTTTCCGCTGACCGAGCCGGGAAGATTCATGCGCGCCGCGCTCCCCAGGCCCAGCACATCCTGCAAGGGAACAATCGCCACGTCAGCGACCGACGCCAGCAGGGCGCGGATCATGACCCAGTTGACCTCAGAATCGTCGTGGAAGTTGAGATAGGCGCGAGCGAAGTCGTGCTCCTTTCGAACATCTTCCGGAGTGCGAGTGCTGTCGCTGGCGCCGGAACTCGCCCACCACCCTAGAGTCGTGTCATTGTCGTGACCGCCGGTGTAGGCGGCCAGGTCGCGGCTGTAGTTGTGCGGACGGAACGACGGTCCCTGGGGATCGTTGCCGAAGGCGAACTGCAAAAGGCTCATGCCCGGCAGACCGAATTGCCGACGTAACTCCTCCACCGGCGGAGTAATGACGCCCAGGTTCTCCGCGACAATCGGCAGTTCGCCAAACGCGTTTTGCAGTGCCGACAGAAAATCTTCTCCTGGCCCTTTGACCCAGCGCCCGTGAATGGCAGTCGTTTCGCCAGCGGGAACCTCCCAGTACGATTCAAAGCCGCGAAAATGATCGAGGCGCACCATATCGAAAAGCGCGAGCGAGGCTCGGAAGCGCTCGATCCACCACTTGTATCCGGACGAAGCCAGCAAGTCCCAGCGGTAAATCGGATTCCCCCAAAGCTGTCCCGTGGCGCTGAAATAATCCGGTGGTACGCCGGAGACTACTGTGGGGCGACCCTGATCGTCGAGACAAAAAAAATCGGGATGAGCCCAGACGTCCGCGCTGTCATGCGCGACATAGATCGGCACGTCGCCCATGAAACGGATTTCGCGCTGTTGGCAATAGGCCTTAAGATGCTCCCACTGCCGGAAGAATTCGAATTGCCAATACTTGTAGGCCTTAAGTTCCGGCTCCAGTCTTCTTGACCATTCGCTCACGGCTTGCGGATCGCGCTTGCGAATCTGTGGATCCCATGAGGTCCACGCGATTCCTCGGTGTGCGTCTTTGCAGGCCATGAAGAGTGCATAATCATCGAGCCACGGACTGGCGCTTTCACAAAAGCGGTCGAAGGCGGCATGATCGGCGGGGGAACCATCGGCAAAGAAAACCTGGGCTGCCCGGCGTAAAGCCGCCATCTTGAATTCGATCACCGGTCCATAGTCGACGAAATCTTCGGGAAAGGGCGGAGCCTGAGCGAGGTCCGGGTCTGACTCTTGGTCCGAATTCAGGTCTGACTCTTGGAGCAAGCCCTGATCGCGCAGACGCTCAAGGCTGAGCAACAGCGGGTTGCCGGCAAAAGCGGAGAAGCACTGGTACGGAGAATCGGCGTATCCCGTAGGATTTAGCGGCAGCACTTGCCACAACTTCTGTCCCGCGGCCGAGAGGAAGTCGGCAAACTCGTAGGCGGACGGACCGAGATCACCAATGCCCTGGCGGCCGGGCAGAGAAGTGAAGTGGAGCAGGATTCCACTACATCGCGGAAACTTCACTCCGTAACAATACGCAGGTCAGCGGCGTTAGGGCAAGGCGCGCACCATGCCTGAGATCGACGGCGATGACGAAAGATCGGCTCTATCAATGATCGGATCTATCAACGATCGGATCTATTGTGGATGGTGTGCGCCGGCGTCCCGCCAGTCCAGAATGACCTTACCGGCGTTGCCGGAGCGCATGACGGCGAATGCCTGCTCATGTTCCCGCCAGGAGAAGTGATGCGTAATGACGGGCGCGATATTGAGGCCGCTCTGCAGCATTACGGTCATCTTGTACCAGGTTTCGTACATCTCGCGGCCATAGATGCCTTTGACGGTCAGCATGTTGAAGATGATGTGATGCCAGTCGATCGACATCTCTCCCGCAGGTATGCCCAGCAGAGCGATTTTGCCCCCATGGCTCATGTTCGCGAGCATGTCTCGGAAGGCGGATGCGTTCCCTGACATTTCGAGACCTACATCGAATCCCTCGCGCATCCCGAGCTTCTTTTGGACTTCCTGAAGGCTTGTCTTTCGTGGGTCGATGGCTATGGTGACGCCAACCTTCGCGGCCAGCTCCAGCCGATACGGGTTCACGTCGGTAATTACCACGTAGCGCGCTCCCGCGTGTTTGGCAACCGCAGCTCCCATGATTCCTATGGGCCCCGCGCCAGTAACGAGCACGTCTTCCCCAAGCACGGGAAAAGTAAGAGCGGTATGAACGGCGTTGCCGAACGGATCGAATATGGCGGCGATGTCAAGATCGATTCCGTCGCTGTGTTTCCAGATGTTCGACATCGGGAGCACGATGTATTCCGCAAACGCTCCGGAGCGGTTTACGCCGACGCCCTGGGTGTGAGCACAAAGGTGGCGCCGTCCGGCCAGGCAGTTGCGGCAGCGGCCGCACACCACGTGACCCTCGCCGCTGACCAGTTCTCCGACCCGGAAGTCGGCTACATTCGAGCCGACCGCGACGATCTCGCCTACAAATTCGTGACCGATGACCATCGGGACCCGAATGGTGGATTGGGCCCAGTCATCCCATTCGTAGATATGAAGGTCGGTGCCGCAAATTCCGGTCCGAAGAACGCGGACTTTGACGTCATTGATGCCAAACTCCGGTTCGGGAACCTCTTCGAGCCAAAGGCCGCAACTCGGCTTACTTTTTACAAGAGCTTTCATTTTGACTTTCCGTTGGTTCGGCTGACTCGGCGTGAATTGTAACAGCTCTGGGCTACTACTGGCCTATCGCGGAAATATGCGGAGATGATTTCTTTAGGTGGATTAGCGGCGCAACGCAACGTGCAGGCGAACCGAGTATATAATCAGTGCTGTTTTCGAAGCCGGAAAGGAAATTCCGGCTCAAACACTTCCGATTCGATGGGAATGTAGATTGACATGAGGCCAGTCATGAAAAGGTTGGCCCAATTCCTCGTCATCCTTGCAGCCGTCCTTCGTCGCAGTTCATAGCTCGGAACGAACCCGGAAAGGAGCCTCGCTTATGCTGGAGATTCAGACCAAGCACGTGGACCCCGACATTGTTGTCCTGGAAATCGCGGGAAGAATCACGCTCGGCAGGGAGTGCAAGCAACTGGAATGGGCCGTCGAAAGCCTCGTGGGTGAGGGACGGAAAAAAGTTATTTTCGACCTGGCCGGCGTAACCTTTGTTGACAGCACTGGGATTGGGATTATCGTGATGTCTGCCGGCAAAATGAAGAAGGCAGCAGGCGAGCTGCGAGTAGCGGGCGCCACCGCGCATGTGGAAGAAGTATTGAAGATGACAAACGTAGATCAGATTGTCGGACTACACCCCACGGCCGCGGCAGCGGCGGCAGGCTTCTGAAGTGCATACGGACTCCGCAACGCACCCGTGCCGGCTTACCCCCAGGACGGACTTCGCCCGAGTCACGGGCAAACCGACAACTGACACAGCTACGATTTCTTATCGGCGCCGGTCAAAGCTGCCCAAAATCCTCATCATCGGCGAATGAGCAAAAGTGAACATTTTTCGTGATCGCGATTCTGCCAGAATGTTACCGGTTGGGTTTTCGAAGATGAACACAGCACAACGCTGGGCTAGCGCTAGGGAGAAAACATATGGCGCACAACCACGGTAGTGAATATCAGATCAGAATTATCTGCGGGGACGGAACCGAGGAACTGAGCGGGTGGCTGAACGGCGAGGAGCAGGTTGCCCAGGCAATCGCTGCGCGCCACAGGCCAAAAGCCAAAGCTTGCTGGCTTCTGGAACGAAACGTTCTCTGTTCCAATTGCCTGGATAGGGGACAGAAAGTCATGGAATATCCCCTTGCGGACATCCCGTCTCCACGATACAGCCCACACGACTCCCGTTATCTGGTGCAAGTAGGGTCGAAGAGCCGGTACGAGCTTGAGGCAGTCATCTCTATTAGACATCAAGCTGCTTGAGGTATTCGTCATGTCTTCGTGAGCGGCCATCCGTTTCGAACGCATGCATGATGGATTGTTCTCCGGTGTTATCCTGAAACACGGATCATGTCGCAGGCGCTGTAGCCTCCCATGTCCAATCCCATGCGTCCAATCCAATGACGTCCAATCCCGTGCCCTCCAATCCCGATAGGTCGGATCCAACAACGTCCAACGCGGGCACTCCGGAATCCACGCCAGCCAGTGAGCCGGCCGAATCAGTCCCGGCCGAATCATTCAAGGATATTTTTTCCGAGTACGAGCACAGTCATTCCCGCAAGCGCGAACCCGGCGCTCAGGGCCGCGAAGGAACGGTGATTGCCGTGACCGCCGACTCCATCGTCCTCGATATCGGATTCAAGACGGAAGGCGTTCTGCCCTTCTCGGCGTTCCCGGCGGACAAGCCGGCGAAGCCCGGCGACAAAGTGCAAGTCACCATCAAGGGGCGCGATCCGGAAGGCTACTACGAACTGACCCGCGGCAAGGTCGAGCGTCCCACCGACTGGGCGTCGCTGGAAAAAGCCTTCGTCGAGAAGGCGACCATCATCGGCACCGTAACCGGCGTGGTCAAGGGCGGCTTGAGCGTCGATATCGGAGTACGGGCCTTCATGCCCGCGTCGCGCAGCGGAACCCGCGACGCCTCGGAACTCGAGAAGCTGGTCGAACAGGAAATCCGCTGCCGCATCATCAAGCTCGACGTGGCCGAAGAAGACGTGGTGGTCGATCGCCGCGCCATTGCGGAAGACGAAGAGCGCGCCGGCAAGGAGCGCCGCTTTTCGGAATTCAAAGAAGGCGACACGGTGCAAGGCGAGGTCCGCAGCCTCACCGATTACGGCGCGTTCGTCGATATCGGTGGCGCCGATGCCTTGCTTCATGTCGGAGAAATTTCATGGCGTCGCATCAACAAGCCCTCTGACGTACTCTCGGCGGGCCAGCGGATCGAAGCCGTGATCATCAAGATCGACGCGGACAAGCACCGCATTGCGATCAGCATGAAGCAGCTTCAGCCGCATCCGTGGGACGCCGTCGCCGAAAAATACAAGGCAGGAGAACGGGTGCGAGGCACGGTTACCCGCATCGCCGATTTCGGCGCATTTGTGGAAATCGAGCCAGGCATTGAAGGTCTGATTCATATTTCCGAAATGTCATGGGCCAAGAGAGTGAGAACTGCGGCGGACGTGGTGAAACCGGGCGAGACCGTGGAAGCCGTGATTCTAGGAGTGAACGCGGCAGAACGCCGTATCTCCCTCGGCCTGAAGCAGGCGCTGGGCGATCCCTGGGCCGGGGCGGCACAGAAATTTGCGCCGGGCACGGTGATCGAAGGGCCAGTGACCAGCTTGACGAAGTTCGGCGCCTTCGTGCAGCTCACCGAAGGCGTTGAGGGCATGATTCACGTCAGCGAAATCAGCGCGGAAAAACGCATCAATCACCCGCAAGAGGTGTTGAAAGCCGGGCAAATGGTCAAGGCCCAGGTGCTAGCGCTCGACACGGAAAAGAGGATCATTCGCCTGAGCATGAAACAGATGGTTCCCACCGGCCTCGATGAATATCTAGCCGAGCATAAAGAAGGAGACATCGTCACCGGCCGCATGGTCGAGGTTTCCGAAGGACGCGCACGCGTGGAACTTGGCGAAGGCGTACTGGCAACCTGCCGAATTTCCGAGGAGCGTCCAGCGCAGCCAACGCAGGGAGATAAGCGCGCTGAACCGGATTCGCCGTCATCGTCAAAACCTGATTTGTCGTCGCTCGGTTCCATGTTGCAGGCACGCTGGAAGAGCGGCGCGGCCGCCGACGAGACTAAGCCGGAAGCCTTGCGGGCAGGGCAGATCCGCAAGTTTCGGATCGCCAAGCTCGACCCCGAGACAAAGAAAATTGAATTGGAATTAGACTAATCCCGACCTGCTCCCGGTTTTCCCATAGAGACGCGCCTTGCCGCCTCTCCGCAGACTGGGCAACAATGAGAAAAGCGTCGTTCCTAACGACTAACCTCAGCGTTTCTCCCGGAGAAGACCATGTCCCAGCCCTTGATCCTCGTCGCCACACCATGTTTTGGTGGCATGGTTTCGCAAAATTACATGTTATCGGTGATACGGCTCATGAGCTACGCGAAATCCGCTGCGTTCGACGTGTCGCTATCGATGCTGGGCTATGATGCCCTGATCTCAAGAGCGCGCAGCACCCTGGCCGCCGCCTTCTTGGATAATCCCGCCGCCACCCATCTGCTGTTCGTCGATGCCGATATCAGCTTCGAACCGCAACAGGTGGAGCGGCTGCTGCGGTTCGGTAAGGACTTTTCCGGGGCGCTGTACCCGCTCAAGTCGATCGATTGGGATTTCATTCCGCAACGCTGTGTCGAGCGCGGCGAGAGCGTACAACAGGCTGCCCTGTCTTATGTCGGAACCTTTTGCCCCGAAGCGGAGCGTAAGCAGGAAGGCGATTTTGTCACGGGAATTTATGCCGGCGGCGGTTTTCAGCTGATCCGCCGCAGCGCGTTGGAGCAAATGATTGCCGCTTATCCCGAAACTCATTTCAGCCGCGTGCATAGCCTGCCCATATCCGGCGCGCGGCGCGAGGCGGTGCAGAGTTCAAATCTCTTTGCGCTTTTCGACTGCATCATAGACCCCGAGACCGGCGCCTATCTAAGCGAGGATTATTCGTTTTGTCTGCGTTGGCGGCGCATCGGCGGCGAGATCTGGATTGATGCCGCGAGCAAACTAACCCACTCCGGTCCCTACGAATTCGTCGGCGACCACGCCTCGCGCTTCTATGGAGTGAAGCCGGGAGCGCGATAAGACTTTGCCGGTGGAGAGCCGGGCATCCCCGCCCGGCCGCTGGGCTGCCTGCGGACGGGCGAGACGCCCGTCGCTCCATCGTATGACGCGTACAACCTCCAGTGGGCGTGCGGTCTTTCGGATCTATTGCGCACTCGTACTTCCGAATTAAGATAATCGTCATGCAAAACGCAACGCCGGCGGCCATTGCGGTGCTTGTGTTGGAGCTCACACCGGCAGCCGTGTTTGGACTTGCCGGGGAGCGGGTTGGCCAGGCATGCGCCCGCTGGCCTTCAACACTACGAACCGCCTTACCGGCGCTCTGCGCGCTGCCTTACGTTCTGCTTTCCTGTTCGCAACAGATGTTTTCATGGAAATGGTGCGCTCTCTACGCGGCGCTGCCCGTGGCCATCGCGTGGCTCCTGGGGCAGGCCGCGATCGCCGATCCCGAACAACGCGGCAATTGGCGGGACGCGATCATTCTCCTAACCCTGGGGCTGGCGGTTGATTTGCGCTGGTTCGAGCTGGCATGGCCGAGCGGACTTGCGGGCTGGGGGAAACTGCTCCTCGTTGATGCGGGGCTGTATGGATTCGTCGCGATCCGGCGGCTCCGCGGGACCGGCTTTGACTTTCACCTTCGCTGGAGCGATTGGAAAACTGGCCTGCGGGAACTGGCTTTCCTAACGCCATTAGTTGTGGGGCTGGGGCTGGCGCCGGGCTTTCTCCATCCCCATGGCAACGCGCCGCACTTCTCAATGATTCCAACGTGGATCTATATCTTCATTTTCATTGCTGTCCCCGAAGAACTTTTCTTTCGCGCGTGGGTGCAAAATCTGCTAGAGCGGCGGGTGGGACGCCGAGCGGCGCTCGGGATTACCGCGGTCTTGTTTGGGCTCTCACATTTCAACAAACGATCGGCGCACTTCAACTGGCGCTACGTTTTGCTGGCAAGCGTCGCCGGTATCTTCTACGGCCGGGCATGGCGCGAACAGCGGCGAGTGCCGGCCTCGGCGATCACTCACGCCAGCGTGGACGCCATCTGGTCGTTCTGGTTTTAGCCCACGTGGATGGCATCGAAAATATAACGAAACACTGTCCGTTGATCGTTGACTGGCTGATTGGGGAATGATGGCGAAGGAGAAGCAAATGAGCGAATTCAGAGTCGAGTTCAGCGAGGCAAACCGAAGGCGCGACCGCATTCGGCTGATTGTGTGGGGCACGATTCCCTTGCTATTAGTTGCGACTTTTCTCGGTATTTATGGTGCTCTCTCTTCCAGGCCTCACGTATATGCCACGTTCACATGGTTTGCGGTGCTGATAGTTGTGGGTGCAATCGTGGGTGCTCATTTCTTAGGCATCCGTCTAGGAATAGAAAGATTGGAACGCGATATAGTCTTTCTGTTGACTGAGAAAGACCTGGTTCGTAGAAGGAAGGGATGGCCTGACGTACGAATCGACTTCTCGGAAATCAGCGCTCTGCTTGAAAGAAAGGACTGGCTCGTCGTCGAAAGTGTCCAACCGACCAGGAGAATAGCGATTCCAAGAGAGGTCGAGGGATTTGCATCGCTTCGTGCGGAACTCGCAAAGCACAGTCCTGTCATCGTCTCGCAAAAGGGATCTATCCTAGGGGCCATCCCTACGGTTGCGTCCCTGCTCTGTTGGGCATTGGTGTTGTGGTCGAAGGACGCTCGCGTAGCAAGGGTGGCTGGAACTATCGCCCTGATACTGCTGGGATGGGCCTCCGTTAGCATCGACAAGCAAATGCGTCAGAGTCCCAAACGGCTTTTTGTCTGGATATCCCTCGGCCTAGTCTGGGCGGCGGCTATCCTACTCCTCTATCTCAAAGTCGTGCGGACGTAAAAGATGGGCAAAATGGCAGTTGAGTCGAAAACTTTTCCCGCGGGAACGGCCGCGATTCCCGGGGGCCGCAAGGTCCGGGCGGCCGCCTACCGCCGGTACTTCGTTTGGGCCCAGATCATCGTCGCGTTTCTGTTCTTGGAGTTTGCGATTTGGGCGCCGACGCCGGAGATCCGGAACCGCTGGGCCGCCATCGCGGCCATCACCATTCTGGTCCTCGTCCTGGCAGACGTGCTGCTTGACCGTTCGCCGCGGTCGTCTCTCCATCGCCTCGGCCTCGGATTGCCGAAAATGTTCGGCGCCA
>OCZT010007970.1_pt1 | contig 10339 bp, 8 predicted proteins | sample 1539031 | NCBI WGS metagenome assembly OCZT01 (sample SAMEA3539308, study PRJEB22396) | soil metagenome | biome: tundra; feature: field; material: soil | place: USA | collected 2010-05 | depth 0.15 m
ATCAGGTCAATCAGAATAAGCATGTGACCTACATTGGAACAATCATCCTGTAGGAGTTTAGATAACATATCAAAAGAGCATTTCTTTTTTTGTTGTAAAGTCAATACTTGATTTAACTGCTTATGGGTGCATATTCTCGGAATTTACTCCAAAAATGATACGTGGCGTATTATCTAAAAAATGAACGAATCGTAGAATCTAGAAGCGCTCTGGAATACTGAACGAATGCGATATGTAGTGTATCTAAAAGAAAAGATCATACTTTAAGACAAACTGTATCAAAAAAGATTATAAAGTATGAAACTCATTATTTTGTTGTATAACACAGATGGAAACTTTGTATAGTATACCAGATACTGTTGATATCCACATCTTCGACAGTATCTTCCTCCAATTCATAACGAACTTTGATTTCCATAATATTTCATTTTTGCAACATTCAACCCTGTAATTCAAGTTCCATTATATTGCAATTGAGCATCAGTTGGATTATCTTTTACTAGATATGCTCTCTTTGTTTTAATTTCTTTGCCGTTGACAACTTTGATATCCTGATAGCCCAGCAAACTATCGAACATTATTGAATTATATTCCCTTTAAGCCCAGAAGCAAATGAATTTCAACCTTTTTAAAATACAAAGTGGCTTTTATTCATAACTAGATGGGACCTTTGTATTATTTATATGAGATGATGTATGCCATTCCCACTCCCAATAACTAACATTGTCACCCTGATTGGTACTATTAGATCCTAAAAAAGTATGAGCATAAATAACAGCCGAAGATGAATGATTAGGTTCTACAGCAACAGATCCTACTAGAAGAAGTATTACAACCAAAAATCTTACTGGGCCAGATATTGAAATATTCAAGTCTGATTCCAGCAAGTTTGAAATAGGCGGAAATAATACGAAAGCTGCCATGAATATAAATACTGCTGAAAAATATTTGTGTTCTGCAACTATCTCTAAAGCGATTAATAGAAAGAATAATCCAAATATCCAACGGAAGATCCCACTTAACGTTATTTTAAATGGCTCTTTTGAATTCATTTGTCTACCCCACGTCAGTTTTCAGACATATGTCAACAAAAATATAACTAAATTGGTAAAAAGTCAGAGACTAAGCTGATAATATAACTTAGATAACAAAAGGAGATTACATATATATCTAAACTGCATTTAGTAATTGAAAAAAAGATAATTTAAAAGGTCTAGGGGTAGCAGCCCTTGACCTTACCCCCATAGCAGGAGAAAACAATATGTTAGAAAATGTATTATCTAGAGATATCTACGCAAGCTTAGATTTTAAATGTTTCGTTCGCGATATGAGTACTAGATCCTTCCAGATGCTTACAGTCCAGGAAGTGATCATGTGACCAAAGCAATGTTCGGGTCTTCCAAAACGGAAAAGATCAATCAGTTTCTCGCACTTATGAAGGACCCAGATGTTCAACCTACTTTTAGAATATATATCGAAAATGTCCTTGCCACTTCTGAGCTGAATATTTTAAAACGGCTTACAACTATCGAAAAGATTCTAGAACTTAACGATTACCCAATTGAAAATGACGAAGCAGAGAGTACAATTCCAAAACAAATTTCTTTACTTTATAATCAAATAAGTGAAGTTATAAAAACGAAGAATAAACAAACGATTATAGAACCAATTCCCAAAGCTATCCATATAGGAATGAGCAAAACAACTGCAAGAGCGATACTACTATTTAAAGATGTGATAGAAGTTGCAAGCGAAGGGAAAGATCAAATAGTGATCGGGTCACGGGAGATTAAAAATTATCTAACAAATTATATCGAACCAGAATATAGGGTAGGGAATGTTAGTAACTTCAGGAAAGTTAAGAAGGACGTACTTACAACATTAAAAAGACTGTTACCGGATAACGTTTTATTGGACCGAAATAAACATGGACGACGGGAGATCAGACTGGTATACGGAACGTAACCAATCTGTAACCACGTTACGGACAATGTGAAAAGACTTAGGATGGAAATTATCTGGATCTCATGATTATCCAGGCCATAAAACATAATTATTCACAATAAAGAGGAAAGTCTAACTTTATATTGGCTGTACTTCTTTGAATATAATAAATAGATCGATATGACTAGTGGTAGATATACAAAATTAATTAAGTATTATTGAGATAAATCTCTTTATTGATTATGAATTTCTGTTTGAACGTCTGTAACTGGTTACTATCTGGTTACGGTTGCTGATCAAAAAAATGAAGAATATTTATTTGAGTCCCATCTTTAAATTAATTTTGATGGTTGCTATATAGTACGGAATCTGCCCGTAATAGGCTCATGGTAGGGTTTTAATTCGGTGACAATGTTGGTATACTGATCACCAAAAAATCGATTAGAGAGTCACTAAAAAAATTGGGTTTTCAAAAAAGAAATAGAGCAATATCGATTACCTTAAGGAATGTCATTATTGCTCTGGAAATTAGGCGACCAACCATTTTAAATTATGCATTTTGCAAAAATATTTCTAAAAAAAATATCGTTTATATAAGAAATATCTCTAGTCTAGAGTTCTGTGCTAAAGATATATATTATATAGATATTCTTGTAATCTTTTTTAACCTACTTAATCTCATCTTCATAACTTAACGTTCTTTTCTATTCTGTTATAGATTTGTGGTAGGTCCATAAAATTTAGCTATTGCTTTATCAGTGTCCGAAGTTACTTTTTTGTCATTAAATGAACCTTTAGCAAACGCTGAATTAATCACAAAACCATTCTCAATATCTCGCGGTGTTATTAGGTAGCTCTTTCCTCTCGTAACACTTTGACCAGGTGCAAGTCCACTGGAACTGATTTTCGCTGATCCAAACATGTTATCTGTAACAGTTATCGGTCCTGCAATATCCACATTCCCTTTGTTTGTTACAGTGAATGAGTAGTCGATAGTATCCCCTACTGTGAAATAAGTTTTTGGATCTACATCTTTATCTATTTTCAGACCTGGTTTCTGTATAGCTAATACTGTTGCACTAGTATTGTTTGAAATTACTATGTTGTTTGGACCTGTTGCAAACGCTGAATTAGTCACAGAACCTGCATCAAGGTCTGCCTGTGTTATTGTATAGGTCGCTGTTCCCTGAACATTTGCACCTTTTGCAAGCACACTGCCACTGGTACCAATCGTAATTTGTCCACCAGGTATCTTGTTATCATTAACAGTTATAGGTTCTGCAATATCCACATTTCCTGTGTTGCTTACAGTATAGGTGTATGTGATAAGCTCCCCTAGATGATCATAACTTGATGGAGATGCTACCTTTGTTATATTCAGGGCTGGATTCGGAACTATTTTTATTGTTGCCTGAGTCTGGTTTAATGCTGTACTACCATTGTAGACCGTTGCTGTATTTGTAACAGAACCATTATCATAGTCGCTCTGTGTTGTGTGGTAGCTACCTGTTCCTGTAGCTTGCTGACCAGGTTCAAGAGTAGTAGCGTTCAGATTAGTGATTGTTCCAGCTAAGTTATCGACAACACCAATATTAGAAAGAGTCACATTACCTATGTTAGTGATAAGGTACGTGTAGGTGACACTCTGATCGTCAGTGTAAGTTGAAAGATTTGGTATCTTTGTTATTGTTAGAGCTGGGTTCTGACCTGTTGCTGTTATTGTTGCTTGAGTCTGGTTGAATACTGTTGTACCATTGTATACTGTTGTACCATTGTATACTGTTGTACCATTGTATACTGTTGCTGTATTGGTAACAGAACCGTTATCATAATCGCTTTGTGTTGTAGTGTAGCTCCCTGTTCCTGTAGTTTGAGCATTAGGTGCAAGATTAGTGCTCAGTAAGGTAATTGGACCAACTATGTTATCGTTTACGTTAACGTTTGTCAAACTTACATTACCTGTGTTCTTTACCGTGTATGTATAAGCGACACTTTGTCCATCAGTATACGTTGGTGGATTTGGTGTTTTTGTGATTGTTAGAGCTGGATTCTGATTGATTGCTGTTATTGTTGTTTGAGTATGGTTGTAGGCTGTGGTTCGTCTAAAACCATTATTGACCGTTGCTGTATTGACCACAGAACCATTATCATAATCGTTCTGTGTTGTAGTGTAGCTCCCTGTCCCTGTAGTTTGAGCATTAGGTGTAAGATTCGTGCTTAGTAAGGTAATTGGACCAACTATGTTATCGTTTACGTTAACGTTTGTTAAAGTTACATTACCTGTGTTCTTTACCGTGTATGTATAAGCGACACTTTGTCCATCAGTATAAGTTAATGGATTTGGTATCTTTGTGATTGTCAGAGTTGGATTCTGATTGATTGCTGTTATTGTAGCTTGAGTCTGGTTGAATGGTGTAGTACCATTGTATACCGTTGCTGTATTTGTAACAGAACCATTGTCATAATCACTCTGTGTTGTAATGTAGCTATCAGTTCCTGTAGTTTGAGCATTAGGTGCAAGATTAGTGCTTAGTAAGGTAATTGGTCCAACTATGTTATCGTTTACGTTAACGTTTGTTAAAGTTACATTACCTGTGTTCTTTACCGTGTATGTATAAGCGACACTTTGTCCATCAGTATACGTTGGTGGATTTGGTGTTTTTGTGATTGTTAGAGCTGGGTTCTGATTGATTGCTGTTATTGTTGTAGTATTGGTTGTAGTATTGGTTGTAGTATTGGTTGTACTGTATCGATTGTTATTGTAAAAACCTGTTGTATTTGCCAAGTTGGTTACAGAACCATTATCATAATCTGATTGTGTTATTGTGTAAGTAGCAGTTCCTGTAAAGTTTTGACCTGGTTGAAGCTCGGTAGGTGCAGTGTATCCAACTGTAGTTAGGTTGTCTGTAACAGTGAAAGGTGCTGTTAGATTCACATTTCCTGTATTATTTATGGTGTAGTTATATCCGATAACCGTACCTACAGATGGATAACTTGTTAGATTTGCTACTTTTGCTACTTTTGATAGTGTCAGAGATGGCATAGCTGGTATTACATTAATGAAAACACTTGCTGATGCTGTAGTATAATTTGTAATATCAGTTGGTGTGAAAGTAGTATTCAATTGTTGGTTTTGACCTACACTTAATACAGTTCCTGATGGCGGAGTATATGCAAATGTTCCAAATTCAGGACTAGTTGCATCTAGTTGAGTTCCAGTCAATGCTGTCCCATATGTTATGTTGGCAGGGTTTGTCCACGTAATGGTAGGAATCGCTTTTCCTATAAATTGTCCAAAAGCTTTCGGGTTGTTGCCTACATTCACTGTGGCTGTAACAGTATTAATTGTTGTGTTAATTACAGAGACATTGCTGTCACCAGCGTTCGCAACATATACATTCGCTCCATCTGGTGTGACTGCAACCCCACTAGGATTGATTAAGCCGTTCACTGTAGCTATAACAGTGTCAGTTGTTGTGTCAATTACAGAGACATTATTACTGGCGAAGTTTGTCACATATACTTTTGTTCCATCTGGTGTGACTGCAACTCCAATAGGAAAGGATTCTACATTCACTGTGGCTGTAACAGTGTTTGTGGCTGTGTTAATTACTGAGACATTGTTGTTGCCATCGTTAGCAACATATAGATTCGCTCCGTTTGGTGTGACTGCAACTCCAGAAGGATCGAACCCAACAGACACAGTGGCTATAACAGTATTAGTTGTTGTGTTAATTACAGATACAGTACTGCCACCTTCATTAGTTACATATACCTTTGTTCCATCCGGACTGACTGCAACTCCAAAAGGCACACTTCCTACATTTACAGTGGCTGTGACAATGTTATTGGCTGTATCAATTACAGATACAGTATTGCTAGCAATGTTTGAAATATATGCAAATGGCGCAGCACCTGCTATACTTACCAGCATTAAGATCATAGCTGCTGAAATTAAAGCTATTGAATACAACTTTTGTTTATTGATCATTGTTATACTCCTTTCCCATTATTGTTAATTAAAAAATGATATAATAGTAGTTTCCCATAGCGAATATTTATCAATCTGCTTTCTTAGTATCGAAACATTGTTTACCTTTGATATCAAAATTAATCAGTAGAGTTGTTATAAGCACAAATGTTTAGGAATAAATCAAACAGTATACTAAATAACAATATGTTCATATGTTACTTAGATTTTACTCATTCAAATATATTTTTGAAAATAAAAGTATTTACACAATTAGATTATTCCCCAGAAAATATCGAAAAATCCTAATTATTAGATAGTCACTCACAAGATCTATAGAAATAATTTGTTAAAATCCGAATTGTGTTTGCCAAAACCAAACTATCAAAATTATCTAGAGATTTCTCAGCACCTGTAAATACATTTTAATAAAAACTATACATTTTTCAAAAAATTAGATAATAAATTTTCTATAATTCCGGCTGGAACCGAGAGAATGCATAGATTTAGTCACAAAAACTCTGCATCATTGGAAATGATAATTCCTTTTTATTGGCGGGAAAATTGACTTTTCAGATAGGGATATAAGTCTTTACTAAAATACCAGAGAATGATATTAATGATCAACGTGAACCATGATAGTGAATCTCTAGCAGAAAAGTATGATAAAGTAAGCAAATATCAATACATTAATGGACTGGTTTTGGTAAAGAAGTTAAATATCTCATCTGGACACAAGGTGTTGGACGTAGGCTGTGGTACAGGGCGTCTCACATTGAAATTGGCAGGTAAGGTTGATCATATTACAGGTATTGATCCTTCTATCCAAAGAATTGAAGTAGCCCGTAGAAAACTCACTCAAATGAATCAGGAAAACGTAACTTTTGAGCTTGGAAGCAGTGATGACATCTGTCGCTATGGTGAAGACGTATTCGATGTTGTATACCTGAGCGCAGTTTTTCACTGGATAAATGATAAAGAAGAAGCCCTGAATAATATTTACAGGGTATTAAAGCCCGGTGGAAAGCTTGGTATATGTACCGGTGATAAGGACCATCCGTACACTGTAAAAATAATAGCAAAAGAAGTGCTCAGGGAGGCTGGAATCATTGATGAAGGCGCAGACTTCAGCGCTCCAGTAAATACAGTAGAACTGGATTCACTGTTAAGAAAATCGGGTTTTAGGGTAATGGAAATAAAGCTAAAAAAAGACTCACGGTATTTCGAAACCCCTGTGAAATGCTTGGAATACGTCGAAGCGAGCTCTTTTGGGAATTTTCTGGGCAACACTTTGGTATCAGTACGCGACAACATAAAGGCTGAAATCTTGGCGGAGCTGAAAAAATACCAGACTCCAAAAGGCATAGAAAGCGTTTATTATGATTTGTTCGCTCTTGCTGATAAATCACTTGATAATAGTCATAAAAAGTTTTAATCAAGTTATTATCCAATACAACAGATCATAAAATTGCTAAAGTGGTTTCCGTGGACGTTGTGGGCTAAGGGGGTTTTGAACCATATATTTGTAAGATTATGACTTTTGACAAATCTAAAAATATTACAAATTTCAAAATCATCTGCTCAATAGTGAAGTGCCTTTCATTTTAAATTTCTGGGCTGCTTATGCTCAGGTACCACAGGCAAATCTGTGGTATTGATCAAGATGGGACTTTTGATATCCTTTGCCCTTTCAATCACCAATTCTTTTCCTTTTTGAGTCAAAGCAAAAAGTGGAATTGCAGCCGCTACTTGAACAAGTGGTTCTGCTAGCTTTCTAATATATTTAGAAGCACAACTAATCACGATATCTGAATTTTTTAGAAGGATTTGAGCTTCTTTCTTACTAATACCTGTTACGTGCACGCCGATCACTATAATATTAATTTTTAGTTCGGTTTCGAGCTCTCTTAGTTGTTTTGCGGTTTTTGAATTAGCTACGGTTACTGCTATCTTTTTATATTCAAGTTCTACAGCTTTTCTGATCCCACCACAGGATCGATGGTCGCTGTATTAAGATCAAGCACTGTTCCACCTAATTCTTGAATCCCATCTATAATGCCTTCTATTGGCTCTGTTTCTACGAATCCTGACATCCTACCCCCAATACCTTGGACAAGATCTGGATTGTTGGATATGACAGTTCCTGCTCCATCGCAGGCAGTTACAGTTGTCTCAATAAAACCGCTACTCAAACCAGACATCATTATTTCTGAAGCTCCGAAAGCCACAAATGTATCATTTCCGATGAGTTTACGCCTGGCTGTGAACATTCCAAAGTCGCTTATCTTTGATTCCATATTCTTTTTGACTTCATCGGAAATTATTTTCTGTATTCCGTCCATCTTGGAAATTAGGGGACACCATTCGATTTCAGGCTCGCCGACTTCAATAACTTTGCCATCCTTTATGACTACTTTGGTTTTTCCCATTAATTCTACTATGTGAGACATGCTTACACCTTTTTAATTTGGTAAAAAGTACAGTCGTCAAAAAACTATAATTCTATAAGAAATCCTGTAAAAAGACACTAGTCCAAAGTCTAGTATTTTTTAGTTTTATGTCAATCACTTTATTTGGCGTTACGTTGGAAAAATAATGTTTCAAATTTACGTTGAGGATTATCTCAAAACCTAAAATTTGATTAATTAAATCTCTTATTTCTAATGAATGAGCAAGTTTGAATCATGAAAGCATTCTGAAGGCTCTTAATGATTCATAATAAAATTACTTTTGGGATGAGCTTCTTATATTTTATTAAATTGTATTCCTAACACATTCAGCCTTTGCTTCAGCTTTTGCATTAAATTTGGCAGCGTTTATTATAAATCTCTCGTGTGTGCCTTTAGAAATCTTTTCAACACCATCATCAGCTATGATTGAAAATGTGAGCTTTCTTCCTTCAATTTTTTCCAACTTTATCTTTACAGTAACAATTAGACCGGGGGGCGTGGCCGCCGAATTACTTAATTTAACATCCGTGCCCACGGTCTGCTCACTAGGCCAGTCTAGATAGGGATTTATTGCTTGGATACAGGTCCATTCAAATAATCTGACCATAAAGCCGGTAGCAAAAACTTTGGGCATAACCTGAAATTCAGACGCTTCTGGATAAAGGAAAGGAACAGTTTTATTTTCAGGAATTTTAAACTTAAATTCATAGGATAAACCAGGCTTCAGTGTAGAACTATCCATCTTAATCACATCCATTTAGAATTATCAATGTAAGTGAATTCCTTCTTTAAGTTAGAATTTATGTGATTGAACTTAGAAAACATCAGCATTTGACTTGTCAACATTTCAAATTTTAGGATATCCAAATTCAAATTGTGATGCTTTATATTCTTGATCTTTACTCTGAATACGTAATTTAGAACCGATTAAAGGGTTATATCCAATTCTTTAAATTTTGTATGGTCTACAAAAATGAGTGTCACTGAATCTACAAAGTATTTTGTTTAGATACATATTTATTTCCTGTTATCGAGTTTTTATTTATATAAATGAATAGTATGTGGCAGTGTACCTAAAGTTCTGTAATTTCCAATCGACTCTATACCCCTTTCTTCGCTACAAACAAATAGAATTTTCTCTTTTTCACTAATACTACACAGAATGAGTACAAATACTCAGACAAAATAAAAAACTTCATAAATAATAATCTCCCATTGTTTCTCAATGCCCGAAGAAAAGAAACGTTCAGGTCATAAATTAAGTGCATGGGTATCTGACAGTTTGTACGACAATCTCAAAAATTTGGGATATTTTGGGGTATCAATCTCTCAGACAGAAACAATTACCAGAGCTTTAGAACTTTTACTCAAAGAATCTCAACAGGGGGACACGGGGGGGCAAAAAGAAGATAATAAGGAGGCACTGGGTGACTTAAATGATTATATGGGGGATATTGGGAGACTGGGTGAATTACGGGCACAAGTGGGAGATCTACAAGAAATCAGCAAGGAAAAAGATAAGCACATTGATACTTTGAAAGTAGAGCTTGAGAAGGCAGAGAGAGATAAAGACGACCTTAAAACCACTTATAATAAGCTACAGGATACTTACAACAACTATATGGCACAAATGCAGACTCTGATTAAGCAAAAAGCAATTGAAGCGCCTGGAGCTAAAAAGCCATGGTGGAGATTTTGGTAAGTCCGACTGCAATTATACTATAACAATAAAATAATCACGGAATAAAAGTCTATTAAAAAATAAATTTAGTTAAAATAAAGATATTAAGCAATTGAATGCTTTTGATTTTTTCTACACCAATGCGAACTTCTCTAGAATTTTCTCTCGAATTTTGTCTGCGTCCGTGAAGCTCATCTCGACATTCTGATTCAGATTTTCTGATACAATATTCGTTTTTCGGTTCCGTTGCAAAAAATCCTTTCTAATGATACAATAGAATAAAAAGAAAACCAA
>OCZT010007971.1_pt1 | contig 10339 bp, 10 predicted proteins | sample 1539031 | NCBI WGS metagenome assembly OCZT01 (sample SAMEA3539308, study PRJEB22396) | soil metagenome | biome: tundra; feature: field; material: soil | place: USA | collected 2010-05 | depth 0.15 m
CGAGATATTGGCGTGACTGGAGTTCAGACGTGTGCTCTTCCGATCTAGCGAGTTCACCTCGCGTCACTCGCTCTTGGGCTTCTTCAATCCTTCGGCCAGGAACTGCGCAACGTCCTTGAACTTGGCGGCGTTCTCCGGGCTGAGGTCCGAGAGTATCCGATGGGCCTCGATGCAGGTGTGGGTCACTTCTTCCTTGGTAGGGTTGCCGGGCGTGTGCAGGCGGGCCTCGGCTTGGTCCGGCAAGGGCAGGGGACCCTGGGTGAGTTTGAAGAGGTGAAGCACGCCGAGGGTGTCGAGCAATTCCGTGATGCGCGCGTTGGGGTTGACCAGTTCGATGCCGTGACGGCCGTGGTCGCCATTGCCGGCGCTGAGCTTAAGTCCAAACCCGGCCAGAACGCCGAGAAAGGTGCTGTCCATGAGCGCACACTCTGCCAGGTCGAGCATGAAATAGCTGTGGCCCCGTTGGAGCAGTTCGTTGATGAGGCTCTTGAAATCAACGCTCGAGGTGAAATTGGCCCGCCCGATAATTCGGATGCAGGAGCACTTTTCGCCCGCAAATACCAACATCCTGGCCGACGGCGCGCTCATGCCTTTCCCCCGACGATTTGCACCAACGTCTGCTGCACCACCAACGATTCATCCAGGCTGGTCGAGACGAGCCGCAGGTTGCACTGGAATAACAGGTCCATGGCGCGGATGAGTTCGGCCTCGCTGTAGCGCTGCACCTGGGGCAGGGCCTTGAACAGCACATACGGGTTGAGCGACAGCGGATTGAAGCGCTTGTCTTCGGGGCACTGGTCCTTTGGCACCCGTTCGAGCTGGGCTTTGAACCGGCTATAATCCGTGCCTGGCTTGATCCAGCCTTCCCGCACCATCTCCTTCAGCAAAAGCATCGCGCGGACTTTGGCAATCAGGCCATAGAGCAAACCGATCTCAGACTTCTGCGGGTCAAGCTTTACCTCCCAAAGCGACTCATCCAGGCGGGCCAGCAGGCGGGGCAGGTCGCGGTCCCCGAGCGCATCGCCCAGCGCAAAGGCGCGGGCCATCTTATTGCGCGTGCAGATGGTCGCGACGTCGTTGAACTCGATTTCCTTGCGATCGCCGACGTAGAGCGCCACCTTCTCGACTTCATTATCGAGCTGGCGGGCATTGGGCCCGACGCGGTCAATCAATTCACCGAGGGCCTCGTCGGAGATCTCCTTTTGCCGGGCGCCCAGGCCCTTGAGGGCCCACGCTTCCGCCTGGTCAGCCCAGTCGCGGTCATCCACCGATAGGCCGGCAAAGGTTTCGACGTTGCCAAGTTTGTCCAGCGCCTTGTAGAAGCCCTTGCGCTTGTCCACCTTGCCCGCGGTGATGAGCAGGCGGACGTTCTGCCAGGCAAACTCCTTCAATTCGTCAGCGAGCGAGGCCAGCGATTCCAGTACGTCCTTCGTGGCCGCCCGTTCATCGCTCAGGAAATTGCAGTTTTGGAGCCAGATGACCTTCCCGCTGCCGAAGAACGGCAAGGTCTGCATGGCCTCGCGCAGTTTGGCGAGGGCTTTGAGCGCTTCTCCGCTGTGCGAGACGGCGGCGTCGATCATCTCGTGGTCCATGCCGCCGAATTCCTCGGTCCACTGGAGGTAGATCTGTTTGGCGCGCTGCTTGACGGCAAAATCATCTTCGCCGCAGACCAGCACCAGGGGTGCAGACTGCTTGGGGACCGATGGAGGCATTGACCTACTCGTTCTCGCCGCCGTTCTCGTTGATGCGGTCGAGCACTTCGGTCATGTCTTCCACCTGGTCGAAGAGGGAATGGGCGACGTAAATGGGGCGTTTCTGGGCGGTGGCCAGCGCGAGGCAATCACTGGGGCGGGCGTCAATCTCAACGATCTTGCGGGCGACCTCGTTGTGCTCCTCCAGGATCAGCCGCGCGAAGTAAGTCGAGTTCTTCAACTCGGTAATGACGACCCGCTCGACGTTGATGTTGAATCCCTTGAAGATGCTCTGGATGAGGTCATGGGTGAGGGGCCGTTCTTTCGGCGTGTCGCGGAGGAACATGCCGATGATCGCGCCCATGTTCGGTTCCACGTTGATGACGAATACCTTCTCGTCATTGCCCACGAAGAGAGCGCATCCACTGTTGGCGGGCAGAATGCCGCGGATCTGAACTGGAACCACATCGTTCTTCATATCCACACTCTATGGCGCAAGTTTGGAAAAAACAAGCCCTCGGCGGATTGGTATTTATACGGAGGAAAACCTTGCTGCCAGGCCCCCGAGCCTCTGGCCCCTATTCATCCAACCCTGCACCAGACCCTCTCGCGGGACGCCCCGGAGACTCCCCGTAGCCCCTCTGATCCCCGATCAGAGGGGCTACGGGGAGTCTCCGGTGAGGCTACGGCGGTATGAGCGGGCGATTGGGGGGTGCCGTTCCTCCCATTCTATCGAAAACAGCGAAGAACCCCGGCGAGGCATGGTGCCGCACGGAGAGGTTGCAGATATAATCCCCTCCCGACATACTTGAACGGTGCAACTTGTCCTGCGAGCCGGGGTCGGTTTCTTGACCGGGCTGCTCCTATGGGCGCCGCCGATTGCCCTTTCTGCCACCGCAGACAACTCCGCTTCCCAGGATTACCTTGTCAAAGTGTGGGGCGCGGATGAGGGTCTCACGGAAGGCTCGGTTACGGATGTGGCGCAGACTCCCGAGGGGTATTTGTGGGTGGGCACCTTGTTTGGCAGTGTGCTGCGGTTCGATGGCGTCCGCTTTGTCAGTTACAATTCAGCCAATACGCCCGAATTCTCACAGAAATGGGGTGTGCCCCGGCTCATGGTGGACCGCGGAGGGACGCTCTGGATCAGCATGTTGGACGGCGGCATGACCACCTGGGACAAGGCGGGCTTCCGCTTCGCCTTTACCAACGCCAATCAGCCCGAGCGCTTGCTTTGGTCGGCGCCAGGCAGGGTTGTCTTTGTCTTTAGTGATGGGAAACTGCTGTCTGGCCGCAGGGCAGGGGAGCAGTGGAACTGGGAGAACGTGACGTTGCCAGGCGCTCTGCCGCACGGCCAATACGCTGCCGATGAGGAGGGCGGCGTGTGGTATTTGCGAGGCGAGCATGAGATTGGCGTGTGGAACGGCAAGGAAACCAAACCCCTCGTCCTGGGCCCCGGGCTGGAAGGCCAGGCCATCAAAGTGCTGACCGCCGATGCAAAGCGGCGCATCTGGATAGGCACGGACCGCGACCTGGCGGTGTGGCAAACTAATCATTTCGAGGTCATGACGCCGACCAACGGGGAGGCCGTCCTGGCGGTGAAACGCGTGGTCCCGTCTGGCACCGGCGAGCTTTGGGTGGAGGCCAACGGCCACATGCGGTGCTGCGCCGAGCGGCGGTGGCTGGCGGAGTCCGAAGGCTGGAGCCGCGAACTGGGCAAACTGCGTTCCCTGCGATTTCTCCACGGAGACGCCAAGGGTGGTTTGTGGGCGGGCGTAGGCGATATGGGCTTGATCCATGTGCGGCCCGACGGCACTTACGTGCGGCTGACTACCCGCGAGGGATTGCCCAGCAACACTGTCCACTTCGCCTATCAGGATCGCGAGGAGAACACGTGGCTGGGTTATGAGCGCGGCGGGCTGGTGCAAGTGCGGCGGCGGCTGTTTCGCGCCATCGGCAAGGGTAAAGGCCTGGACGAGAACCTCATCAACACCGTGTGCGAGGATCACCAGGGGACCGTCTGGCTAGGCACCCATAGCGGTACTGTGGGCCGTTATGAGAATGGCGTGTGCACGAATCTCACCCTCCCAGGCTCGGCTCGCCCCCAAGACAGCAGTGTGGTGGCCGATGCGTTGGGACGCGTGTGGATCGGCGCTCAGCGGCTGGGGCTGATGTTGTGGGAAACCGGAGAGATGCGGCGAGTGGCCGCGCCGGAACAGCCCGAGGGATTTGCCCGGCTGATGCTGCCAACCCGCGACGGCCAAATGTGGGTCGGCACAGCGGGCAGTGTGTGGTCAATCGTCCGCCTTAACGAAGGCGAGCACACGGTTGTCTATTCGGCGCAGACTGCGGGCGAGCATCCGACCGCCCTGGCGGAAGGGGCCAACGGCACCATCTGGGCGGGCACTTTAGCCGGGTTGCTGTTGCGCTGAGAGACCAATCGGTTCGTGCCGCTGGAACCGCCGGACCGCAGTTCGTTGGGGCGGATTTGGGCGCTGTGGCCGACTGCCGATGGGGGACTATGGGCCGGCACGGAGGAGGGCGGGTTGCTCCGGTATCACGACGGGAAGTTCAAGCGTTGCACGATGAAGAACGGGCTGCCCTCGGATTGCATCGCCCAGATTCTGGGCGATGGACAAGGCAATTTGTGGCTGGGGACGCGGGCGGGCATTGCTCGCATCGCCCAGACTGCCCTCAATCGCTTTGAGCGCGGCGAACTCGAGCAACTGCCCGTAAGTGTCTATGGCCAGTCGGATGGCTTGCTGACCATTGGCAGCGCCATCATGTTCCAGCCCAACTGCTGGCGGGGCCGGGACGGCACTCTGTTCTTTGCGATGGCCAATAGCGTGGCGGCGGTGAAGCCGGATGAGGTTCACATCAACCCTATGGCACCGACGGTCGTGCTGGAAGAAGTGCGCGCGGATGACCGGCGGGTTTGGCCGGCCCGCGTCGGTGCGATTCAGAGCGTCATCGAAGGGACTAGCGAAGCGGCTCATCCCGCCTCGGTGCCCGAAATCGAGGTGGGTCCCGGCCGGGGCGACCTCGAGTTCCGTTTCACCGGGCTGAGTCTCGCCTCCCCATCGCGCGTGCGGTTCCAATACAAGCTCGACGCCGCGGACAGCGCCTGGATCGAAGCGAGCGGGGAAAGGCGCGCGGTGTATCGGCATGTGCCGCCCGGCAAGTATCTCTTTCGCGTCAGCGCCTGGAACAGCGACAGCGTGGGCAGCTCGGAGAGCGCCCTGCTGACGGTGACGGTCCGGCCGCACTTCTATCAGACCGCCTGGTTCCAGGGTGGGATGGGCCTCGCGGCGGTGGGCGGTATGTCGCTCGCTGTGGTGGTCGGAATGCGCCGGCGCCTCCATCGGCGTCTCGAGCAGTTGGAGCGCCAACACGAGGTGGAGCGCGAGCGGGCGCGTATCGTCCAGGACCTGCACGATGAATTGGGCGCGGGATTGATGGAGATTGGCCTGCTGGGCGGGCTCTTGCAGCATCCGTCCGGACTCTCCGAGCGCGGCCCGGTGGCTTTGCCGCGCATTGTCCAACGCTGCCGCGATCTCGTGACTGCCCTGGATGAGATCGTCTGGGCGGTGAACCCGCGGAACGACTCCGTTAATTCGCTCAGCAGCTACCTTTGCCGGTATGCGCAAGGCTTTCTCGAGCCGACTGCCGTGCGCTGCCGGCTGGAAGTGCGGGACGCGGAACCCGACCGCCCCTTCAACGCCGAGCAGCGCCACAATCTCTTTCTGGCCTTCAAGGAAACTCTGACCAACGTGGTCCGGCACTCCAAGGCCAGTGAGGTCTCGATCCGGATTGGTGTGGCGGACACAGACCAGTTGCTCATCTGCGTCGAGGACAACGGGCAGGGCCTGCCGCCGGTGGTGGGGGAAGGAGCAGACGGCTTGGCCAATTTGCGCGAACGCATGGCGCGGATCGGGGGACAATGTGACATCGAGAACCGGCCCGGGGTCGGCGTGGCGGTGCGGTTGATCATGCCCATGCCGGTGGTGCGAGGTCAGCGCATCCAGACATGATCACCGTTGCCATAGTCGAGGATGATGCCGGCGTGCGCCGTGGCCTGGAATGGCTGGTGAAGTCTTCCCCGGAATTTACGTGCGTCAGCGCGTGCGGGAGCGCCGAAGAGGCCCTGCGCCTCCTGCCCAAGGCCGCGCCCGAGGTCGTGCTGATGGACATCAACCTGCCCAATCGTTCGGGCATCGAATGCACGGCGCGCCTCAAAGAATTGCTCCCGGCCACGCAGGTGGTGATGATCACGGTGTACGACGATTCCGAGCAAGTATTCAAAGCGCTGCGAGCCGGAGCCAGCGGGTACATTCTCAAACGGGCAGCGCCAGAGCGGATTCTCCAAGCCATCCGCGAGGTCCATGCCGGAGGAGTGCCGATGTCGAGCGAGATTGCGCGCAAGGTCCTCGGGTCCTTCCGGGAGCCGGCGCCCGCCGCCAGTGAGGAACAGAGCCTATCGCGGCGGGAGCAGGAAGTGCTGGAGTTGCTGGCGCAAGGCTGCGCCAACAAGGAGATCGCCGACAAGCTCTCCATCAGCATCGAGACCGTCACCTGGCACTTGCGCCACATTTACGGCAAGCTCCACGTCCGCTCCCGCACCCAGGCGGCCTTGAAGTTCCTGGGTCTGCGCAAGGGCTAGCAGTGAGCCTCCGGGAGCGGCACTGAACCGGTGTACCCCGCTCCACTCGCCCGCCCCTCGGATTCATCCGTCTGACGCGGCACGCCCGGTTTCCGGTGTCTGATCGGTTGCTGCCTGCGGGTTGAGGCAGCAATTCTCATCATGGCCAAGGCTCCGGAAAAACAGGTGGTTTTCGCGCCTCCCAGGCTTTGACATGGCGTGATTAGGTAGCCTTGGTGGAGCCTTGGTGGAGCCTTGGTGGAGCCTTGGTGTGGCTTTGAGGTGGCTTTGAGGTGGCTTTAGGGTGGCTTTAGGGTGGCTTTAGGGTGGCTTTGGAGTCGCAATCGGTTGGCTATCAATAGGCTTTAGGGTGGCTTTGAGGTGGCTCTGTACTCCGGAGTCTATGCCTAGTATATGCCTAGTATATGGCTTTGTGGTGGCTTTGGGTGGCTCTGCGCGGCCTTCGGGCTTGGTTGTCGCCTCCGGCATTCCTCTGGGGTGTTTCGCCGCAAAAGCGGGCATCCCGGGCAAAACTCACCTTGCCCGCGCAGGAATAATTGCTCCAGCCACCAGCGGTGAAGTCTGCGCCAGTCCCGATCTTGTCTGGCGGAAAGGGCGCAAATCTCCGGCCAGACACACCTCTGCTTGGCGCAAGGGCGGCCCCGTGATTTACGCTGGGACGCCTGGCTGCGACTCCGCCGGATGGGACCACAGATAGTCTCGGACCTCCAGCGTCATCCGGTCCAGTTCTGCCAGATAGCCTGACGCCGAAAGGCGGTAATTCTCCGGATTGCGCTCCACACGACGCAGATTGGCAACTTGAAGCTGAAATTGCCTCACCCGGTCCAGAGTCGCTTGGAGTTCCTGATCGTTGCTAATCATCGTGAGCCAAAACGGTCTTCCATGAGCAGAAAGTTGTCAACGTCGTTGGACGCGGCGTTGGCCGTCACGAACGAGCCGAAGACGATGAACCGGGCCAGATGCCCGCTGGCTTTGGCCAGGGCGTAAATGTGTTCCAGGCGGCGGGCCACTCGCTGACGCTGGGGAGTCCCGGAACCAAAATGTGCGACCACATCGGCCAGCGTGGCCAGGTGGATGCCCGGCGGCATGTCACCATGCGCACCGAATTCCGGCCAAGCCTTCATGGTGCGAGCCTGTCTGGCAGCAAGGTGTCAGGCAAGAGTAATGTTCGAGTAATATTCGAGTGGTGGCGGCTTCCCGCTTTCCGCCACGTCGAAGCTGAACAGGCCCCACCGTCACCATCAACCACCCGCCGGCTGCCAGGATCTCAGAAGGCAAATGGGCAGGGCTTTGGTGTGGCTTTGAGATGGCTTTGGGTGGCTTTGGCTGGCTTGAGGCCCTCGGCAGTGGAACATCGTAATCGAGGGCATTCCTGGCAAGATTCCTCGTGCGCCCGCAAGAATCCCCGCGGAGGCGGGTTTTTCCAGTCTCTGCCCTCCATGCGCCAGATTTGCCAGCCGCGCGCGAACGAGACACGCTCCGGACATGAGCGCGAATGAAAGACTGATCGAAAAAATCAAGCGTCAGCCCGAGCCAGTGCTAATCGAGGTCTGGCACTACCTGAAGTTTCTCACACGCCAGCGCGAAGAAGAGGCTTGAGCTGGCGGGCTGCCGTCGTGCCAGGTGAAACGGGAAGTTCTGGATCACCTTGACAGCAAATGACTCCGCGCCACGGGGTAATTACCGTCAGTCTGCGAGTCGTCAAGCTGATGCCGACGGTGTCGGTTTTCATTACAGTTCAGCATTTAAGACGTAAGCTGCTCACAATTAACACCTTGCGATACCAATGTACACGTTGCTAAGAGGAATTGATCGGAATTCTTTACGGATGGGACTCCTTCGAGCCCATCAGAGGGATAGCGGCATGAACGGTGTAAAACTTTGATTTACAGCAATTTACGGCTTTGGCAGATCGTTCCATTCCAAGTTGGCACGGGTCAGGCTGCAAATACAGGTGGAGTAGTTGGTAATAATCAAACGAACACAAAAACAGCAACAGAAAGGAAACTCATGAAGCAATTGAAAATGTTGGCGGTCGCCCTGGGAGCTGTGGTCGTTAGCAACTCAGCGCTCGCCGACCCAACCCTGTGGATCTGGGATACCGGCGGCGGTGCCGGCAGCGGCTCGCTTGTCCCAGTCCCAGCCGGCACTGGAATCGCCACGTATGCCAACCCCACTTTTGATGGTGCGTGGAGCGTCGTCATCACCACTAGTAAGACAAAGCCAGCCACTGGCAGCGCAACCGCCCCGATGATGGACCTTAACATTCAAGCCGTGTCTCTGGGGGTTGCCGGTCGTGACCTGCATGTTAGTTGGTCAGACGATGCCTTCGGCCCGTTTAATGCCGCCCTCAAGGCGACCATGACAGGCCATGTCCTTTCCGGGACTGGTGCAGGCGCAGGCGTCCGGTATCAAAGCTACTATCAGGCGGGCGCTGGGGTGTGGGCCGCCGCCGCCCAGCCTAGTGGCACTTGGAATCTGTATACCGACTCGGGCGCATTGCCCCCGCCAGTCTACAACAGCACCCAAACTGGCGCTCTCAACCAGTCCTCCTTTGGCCTGACCGAGTACGTCACGATCACCTCTACGCCCGGCGCTGCTTACAGCCTGGATGCGCAGATTGTGCAAATTCCGGAACCTAGCACCACCATGCTGCTGCTGGGGGCTGCGGTCTCGGGATTGGCGTTCCTCAGGAGAAAAGTGCCCTAGCAGTCACGGGGGCAGATTCCGATCTTGTTAGTCGAAAGGGCAGGGATTTTTACCCTGCCCTTAATCTCTTCGGCAGACAGGATTCCAGCGCGACGGTCTGCCTGGGCTAGATGAGTTTCGCCTTCTCACGGAGGCGGCTCTGAAAAGACGTTCTTCCGCTGCGGCATGAGCCGGAGGGATGGCCTCGGTCAAGAGGTCGGCGCAGGCGCGGCGCAAGTCTTCCAGGCGGCGCTCCTGGTCGGGACTGAAGGACCCGAGCCTTTGCGCGGAGGTGTCCATCCAGACGGTAATGCTTTCCAGTGCACGGCAGTCGAGCTTGACCGAAAGGAGTCTTGGGAAAGCGACCTATTGCGCCCAAATCCTCGCCTAAGGAATCAAAAGCGCGACTTTGCTCAATAGAATCAAAGAACTCAGTTTTCGTGCCAACATAGAACCTGTATGGAACGTCAAAGTGTGCGGAACGCGCGTCCAGCTTGAGTTTCTAGAGCTTAACTATTTCTCGCGCGAGGAATATGGTTGCGCTTGGCGGGTTGCGTTCCGACGCGGTAATTTGCCCGCACTATGCCCAAGCCAATTCGCATCCAGTATCCGAGCGCAGTGTATCAGTTGATGGTTCGGGGCCATGCAAGAACTGGGCGCAAGATACTAATTCTGCTGGCATTCTTGATAGCGGCTCTGACTGGGATCGGCGCAGCACAGCCGTCGGGCGGGGCTGAGAACAACCTGGCTGAGGCAGTAAGGCAGTTAGGAAATCGCCTGGATCAGTTGGCGGCTACCGCCGAACCGCCGTTGTTCAAGCGGCATCTGACCTCGGTGAACGCCATCGCGCGCTCGGAAGCCGCGCGAGCTTTGCTTTATGCGGGCTCAGATCCCAAGGCGGCAGAGGAAGCCCTGGGCTTTGTCACGCAGCTCATCAAGGCATACGGCGGGGATGCGGCGCAGTGGAACTCCTACTTGGAAGGCCGGCGCGGCCTCGTGCTAGCCAGGCTTTCCGGACGCGATGGCACCCTCCAGTTCTCCATCGTCCGCCTCCCAACCGGTTGGGACCCCCAGAGAGCATATCCGCTCCTGATGAATTTGCACGGAGCAGGGCCCGCCTCGCCGCTGCATTATGTTGCCGTCATCAGCCAGGGGGCCACGCCCGGCTTTCTCGCGCAGGCCGGCTATTACGTGATGCCTTACGGGCGAGGGAATAGCTCCTACCGGGACATCGGGGAGATCGACGTCCTGGAGAGCTATGACGACATGCACCGGACCTTCAAGATCGATCCGGATCGCCGTT
>OCZT010007972.1_pt1 | contig 10339 bp, 11 predicted proteins | sample 1539031 | NCBI WGS metagenome assembly OCZT01 (sample SAMEA3539308, study PRJEB22396) | soil metagenome | biome: tundra; feature: field; material: soil | place: USA | collected 2010-05 | depth 0.15 m
AAGCTGACCCATCGTGACATGGGCCCGCGCGAACGCTATCTGGGCCCGGAAAAGAAGCTTGAGAATGATCTCCTGTGGCAGGATCCTATCCCACCCTGCGAACATGATACGATCGGAGAGGCGGATGTCGCTGCGCTGAAGCAGTCGATCATAGCGACGGGCATTTCGGCGTCCGACCTAGTCTTCACGGCCTTTTCGGCGGCCGCCACCTACCGCAACAGTGACAAGCGTGGCGGCGCGAACGGGGGGCGGCTTGCGCTTGCGCCGCAGAAGGATTGGGCGGTCAACCGGCGAACCGTACCCGTAATCACGGCTCTCCGGGGCGTAGTAGAGAATTTCAACGGCAAGCAAACTGGCAACATAAAGGTTTCGCTTGCAGACCTCATCGTGCTCGGCGGCTGCGCGGCGCTTGAGAAGGCAGCGTCCGATGCGGGTGTCCAAATTTCGGTTCCTTTTACGCCGGGTCGCCGAGATACGACGCAGAAGCTGACCGACATTGAGATGTTCGATTGGCTGAAGCCAGTGGTCGACGGTTTCCGCAATTACGTCGACGATCAGTTTGCGGAAATTACGCAGGGGGTAGCGCCCGAGGAAATGTTCCTCGACAAGGCGCAACTGCTTGCACTCACAGCCCCCGAGTGGGTCGCGCTAGTCGGGGGGTTGAGGGCAATGGGTGCTAACTACGACGGGTCGGCAAATGGCATTTTCACCGATCGGGTCGGCGTACTTACCAACGACTTCTTCACCGTACTGACCAGCATGGATTATGAATGGAAGAAGGAGGACGAAAAGGGCATGATCTTTTCGCTCGATGACCGCGCAACGGGCAAACCGCGTTTCAAGGCGACGCGAAGCGACCTCATCTTCGGCTCTAACAGTCAGCTTCGTGCCGTTGCCGAGGTGTATGCGAGCAGCGGTGGGCACGCCCGGTTCGTGAAAGATTTCGTGCAGGTCTGGGACAAGGTCATGATGCTTGATCGTTTCGACGTTCGGATCTGAGACGCATCCGCGCAGTCAATAAGTTGTGAATTTCGGGGGACATCATTTCAATTTTGATGGAGCGCGCCGCTCCGCGAGCTCCATTGCCCCGTCACCAGTGATGGGTCCGGTCGAAGCAGCTCACCAAAACTCGATCTTGTCATCAACTATAGCACCGCGAAGACGCCTGGTCTCGACGTGTCTCCAACTTTGTCAAATTCCGCCGACGAAGTTTTCGAATAGGCACGTTATTGCTGCGTCGCATGAGTCTGTTATTGGCCGATAGTGTTGCAAAAGTCGTTTTGCCGAAGGTGTCAAAAATCTGAGGGCCGCAGGCGCGGTTTTCGTGTAGGAGATCTGAGGAACCTCGTCGCCTCAGGCTAAACTCATAGGCGACTTCGGTAACGCGACTGAGGTTATCCGAATCATCGATCGCTTCGCGTTTTAAGGTTTCACCAAAAATTCGGACCGATGCAACTTTCGACTTTTGCAACAGTATCGGCACCAAACCGACATGCCGTTGCAGTCGCCCCATGTCGGTTGTTGGGTGATCAACGGACCTAGTACCCGGAATCACAAGTCACTAAGACGGCGCCCTTTGACGCGGCGCTGGTGGACTTTCGACTTGGTCCACACGAACGGTTCGGCATCTTCATTGTAGTTTTTGATGAAGGCATCGATGTGCTTCTTGACCTGGTCGACCGAAGTAAACGACGCGCCGTTCAGCGACTGGCCCTGCAGGATCGAGAACCAGCACTCGCACCTTATCACCCGCCCGAGTATCATTCGGATCATGGAACAGAAGCAAACCGCCGTTCGCTGCCAAAATCAGCTCCTTACGGGACGCTTCGGCTTGTGCTGGGATCGCCCACGACCTCACCCTTTCGGTCCCGGCCCGGGATCTCAGTTTTCAGACTCGGTGGTGACTGTTCCGGCTTCGGCATTCCGGCCTGCCCGCCATGCTTGCCGCCCTGATCTTGCTGGCCTTCCAGATCGTTTTCTTTTGGCATTGGCGTTCTCCCGCTATACGAACAACAAACGCGCTCGCCTCGCCTTCGTTCCGCTTCACAGTCCGGCGCTTGGTTGCATAAAAATCCATCCCATTTAGGGGCGCTTGCCTATGCAATTTGAATATTCCGACCTGACGAAACTCGTCGTCACTCCTTTTCGATGGGGATGATCCAGCGCATCGCAAAATCCACAACCCGGTCCGGTGTTAGCGCGCGATCGAGAAGACGCCGATCGTGGCGCAGGCGCGCAAGCTGCTTGTGGCGCTATGGAAATATGTGACCGCTGATGTCGCCATCGAGGGAGCCGTGATGAACGCCGCTTGACGATAGGCGCGGACCGATTCTCAAATCTTCCAGAACCGGATCAGTTCTGGCGGATCCGGGTGGACGAACCGCGTATCCCTATCGGGGGAGCGCCCCCGGCATTCCTCCCCAAACTTGGCGGTCCCGGTTCCCTGGGGCCGTTTCTTTCTGAGTTCTCGCGAAAAACCGCCGGCGAACCGGCTGATGTCTTGAGGGCGATGCGTGTCAGGCCGATCGCCGCGAGGGACCTGCGTCCCGGCCATCAGGCAGCGGTTTTTCGTTATCAACAACGAGTCGAAGTGGCGGGAGTGCTCGCGACGGCGGCTCTTTCGTCGTAGCAGCTTCGCCAGCCTGCGCAGGTTCGGAAGCCATCGGGAGAGGCGCCTCGAGCGAAGTCAGAAACTGGCGGCCGCTATCCGTGATCTGCCAGCCATTATCGTCCCGCAGCACAAATGAATCGCCGAAGATGTCGAGTTTAGGGGCGCGCGCGGCCAGTCGTTTTGTTCGATTGGTCCAATCTGCACCGCTTGAAATCAGGATGCTGACGTAGCGCGTTAGATCGGCAAGCGCGGCGCGTCCTTCCGGATGGCCGGCCAAAACCTTCAAGATTGTGATCTGAAAACTCACCGCATACCTTGGCAAAGCAACTTGTTACAATTTTATGACAGTAGCTGCGTTGCGGACTGAACGTCCAGCGTTTGCAAACGGTGGTCCCCAAAAGATCAAGCGATTTTCTTCTTATGTGTCGAATGGGCAACGAAGAGGATCGGGATAGGGGAAGCCTTTCGACTCCTCCCCTCCCACACTAGCCGGCATGCGGGTCCACCACACCGGGCGGTTCAATAGGTTGAGGTGTCATGATGACCCTGTGCTCTCCGATCTATGCCGCCCCGCTCGCCCTGGTCAGCAACGCCTTCTCGCCTTCTATCCGGTTCTTGTTCATCGGCCCGCAGCTTCGCTCCACGCTTCCTGCCCACACTCGGTCGCCCTCATGCAGTTGCGCTTCGCTTCGCTCGTTGTGATCAACTCGCGACGGGACTTTCACCCACAAGAGTGCGTCCATGCTGGGCGCACCAAAAACCCGCCGGCGGACCGGCGGGCTCCCTTCTCCGTTTAATAAATGCTGACTGGTTCGGCGCGTTCCTGCCGAACGTGGAGAGATGCGCGTCATTGCTCGCGCTTCGACTTCCGCTTTCCACAATGCGTGTCTTCGCTATCGGGATTGAACACCCTCTCGCCGTGGCGGTTCAAACGCTCTCACATACCGATCCGCGCGTGCATCGGTGTGAATGCTGGTCGAAAACTGACCCTTGTCGGCGCCGTGTTGACACCCTCTAGCTCATTGATTTCATTGAGGGGAGTTTTCGGGACCCCGTGCCGATCGTAGGCGGGACCCCGCGCCGAAACACACGTGGCCGATCAACACCCCGACGATCTGCGGCTCAAAGGCTATGAATGCTCCTTAGGCACCCCGTCGTGGCTCTGTAGCCTGTCGCCGTCGTTTTTCTTTTCGGACCCTTCTTCGCCAGTTTTGACTGTTTTCCCGGACATGTTGCCGGGATTGTAATGGTATTTCCCAGGAGCCTTTTCGCCCGGCTGCTTCTCATTCGGATTTTTATTGTTCGCCATGGGACACTCCTATGAACTCTCTAGGACAAGACCTCGAACGGTGTTAAGTTCCGTCGCGTTAAATTCAAACCGCGCCGGTCAATTCGCGAAGCGAGCCGACGATCTGAGCGGGATGGCTTAGGCAGGAAGTGACTGCCGAGCGGCAAATCTTCTTTGCCAATGTTGAGCAGTCCCGAGGTGGCTGCAATTTTGATCGCCGGCCAGCGGCTCCCAATGGCGGCGGCCGCTTGAGACCATCCATGGAATCCGGCTTTTGAACACGGTCAAGACGACCGTGATGTCCAAGCGACGATCAGGAATTGCGGATCCGGCAAAAGCTCAGGGATGTACGGTTACGGTGATACGCGTCGTGAGCCATTGTGCTGAGCGAAAGCACGGGTGATTTCGGCCCCCATTAGAATGATCTGTGAGGAATAATAGACCCAGATCAACACCACGATGATTGAAGCTGCTGCTCCGTAGGTCGATTCCAGTCCCTGCTTCCCAATATAAAAGCCAATCGCAAATTTTCCGATCTCGAAGAAAGTCGTCGTCAGGATTGCTCCGAGCCAGACATCGTACCAATCGATTAGCGTATCAGGCAGCCATTTAAACATCATCGCAAAAAGCAGGGTGATGACCGCAAACGAGACGACCAGGTTGGCGAGATGAAGAACCCACTCGTCGACATAAACAGCCGCATACTTGCCGATGGCTGCAAGCGCTGTTGTTACCAACAGGGAGACCAAGAGCAAGAAGCCCAGCGCGAGGACTCCGGCGAATGACAGGACGTAGCTCCGAACATAGTACCAAATGCCGCTTCCGGGCGTTTGGCGCACTTCCCAGACCTTATTCAGCGCATCCTTCAACTGGACGACGACGCCTATGGCGGCAAACAGCAACGCACCGGTGCCGAGCAAAGTAGCCATAAGGCCCGCTCTGGGTCTGCTGGCATCGATCAACATCGCCTGGATGGCTTTGGCGCCGGTTTCGCCCAGCAAGTCTTTGATGGACATCGCGACTTGCCCGGCAACCGCATCGCGGCCAAATACGAAGCCCGCAATCGCGATCGCTATGACGATCAGCGGACCAATTGAGAAGACGGAATAATAGGCGAGTGCGGCACCTTGGCGCGAATCCTTGTGAGCCGACCAACTTTCAGCGGCCTCTTTTAGGACACCCCACAGCACCGGCGTCTATCCTCGGATCATGGAAAGAGATGATGAGGGAGGGTGGACAAATCAGTGTCGTCCTTATTTGAGTTTCGCCTCGGCTTCCAATTCGACCGCCCGAGCGATTATCCGCTCTGAGCTTAGGGGGTCGGCAAGCTGCCTTGCCAACTCTCGATATTTGGCTGCTTGTTTTTTAAGTTCTTCGCGCGTTTCCATTTGGAGCGAACCGTTTCGACCGGAAATGGTTCATCTAAAGCAGCAGGCATGGTCAATTTGTCGCTACCCAAGCTTCCCAACCAACGTTCGGGGTATCCGCCATGATTGCATCCTGATGACAAAAGGAGCCAGTACAAAACTAAGAAGAACCGCAAGTGCGACCGGAACGAAAATCTCACGGCCGACATAAAGTGCTGCAATGATAAGGGCGGCTACGGCCAAATTGATCAAGGTCGCGCCACGCCGCTGAGTCAGTTTTATTTGAGCCGGCATGTCCAGCAAATTGCGCATCCCACCATCTTTGTTGAAAGTGAGCGCGGAAAGCCGACGAAATGACGCCCACTTTCCGCCTGTAGATTTTAGAGCGGCTTCTTCAACGCCGCTGCGGTCTTGTCGATCGCATCCTTGGCCGCGTTCTTTGCGTCACCTGTTGTTTTCTGAGCGTCGCCCTTTAGCTCTTGTGTGGCTCCCTCAGACTTCATCTTGTCCGAGCCGACGACGTTGCCGATGCCCTGTTTCGCTTTGCCGATGGCCTCATTGGTTGCGCCGGCCGCCTTGTCCGAATTGCCACTCATGATAGCTCCTGGTTTAGAGGGATTTGCATGAGTGAACTGGGTGCTGATCCATTGGTTCCAATCCTACGCAGACGCATTTCGGCTTCTGCGCACTGCGCGCACGGCCTAAAATGCGGTCCGCAATTTAGTCAGCGATTCCTGCGTCCGGTGGATCCACGCCAAGTGCAGTTGCCAGTGCGATGAGATGATCCTGCTCTTCCACCAGGATGCCGCGAAGACTTTCGGCAATTGCAAATTCATTCAGTTCGTCGGCCTGTCTAACGCGACGCCGGTATTGCCGGATCGTTTCCTTTTCGTTCGCCAGATCAAACTTAAGCATATCTTCGGCCTTATCCGACGTCTTCACGGACTTCGCCGTAACGGAGGGCATACCGCCAAGGTAGTCTACGTGATTGGCAATCTTCAGCGCATGTGCGAGTTCTTCCTTCGCATGAACTGCCAGCTCATCCGCGATGTTCATATACGCGGCTCCTTTGAGAACCTGGGAATAATTGACGTAGGAAATGATCGCCTGGTATTCGCGCGACAAATCGTCGTTGAGACCATCGATCAGTTGCTTCCGGGTGACTTTGGACTTTTCGTTGATTGGCATGGTTCGTTCTCCTTTGGGACGCGGCCTTCTATCAAGCCGCTGCTTGCGTGGAATATTTTCTGCAATGCTCGAGATAGGCCATCTCATGACTGCCGATCAGCGAAACGACGCTGGACCAGAGCCATGAGGGAGCCTCGAGTGACTTGGGTCGATGCCGATCGAGTTCGTTGGACCAGCTTTTACAGGTCGCTTCGTCCATCTGTCGGGCGTGGGCTTTTCCGACGACGCCAGCAAGGAAACTGGCCGCTTTCATTGCGTCCGGAACGGTCAACTGTTCGATCTCGACCTTGAGATCCTGCGGCAACAGTTCACGAATGAACACTGAGTGCCGTTCGATCTTGCCGGCGACCATGCGCTTGCCGAGATGCGGCGACAAATGCATGGCGCCTTTGACGACACGTTCGGCCTGGTCCTTCGGCATCTTCTTTCCGGCATAACGTGGTGCCGCGGCCGAAATGGCTTCTTTTACGTCCATCAAGGCTTGATCGCGCTTCTTGCCGGAGCCAATTCCGAGCAGCACGGCGAATCTTAGCAATCCGAGCGAACTGCAACCCTTCATCCAGTAGGCGGCGTCGAGGACTTCGACCGGAGCATCGTCGTCGCGCGACCTCAACGAGGTGGCGAGGTGCCGCAGGGACGGCGTCTGAAACAATTCCGCGATGGCGCCCCGTTCGGCTTTGGAAAGCCCCCAAAACTTTGATCCCAGCGGAATTGTAGGTTTCAGGTTATCAAGGCTCTCGTTGGCCAGCTGTTTCCACGATCGCGCTACGGATCGCTTCATGACGATCTGGACCGACTTCGGGGCGTCGTCGATCGCGTCGGCGTCCTGTCGCAGGGCCGCCTGATAGCCCTCGATGACTTGTTCAAGAATATGGGCCGTAGTCACGCCGGGAAGGTCCGAACCGCGCGAAGCGGTCGCCAGCGACAGCGCCAAGCGGATGATGTCATGGGCGGGGTTGCCGATGACGGTTTGGTCTAGATCCCGAATCTGGATGGCTACGCGGCCGTCCGTTGCGGCGACCGGTCCCAGGTTGCCGGCGTGGCAGTCTCCACAGATCCAGACCGCCGGTCCTTCCGGTAGCGTTCCGCGCTTTTGTGCCTCAAGCCATTCATAAAATTTGACCGTGCTGCCACGGACGTAAGCGTGAGCGGAGCGGGCCATTTTGAGAGTCTGCTGGAGGCGAAGCGCCTCAGCGCGATCCGCCGGCCGAAGTGATTTTTGGGAACCCATTGTGTAATTGGCCTGACGCGTAACTGGACAGCGATGCCGTACCGATGATTTTTTAGCACAAGTAGACCGGGGCGCGTGGCACCCCAGTCGTATTTCGTTAAAGTGCGTGTTCAGCCTCGACGTTTACGACGGACTTTGCCAGCGTCGTCAGTGCTGCGTCGGTCGCCTTCTCTTCCTTCAAGGTCGCTTCCAAAAGCGCGACCGCATCGGGCATCCCAAGCTCCTCTGCCCAGGTGCGAAGCGTGCCGTAGCGTGACATTTCGTAGTGCTCGACCGCTTGCGCTGCCGCGAGAAGCCCAGCATCGAGGGCCGGCATTCCCTTGTAATCGGTCATGATCTCCGCGCCTTCCTTGGTAATTCCCATGATGGCGTCGCAGGTCTTCACCCGCGCCGGCTTACCCAGGATTTTGAACACGCCCTGCAGACGCTTTACGTGGCCGCGGGTCTCGCGCTCATGCTTGACGAAGGCGGCTTTCAAATCTTTCGATTGTGCGGCCTTGGCCATCTTCGGCAAGGTCTTCAGGATCTTGTTTTCCGCGAAATAGACATCCTTCAGGGTGTCGTAGAAGAGGTCGCTCAGCAGCTTCGGTTTTTTGGCCATGGGGAACTCCAGTTCAATTGTGCGAGTCGTTAGCGGTGCGCGGCAAAAAAATCCCCCGACAGCAGCGGGGGATTTCTCGCGGGACGGTGCGTCAGCGCAAGAGCAGGATGAGGATGATGAGCGGGATCGGGATCCCGACGAGCCAGAGAAGAATGGGCATGGTGTTCTCCTTAAGAGTTGCGAGTTAGCGACGATTGCGGGATTTCCAGGTGCCATCGCGGAGGCCGCCACCCTCGGTCGCGGCCAAACTTGAGCAGAACGCGCCCATCAATAGCGACGCTGTCAGCCAGAAGGCCAATTGGGCAGTTGCCTTGCGGGTGGCGTCAATGTCCGACTTTGCCTGTGTGACAACCTCGTTGACGCGTTTATCGGCATCAGCTTGGCTGAGGCCAGTTCGTGCGGCGACGACCTTTGAAACATATTCGCGATCCGAGGGCTTCAAATCGCTGCCATTGCGGAAACTTGAGACGAAGAGCCGGTCGAGCTCGCCGCGAGACTCATTTGAACTGCCTTGCTGGGATGCAGGTGCGTCAGACCGTAGAAGCGTATCGACGTAACCATCCATCGGTCCGCTCGAACGGCCTGCTGAAGCCGAACCCTGAACTGCGGCGGAGCTACCGCCTCCGATCAGGCTACTGACGGGCGTTGCGAGCAGAACGGCGCCGAGCACGGAGGCAAATGCCCAAGCGACAAAACCGTGCGCCGTGTCCCGGAAATAGACTTCGTCCGAATGAACGCCAATCCAACGTGTCCTCAAGCGGCCGGCGATGTAGCCGCCAATGGAAGACGACAACATGGCGATGACAATAAGATATAGACCAGTCCCAATCTTGAACGTGGTTGCAGAGACGCCTGCGCCTGACCACGGCGATACAACCGACAAACCGAGACCAATGCCGAAGGCGATAAGGACAACTGTCAGCGCGCAAGAAACTACGGCGCCGGCTGCGACCGCTGGCCACGAAACACCCGCTATCGAGGGCTCACCGGTATCGATCCCCGGTTGGATTACGACTACATCTGTCATGGCGTTCTCCCCCGCCGCGTTGCGGCAAAATCCTGTGGTGATGCCGCATTAATAGGCAGGGGGACCTTTAGTTCCAGCGCGGGAACAATATTTCGCGCGTGGACGGACGGACGCTCACTTCGCCGCAAAAATGGAAGCGACCGGCCGGTAACCTGATAGATTTTGCCGAAAGTGAAACCAGCCTTAGGATTCCCTGCCGGCACGTTGGTATCTACCAGAAGCGACCAGGATTCGGCGCCTCCGCATCGAACATCAGCGCGGCTAATCCGTCGTAGGGGAACCTTGCGCCGGTAAGGCGGTTGGATGGGCTCACAGGAGGAGACCAATATGCTTTTTAAATCTGTCGCTGCAGCCCTCGTTACTACTGCTCTGTTGGGCGGAGCCGCCTTCGCGCAAACTCCCACCAAGGATCGCTCCGATACGAATGTCGCCGTCCACCGGGATGGCGAGTGGCGTTCTTCAAAGCTGATCGGCGTCGACGTGTATAACGACGCCAACGAGAAAATCGGCGCCATCGAGGAATTGATTGTCGACAAGTCCAGCAAGGTTGAAAATGTCATCCTTGGCGTCGGCGGATTTCTCGGAATGGGCGAGCACTATGTCGCGGTGCCCATGGACAAGCTGAAGTGGGTCAATGAACCGGTTCGCACCTCGTCAACCGCGGCGACGGACAAGACGACCGTCGGGACCAATAACGGCGCGGCTACCACTGACGCAAATCGGCCGAACCGACCGGTGCGCGCGACCGATGAAAAGTGGTATCCCGATCACGCCGTCTACAATGCGACCAAGGATCAGCTGAAAGCGATGCCACAGTTCAAGTACAACTAATCAAGCGGGCTCGCGCCATAATCCGCGCGGGCCCTACTTGCTTTTAAAACCTCGATTGTCTACCTGGCACTCCTTATCCGACGTGAGGAAAGCGATATCAGGCGCATCGCGTCCGCTTCCTATGCGTGCGATGCGCCTCAAGACAATTTGATTGATGTCGAAGCACCGCGTTCTCAGCCTCAAGCCGCATCTTCG
>OCZT010007973.1_pt1 | contig 10339 bp, 4 predicted proteins | sample 1539031 | NCBI WGS metagenome assembly OCZT01 (sample SAMEA3539308, study PRJEB22396) | soil metagenome | biome: tundra; feature: field; material: soil | place: USA | collected 2010-05 | depth 0.15 m
ACAAGACAAGTTCTTGTATTGTGAGGTCCTTCATCTCCATAATTCAAAAACCAAAGTCCAAAATCATTTGTAAAAGGCATAATATTCCACTCATACATTAAATTATTTGTAAAGAAAGTAGAATTTGTATAATATGAATTGAGGAGGTCGGACTTCCCAAATATAAATGAATTGTGGTTAAACCAGACAAAGTGGTCGGGTCCTTCAGCTCCTCGTTGAAATGAAACCATGGCAATATAGAAACTAAAACCCATATCAACAAAAGTAGAGTTTTCAACATAAAGAGTATCATAGCCCTCTGTAGAACCTCCATCTATAAAGGGGTAATCATATATACCCGTTGCCTCAGATGAATGTCGCATAAAAAGGCAATTAGTGATATGAAGATTACCGGAACCTGCTGCAAGATTGTGAAACATCCAACCGCAAGCCGGGTCAATTGTGACATAATCAAAAACAATCCTGGCAGGGTTAGTTTGTTGAATCACAATAGGCCCGTATGAGTTATTTAAGTCAGCATTTACAAGATAAACGTTTCTAAGTGTGAAGTCCGCTCCTACTGTGAACATATTACTAAAGGTTATACCACTAGGATTTGAACCTGTTTGGATCATTGCTGGCATTTGTCCTGCAGTAGTTGGTGTACCAATAATAGTAATTGGTGTATAGATTTCCAGAATTTCACTTAGTCCATACCACCCACCGGCCTGTAATTTATATGTCTTATCACCGCCATTTGCAATTATTGCATCATTCAAAGTCCCATAACCAGGTTGAACATCTATTACTTGAGAAACCAGATTCACACTGAATAGTGCAACAAGAACAAAAATAAAAGTTGCTATTCTTATCATATTTACCTCCTTGAGGTAATTATTAAAAATAAATTAAATAAAAGAGCCTTGTATATACGAAAAGAGAAAAGCTTATTATATATTCACCTTCTTCTTTTGTAATCATTTTTGATAGTAATACTTTAAGTTAAAAATTGTATCTAAGTCCCAGATCGGATGTCCATACCTTCAAAATGAATCAGCCCGCTCCTGTCCCACCCAACTATGCAAATTGCGGAGCGCTGCAATCTGGATATGATTAAGCTATTAGGGAGCAGGTAATTCATCATGTTCTAGAGGTGAATGAAGATACTCTTATTTCAGGAGAAGCATTTTCTTTGTTAGGGCAAAACTACCTGCCTGAATTCTATACATATATACCCCTGATGCTAAATTTGAAGCATTGAAGTTTACTGTGTAGTTGCCTGACTTTTGTTCCATGTTAACCAAGGTTACCAATTCCTGTCCCAACAAATTGTAGACTTTAAGTGTAACCATTCCGTTTTCAGGAATACTATATTTAATTTCTGTATTCGGATTAAACGGATTGGGATAGTTCTGAGATAATGAAAAACTCTCTGGTTGAAGATCATCAGATTGTTTTACCGAAGTAGAAATCTGCAAAATGTACTGTAACCATTGGTTAGTAAGTTTATTATTTGAATCATAAGACAGCGTATCATTTGAATAAAACATTTTCGCGGATCTAACTCCAGAGCTCTTATCCGAGTCAAACAAGATGGTCAGATCATCTTCAGAAGGTTGTTTTGTAATTTGAATTAATTTCTTACCACCTTTTACAACCGAATTAGCAAAGTTATATATTTCCAGGGGACTCCATCCATATTCATGGCTGTGGGGATATCCGGGTTTAATTGTAACTATTGAATTTTTGGTAGCCAGAGCAGACTTAGCAGTTGCATCAATTGAGAAAAAATTATCCGAATCACTGTTTATCCAAAGTGTTAGCGTATTAACCAAATGAAGCCATTTCGATGCTTCCCATTGGTTCGATACAACTTCATTATAAATACTTTTAAATAATGCTTTTGATGTGTTGAGATATCCGCAGCCGTACACGGGTATCGCAAAGGCAAAACAGTCAGCATTTCCTATAGCAATACTTGTTATAATTCCACCCCATGATATACCGGTAATACCTATCTTGGTACTATCTACCCTTTCATCAGCAGCTAAAATAGAATATGCTAAATAAACATCTGCAACAGCATGATACATCCACTGATTCTTTATAGGACTATTAATATCTCCGAAATTGGTGTTTGATGGTCCACCTGTTATATGGTCTCCTGAATCAATAATGAAATTTGTTTGATACCCTTCGGGGACTACTGGCTGGCATCCATCTAAATCCATTGCAATGGCAGCATATCCTCTATTATTCCACATCTTTACCCACTGAGGAAAGGCTGTACCTCCTCCTCCATGGACTAAAACCACAGCAGGTACCTTATTTGTCGCAGATGCGTTAGCAGGAAATCCAATATATGCAAAAACTTTTGTTTTATGCCTCATATAATCCAACCCCGCATAATAGAATGCTTTTTCATTAGGATAATTGAGTGATATAGGTGCATCATAGATCTGGGGGACTGACCAAACAGTAGAATCGAATTCAATGCGATTCGCTGATAACGAATCTTCCACTAAGGGACTACCTAATGTAACGAAATTTGTAGACACAGTATTAGACACAGAATCCATAATATTAACATAAAATATTTTTGTTCCTGACGGCAATGTAAGATTGATCTGACCATTATTGACAGTTTGTTGCGCGTTTAGCTTCATGCTAAGAAATAGTGAAACAAAAAAAACAAAAAATAGTACTACTCTGTTCATATACTATTCTTCCTTAATTCAAATTTATGATTGATGATAAAAAACTCATTCATTTTTCCAATTAAACCGATAATTGAATCTTCGGTTTGGGGCACTATCGCCAGAGGTACTGAGTGAAATAGGATCTAATAAATCCGCTGGATTATCGCACCAATGAAAATCTATGGTAAACGAATTTTTCCCTTCCAATCCCATGAGTTTACGTGGAATATCTACTTCAAGCTTTTTACCCATATAATGGTAGTTCAAGTCGGCAACAAAGATCCACTGTTGAGTATTCATATCATATCTCATCAGGGTTGTAGTTTTAAAATCTTTTATATTTTTGTTGATGAGAAAATCATAGCCATACCAACCTGTCTTAGAGTTTTTATCCACATCAATCAACAGTAACATCCAATTATTACCAGTGTAAGGTGTCAGCGTGTCATCTGTTTCAGCATAGAAATATATATTGTTTTCATCAACAGCAACTTTACAGGTAATAATATCATTACGTCCCGAGGTATCGATATAATGATTCCCATAATAGCCATTATAGTTGCGATGGAATATATCGCCTCTAGTATCACGATACTCATTTTTTACTTTATTCCAATCAGAAAAATCTCCATTTAAGTTTATATGGTTAAATCCAATGTCTACCGGTATTGGACGAACACCTTTATAACGGCGAATGTTCTCGGCCATCTGCATGTAGTAGTTATCAGTATAACCGCCTTTCATAGGTTGAATATCACGGTTGAATTCGGCGTTGTATTGATCAACAAAATAATATGAGCTTTTTCGACGCATGAAAGGGGTTGTTTCTCCATTTGGAATTTGATAGAAGTAGGCTTTCCATTCGTTCCAATCGTTTAAATAAATGAACTGCGGATCAGCCTTTAGCGCCTCGTCCCATCGTTCCTGGAAATAAATGCCAAAACCCTCAGGATTTTTAACTGTTTTTCCTAACCATTGCACATAGGCTGAATCTGGCAAATCGTATTGGTTCAATTGTGGCTCACCGTTTTCTCTACTCCACGATTTTCCGACCATAGATAAATTGGTTGGTGCGTGTTGTGCTGGTGTAACTGCTGCTTCTTCTTCTTTACCACCATGCTTTGTAACAAGATCATTGGGAAACATCCTCTTTACCCGATCATCGTTTAATTGATATCCATAACTCCAATTGTCTTCCGTTCCGATGAATCGCTTTCCGTTCCATTCATAAAATCCCCACCACATAGTTCTTTTGGTAAAGAAGTTTTTAACCTCTTTGGTATAATCAGTATAAAATTTTTCTGTATAATCGGGATCTTCAAAATGTGGATTACCCGGGTCAACCTTAGCTGCGGCATCATAATGGGGGTTAGGGTTTTGTTCAATCTTACCACCATCATTGACGCCTGTGTTGTTATAGAGCAGTAATGGTTTTCCTTCCCAATAAAACCACAGGTCTTTGTATTTACCATCTTTATATAACTTATCGAACAATTCCTGAACAACTGAGATCACTGGCCCGTTAAATGCCCAAAAACAAAATTTGGGTACTATATTGCCCTCAGCCTTCATTTTTTCCAGGACTGTGAATATTGTAGTCCACTCGTCCCAGTCTAATACTGCATTAGTAACATCCATGATTAGCACATCTACACCGGCATCAGAAAGCATTGACATATCTTTACGGATTGTATATTCATCCTTGCTCAGGAAATAGCCCATTTCAGGCTGGCCCCAGTGATAAGTTGAATTTTTCTTCCAGAGCGGATTCTTGTCATCCAGTCGTGCATTTGGATCTTCATTAAGAATCTTTGATACATCGGCAATGTAAGAATTTTCCTGGCTAGAATCTTTATCCCTATGCCAAGTTACATAGAAGATGCCAACTACCCTGGTATGATCATTTTTAAGAAGTCCCACTTCCTGACTAGTAGGCAAATTTCTGCCTATAGCATCAGTCCCTACCCAAGTACTCGGATATATATCGCGATAATAGTTATTATTTATAACATGGGTAGTATCATTATCAAATGGTTTTTCTTTGAAAATTTGGGTTAGACTATCTTTTGTTTGAGATTGATTAGATGGAGTGAGAAATAAAAATGCAGCAATAATAGTTAATAACAATAATTTTCTATTCGTCATCTTTATTTCTCTTTTGTATAACTATTAGAGAGATTGCTCCCCTAACATCAAATATTTGATTTGCCAACTGATTTTTCATCTAGAAGAGTTTTTATTATTGATATTATAGAGATAGCTTAATCTACCAATTGGTAATGATATTCCAGAAACATAATAGTCCATTATATCTTTTGGATTATTTATTCCATCAGCGACTTTAAAATATAATTTATCTTTTCCGGTTTTAAGTTTAACTAGCTTACGAGGAACCCTGATTTGCATGACATTCCCGACGAGCTTATACTCGGCGGTGTCAATTAGCAATGTGGCAAAGCCCTCCCCTAGTTTTTCTATTGTTCTTTTCCCATCTTCTGATTTTCTCCCAATTACATATTCATACCCTTCCCATCCTTTAAGTGAAGGGGATCCTGTACCGATAAATAAGTTCATCCAGTTTTCTTTCCCGTCATTCGCTGTAATATTATTTTCAGCCCGCATATAGAAATACAAATAATTATCATCGTTACATACTTTAATTTCCTGTAATTTATTTCCAGGTGCCGGCTGTTTATATTGCACTGTCTTGGCTGCGCCGTATGAATTTCGCTCCTGCATCTTTTTATCACTGTTCAGATAAACATTTTTGACATGATCCCATTGACTAATTCCTTCTGAAATATTTATTGATTTAAATCCGCCTGATGGTAATGAGCTGCTAACTCCTTTGTATTTCCGGATATTTTGAATCAATTGAATATAAAAAGCATCCTGGTAACCATCTTTCATAGGCTCAATATCCCGAGAAAACTCTTTACTTGCAGCATCACAAAGCATATACTCATCCCCCCAAGGCTGTTTAATTGCTATCCATTCATTCCACCCGCCAACAAAAATCAAGTCGGGGTTTATCTTTAATGCATGATCCCACTGCAATTGAAAAAAAGTACCTTTATCCACATTTTCATTTAGGTTTACTTTTAATATTGGGTCCCAGCCGCGTCCCCAATTTTCAACACCATGTGTAATTGTTCTGGACATAGGTACATTTGGGTGGCTGGCTACCGTAACACTCATCATATTCTGATGAAGGGGCTGAGGATAAGTCCATTCAATCCAGGGAAATCCATCAGGGTAAACCGGATCAAATGGCCATTGCGGTCTTTTAAAGTAAAAAAAGTCTAAAATTTCCGATGCTAATATTGAGGATTTATACAATTTATCACTTCTTTGCTTCGCTTCATTCAGATCATCCTCCTTACTATTATACGCAATTATTAGGGGCTTACCATTTACGCGGTACCAGGTATCAGGGTAAACATTTGCTTTATAAAGCTCATCATAAAGCTTTTTAGTAGTTTGTATCGACCTGGAATGCGTATAGAATGCAATTTTAGGAGGATTCCAGCCATCTTTAATATATTCGTCAATTATTTTGAGAACTTTCTGATAAACATTAATGAAGGTAGAATAATTTGTTGCGTCAAATACAATGAAATCTATTCCGGCAACTGTGAGCATTTGAATCTGACGACGAATCACCCACTCATCTTCTGAGTTATAATAGCCCCATAAGGGTTCTCCCCAAAAATGAGCCTGATGATTTGGACTAATACTATCATTTAAATATTTAAAATTATATAATAAATTAATTCCATTTGGCATCTGAGCAATTTTTGTTGCGTCATATATACCTGTTGCATATGGCTGCCCTATCCATAACCAAAAAAATAATCCAACTTTTTTATCAGGTTTATACGATGAAATAGCATCAAAAGTCCTTCCAAACTGGTCAACAGCTACTATCATGTTTCCATTATGGTAGGATTCATTTATAGTTTCCGGATTCTCATTTTGCCCAAATATTGAAACACTTAATAGAAGAACCCCCATAAAAATTATTATTTTTTTCATTGGTTTATTTTACCAATCAGACTTAAATTGATATTTACCTGAACCAACCTGAAAAACCGCATAATCATCCTGAGTATTTAGAAACTTAATCCCTGCTGCCTCATCTATTTTCTTATTACTCTCGGTAATGCTTTTAACATTTTTAGTTGGAACATAAATGGTAGCTGTAGAATTCTCAGGAACTGTTACTTCTAAATAAAAGGAACCATGGGCTTTTTTCCAGGCACTCTTTATTACTCCCTTAACAGTATTTAATTCTCCTGCGGCCGAATCCAGATCATTTATAACATAAGGATGTATGCTGAAATCTTCAAAACCTGGCTTTGTAATATCAGGTATAATCCCCAGGATGTATTTATAAAACCAGGAATCTACAGATCCCATCATCGGATGATTCAGAGAGTTCATTGCGCCGTTGCCATTCCCTTCCCATCTTTCCCAAAGAGTTGTTGCTCCGTTAGCCATCATATATCCCCAACTGGGATAGGTTTCCTGCGTGGCAATTTTAAAAGCAACATTGGGATGTCCGTATTTTGTTAATGCTTCCAGGAGATATTTAGTACAGAGATTACCTGTAGTTAAGTGATAATTCCGGTCTTTCACATCTTTTACAATATTATCAACAACCCTAACAATTCTTTCTTTGTTAACCAATCCTATAAATAAAGCAAACGAATTACACGCCTGGTTATTGGAACCGTAACCTCCTAATTGTTCGTTCCAATATTTATTGTTGAATGCTGTTGCAGTTTTTTCCGCCATATTCTCGAAATAAACCTCATCACTTTTATTCCCCAATATATGAGCCATTTGAGAAATTATTTTGCAGTCATAATACAAATATCCTGTAGACATAAGTAACCCGGGAGTAAACTTGGAATTTGCCCCGTATATACCTTCACCAAATTCAAGTGGCGGCGACCAATCACCGTAATAACTATAATCAACAATACCTTCCTTTGTTCTGGAAATCAGATAGGTAACCCAGGCTTTCAAACCATCATAATTTTGACGTATAATTTCCTCATTACCGTAAAACTCATAGCTTTTCCATGCAAGCAATAAGTAACTTGCACTTACTGGATCAGCTGGTCTTGCTCCATATTTGAATGGTGCTGTGTCAGTAATGGAACCATCCTTACCCTGCTCATCTCCTATGTCAGCTATATATTTTGCATAAAAACGTGAAAGATCAAAATTATATATTGCTTCTTCAATCCTTACAGTAAGATCATTAAGCCAGCCCATTCTCTCATCACGCTGTGGACAATCAGTCGGGACGCTGTACAAATTGCTTGCCTCGGTCCTTGATACCATTTTATGAATCCGGTTTAACAATTCATTACTGCAGGTAAATTTCCCCACTTGCCTTACTGAAGAACGAACCACCTTAATTTGAATATCGTCTGCCTTAAGCGGGTATGGAAAACCTTCAACCTGTATATATCTGAAACCGTGGTATGTAAACGAAGGTTCCCATCTTTCTTCTTCCCCCCCGCCTTTTAATATATATGTATCCTTTGCTTCCGCGGTTCTCAAATTTTCCTGATTTACAGTTCCGTCTTTATATAATGATTCTGCAAACTTTAACGTAATTATTCTCCCTCTTTCTCCTTTCACTTTTAATGATGCCCACCCGGCAATATTTTGTCCATTATCTACTATATAAACACCAGGTTTGGGTTCAGTAATTTTTTGAGGTGTTATTGTATCAACTACTTTTATTGGTTCCACTTTCTGGGAAACCATATTGCCACCGGGAGGCTCTACATATTGGCCATATCCCCATTTCTTATTTTGAACATTTATTGGGGTTGTTGAATATATTTCCGGATCTTCTTCCCTGGCATCGTAATACTCACCATCATAAATATTTGATTTTACAATTGGACCTGTAGTTACACTTCTTACATCATCAGAAGTTATTGTTGTCGTTGTCCCGTCAACAAAAGTAATTTCCAATTGCATACGCAATTTTGGAATTCCGTACCAACCAGTACCTAATGTAATAACCATTGCATTTTGATTTTTTAAAAACTCCGTAACATCAAAGGTTGAATAATATATTTTCTTGTAATAGTTACTTGTTGCAGGATCCAGCACACAATCGCCAACTTTTTTGCCATTAAGATTAAGCACATAATATCCTAATCCGGAGATATACACTCTTGCTTGTTTAACATTCTTTTCAATATTAAAAGTTTTCTTAAAATACAATACGCCCCCCTTGAGGCCGGGTGTAAACCCCGCCCAAATACCTTTCCAGTCTTCCTGGTTGAGCAATCCCATTTCAAAAAATGCCGATTTACTCCAATCACTGGCTATATTATTCGAATCCCAAATCCTTACTTTCCAATAATATCGTGTACGGCTAATTAATTTATCCCCGTTATAAATTATTCCCGTGCTTTTTGAAGACTTAATTATTCCGCTGCTCCAAACACTGGCAATATTTTTATTTAACTCTTTTAGAGAATCTGCTATAAGAACCTCATATGCGGTTTGAATTGTACCTTTTTTTTCAGATTCAATACGCCAGCTTAATTGAGGTGTTTGTATATCTAAGCCAATCGGGTCACTAGTATATTCACATTTTAAATCCAGCACATTTAAAAAACTCTTCCCCTCTTCTTTCTTATTTTCCGTTAATGCCAGGCTTAAGCAAAAAACGGAAATAAGAAAGATATATTTCAGAAGCCTATTCTTTTTATTGGCTAAATTTATCATTTGTTTCCCTTTGGTTAATGATAATGAGGTTTTTAATAAACGTAGGACCATTTTCTAAAATGTTGTTATTTTAAAAGAGTCATCTTCTTAGTTAAAGAAAAATTACCTGCTTGAATTCTATACATATATACTCCCGATGCTAATTTTGATGCATTGAAATTTACTGTATAGTTTCCCGACTTCTGTTCCAGATTAACCAAGGTTACCAATTCCTGTCCCAACAAATTGTAGACTTTAAGTGTAACCATACCGCTTTCAGGAATACTATATTTAATTTCTGTTGTCGGATTAAACGGATTGGGATAGTTCTGAGATAATGAAAAACTCTTTGGCTGCAGATTATCGGATTGCTTGATTGATGTTATATGACCATTATTATAACTAAAGCTTAATCTTCCTAGTGGAAGTGACTTGCCTGTAGTGTAATAATCCATTATATTTTTCTGGTCTTGTACTCCATCTGCAATCTTGAAATAAAACTGGAAAGTGCTATCTGAAAAACCTAATGCTGTCTTAGGAATTTTAACCTGCATAATATTGTCACTAACCGCATATTCGGCATACCCGGCATTTATCCCATTCCCGGTACTGTCTAGTTTTTCGATTGAGGTTGTACCATTAACATTTGGCGTCCTGTTTACTACAAAGTTATAACCTTCCCAACCTTGCAGTGAAACCTGGTTTGTTCCTATAAATAAATTCATCCAGTTTGTTTGCCCACTTGCATAAGCTGTTATAATATTTTCTGCTTTAATGTAGAAATAAATATTTCCAGCATCATTAGTTACTTTGATTTCTTGTAAATTGTTTTGAGGTGTTGGTAAACTGTATGTGGGACCATTATACGAAAAGCCAATACTATTGCGGCCATAATTATCACTGCCGATGTTTCTATAGAT
>OCZT010007974.1_pt1 | contig 10339 bp, 6 predicted proteins | sample 1539031 | NCBI WGS metagenome assembly OCZT01 (sample SAMEA3539308, study PRJEB22396) | soil metagenome | biome: tundra; feature: field; material: soil | place: USA | collected 2010-05 | depth 0.15 m
CTGCCTCGGCGGCCGGCGCGAGCGCCCCATCCGGAGCGCCGGGCGCGACGGCCTCCGCCGCGACCGCCTCCGGCATCGCCGCGTCGGAACGCAGATGATAGGCGGCACGCAGCAGCGTCGCTTCGTCCGCGTCGGCCCCGCTGATCTCCTCGACGACCCGTCCTCCGAAGATCACGATGGCGCGGTCGCACACGAGCTGCACTTCCTTCAGCTCGGAGGTGTAGAGGAGCACCGCTGCGCCGGCCTCCGCAAGGTCGCGGAGCAGGAGGTAGATCTGCTGCTTCGTCCGGATGTCGATCCCGCGGGTCGGGTCGAAGCACAGCATCGTCCGCACGCCGCCGGCGACCCAGCGGGCGATCGTCACCTTCTGCTGGTTGCCGCCCGACAGGCGTCGCACCTCGTTCCCGGCGCGGGCGTCGATCTGGAGCCGGGAGACCGCCTCGTCGACCGTCTGGCGTTCCGCGCGGAGGTCGATCAGCCCCCACCGCCGGACCCGCGTCGTGAAGGGCAACGCGATGTTCTCCCGCACCGATCGCTGCATCAGCAGGGCCTCGGCGCGGTCCGCGGCAACGTAGACGAGGCCGGCCCGGATCGCGTCGGCAGGGTGATGGAACGAGGCGGCCGCACCGTCCACGAGGAGCTCGCCGCTGCCGGGGCGCCGCGATCCCGCGAGGACGTCGAACAGCTCGTCCTGCCCCTGGCCCTCGAGCGCCACGACTCCGAGCACCTCGCCCGGGTAGAGCTCGAACGAGACGTCCTGCAGCTTCGCCCCGGCAGCGAGCGCACGGACCGAGAGGCGGGGGTTCGTCGCCGTCGCCCGATGGCGGGCCGTTCGCCCGGCGACCGCCGGCATCTCGCCGGCGATCTGTCCGAGCATGAGCCCGATGATCTGTTCCTCGGACCCCGGCGTCACGTCGACGACGCCGACGGTCTCACCCTCGCGGAGCACCGTCGCCCGGTCGCAGACGGACGCGATCTCGATGAGGCGGTGCGAGATGAAGATGATCGACCGATCGCCGCCCCGGTGGCTGCCGACGACCTCCAGGACGCGCTGGGTGAGGTTCGCGGGCAGGGCCGCCGTCATCTCGTCGAGCATCAGCACATCGGGCTCGATCGCCAGCGCGCGGGCGAGGTCGACGATCCGGAGCGTGGCCAGCGGCAGTCGCCGCGCCATGCTCGACAGGTCGAGGTTCTCGATGCCGAGCTGCGTGAGCCAGTGGCGGAACGGCTCCAGCGGCGTGGCGGTGAGGCGCAGGTTGGCCCGGATGTCGAGGTCCGGGATGAGCGACGGCTCCTGGTAGACGGAGACCAGCCCGCCCCGGCGTGCCTCGGCCGGGGAGTGGACCGTCCGCTCACGCCCGCGAACGGCGATCCTGCCGGAGTCGGGATGGACCGCGCCCGTCAGGATCTTGACGAGGGTGCTCTTGCCGGCGCCGTTCGCGCCCATGAGCGCATGGACCTCGCCGGGGCGCACCGCGAGCGAGGCCGACTTCAGAGCAACGACGGCGCCGTAGGCCTTCGAGACGCCGGTGGCCTCGAGCAGGAGGCCGGTCGTGATGGCGGTCATCGTCACCATTCTTGCTGGAGTGGCCGGGGACGAGATGCGCGGGGGACGCCAGCGAGCCGGCATCCCCCGCGCTGAGAGCGACGACTGATCGGGTTATGCGCCCTTGCAGGTCGCCGGAACGGTGTTGGGATCGTACGTGGTCCAGCCCTGGATCGACAGGCTGAGCGGCCACAGCGGGTCGAGCCCGGGGACCGACACCCACGCCTTCAGCGCGGTCTTGCCGGCGTCGGTCGTGTTGTCGAGCAGGACAGGGTCGAGCAGGACGGTGTTCGGCTTGGCGCCGGCAGAGGCGGTGACCGTCTCGCCGTTGAGGAGCTTGAGCGCCATGGTGATGCCCGCGCCGCCGACGGAGGCCGTGTTGGTCACGGCCGCGCCCTTGAGGCCCGGGAAGTTGGTGGGATCGAGGAGCTGGGCGACGAAGCCGCCGATGTCGGCATCAGCGATCGGCACGAACGGCTTGTTCGCGGCCTTGATGGCGTCGACGATCTGCTTGCCCATGCCCGACGCCCAGATGCCCTGGATCTTGTCGTACTGGCCGCTCTGGATGAAGTCGTTGGCCAGCTGGGTCGTCTTCGCGGGATCCCAGCCGGTGAACACGCCGTCCGCGTTCGGGACGATCTTGATGTTCGGGTACTGCTTGAGGATGTTCTTGAACCCGATGTCGCGGTCGGAATCCGCGGAGGCGCCTGCCGCGCCGCGCGTGTACCAGACCGTGCCGGTGCCGCCCATCTGGTCGAACAGCCACTTGGCGCCGAGCTCAGCGTACTTGACCTGGTTGTTGTACAGGTTCCACGCGTTCGGATCGGTGACGTACTGGTCGACCGACACGGTCACGATGCCCGCAGCGTGAGCCTCAGCCAGGGCCGGATTGAGCGCGTTCGCGTCGTTGGGGTTGAAGACGATCGCGTTGACGCCCTTCGCGATCAGGCTGCGGATGTCGGAGAGCTGGCCCGCCGCATCCGTATTGCGGTGGATGACGGTCAGGGCAGAGGTGGCACCGCTGTACGCCTTCCACTGGGCCTTCGCGGTGCAGACCTGCTCCTCGCGGAAGCCGTTGCCCACGCTGCCCCCGTTGGAGTAACCGATCTTGTACGTGCCGGCCGCGAGGGCCGTGCCCTGGCTCGCCCCTGCCGCTGCCGATGCCGCGGCGGACGCCGCTGCCGACGGTGACGGGGTGGCGCTGCCGGAGCACGCTCCGACCACGACCGCGAGCGTCGCCAGCGCGGCCACGCTCCGGGAAAGACTGTGCTTCATGAAACTGGACTCCTCCATCCTCCGACCGCGGGCTCTCATCTGGAGCGCCGGCCGAACCGTGTGCTGCGTCCCCTCGTGTGATCGCTGGATTACGCACCTCCTTGCTGGTCGATCGCACGGGCGAGCCGCCGCGCATGTTCCCGATAGGTTTCGTCGATGGCCATTCCCGAGCACCCGGTCCCCAGCGCCGTCGGACGCTCGGCCACCCGGCGCCATTGCCGAGCCCCGGGGCGCGGGACCGGGGACGCCTGCGCAGGAGACGGCATCAGGCTGGACCTGCCCCGCCGGCCGAAGCCCCTGCGGACGCCGTGCCCGCCTTGCGCGCGCGGAAGTCCAGGATGATCGCTTCGGTCGCGGTGGCGCCGATCCGGGTGACGCCCAGCTCCATGACGGCGAGGAGCGCGTCGAGCGTGCGGACGCCGCCGGCCGCCTTGATCCGCACGTGGGGCGACGTGTTCGCGCGCATCAGGCGCAGGTCGTCGTGGGTCGCGCCCGACGGGGCAAAGCCCGTGCTGGTCTTCACGAAGTCCGCTCCTGCCGCCTCGGCAAGGTGGCAGGCCCGGACCTTCTCGTCGTCGGTCAGGTAAGCATTCTCGAAGATCACCTTGACGATCGCTCCCGCGGCGTGCCCGACCTCGACCACGGCGCGGATGTCCGCCTCCACGTCGGCATCGCGGCCCGACTTGAGCGCGGCGATCTGGAGGACCATGTCCAGCTCCGTGGCGCCGTCGGCGAGCGCCCGCCTTGCCTCGAGGACCTTGACCTCGGTGACGTGGTTGCCGTGCGGGAAACCGATCGTGGTGCCGACGGCGACGTCCGTTCCCCGAAGCAGGGCGGTCGCCCGCCGCACGTCGGCCGGGCGCACGCAGACGGAGGCGACGTCGTACGTCGCGGCGAGGCGGCAGCCGGCCTCGACGAACGCGTCGTCCAGCTCGGGCCGGAGCAGGGAATGGTCGATCGTCTTGGCGATGTCGCGCTCGGTGAGGGTGTCGATGGAGAGTGCCATGGAGCTCCTGCCTGGGATCGTCACTTGCAGTACGGCCGCAGCACGTCCCTCGCGATGAGGAACCCCTGCTTGACCTTGTCGTCGGTGCCCTCGAAGCGGCGATCCTCGTGCTCGATGATGCAGTCTCCCTCGAAGCCCGCCCGGTAGAGCTCCGAGAAGACCGCGGACCAGTCCACTTCGCCGAGTCCCGGTATTCGGGGGATCTGCCAGCCCATGCCCATCGAGAAGATGCCGCGCTCGTAGAGCCCGTCGCGATCGATCATCAGGTCCTTCGCCTGGAAGTGGAGGACGTGGGCGCCGAACTCCTTGAGGAAGCGGCGCGCGTCGATCATCTGGAGGACCAGGTGCGACGGGTCGAAGTTGAGCCCGATCGTGCCGCCCCACTGCTCCAGGATCCGCCGCCACATCCGCGGGGTCGTGGCGATGTTGTGGCCGCCCGGCCACTCGTCGTACGAGAACAGCATCGGGCAGTTCTCGAGCGTGATCTTCCGGCCGTGGTCGGCCGCGAATGCGACGATGTCAGGCCAGACGCGGAGGGCCTCCTCCCAGTTCTGGTCCTGGTTCTTCGCGCCGTCGCCGCCCATGAACGTGTTCACCAGCGGGACGTCCATCTTCTCCGCGGCCGTGATGACGTGCTTCAGGTGGCCGATCACCTGCGCGCGATGGGCCGGGTCGGGATGGAGCGGGTTCGGGTAGAAGCCGAGGCCCGAGATCGAGATCCCCTTGCCCGCGAGCTCGTCCACGATCTCGGTCGCCTGCGCGGCCGACAGGTTCGCCACGTCGACGTGGCTCGTCCCCGCGTAGCGGCGCGTGGGCCCGGTGGTCTGCGGCCAGCAGGCGATCTCGAGGACCTCGAATCCCGCGCCGGCCGCCCAGTCGGCCACTTCCATGAGCGGCGTTGCGGGAAACGGTGCGGTCAGGAAGCCGAGCTTCATGTCAGCCGAACCTCCGGGCTCAACGGGGCGACCGATCCGAGGTCCCCGATGATTGTCGATAATCGATCGCGGAGCGTATCACGTCGCCGGGGTCGACCGAAGCTGCTCCGGGACGCGGCGCTCATGCGGTCCGGGCGACCTGGACCCATCGGCCCGTGCTCGAGCTCTCGAGGACGGCATCGCCCACGAGCATCTCCTCGTGGCCGTCCGCGAACGTCGCGTAGGCGGGACTCGGGGACGGGGCCCCTGCGATGACGTCGGCGTAGATCGCGGAGAAGACCGCGCCGAAGGTGTCCGCGAAGCCCTCCACGTGCCCGCCCGGCAGTCGGGCGGCGGCGCTCCCGGCGGCGTTCATGAGCGCCGGGTTCCGGAGCAGGAGCTCGTTGGGCCGGTCGCGGTGGCCGATCCAGAGGTGGTCGGGCTGCTCCGAGTCCCATGCCACGGCGGAGGTCGCGCCGTCGATCTCGTAGACGAGGCTGTTCTTCCGGCCCGGACTGAGCTGGGAGATCGCGACGCTGCCGCGTGCGCCGCCCTCGAACCGGAGGAGGATCGTCGCGGCGTCCTCCGTGTGGATCTCCACGGGGATCGTCTCCGCCGCCCGCTCGGTCGAGAAGGTCAGCACGGGGCCTGCGGGCTTCCGGCGGACTGGGATGAACGTGGTGAGGTCCGCCATCACCGCCTCGACGCGGCGTCCGGTCAGGAACGTGGTCAGGTCCAGCCAGTGCGAGCCGATGTCGCCCACCGCTCGCAGCGCACCGCCCTGGTCCTTGTCCAGGCGCCAGTTCCAGTCGGTGTCGTAGAGGAGCCAGTCCTGGAAGTAGCGGCCGGTCACGAGGCGAACGTCGCCGAGCCCGCCCTCGCGGACGAGGCCGGCCACGTGCTGGTTCAGCGGGTAGAAGCGGATGTTGAAGTTGACGGCGTTGACGAGGCCGCTGGCCGCGGCGAGCCGGACCAGCTCCGCCGATTCGGCGGACGTCATCGCCAGCGGCTTCTCGCAGATCACGTGCCGGCCGGCCGCGAGGATCTGGCGGACCTGCGGATGGTGGAGCTCGTTGGGCGACGTGACGTGCACGACTTGGACGGCGTCGTCCGCGAGGGCCTCCGCGAGGCTGGCGTAGGCGCGCGGCAGGCCCAGCTCCGCGGCGCGAGCGGCACCGAGCTCCGGCGTGGCGTCGACCAGCCCGACGACGCGCACGCCGATCCGGCGGAGCGCCTCGACGTGGACGGTGCCGATGAAGCCGCTGCCGATGACGGCGGTTCCGATGTCGCTGACGTGACTCATCCCAGCTCCGGAGGCGGCGCGTCACTGGCAGGCACCTGCCGCTCGCGCGCATACGTGATGGTATCGATCGCCAGTCTCGCCGTGACCGATGGCCGGCGGCAATGACAAGAGCGGCCGATTAACTGTCAGGAGCGGCTGGACCGGCGTCGGGACCTACCCCGCCGGGCGGCGGGGCCCCCGCCGGGCGTTGGGGGGCGGGACTGACCCCCGCGGGGGCGGTCAGTCCCGTCCGGATTTCCGTCCATTTGGCCCTCCTGCAGACAGGGCACCGGGCACATCATCGGCCCACGGTCTGCAGCGTCTCTCGGTCGCCGGCCGCGGCGAACCCCGGGCCATGGAGGATTTCGTGGCGGTCTTCTTCTGGCAGCACGAGCTCGATCCGGGCTTCCCGCTGTCGATGCTCGAATACGAGACCCGCGCCGCCGACGACCAGATGCACTGGCACGAGTACTTCGAGATCGCGCTCTGCCTGGAGGGGGGCGGGCGGTTCCAGTTCGGGCGGCGGAGCTACCCGGCGGAGCCCGGCGATGTCTTCCTGATCGACGACGCGGAGCCGCACGTGGGCGTCGCCGACGCCTCCGGACGAATGCGCCTCCTCCTGACGCTCTTCCGTCCCGAGCTCATCGCGGCGCCGGGCGCACGGAGCTTCGATGCCGAATACCTGTCGCCCTTCCGGTGCGGCGGACGCCCGTTCGCGAACCGCCTCCCGGCCGGCGGGGCTGCCGCCTGCGAGGTGCGACCCATCCTCCTCGAGCTCAAGGAGATCTGGGACCGGGAGGATCCTGGCGACCGGCACCTCCTGGATGCGAACCTGCGCCGCGTGCTCGGCGTCCTGGTCCGGCACGCTCGCGCGCATGCGTCGGCGCGCGATGACGCGGGTGCGCCGACCGGCGCCGAGGCACCGCCCGATCGCCACGAGCACGTGCGGCCCGTCCTGAGCTACGTGGAGCAGCACTTCCGGGAGAGCCTGACGCTCGAGCGGGTCTCGGAGCACGTCCACGTGAGCGCCTCGCGCGTGCGCCACCTGTTCAAGGACGCGACGAGCGTGGGCTTCAAGGAGTACGTCACGAACCTGCGCCTTGCCGAGGCGAAGAGGCTCCTCCTGACCAGCGACCTCTGCGTGCAGGAAGTGGCCTACACCGTCGGCTACACGAACCTCAACCAGTTCTACAAGGTCTTCGGGCGCTACTCGTCGATGTCACCCGCCGATTACCGACGCTACTACCAGCGTCCGGGCGGGGCAGAGGTCGTGCTGCGGCTGGACCGCAAGCGCGAGCTCGAGGGACCCGTGCGCGTCGCCTGACCAATCGGCGGCCTTGCCCCGATCGGGCGGGCCGGGTTATCGCGTCGCGAGCCAGGTCCGGCGTTGCGGCCAAGTCCCGGACCACGGGCCAGGTCCCGCGTTGCGGCCAGTCCGGCCGTGCAGGCCAGGCTTGTGGCCGTGCCATGCGAGCCGCCACCCGGGCAACTGCGGCGGTGTGCAGCTGGAGGTTCACGGCCCCGTGCCAGCCGCTCCTGACAGTTAATCGGCCGCTCTTGACATTGCCGCCCGCGTTCGCCGAGGGCGAGACTGGCACGAGACGCGCACCGGTCGGGGCGTTCCGCCGCCGCTGCGGATGCGACCCGCGCCAGACAGGGAGAGCTCCATGCCGTCGTTCCCGCACCTGTTCAGCCCGATCCAGCTGGGCGGCCTGGAGCTGCCGAACCGCGTGGTCCACGTCCCGACGGACATCAGCTCGTCCCATGCCGACGGCGAGGTGAGCGAGCGCGACATCCACCACCACACGGACATCGCGCGCGGCGGGGCCGGGTTCGTCATCGTCGGCGCCACGACGCCGGACATGAAGACCGGGCGGCCGACCGTCACGTGCCTGGTGGCAGACGGCGACAACTACATCCCGGGCCTCGCGCGCCTCGCCGAGGGGATGCACCGCTACGGCGCGCGGTGCGCCGTGCAGCTCCAGCACCCTGGCCGCCAGTGCGCGATCCCGCGCTACAACACGCTGGGCGCGACCGACCGGGTCCTCAAGCTCCCGTGGTCGGCGGGGCACGAGATCATCTACGAGAACGCCGAGGAGAAGGGCAAGGAGATCCGGGCCGCGTCCATCTCCGAGATCCTTGAGCTCGTCGACCTCTTCAGCGAGGCTGCCTGGCGGGTGAAGCAGGCCGGATTCGACGCCGTGGAGCTCCACGCGGCGCACGGCTACCTGCTCTCCGAGTTCATGAGCCCATTCCTCAACATGCGCAACGACCGCTTCGGCGGCAGCTTCGAGAACCGGATGCGCTTCCCGCTCGCGGTGGTCGACTCGATCCAGAAGAAGTGCGGCAAGGGCTTCCCGGTGCTCGTTCGCTACTCGTTCGACGAGTGGTACGCGGGCGGTCGCGGAGCGGAGGAGGGCGTCGAGATCGCGCGGGTCCTCGAGCGGGCCGGGTGCGCGGCCGTGGACCTCTCGATGGGCATGCAGGAGAGCCCCGGCGCCGGGTTCGACCCGATGCAGTACCCGCAGGGCTGGGCGACGTACGCGGCCGAGGCCGTCAAGAAGGCGATCCGGATCCCGGTCATCACCAGCCATTCCCTGCGCGACCCGGAGTACTGCGACCAGATCATCGCGGAGGGCAAGACCGACCTCGTCGGCCTGGCCCGCCAGCTCCTGGCGGACCCGTACTGGCCGGTCAAGGCGCAGTACGGGCGCGTGAGGTCGATCCGGAAGTGCATCTCCTGCCTGGGCGGCTGCTGGCAGGAGTCGCTCATGGCGAAGCACGAGATCGCGTGCTCGATCAACGCGGCCTGCGGGAACCCCGCGTACGCGGAGATGAAGCGGACCACCACGGCGGTGCGCGTTGCGGTCGTCGGCGGCGGCCCGGCCGGCATGGAGGCGGCCCGGATCGCGACAGAGCGCGGGCACGCGGTGACGCTCTTCGAGAAGGCCGGGGAGCTGGGCGGCGCGCTGCTCTACTGCTGCCTGGTGCCGGGCAAGGAGAAGATGCGCTGGTACCTGGACTGGATCCGGAACCAGCTGCTCGACCTCCGCGTCGACATCCGGCTCAACCACGCCCCGAGCGTGGACGAGCTCCGCGGGTTCGACGTCGTCCTCAACGCGACCGGCGCGATCTCGTATGTCCCGGACGTCCTCGGCGAACGCGACCGGGTCGTGCCCTTCGAGGAGGCGATGGCCTGCCCGAAGATCGCCTGCGAATGCCATCCCGGCGCGCGGAAGCTCCACAAGCTCGGGGCGCACGTGCTCCTGTGGGGCGACCACTACGCCGCGGCCGACACGGCGGCGTTCCTGGGCAGCATCGGCAAGCAGGTCACGATCGTGACCGAGAAGCGCGAGTTCGCGGCCGACTGCGAGGTCATCCACATGTACGTCCTGCGCAAGCGCTTCGCGCAGGGCGACGCCGAGGTGCTCACCTCCCGCCCGTTCAAGCACCCGGTCACCGTGATCACGAACGCCACCGTCCGCGAGGTGCGAGCGGGCGAGGTCGTCATCGAGGACCACGAGTTCGGCCGCACCACCCTCGCGGTCAGCGACGTGGTCTCGTGTCACACGCGACCAGTGACCGAGCTCTTCACCGAGCTGCAGGCCGCGGGCGTTCACGTGGTCAACGTCGGCGACTCGGTCCGACCGCGTACCCTGTACCACGCGGTGAAGGAAGGATCGGCGTTCGGGCTTGCGGTGGACGAGCACATGCTCTTCAACCCCAACCACGCGATCCTGAACGAGCTGCCGATCGACGTCCTGGCGCAGCTCCAGCGCGACGAGGTTCCGGCCTACTCCCGCCAGCAGCTGATCGTGCTCGCCGGGCGGCGCGATGGCTGACCGGCGCGATCCCCGGCTGCACGCGAGCGCCCGGCCATGAGCGGATCGAGCCCGGCCCGGCCGCGTGTGAACGGGCCCCTGCGCGTGGGCGTCGTTGGGACCGGCTTCATGGGCGAGACCCACGTCGCCGCGTGGGCGGCCGAGGGCATCCGGGCCGTGATCCACGACGTGGATTCCGGCCGGGCGGCGACGCTTGCCGAGCGGTACGGGGCGCAGGTCGCGGCGACCCGCGAGGAGCTCCTGGGCACAGTGGACGTGGTCGACGTCTGCACGCCGACCCATCTCCACGCCGAGGTTGCCATCGCCGCCGCCCGCGCCGGCTGCCACGTGATCTGCGAGAAGCCGATGGCGCGCACGCTGGCGGACGCCGAGGCGATGCTCACTGCCGCGCGCGACGCCGGCGTCCGGCTCTTCGTGGCGCACGTCGTCCGGTTCTTCCCCGAGTACGTCGCGGCGCGGGCGGCCGTGCTGAAC
>OCZT010007975.1_pt1 | contig 10338 bp, 9 predicted proteins | sample 1539031 | NCBI WGS metagenome assembly OCZT01 (sample SAMEA3539308, study PRJEB22396) | soil metagenome | biome: tundra; feature: field; material: soil | place: USA | collected 2010-05 | depth 0.15 m
GCATACGAGATATTGGCGTGACTGGAGTTCAGACGTGTGCTCTTCCGATCTGGCGTGATCGGCCGATTGCGGCCTTTGTTCGCCCGCACCGATCGATCGGAATTGATGCCGACGATGAGCGCGTCGCCGAGCGATCGCGCGTGCTGGAGATAGCGAAGATGGCCGGGATGCAGGATGTCGAACACGCCGTTGGTGAAGACGACCGTCTTCCCATCGGCGCGGAGCCTGGCTATCAAGTGGACGGCGTCAGTCGTCGTCACGGCCGGCTGGAAACTGCAGGTTCGGCGAGAACGTCCAGTGATGACGCGGCCGGTAGATGCCGACGTCGTGCGTCCGCGACTTCACGCGGAAGGTGTACAGCAGCCGGTGGTAGTCGTACGGCGCGCCGTCGCGCTTGTGGACGGCGACGTCCAGCTTGTACGTGCCTTCGACCAGGTCGAGCCCTTCGATCGCGAACGTCGCCTCGGCGTCCCCTGCCAGGCGCGCGGGATTCATCTCTTCGAGGAACGTGTTCGTGCCGTAGCAGCACACGCCTTCGGCGCTGAAGATGCCGATGCCGAACACCACCTCGTCGTTCGGCTGCGCGGCGCGCACCTTGAGCTGAATCGACATCGGCTCGCCCGAATGAAAGATGAATCCCGGCTTGCCGTCGCCATCGAGCAGCGTGACGTCGACGATCTCGACCTCGCGCGCGCCCCAGCGCCCTTCGGTGGCGTGGAACATGTTCTCGGGCGGGCGCGTGGCGTCCGGCTCGCTCGGCGGCGGCTGAACACCTTCGTCGGCGGCCGCCACGGCCTTCGCCGTCGTCGTCTCCATGAGGTGCTCTTCCGAGGCCTCGACCGACATCAGGTATTCGCTGACGACCCGTTTGGGATCGCCGTGCGAGCGGGCGACGCCGGCGTCGAGCCAGAGCGCTTCGTCGCAGAAGCGCTCGACGAGGCCCAGCGAGTGCGTGACGAGCAGGATCGTCTTGCCGCGCCGCCGGAACTCGGAGAACTTGTCGAGACACTTGTGCGTGAAGGCCTCGTCGCCGACGGCGAGCACTTCGTCGACGAGCAAGACGTCGGGATCGACGTGAATGGCGACGGCGAAGCCGAGGCGCATGTACATGCCGGACGAGTAGGTCTTGACCGGCGCGTCGATGAATTCGGTGAGCTCGGCGAACTCGACGATTTCGTCGAAGCGCTCGTGAATCTGGCGCTTGGTGAGGCCCAGCATGATGCCGTTGATGAACACGTTCTCGCGGCCGGAGATCTCGGGGTGGAAGCCGGCGCCGAGCTCGATGAGCGCCGAGATGCGTCCCTCGACGCGGACCGTGCCGGTCGTGGGTTTGGTGATGCCGGCGACGAGCTTGAGCGCCGTGCTCTTGCCCGAGCCGTTCGGGCCGATCACGCCGTAGGTGCAGCCTTTCGGCACGGTGAACGAGACGCCGGTGAGCGCCGAGAACGTCTCGCTCGGCTGCAGCGTGCGCAGGATGCTCCGCTGCAGCAGCGCGCTTTTGAGCGTCGCGAACTGCCGGCCGCCGTAGCGCCGGTAGATCTTCGAGACGTTGAGGAGCTCGATCGCCGGCGTCATACCGCCTCGGCGAAGGAATCGCGCAGCCGGTCGAACAGCCAGTAGCCGGCGAGAAACAACACCACTGACGCCGCGCCGAGCGAGAGGAGCCACTTCCAGTGGCCCACCGGCCCGTAGAACAGCGTCTCCTGGTAGGAGATGGCGAGATGCGTGAAGGGGTTGAGGTCGAAGAGGTGTTTGTATTTGCGGACGTTGTCCTGCTGCCAGGAATAGATGATCGGCGTCGCGAAGAACCAGAGCGTCAGGATGTTGAAGAGCAAATCCCGGATGTCGCGAAAGTGCACCGTCAGCGCCGAGAGCATCAACCCGAGCGCCAGCGTGAGGACGAGCTGCACGAGCACCGTCACGGGAAACCAGAGCAGATTGAACGAGAGGTGCAGCTTGTGGAAGTAGATCAGGCCAGGCACGAGAATCAGCAGGCCGAGAAAGAAGTTCACCATGTTCGCCAGGACGCTGACGATCGGCAGGATCTCGGCCGGGAACAGGACTTTCTTGATCAGATTGCCGCCGGAGATGAGCGAGTTGGTCGCCTCGGACAGCGACGCCGAAAACCACGTCCACGGGAGGATGCCGCAGAACATGAAGAGCGCGTACGGCTGAATACCCTCCGTCGTGTTCTTCATGACGGTGCTGAACACGAACGAATACACCAGGAGCAGCAGGAGTGGGTTGACGAACGACCAGAAGAAGCCGAGGACCGATCCCCGGTAGCGGGCTTTGAGGTCGCGCGCCACCAGACTCTGAATGAGCCCGCGGTAGCGCATGAGCGTGGCGAGGTTACGGAGCAATTCTTACGACCGGATTCTAGCGCGTGCGGCCACCTGCAGGCGAATCAGCGCTTTCATCAGCGCCACTCGCGCGCGCTCGAAGTCCATGTCGGCGGCCGGTGCGACCATCCGCTCCTCGGCGCGCTTCTTGGCCCCTTCGGCGCGCGCCACGTCGATCTCCTCGGCCGTCTCCGCGACCTGCGCGAGGATGGTCACGCCGTCGGGCTGAACCTCGGCGAACCCGAACGCGATCGCGAGGTGATGCGTGTCCTGACCTTGACGGTACCAGAGGTCGCCCACCCCGAGCACAGCCAGCAGCGGCGTGTGGCCCGGCAACACGCCGAAATACCCGTCAGCGCCCGGGATCTCGACCTCGTCGACCCGCTCGTTGACGAGCGATCGATCCGCCGAGACGATTTGAAGCTGCAAATACTGCGGTAGTGCCATCTGCTACGCCGCTTGCCGCTTCCGGAACTTCTCGATCACTTCCTCGATGGTCCCGACCATGTAGAAGTCCTGCTCGGGGATTTCGTCGTGCTTGCCATCGACGATCTCCTTGAAGCCGCGGATCGTGTCGGCGACGACGACGTACTTGCCTTCGAGGCCGGTGAACTGCTGCGCGACGAAGAAGGGCTGCGACAGGAACTTCTGGATCTTGCGGGCGCGCGCCACCGTGAGCTTGTCCTCTTCCGACAGCTCGTCGATGCCGAGAATCGCGATGATGTCCTGGAGGTCCTTGTAGCGCTGCAGGATCTGCTTCACCTGGCGGGCGACGTTGTAATGCTCGTCGCCGATGATGCGCGGATCGAGAATGCGCGACGTGGACGCCAGCGGATCGACCGCGGGATAAATCCCCAGCTCCGAAATCGCGCGCGACAGGTTCGTCGTCGCATCCAAATGCGCGAAGGTCGTCGCCGGCGCTGGGTCGGTGTAGTCGTCGGCGGGCACGTAAATCGCCTGCACCGAGGTAATCGACCCGTTCTTGGTCGAGGTGATGCGCTCCTGGAGCTCGCCCATCTCGCTCAACAGCGTCGGCTGGTAGCCGACCGCCGACGGCATGCGGCCGAGCAGCGCCGACACTTCGGACCCCGCCTGCGTGAAGCGGAAGATGTTGTCGATGAACAGCAGCACGTCCTTGTGCTCGGCGTCGCGGAAGTATTCAGCAACGGTGAGCGCGGACAGCCCGACGCGCAGGCGCGCGCCCGGCGGCTCGGTCATCTGTCCGTAGACGAGCGCCGCGCGCGATTTGCTCGGGTCGTTGATGTCGATGACGCCGCTCTCCTGGAACTCGAGCCACAGGTCGTTGCCCTCGCGCGTGCGCTCGCCGACGCCGCCGAACACCGACACGCCGCCGTGCTTCAGCGCGATGTTGTGGATCAGCTCCATGATGACGACGGTCTTGCCGACGCCGGCGCCGCCGAAGAGGCCGATCTTGCCGCCCTGGAGGTACGGCTCGAGCAGATCGACGACCTTGATGCCCGTCTCGAACATCTTCAGCTCGGTCGACTGATTCTCGAGCGTCGGCGCCGCGCGATGGATCGACCAGCGCTCTTTCGCCTCGACGGGCCTGTCGGGAAAATCGACCGGCTCGCCGAGCACGTTCATCACGCGTCCGAGTGTGCCCGGGCCAACCGGCACTTCGATCGGACGGCCGAGGTCGGTCACCTTCATGCCGCGCTGCATGCCGTCGGTCGGCTTCATCGCGACCGCGCGCACGCGGTTCTCGCCGAGGTGCTGCTCGACTTCGCAGATGACGTCGATCGCGCCGGTCTTCTCCGGGTGGTCCGACACGATCCGCAGCGCGTTGTAGATCTGCGGCAGGTGGCCCGCCTCGAACTCGACGTCCACGACCGGCCCGATCACCTGAACAATCTTCCCGATGTTGTGAGCCATTATTCTTTTCCTGCTTAGTGAGCCAGCCGTCTCGAGCGGGGCTATAAAGCCTGAGCTCCTGATACCACTTCGATGATCTCGCGCGTGATGGCCGCCTGGCGGACCTTGTTCATGTACAGCGTCAGGTCGGCGATCATGTCGGCGGAGTTCTTGGTCGCCGTATCCATCGCCGTCATCTGCGCCGCGAAAAACGCGGCGTTCGACTCGAGAAGCGCGCGGTAGACCTGCACCTCGATGTAGCGCGGCAACAGCTGGTTGAAGATCTCCTGCGCCGACGGCTCGTAGAGATAATCGGTCTGGTTCGGCGGCGCCCCTGCCAGCGACGAATCGTCCACGTCCCCGCGGCGGATGGGCAGCAACTGCTCCACCACGACGCGCTGGGTCATCACCGACTTGAACTCGTTGTAGATGAGCACGACGCGATCGACCTTCCCGCCGATGAACGCCTCCATCGCGGTCTGCGCGATCGCCTGCGCGTCCTGGTAGCGCAGCTTCTGGAAGAGCCCGATCGTGTCGAACAGCACTTCGAAGCCGCGGCGTCCGAAATAGTCGCGCCCCTTGCGGCCGACCAGGCCCAACACGCACGTGTCATGGCTGGACCCGATGAAGCCGCCGGCCGCCTTGATGATGTTGGTGTTGAAGCTGCCGCAGAGCCCCTTGTCGCCCGTCACGATGACGACGAGCGTCTTGCTCTCGGGCCGCGGCTCGCGCACCGCCAGCAGCGGGTGGATCGACGGATCCACGCGCGACGCCACGCTCGCGAGCACGCGCTGCATCTGCACCGCGTACGGCCGCGCGTTGACGATGCGCTCCTGCGCACGGCGCAGCTTCGCCGCCGACACCATTTTCATGGCCTTGGTGATCTGCTGGGTGTTCTTCACCGAGCGGATCCGGCGCCGAAGATCGATTAATGACGGCATATGTCCACGACGATCGACGCAGAACTCGCGGAACCCGCAGAGATAAGGCCTCGCTCTGCGTGTTCAGCGGTTTCTGCGTTGATCGTTGTTCCGCGGTTGATCGTGGTCATGCGGCTACAGCCTTTCTGGCCGCGAAGTCTCCAGAAAATTCCTTCACCGCCGCGGCCAGCGCGCCCTTCAGCTCGTCGTCCAACTGCTTCTTCTCGGCGATGCCGGGGAAGATGTTCGGGTGCCGCGTCTCGATGAACTTGTACAGCTCGATCTCGAACGCGCGGATGTCCGACACCGCGATGTTGTCCAGATAGCCGTTCGTCCCGGCGAAGATGATCGCGACCTGGCGATCGACCGTCAGCGGCTCGTACTGAGGTTGCTTGAGAATCTCGACCAGGCGGGCGCCGCGATTGAGCTGGGCCTGCGTCGACTTGTCGAGGTCGCTGCCGAACTGCGCGAACGCCGCGAGCTCGCGATACTGCGCGAGATCGAGGCGCAGCGTGCCGGCCACCTGGCGCATCGCCTTGATCTGCGCCGACCCGCCGACGCGCGACACCGAGTTGCCGACGTTGATGGCCGGCCGGACGCCCTGATGGAACAGATCCGACTCGAGGAAGATCTGGCCGTCGGTGATCGAAATCACGTTCGTCGGGATGTACGCCGAGAGGTCGCCGGCCTGCGTCTCGATAATCGGCAGCGCCGTCAGCGATCCGCCGCCCAGTTCCTTTCTGAGTTTCGCGGCGCGCTCCAGTAGCCGGGAATGCAGGTAGAACACGTCGCCGGGATACGCCTCGCGGCCCGGAGGACGCCGCAGCAGCAGCGAAATCTCGCGGTACGACTGCGCGTGCTTCGACAAATCGTCGTACACCACCAGCGCGTGACGGCCGCTGTCGCGGAAGAACTCACCGAACGTGCAGGCCGAATACGGGCTGATGTAGAGCAGCGGCGCCGGATCGGACGCCGTCGCGGCGACGACGATCGTGTAGCGCATGGCGTCGGCTTCTTCGAGGGTCCGCACGACCTGCGCGACCGTTGACTGCTTCTGGCCGATCGCGTTGTAGATGCAGATGACGCCGGTGTCCTTCTGGTTGAGGATCGCGTCGATCGCGACCGCGGTCTTGCCGGTCTGCCGGTCGCCGATGATCAGCTCGCGCTGCCCCCGGCCGATCGGCACCATCGAGTCGATCGCCTTGAGTCCGGTCTGCAGCGGCTCTCGCACCGGCTGCCGGTCGACGACGCCCGGCGCCAGACGTTCGATCGGCAAGAACTGCTTGCTGGCGATCGGCCCCTTGCCGTCGAGCGGCTGGCCGAGCGCGTTGACGACGCGGCCGAGCAGTTCCTCGCCGACCGGCACCGAGATGATGCGTCCGGTCCGCTTGACGAGATCGCCTTCCTTGATCTCCTCGAACTCGCCGAGGATCACCGCGCCGACGCTCTCTTCCTCGAGGTTCAGCGCGATGCCGAACACGCCGTGCGGAAACTCGAGCATCTCCCCCGCCATCGCGTTGTCGATGCCGTGCACGCGCGCGATGCCGTCGCCGATCGAGATGATGCTGCCCACCTCGGCGACGTCCACGTCGACGGCGTAGCTGCCGATCTGCTCGCGGATGATCTTGGAGATTTCTTCAGCTTTGATGTCCATGCTGCAATCCTGCCGTGACTGATGACTGGTGACTGACGACTTGCGACTACTCCGTGAGCCTCTGTCTCATCTTCTCTAGCTGCGTCGTGACGCTGCCGTCGTACACCGTGCTGCCGACGCGCGCCACGACCCCGCCGATGATCGCGGGATCGACGCGCGTCTCGAGCATCACCGTCCGGCCGGTGACCCGCGCCAGGCTCTGCTCCACCGCTTTCGCGCGATCGGCGGGCAGCGCCACGGCCGTCGTCACTTCGGCGCGGACGATGTTGAGGTGATCGAGCAGGCGCTCGCGATACGCCGCCAGCAGATCCGGCAGCAGCACCAGACGATCGCGCTCCGCCAGGAGCAACAGCAGCTTTCCCAGCACCGGCGTCAGCTTCGCGCGCGTCGTCAGCTCCGCGATCGTGGCGCGCTTGCGCGGGACGGGCACCGCGGGGTTCAGCAGCACCTTCTCGAGCGTCGGGTGCTGCGTGAAGAGCGCGACGAAGTCGGCGAGCTCGGTCTCGATCGCGCGAAGGTCGCCCTTCTCCTTGAGCGCGATGTCGAGGAGGGCGCGCGCGTAGCGAGTGGCCGCGGTGCGGTTCGTGATGGCTTTAGTCTCGTCGCTGCTGCAGGGCCCGGCGCTTGCGCCGAGTTTCACAAGCGCAAAACACTGATTTATACCATGATTTCGATGAGAACGCCGCCGCTTTTCGGCCGCACGCGGCCGATGGCGGCCGCCAGGACGTTCGCCCGCTCGAGCGCGCCGGCTATTTCGTCCGCGTACGCGGCGCTGGCGGAGATGAGCAAGCCGCCCGAGGTCTGCGGGTCGTAGAGCAGCGACAGCCGGTCGGCCCAGTCAGCGCCGACCCCGGCAGCACCAAGCGCTCCGGGCCCGGCCGGCCCGGGCAACAACACGCCGCGGGCAAAGTGGTCCTCGTTCGAGGCCATGCCGCCGGAACGATTCTGGCGCGCCAGTTCGACGACGCCCGCAAAGAGCGGCACCTTCCCCACTGCGATCTCGAACGTGACGGCGCTCGCGGCGGCCATTTCGCTGGCGTGGCCGATCAGGCCGAAGCCGGTGACGTCGGTGCAGGCATGGACGGCGCCGATGGGCATCCCCTGCAGCGCTTCCGCGGCGGCGCGGTTCAGCGTCCGCATCGAATGAATCGCTTCGTCGGCAAGCGATTGCGGAATCCGTGCGAATTTGATCGCCGTGCCGGCGACGCCGGTACCGAGCGGCTTGGTCAGGAACAGGACGTCGCCGGCTTTGGCTCCGGCGTTCGACAGCACGCGCGCCGGATCGATCGCCCCGGTGACGGCGTAGCCGAACTTGATCTCGGGGTCCTGAACCGTGTGGCCGCCGAGGAGCGAGACGCCGGCTTCGCGCAGCTTGTCGAAGCCGCCTTGAAAGATTGCGCGGATGGCGTCGCGATCGAGGTCTTCTTTTGGGAATGCCGCGATCGCGAGCGCCGTCAGCGGGCGGCCGCCCATCGCGTAGATGTCGCTCACGGCGTTGGCGGCGGCAATCTGGCCGTAGGTGTAAGGGTCGTCGACGATCGGCGTGAAGAAGTCCACCGTCTGCACGAGCGCGGGGCCGCTCTCCCACTTGTACACACCCGCATCGTCCGAGGTCCGAAAGTCGACGAGGACCCGGTCGTCAGTCTGTGCGGGAATGGCGCTCAGCACCTGAGCGAGCTCGCCTGCGGCGAGTTTGCTCGCTCAACCGGCGCAGGCGACCATTTGCGTCAAACGCTTTGTCATACTCTCCTTTCGCTTGTCCACGACGTTCAACGCGGAAACCGCTGAACACGCAGAGTAAATTTTCTGCGGGTTCTGCGCGTTCTGCGTTGAACGTTGTTGTTCACCGTTCAGTGAGTTGATCGAAGATCCGAATCAGCTCTTCTTCCGACCCGAAGTCGATCTCGATTCTTCCGCGCGGGCCGTGGCGGACGATGCGGACGCGGGTGCCGAGCGCCAGGCGGAGACGCTCCTCCGCGGCGCGCGTGTGGACGTCGACCGGTTTTGGCGGCGCCGGTTCCGCGGCGGGCGTTCCCCCCTCGGCAATCTTCTTGACGAGCGACTCGGTTTCGCGCACCGAGAGATCGCGCGCGATGACGTCGCGCGCGGCGCGGCGTTGATCGGCCTCGCCCGGCAGCCCGAGCAGCGCGCGCGCGTGGCCCATCGAGAGCGTGCCCGCGGCGACTTCGGCGCGGACTTCGTCGGGCAGCTTGAGCAGCCGCAGGACGTTCGCGACCGAGGCGCGATCCTTCCCCACCGCGTCCGCGATCTGTTCCTGCTTGAGATGAAATTCATCGGTCAGGCGGCGGTACGCGAGCGCTTCCTCGATCGGATTCAAGTCCTCGCGCTGAATGTTCTCGATGAGCGCCATCTCGAGGAGCGACTGCTCCTGCCCCGGCTTGACGTCGCGGACGACGATCGGCACGCGCAGCAGGCCGGCGCGCAGTGCGGCGCGCCAGCGGCGCTCGCCGGCGATGATTTGAAAGCGGTCGCCCAGCTTGCGGACGATGATCGGCTGGATGACGCCGTTGGATTTGATCGAGCGCGCGAGGTCGTCGAGGCGCGTGTCGTCGACGTGCAGCCGCGGCTGAAAGTCGTTGGGCGCCAGGCGATCGATGTCGACCTCGACGGGCGAGGTGCGAGGCTCGGGCGCGTCGGGGATCAGCGCGCTGAGGCCTTTACCGAGTGCGGGGCGTTTTTGCATATGGTCCACATTCAACGCGGAATTCGCTGAACTCGCTCAAGCCGCAGTGGCGGCCGCTCGTTCCATCACTTCACGTGCGAGCGCGAGGTACGCTTCGGCCCCGCGCGATTTGACGTCGTAGAGGATGACCGGCATGCCGTGGCTCGGCGCTTCGCCGAGGCGGACGTTGCGCGGAATCACGGTGCGGAAGACTTTCTCCTTGAAGAACTGCCGCACGTCGTTGGCGACCTGCTGACCGAGGTTCGTGCGTTCGTCGACCATCGTGAGGAGCACGCCATCGATGTCGAGCGCGGGGTTGAGCGCGGCGCGGACGCGGCGCATCGTGCCGACGAGATCGGCGAGGCCTTCGAGCGCGAAGTACTCGCAGTGCAGCGGAATCAGCACGGCGTCGGCGGCGACGAGCGCGTTCAGCGTGAGCAGGCCGAGCGACGGGGGGCAATCGATGAAGATGTGATCGTACTGGTCGCGGAGCGGCGCGATGAGGGCGCGCAGCCGTTCCTCGCGGTGGGGGAGTGTGACGAGCTCGATCTCGGCGCCGGTGAGATTGCGGTCGGCCGGGATGAGGCTCAGGAGATCGACGCCGGTCGGGATGATGAACGCGGCGGCGTCGGTGAGCGGAACGTCGGTGGTCAGCGCGTTGTAGATCGTGCCGCCGGGAGCGGTTTTGCCTTTTTGTCCGACGCCGCTCGTGAGATTGCTTTGGGGATCGACGTCGACGAGCAGGACGCGCCGGCCGGCGAGGGCGAGCGAGGCGGCGAGGTTGATGGTGGTGGTGGTTTTGCCGACGCCACCTTTTTGGTTGGCGACGGCTACGATGCGGCTCAAGTTGGTTGTTTGACCTATTAT